>Ga0308417_1002194_pt1 | contig 12968 bp, 8 predicted proteins | sample HotsprSampleOS65_FD_203528 | JGI IMG/M metagenome (GOLD analysis project Ga0308417, IMG submission 203528) | Hot spring phototrophic mat microbial communities from Octopus Spring, Yellowstone National Park, Wyoming, United States - 20090730_OS65 ... | reverse complement strand
GTTCCTAAAATTGCTACTCCTGCCGATGCTCCTCCATATCCTGGACTTTCTAATCCAGATAATGCAACTCTTCCTGCAACATCTAACTTCGCCCCCGGTGTCGTCGTCCCGATGCCTACTCCACCGTTCAAATCCATAGTCATTACATGCTGCCAACCTGCATTCCATCTATAGAACTGAAGTTTGTTATTATCTGCAGAGCGGTTTACGATGTGCCACAATCTATCGGTATCTACATCACGAATGTTAATACCTGCAGCATTGACATCCCCAGTACCCTCTAAATGGAGAAAGGCTTCAGTGTTAGGAGCAGTTCTAGTTACTGTTAAAGCGTAGCCGGGGGCAGTATTACCAATACCCACATTACCGCCACTTGCAAAAGTTACTCTTGTCACACCAACTTCATCAAATTGGTAGCTACCATGGCTATTGAAAACCATTGTTCCAGGACGAATTCCCAGACCATAAGACTGTAATGCATTGGCATTTTGCCATAAAAGAATTTGATATTCTGAAAAATTGTCTAAGGCACCGGTTGCCAAGTTGTTACCAATCGTTAAACGGGAAGGTGGGGTGGTCGTAGCAATTCCTACATTTCCCGCAGTAGTGACCCGCATTTTTTCGGTTCCATTGGTTTCAATAGGAAAATCAAAATTGTCCTTTGTACCAATAGTTCTGAGAACACCGTTGTTGTTACCATCCAGTTTCCAATCGCCATTACCCGTATCTAAGCGAACCCATTTCGTTCCATTCCAATAATAAAACCCTGGCCAGACGTCGCCCGCAATAGCCGTGTTATAAACTAAAAGGCTCGTTGCTGGGCTCGTAACAGGACTCGAAGCATTCGTTCCACCTAAGGCTACTCTTGGAATGAGTAAACCTCGGTTAGCATCAACTATATCTAATTTTGCAGAGGCATCTGGCGTATTCGTACCGATGCCTACGTTTTGAGCAAGCAAGTTAACAGCGCTCAAAAAACTTAAATAATAAACAATGACTAAAACTTTTTTCATATTAAAAATAATTTTGAAAATTAAACCACGAATTTATATATAAAGTAGTTTGCGTCTTGGGAATATGAAAATTCCAAGAAATTAGCGTTTCTACTTCTTGCTTGTATGGCTCGATATGTTCAAAAAATGCCCATATCTTCTGCCTAAACTCCTCAAAAGTTCGATAAAAATGTGTACCGATTACCTTTTTTCGCATCAACTTCCATAAACGCTCTATCAGGTTCAAATTTGGTGAATACGCAGGGAGAAATATTTGCTTTATCTTGCTACCCTGCAACTGCTCTTGTAGTACAGACAAGGCATGCCTTGTCTCTGCTTATTTTTATAATAACGGGCATTATCACAAACTACGTAAATACAGGCTTTATCCGAAATAAAATGAACCATTTGAGCGGTATTTTGATATAAATTTTCTGACAACTCTTGCACTACAAGAGCCTGCTCTTCTGGCGTGAGCTTGCCCTGATAAGCCACGTAGTTGTCTTCCAAGTAGCTATCTAAACCTAACTGCTCATACTTTTTCTCGTAATTGGAAACAGTAGTCGCCCTTATACCCAAGCACAAGCCTATCTCTTCTGCACTTTTACCCAAGTGCAGCATCAGCAAAACGGTTATTTTTACGTAATTACGTTTGTGTTTTTCGTTTTGCTGAAGTTCTCTAAGCAAGCTATATTCTGTATCGGAGAGTTTCATACTGCAAAATGATACTTTTTTTTGGATATGAAAAAAAAACCAATTACTTTTGAGTATAAATCCTAAACAACTTCAATTTGTGTTTTTTATCAAACGAAGTCAAAATTAGAAATAAAAGAAAATAATAAAAAGGGAACCAAATTTTATTTTTGAAAGTTATTCAAGTTGGGAGAAAAATATTTTTAGCCTATGCGTTTATTTTACAAAATACTCTTCTTTTTGCTCTCCACTTTGCCTACTTTTGGTCTGAACCATATAGTTGGCGGAGAGCTTTATGTTACGCGTGTGGCAGGCAATACGTACCGCATACAACTTATTTATTATTATGATGCTCTCAATTATCAAGAGCCTCCCAGTAATAGTCCTGTGCCTGTTGCCCCTTCGCCGCCAAACATCGCCGAAGTGTGCATTTACAGAAAATTTAACAATGTTCGGGTGCTTACTGCTAACTTACCCCGAGTGAGTACGAGCCTTATTGAACTTTCTCCTAATCCTTGTAGAACTTCTGAGCCGCCTTATGCTGGCTTCGAGAGAATCGTTTATCAGACCAATGTTACACTCAATCCTGCTATTTTTACCGATTTACAAGGCTACTATGTTGTTTTTCAAGACTATACGCGTAATACTTCTGTTATCACCAATATTGGTGGTCGTAGAGGATTTACGGCTTATGCAGAAATTCCGAGAACAAATAGCTTCATCAATTCTAATCCTGTGTTTTCGCCTTTATCTACGATAAACATTTGTAATGGACAAACCACTACTTTGGATTTTTCGGCAACTGATGCCGATGGCGACCAACTCGTTTATAGTTTGGTAGATTTGTACGACGCCATCAGAACGCCTCGCAATCCACCCCCACCCGTAGCCCCACCACCACTGCCCGCTGTTTATCCTGCACCTGTCCCAATTGTACCTTGGAATACAGGTTTTTCGGCTCTAAATGCCATTCCCAGCGACTCAGGACAACCCCTTAGTATCAACAGTAGTACAGGTTTGCTTACGGTAAATCCTGCCCGAAAAGGTATTTATGCTTTCGTTGTAAAATGTGAAGAATTTAGAGGAGGAGTAAAAATTGGAGAAGTAAGACGTGATATTCAGCTATACGTAGACGAATGTCAGTCTGTTATTGCTGACCCCCTTGTACGGATACCTCTTGCTAACAATACTTTTTACCAAGAAGGTAATATTTTGAGCATCTCTCCCGAACAATTCCCCGAAAATGAAATCCGAATTCCCGTAGAAGCCGTAGTAGTACCCGATAGGTATCGTGTGCGTCCTGTACGTTTTACACTTGTTGCTCACAATTTTTCAAACAATAATCCGAACATAATTACCCTAAGCCCCATTACAGTTGACTACAACACGCTCACAGGTGTAGCCCGAGCTACGCTACGCATTCCCGAATGTTTGCCAGAAGGCTTGTACGAATTTACAATTTTTGCCTCCAACCAACAATGTCCTGACGAAGGCATCGGCAGTTTGAAAGTAAAATTACAAAAAGGAACAAGAAATAGCAACGAACCACCACGTTTGAGCATAGTAAGTTCAAGCCCTGCGGGTATTGGGGCAGGAAGCACCGTAACAGCTACCCCCAAAGATACCATAGAAATCAACTTCTCGGCTCGCTCCCCCGACACCCGCTCACGCGATAGCTTAGAAATTTTAGTAGCACCTGTTAATTTTAGCCTTTCCGAAAAAAATATGCAATTTGTTGCTCAAAGAAAAGATGTTGTCAATACTTCGGCAAAATTCACTTGGCTACCCGATTGCAGTATTATTGCAGAAAATGGACAAGAAGAGGTTTTCTTGGTTAATTTTATTGCCAAAAGAACCCGCTCGGGTTGCTTTGTAGCTTACGATACTATTCAAATTAAATTTTTACTGAAAGATGTTTATTCCCATTTTGAGGAATTTTTGCCTCCCAATGCTTTCACCCCCAATGGTGATGGCACTGGTGATAGATTTCAGCTAAGTAATCTTGCACCTGCTCCCCCTACTGCTCCCAATGGCGTTCCTAACCCAAATTTACCCTTAGATAATTGTCTGTTTCAGTTCAAAAAAATCAGCATTTACAATCGCTGGGGAAAAGTAGTTTTTAGCAGTACCGATAGAAATTTTGCTTGGGACGGAACAAATCAAAGTAGTGGAGTGTATTATTACCTTATAGAATTTACAAACAAAAACTACAAAGGCATTGTCAATTTAATCAGATAAAAAAACTAAACCTGCTTTGAAAGAAAATCCTATCAAACTCGATACCATTGAAGAAGCTATCGAAGACCTCAAAAAAGGAAAAGTAATTATTGTGGTAGATGATGAAAACCGAGAAAATGAAGGAGATTTCATTTGCGTAGCCGAAACCATCACCCCCGAAATCGTAAATTTTATGGTGAAAGAGGCTCGTGGCTATCTCTGTGTGGCTCTCACCGAAGAACGGTGTAAGCAGTTGAATTTAGATTTAATGGTAAGCAATAATACCGACCCCAATAAGACCGCTTTCACGGTTACCGTAGATTTACTCGGACACGGTAACACCACAGGTATCTCGGCACAAGACCGTGCCCGAACCATCAAGGCTTTGGTAGATGAAGCCACCAAACCCGAAGATTTAGGCAGACCAGGACACATCAACCCCCTCAAAGCCAAAGAAGGTGGCGTATTACGCCGAGCAGGACATACCGAAGCCGCCGTAGATTTGGCTCGTTTGGCTGGTTTCAAACCCGCAGGCGTACTCATTGAGGTAATGAACGAGGACGGCACTATGGCTCGCCTCCCCGAATTGCGAAAAATTGCTGATAAATTCGATATGAAACTCATATCTATTGAAGACCTCATCGCCTACCGCCTCCGTTACGAAAGCCTTATCCGTTGCGAAATAGGTGTGGAGTTGCCTACTCACTGGGGCAACTTTGATTTGGTTGCTTACCGTCAAATCAATACTGATGATATTCATTTGGCTTTGGTAAAAGGCTCTTGGCAAGAAGATGAACCTATCTTGGTGCGTGTGCATTCTTCTTGCGTCACAGGCGATATTTTTGGCTCGTGCCGCTGCGACTGCGGTCCCCAACTTCATACAGCTATGAAAATGGTTGAAGAAGCAGGAAAAGGCGTGGTTTTGTATATGAACCAAGAAGGACGAGGCATCGGGCTTATCAACAAGCTCAAAGCCTACAAATTACAGGAACAAGGATTGGATACCGTGCAAGCCAACGAAGCTCTCGGCTTCAAAATGGACGCAAGAGACTATGGGGTAGGAGCACAAATATTAAGAGATTTGGGTGTGAGAAAAATTAAACTCATTTCCAATAATCCCAAAAAACGTGCAGGACTCATCGCTTACGGCTTAGAAATTATTGATACCATACCTATTGAAATTCAGCCTAACCCCCACAACCAAAAATACTTAGAAACCAAAAGAGATAAAATGGGACACAGTATTCTCAAAAATTAAGTATTTTAAGAACTTTTTTGGTACGGTACTTGCTGTAAATCGCATAAAACTATAAAAATACTCGCAAAAACCTTGCAAATTTTTTAAGATTTTTTCTAAAAATTATGAAAACTTAAAACAAAAAAGACTTGCGAGGTGTGCTTAGCAAGTCTTTTTTTGTAATCAAGATGATTTTTAAGAAACTCTTTCCTTGATACGAGCCGCTTTACCCATTTTACCACGTAGATAATAAATTCTAGCACGACGCACCTTGCCTTTCTTGACTACCTCTATCTTATCCACACTGGGAGAAAAAATAGGAAATATACGCTCTACCCCCACACCATTAGAAACTTTACGAACCGTAAAAGTTTCATTGATGGTATTTGTATTTTTTCTCTGAATAACTACACCTTGGTATTGTTGGATACGTTCTTTATTTCCTTCCTTAATTTTTACGTGAACATTCACCGTATCACCTGCTCTGAAATCAGGAATATCTGTACGCTTGGCAAGCACCTCGGCTTCCACAGCTTGAATTAACGCATTTCTCATAAAAATGTTTTTTGTACTTTTTTCAAAAGAGGTGCAAATATAAAACTTTTTTCGGAAAAAAATAATTTTTTTAAAAAAAATCTTTGAATGTTTCTGACTGAAAATAAAAAAGTAGCAATATTGCTTTGATACAAACTAAAAAATTATATTTACGCTATCTGATGTTATCATTTTATGATTATCCGAGCCATCAACAACACCAAGTTAAGACGCAAGCTGTTTATTGCGTTTTTTACATTTACTTGTATCATTATTTTTGTGGCAGGTATGAGTTTTTGGTTTTATGGCAAGAGAGATAGTTTGCAAAATATTACTGCACAAATAGAAGATATTACTACAGATGTTTTGAAATTAGTAAAATACGAAGCCGATTTTTTTGAAAACGAACTGCTATCTGATGATTTCTACAAAACAGGTAAAAGCAAAAGTTTGAAGAAAAATAGGGATTTGTTGCAAGATATTCAGAAGAGAATACAGAACCTACTACAAAAAAGTGAAATTAAGTCTTTTGGGGTAGATTCCAAGCTAAGACAGCTTTCCGTAGAACTCAATAACTACAACCTCAAACTCAATAAAGTAGTCGACGCCTACTTCAAAAAGGGCAAAAAAAATACAGGTTTAGAGGGAAAAATGAGAAGTTATATCCACGAATTGGAAAATAGAAAAGTATTGCCCCAAACGCTTATACTCAACTTACGAAGATACGAGAAAGATTATCTGATGCGAAAAGACAGCATCAGTATCGTACTTTTTCAGGAAAATATACAATCAGCACGCCAGCAACTCAAAAAAAGTGATGATTTGGATTTATTGGAAAAATACGAACAAACTTTTCAGCAATACATTACTTTTGACAAAATTTTAGGACTACAACAAAACAATAAAAGTACAGGTCTGAAAGACCAAGTCAATCAGCATAGCGAAACTGCTATTCAACTCATCGAGCAAACCAGTAAAATCGTAGAGCAACGTTCCAAACTGATGCGAGGTGAATTTCAGAATATTTTTGTCATTACACTCCTGATTGTAATCGTAATGAGCCTCACGTTTAGCTACTTCCTTTCTTTTTTTATGACTATTCCCGTTACCGAACTGTCGCGTTCTATGCAGAAAGCTATAGAAATGAATTTCTCCGAAGACCTTAAACCTGCCCGCAAATACACCAACGACGAGATAGGCAAACTTACAGATACGTTTAATCTGATGATTAAACGTATTCAAGAGCAGTTTAAACAAATCAAAGAAAACGCTGAACTGCTTCGCGAGAGCAACGAAAATCTGCAAAATACAAATCTACAATTAGCCGAGTCGGAAAAGCGTTTGAGCAAATTTTTACTCATAAAAGAAACCTTATTTGGCATTATTACACAAGACCTCAAAAGCCCGCTCAACTCTCTGAAAGGTTTTTTGAGCCTGATGCAGCACCACCCCGAAACATTCAGCCCCGAAGAACTCAAAAGCGTAGCCGAAGACATGTATGCCTCTTTTGATAAAATTACGCTACTGATGAACTCTTTGGTACAATGGTCGCAAGCCCAAACCGGCGACCTCGCCTACAATCCTAATCATTTCAATATTACGGCTATGGTAGAGCAAGTTATTGCATTTTTTTCGCAAATGGCAAAAGGAAAGAAAATTAAAGTAAATAACTTAATTAAAGACGACATCATCGTAAAGGCTGATAAAGATATGATAAATTTCACACTCAGAAATTTAGTTTCCAATGCCATCAAATTTACTCACGAAGGTGGAAAAGTAGAAATTACTGCCAAAGATAGAGGAAAAGATATGGTGTTGATTTCGGTGAAAGATACAGGCGTAGGAATGAGCCAAGAACTTTTAGAAAAAATATTTCAGCCCGATGTACATATCTCTATGCTCGGCACTAACAACGAAAAAGGTTCAGGCTTCGGACTGATGATGTGCAAAGATTTTATCCAAAAAAATGGGGGCAAAATCTACATAGAAAGCGAAGAAGGTAAAGGTACAAGCGTACATTTTACCCTCAAAAAAGTTCTTTGAAACTTTTGGAAAATCAGAATATTTGATATTTTTGATTTATTATTCCTCAAAATCAAAATAAAGTTTCCTAAACAGGTCTTTTCACCTTAAATTTTTCTTCGTATGAATTTTATCCCAAGTATGCTATTGAAACAACTCTACACAAGGGGCAGTCTCCGCAACGCCTCTGAGGGAGTGATTTTTTCTGTTAAAAACCGTTTGAGTGATGCCAAACTCACAGGATTGAAAGAAGTAGTTATTGGCGACAAAAGCATTCCACTTGCCGATGTTTTGGTAGATTTAGGAGATGGATCCCTGCTGCCTGCCACTCAAATTACAGAAAGCTCGCCTATTGACTTTCCGCTTCGTAAAGCTATTAACGTCATTACCAAAACAGGCCCGCTTCCCGAAGGAAAGTACAAGGTTAAGGTGAAATTCAAGACAAGTCCTTTTGGTAATTTGGAAATAAAAGTAGAAGACTCTATCGCCAAAGAAGACACCAATCTTGTCAAAATCCCTCGTAATGACTTAGACGATTACAGCGATGAAGCTATCAAAAACAGACACAAATTTATTGATGAGTACGTCAGGAAACACGTAAATCCCGATTTTAAAGGCGTAAATCATATTACCAAATATTCCTTTGACCCGCACCTTACGAAAGGGAATTGTGAGCATTTCGTAGGGGTTGCCCAAGTACCGATGGGTATTGCAGGTCCTATTCGTATCAATGGTGAACACGCCAAAGGTGATTTCCTTATTCCCTTAGCTACTGCCGAAGGTACTTTGGTCGCTTCTTACAATAGAGGAATGAAGGTACTCAATATGAGTGGTGGTGTAACTTGTACCGTCATTGGCGATGCAATGCAAAGAGCCCCTGTTTTTTGTTTTGAAAATGCTCGCGAAGCTCGTGAGTTTCATAAATGGGTACAAGCTAATTTTGCTAAAATAGCCGAAGAAGCCGAAGCCACTTCAAATGTTGCTAAATTGCAGTATATTGATACCTATCTTTCCAACAAATTTGCATATCTACGTTTTAATTATTCCACAGGCGATGCCGCAGGGCAAAATATGGTGGGGCGTGCTACTTTTGCCGCTTGTAGCTGGATTTTAGATGCCTACACACCTGGTAAAATCAAAAACTTTTATTTAGAATCTAATTTCGCTACCGATAAAAAAGCCTCACAAGTCAATGTAATGCATACGCGTGGCAAACGTGTAGTTGCCGAATGTACCATCAAACGCGATGTACTTATCCAAATCATGCGTGTAGAACCTGAAAAACTTGTTACACACTATCACGTTGCTAATATCGGTTCAATCCTTTCAGGGGCAAATAACAATGGTTTGCACTCTGCCAATGGCATTACAGCTATGTTTATTGCCACGGGACAAGATGTTGCCAATGTTTCGGAGTCTTCGGCAGGTATAATGTACGCCGAACTTACCCCCGAAGGCGATTTGTATATGAGCATCACAATTCCTTCGCTTATTGTAGCTACACACGGAGGCGGTATCAAATTGGCTACCCAAAACGAGTGTTTGCAAATGCTTGGTTGTACAGGTAGAAATACCGTTAATAAATTTGCCGAAATCGTAGCAGGTGTAGTGTTGGCAGGTGAAATTTCTCTTGCTTCAGCAATTTCTTCTTCCGACTGGGTATCGAGCCACGAACAATACGGTAGAAATAGATAAAAAGACCTCTTATAGAGCTTCGAAGCTCTATAAGAGTATTTTACGAACTTTTTTGAAAACCTTGTTGTTTCCGTTTCGGAAATTAGTTTCAATGCGTGTCTTCAAATCTATAACGGCTATTTTACTACTACTGCTTGTCTTTTTTGCAAATACAGGCGTAGTAATAACCAAGCATCGCTGTAAGATGCGAGGCGAACGCATTTTTATTTTTACCAAACCTTCCGATTTTTGTTGCTCTCAAACTCCTAAATCCCAAACTTGTAGCTTACAAGCTACAGCTTGTTGCCTTGAACAAAATAATTTCTACAAACTTACTTCCGATTTTCAATTTTCTTGTTACTCGCTTGATTTAGGTGAAGTTCAAACTATGTTGATTGCTCTTTTTGAGAGCAAACCTATTTTTTTAAGCTATCAGCCTTCAACTACTCAAACTTTCTCAAATCTACCTAAGCCACCTCCTCTACCCGCAGGCAAAACTCTACTTCTTTACATTGCTACCTTTCTGATTTAATGGCGAAACAAACAAACTAAGTGCTTTTGTAAGAAGCACAAGGGCAGTTTATTGTTTCACTTCAAAATCAGAAAGGTATGTTTTTTAGAAAAATCAAAATCCTTATATTAGCTTTTTTGTGCATAAATGTTTTGAAGGCTCAAAACCTACAAGGCAAACTACAAGATAAAAACCAAAAGCCTATCGTGGGGGCAAGTCTGTTTTGGCTCGGCACTACAATAGGTACAATCAGCAACGAAAATGGCGATTTTAGCCTATCTTATAGCAAAGAAAGTAATCGTTTGGTAATTACGGCAGTAGGCTACGTAAGCGATACCATTGTAGTAAATGAAAACAAATTCATTACCATAAACCTTTCAGAAGACAGCCAAGCCATTCAGGCAGTAGAAGTACGGGCATCAAGCAGTTTCAAAGATAAAGAAACCGTGCAGATGAGTGAATTTCTTTCGCGTAAAGAACTCACCAAAGCCGCTTGTTGCAACCTTTCGGAAAGTTTTGAAACCAATGCCTCCATTGATGTAAGCCATCAAGATGCCGTTACAGGTACAAAACAAATCAAGATGCTTGGCTTAGATGGCACTTATACGCTTATTACTACCGAAAATTTGCCTTTTTTGCGTGGTTTGGCAACTACTTATGGACTAAATTTTATCCCTGGCACTTGGATACATTCTATTGATATTTCCAAAGGGGCAGGTAGCGTTGTCAATGGATACGAATCAATGACAGGGCAGATTAACGTAGAACTGCTCAAACCCGAAATGGAAGAAAAAATCTTGCTCAATGCTTATCTCAACCATTTTGGGAGAGTAGAAAGCAATTGGGCAAGTAGGCACAAATTCAATGAAAAATGGTCGGCAAATCTGCTTGCACACGCAAGTACCCTGCAAAACAAAGTGGATAACAACCAAGATGGCTTTGTGGATATTCCACTTTACACACAATACAATACGATGCTTCGTTTCAAACGTAGCAGTGAAAAAATGATGAATCAGTTTGGTTTTAAGTTTATCCACGATAACCGCAGGGCAGGGCAAATTAGCTTTTTTGAAAATCCCACAAACCCACTTGCCTATGGCACAGCTACCAACACCCAAAGAGCAGAATTTTTTGCTAAGAATGCTTTGCTTTATCCTAAAAAGCCTTATCAAGGTTTGGGGCTGGTTACTTCGGCGATATGGCATCAGCAAGATGGCTTTTTGGGGCAAAATACCTACAAAGGCTTACAACAAAGCCTTTACAACAACCTCATCTACCAAAACATTCTCGGTAACACTCAACACACCTACAAAGTAGGACTTAGCCACGTGCTTGATAGTTACCAAGAACGTTTCAGAGATTCTACCTACCGCAGAACTGAAAACGTTTGGGGTATTTTTGGTGAATACACTTACGCAGGAAAAAAAGTTAATATGGTCTTTGGAAATCGTTTAGATAAGCATAATCTTTTTGGCTGGATTTATACGCCACGCCTGCACAGCAAATACAATTTTGATGATAATACCATTTTGCGTTTTTCTGTGGGAAGGGGCTTTCGTGTGCCAAACCCAATAGCCGAAAATTGGGGCTTTTTGGTAAATAATCGCAGAATAATTGTTGATGAAATTATCCGTCCCGAAATTTCTTGGAACTATGGCATAAGTCTGCAAAAAGAGTTTCCTCTTTTTGGGAAAAAGGCTACTTTTACAACTGACCTCTTCCGAACTGACTTTCAAAACCAGCTTATCGTAGATATGGATAGAGATGCCACCGAATTGCATTTCACCAATTTACAAGGAAAATCTTTTGCTAATAGCTTTCAAGCCGAACTGCAAATGAACCCTTTGGCAGGCTTGGAAACTAAAATTGCTTACAAATTGTATGATGTAAAAACAACCTTGGCAGATAAGTTGCAAGAACGCCCCTTTGTCAGTAGGCATCGTTTTTTTGTAAATGCTTCTTACGAAACTCGCCGTAGCGGTTTGCAGTTCGATGCAACGCTCAAATGGAATGGGCGTCAGCGTTTGCCTGTTTCGCATAATCCTTTGGAGGCAACCCAAACGCAATATTCACCTGCTTTTGCTACGCTCAATGCCCAAATTAGTAAAAAGTTTTCGCAAAAATTTGATGCTTACATCGGAGGCGAGAATATTACTAATATCAGGCAAATGAACCCCATTGTATCGGCAGATAACCCACAAAGCATACATTTTGACGCTTCAATGGTTTGGGAACCTATCGTGGGCGTGATGGTGTATAGCGGTGTGAGAGTGAAATTTTAAAAAATCAACCTTCGCCTGACTACGAAAAGTCTCTCTCATTTGGTCGTTGAGCTGAGCCGAAACGTGGAGAGGGATTTAGGGTGAAGTCGTGAAGTCAAAATAAATGTCTAACCTATAAACCCTCAAATGTTATGAAGCAGTTAGTTTTCGTATCTGCAATGTTTTTGGCGAGCTACGCAATGGCTCAAACCGAAACACAAGAAGTGAAAATCAAGACATCGGCAGTCTGCCAGATGTGCAAGAAAAAAATCGAGAGAGATTTGAGCTACGAAAAAGGTGTAGTTAGCTCTACTCTTGATGTAGAAACCAAAATTTTAACGGTTACGTACAATCCACAGAAAACAAATCCTGCAAAAATCAAGAAGGCAGTTACCAAAACAGGCTACGACGCCGACGACTTGCCCGCCAAGCCCAAAGCCTACAAAAAACTGCCCGAATGTTGTAAGAAAGATAATCCAACGTACTGAAAACCTCATTGCCGTTAGGCTCTTGCACCTAACGGCATTTTTATTTCCACAAACCTTTTGCAAAATTTTACTTTTTTTTGAAAAAATTTTTCCATAAAACATTAGTTTTGTGCAAATACTCTCGCCGATATGAAAAAAGCCTTTCCCTTTTCAATACTTATCTGCTTATTTACAGCAACTTACGGACAAAATGCCTTCGAGAAAGCCAAAGTAGAAATTCTTTGTCAAGCCATTCGCTTCAATCATATCATGCAAAACAAGGCAGAGATTGCCAACAAATTAGATTGCTCTTCGCTGGAAACTATAAGCAAAACTTTGCCCAATGCTTCGCGAGCCTCT
>Ga0308417_1002193_pt1 | contig 12969 bp, 11 predicted proteins | sample HotsprSampleOS65_FD_203528 | JGI IMG/M metagenome (GOLD analysis project Ga0308417, IMG submission 203528) | Hot spring phototrophic mat microbial communities from Octopus Spring, Yellowstone National Park, Wyoming, United States - 20090730_OS65 ... | reverse complement strand
GGCACAGCGAGCGGCGCGGGCGTCTGCGTGGCGGGCGATGGGCGGGTCGGGTAGAGCGTCACTGCCACCCCAGCGGCAAACGGCTGCGCCGGCGGCTTGGCTTGCGTCCAGGCGATCACGATCATCCACAGGCCGATCAGGGCCAGCAGGGCGAAGAAGACCACCGCCGCGCGCAGGGACGTCTGCATCGCCGAGATTGTAAGCGTGAGCGCTTGCGGGTGCGTTCACCAATAGGGGCATCTACACACAAGCGATGCTGCCAGCGAAGTGAGAGGGTGGGCGACGGCAGTGCCGTCGCCCACCCGAGGTTTTGCCCCTGGCTGTGAATGCACCCGCGCTTGCCATCCGCCGGCTATCATCCAAGCCATGCCGCTCGAACAGGCCTGGGCCTACGCCGCTGCTGCGCTCCAGGTCCTGGTGAGCTTTCGGACGCTGACGGCGATCGGCCTGGGCGCGCTGGCCTACTGGCTAACGCCGTATGCCTGCCGCCGGCCGGCGCTGATCGCCATCAGCGTCGCGATCGTCCTGTTGGGCTACCAGCGCCCGCTCATTCTTGTGGGAGTCACCGCGCTGGTCTGCGGCCTGGTCTATGCGGCCGTGCGAGCCGGCTGCCCGCGCCGCGTCCTCGTCGTCGCCTTGGTCGCGCTCTACGCCGCCTTGCACGGGCTGTTCGGCCTGCTCACCTTCACCCCATGGCTGGACTGGTCCGGCCTGACGCCGGAGTATGTGCTGCCCACGATCGGCCTCACCACCGCCTTCACCTTCCTGCGGCTGGTGCACTTCAGCGTGGATTACGGGCGGCCAGCCCAGCCGCCCCAGCCAACGCCGGATCTGCTGACCTTCAGCGCCTGGTGTTTGTTCTTCCCCACCTTCGTACACCTGCCGCTGATCCGCTATCCGGCGTGGGCGGGACAGTTCGCCTGCCTGCCGCGCTGGCCGGCGCAGCGTGACCTAGGCCTGGGCGCCTACCGCATCGGCCAAGGCCTGTTCAAGGGCGCCTTGCTGGCGATCGCCTTCGTGACGCTGAACCCAAACGCGATCCTGCTCTCGCCGGCTGGCCGCGGCGCGGGCGAGTTGTTCGCTGCCACCATCCTCTCCGCCCTGCTCTATTACCTCGGCTTCTCCGCCTTCATGGACCTGGGCATCGGCGCAGCGCGGCTGTTCGGGATCGTCCTGCCGGAGAACTTCGCGCCGGTCCGCCAGATGATCCGGATCAACCGCATGCGCGACTTCTGGCGTCACTGGAACATCACCACCACCCGCTGGCTGAACGACTACGTGTATCAGCCGCTGGGTGGACATCGTCGCCACCCCGTGCGCAACGTGATGTTGACGATGATCGCCTGCGGGCTATGGCATTCGGTCAGCCTGCCCGGCGCAGCGTGGGGGCTGGGGCTGGGCTTGCTACTGGTGCTAGAGCACGCCTGGAACCGCCAGCGCATTCGGCGCGGCTGGCCCGACCTGCCGCCGGCGCTGCGCAGCGCCTTGCTGATCTGCGCGCTCGCGCTCGTCAACCTGGCCCTCACCCCCTATGGCTACACCGCCCAGACCGCGCAGCACTTCTACCCGCTCTACTGGTTGGGTCTCGCGCCTGGCCGTTGACCTCGTTCTATAATCCGCGCCCAGCATCTCCGAGATCGCAGTGATGAGGAAGCACTCATGAAAGTCTCCTGCCTGCAAGAGAACCTCGCGCGTGGGCTGAGCATCGTCGGCCGCGCGGTAGCGCCCCGCACTGCTACCCTGCCTGTGCTCACCCACGTCCTGCTCACGACCGACAACGGCCGGCTACGGCTGTGCGCCACCAACCTGGAGCTGGGCATAAGCTGCTGGATCGGAGCCAAGGTAGAGAGTGAGGGCGCGATCACCGTGCCGGCGCGCACCTTCGGCGACCTGGTGACGCTGCTGCCCGAAGAGATCGTGCACTTGGAGCTAAACATCCGCACCCAGACCCTGCGCGTGCAGTGCGGGCGCACCGACGCCAACATCAAGGGCATTGACGCGCAGGAGTTCCCGATCGTCCCAACCTTCCAGAGCGACGGCGCGGCCTACGTCGAACCCGGCGTGCTGAAGAAGCTGATCGCGCAGGTGGCCTTCGCCGCCGCCACCGACGAAAGCCGCCCCACCCTCACCGGCGTGCTGATCAAGCTAGAAGGCGAGACGATCACCATGGCTGCCACCGACGGCTTCCGGCTAAGCGTGCGCAACGATCGCCTCCAGTCGCCAGTGGACGAGGCGCGCACGTTCGTCGTGCCGGCCAGGGCGCTCAATGAGGTGGCGCGCGCGCTGGGCGACCAGGAGGAGCCGGTGGCCATCGTCCTCACGCCCTCACATGGCCAAGTGCTCTTTCACATGAAGGACGTAGACGTGGTGGCTCAACTCATAGACCAGAAGTTCCCCGACTACGAGCCGATCATCCCCAAGCGCCATGACACGCGCACGGTGGTGAACACCGCTGAGCTGCTGAAGGCCTGCCGCCAGGCCAACATCTTCGCCCGCGACGCGCAGGACACCGTGCGCTTGCAGATCGTCGCCAGCGACGATCTGGAGTCGGGCAAGCTAACCGTCGCGGCGCAGGCCGGCGAGACCGGCGACAACCGCAGCGAGCTGGAGGCCGCCATCAGCGGCGAGGGGCTGGAGATCGGTTTCAACGTGCGCTTCCTGATAGACGCGCTCTCGGCAATTGACACCGCCCAAGTGATCATCGAGACCACCCAGCCGCGCAGCCCGGCCGTGTTGCGCGCCGCCGGCGACGACAAGTTCCTTCACCTGATCATGCCGATGCACCTGCCGCGCGCCTAGCGCGGTCGCTCGCCCAGCGTGATGCGCAGGTCCACGAGCCGGCCATCGCGCCACACCGTCAGCGTCACGCGGTCGCCCGGCTTGTAGTGCTTCACCAGCGTCGCGATCAGCTCATCGTAGCTGCGCATCGGCTGGCCATCGAAGGCGACGATCACATCGCCCAGGCGGGTGATCGCGCCGGTGCGGTTGCTGACGGTCGAGCCGCGCAGGCCGGCGCGGGCTGCCGGCCCGCCCTCCACCACGCCGGCCACCACCACGCCGCGCTCCACGGGCACGTCGAACTCCTCGCTCAGCTCAGCCAGGCTGAACGCCCCCTGGATGCCCAAGTACGGATAGCGCACCCGCCCTTCGGTCAGCAGCGCCTCCACCACCCGCTTGACGGTGTTCGAGGGCACGGCGAAGCCCACGCCGCTGTTGACTGGCTGGCCAAAGCCGGTTTGGGTCTCGGTGCGGATGGCCGTGTTCACGCCGATCACGCGCCCGCGGGTATCCAGCAGCGGCCCGCCGGAGTTGCCAGGGTTGATCGCCGCGTCGGTCTGGATGATGTCCGGGTTGGAGAAGGTGCCCCCGCCCTGCGCCGAGGATTCGGGCAACACGCGACCGCGGGCGCTGACGATGCCCAGCGTCATTGTGCCGGCCAGCCCGAATGGGTTGCCGATGGCGACCACCCGCTGGCCGACCTTCACCTCGTCCGAGTCGCCCAGCTCCACGGTCACCAGCCGATCGGCTGGCCGGTCCACCTTCAGCAGGGCCAGGTCGCTGTAGCCATCGGTGCCCACGACCCGCGCGCGAGCGCGCGTGCCATCGGCGAACAGCACAGTGATCCGGGTCGCCCCTTCCACCACGTGGTTGTTGGTGACGATGTGGCCCTGTTTGTCGATCACGAAGCCCGACCCAGATCCGCTCACGCCGAAGGCGCGGGTGGTGCGCTGGACCGAGATGGCCACCACCGCCATGTTGACGCGCTCGTACAGGTTGACCAGCACCTGCTCTTCTTCGTCGAACCTGGCGCGGGCGGCGGATGGGATGGCCGTGGGCGTGGGTGCGGGCGCAACCGACAAGCGGGCGATCGTCCCATCCCCTGCCTCGCGGGCTTCCGCCTCCCCGCGTTGCGCGGGTGCGTCGGCCCGCGCCTCCTGCGCCTCGAGCGTCGCAATTGCGCGTTGCGCTGCCTCCTCAGCCAGCGAGAGCACCGCGATCGCCTCGCTGCATCCGGCCAGCAGCAGGCTGGCTGCGGCGACCATCGCAAGCAACTTCCTGTTCATCTTGACCTCCTGGGATCCGGCGCACCTGACCCGGCGCACCGCTCTTTATAATCTAGCCGAGTATTTCTTACCCCGATCATCCTCCGAGACGTTTAACTCAGCCTGAGGCAGCGTTGTGCAAATGATGGAGTACACAGCAGCGTTCGATGCCGCAGAGCGGCGCGATGGATGGTGGGCGCTGTGGCGCGCGCTGACCAGCAACGCCGCGCTGGGCGTGGCCTGCGCGCTCGCGCTGGCCGGCCTGCTGATCGGGGTCGCCCTGCCTCAACAGCCGGCCGACGTCGCCGCCGACCCAGTGGCCTACAGCCGCTGGGAGGCCGCCGCCCGCAGCCAGCAGGGGGCACTCTTCGCCCCGCTCAACAGCCTGGGGCTGAACGCAGTCGCACAGAGCGCCTGGTGGCGGCTTGCCTTGGCCGCGCTGATCCCGCTGGCCGGCCTGCGCCTGGCCGACGCGCTGGCGCGCTGGACGGCAAGTCAGCGCTGGGACGAGCCACGCTTGCGCGTTGTGCTCGACGCGCCGCCGCTCGCGCAGATCGCTGAGCGATTGCGCGCCCAGGGCTATCGCGTGGCCCAGCCGACGGGCGATTCTCTAGTGGCCGGCAGCACGGCCCGCGCGCTCGCCTTCGCCTGCGCCCTTTATAGTGGGCTGATGCTGGCCGCCGGCGGCTTGTTGCTGAACCTGCTCGTCGGCTGGGAAGTCTCCTCACGGACGGTCATCGCCAACGGGCCAGTCGGGCTGGCCGGCGGCGTCGCGCTCGCCCTGCGCCCGGGCGACGACCCGAACAGCGTGGTTGCCGTGCTCCAGCCAGGCGATCAGGCGGTCACGCTCCGCCCTGGACAGACCGCGCAAGCTGCGATCGGACTGGCGCTGACGCTGAACCAGAAGCTGCCCGCCTACCGGCTGCGCGCGCTCGACGGCAATGGCACCGCGCTGCCGATCCAGGCCTCTAACTTCCTCTCGCCCAGCGCCGAAGCTCTGATCACCATAGACGAGCCGGAGCGCTACCTGGCCATACCGCAGGCGCGCCTGGCGCTGGCCCTGAGCGCGGATGAGGGCGGGGGCGGTCGGATGCGCGCCTACGCCATCCCCAGCGGTCAGCAGGTATACGAAGGCGACATCCGCACCGAGGTGACGATCGGTCAGACTGTGCTGCGCTTCCAGCCAACGGCCAGCGCGGTGATCAGCGCGCGCTATCGCCCTGGTGACCCACTCTGGCTGCTGGGCACTGTGCTGGCTGCGATCGGCGCGGCCGGCAGCGCGCGCTTCCCGCTCCGCCGGCTCGTGATCCAGCGGCGCGGGGAATGGACAGAGTTCTACGCAGTTGGCCGCCGCGCCCGCGCGGTGGTCGCCGGGCTAGCGACTGCGCAAAGCGCATGAACCTGCGCCGCGACCTAACGTTTGCCCGCGTGGTCGCCGAGCAGATGCGCGACTACCTCTACGCCGAGGTGCTCTTCTATCCCGTGGGCACTGTGGGCGGCCTACCGATGCCCCAGCTCACGATCGGCGCCTGGCTGGAGACCGAATGGCGGCTGAGCGCGCTGCGCCCGCGCGACCCAGAGGCGATCACGCCGGTCCTCAGCGCCGCCCAGGCTGCGGTCCGCAAGCTCCGCCACCTCGAGCAATATCAGCACAAGGCCCGCCGCGAATTCAAAAGCCGGCTGGATAGCTGGGAGATGTTCCTGGACGACCGCCGCGAGACGATGGCCCGCGATGAGCCATATAACGCGCCGCGCTCCGGCTACGCCGAGCACGTCCAGACCCGCTTCCGCCTGGCGCTGCTCCAGGACGACGTGTCGCAGCGCAGCGATCATCTCGCCCGCCTGAGGATACTGGACGCGCGGCTGCGCGCGCGCTTTCAGCCTGGGGCGTTCCTCTGGGCTCCAGAGCTGGCCGAGGCCGCGCCGGCCGACAGGTTCTGGTTCCTTTACGCAAAGCTATAATCACTTCATGCTCGCTTCGCTCGACGCGCTGGAGCAGCAAGCGCTGGCCGAGCTGGCCGCCGCCGAGACCAGCGAGGCATTGCACGCCTGGCAGGCCAGATACTTCGGCACCAAGCGCAGCAAGGGCGCACTGGAACAGGCGATGGCTGCGCTGGCCACGCTCAGCCCACAGGAGCGGCCGGCCTTTGGCAAGCGCGCCAACCAGGTCAAGCAAACCCTGCTCGACGCGCTGGCCAGGCGCGAGGCGGAGGTGAAGGCCGCTGCGCTGGCCCAAGCGCTGCGCGCGGAGGCGCTGGACGTGACGCTGCCAGGGACGCCCCCGCCGCGCGGCCGGCTTCATCCCAGCACCCTCACCCTGCGCCGCATCATCCAGATCTTCTCGCGGCTCGGCTTCGAGGTCTATCGCTCGCCGGAGGTGGAGACCGATGAGATGAACTTCTCGCTGCTGAACATGCCGCCGGAGCATCCCGCCCGCGACATGTGGGATACCTTCTACACCACCCAGCCCGGCGTGTTGCTGCGCACCCATACCTCGCCCGGCCAGATCCGCGTGATGCGCGCGCGTGGGGCGGGCGGGACGCGCCCGCTGCGCGTGATCCTGCCCGGCATGGTCTATCGCTACGAGCAGGTCACCGCCCGCAGCGAGATGCAGTTCAACCAGGTGGAGGGGCTGGCGATCGGGCGCAACATCACGTTCGCCGACCTGAAGGGGACGATGGCCGAGTTCGCCCGCCAGATGTTCGGCAGCGCAGCGCGCATCCGCTTTCGCTGCTCCTACTTTCCCTTCACCGAACCGAGCGTGGAGGTGGACGTGTATTGGGGGCTGGCCAGCGAGCGCGACCGCATGATCACCAAGGGCACGGGCTGGCTGGAGATCGCTGGGGCCGGCATGGTCCACCCAACCGTGCTGCGCAACGGCGGCTACGACCCGGCCGTTTGGTCCGGCTTCGCCTTCGGCATGGGGCCGGAGCGCCAGGCCATGCGCCTGCTCGGCATCGGCGACATCCGCTACTTTTGGCAGAACGACCTGCGCTTCCTGGAACAGTTTTGAGATCGTCGGTCAAGCGTCGGGGAATCGTTGGGTGAACGTGCTTGTTTGCAGCGATCGAAGCGGTTAGAATCGGGGTGAGCTATGAGCAAAGGAGAACGCCTGCTCCAGTGGATAGTTGTTAGCTTAGCGTTCCTTACGTCGATTTTTGTGGCATTAAGCATCTGCGCACAACCTGCTCTTGCTAGCGCGCCGCAAGATGTAAGAACTCATCGGCTGCGCTTTCAGATAATTAGTGATACATTCGAACCCAACAATAGTTCTGTTCAGGCAGCCAACCCAACATTTGAGGTTTGCTCTTCAGCACCGGTTTTTCAGAACTTGACCATCTACCCTGCCAATGACGAGGACTGGTTTAAAGTCATACCTTCTACGCCACGCATGCTGTTTGTCACCGCGACGGTCTCGCTGCCGCTTACAACCACAGTGTCTGACGACCTAGCGCTTGCTGTTAAGATACACGACGCCTCAGGCGTGAACGAAATAGCGTCTTTCAACGTCTTCACCACTAATCTTACTCGCTCGGCTAGTATATCTGTATACGTTCCAGGAAGCAGCATTTACTTCATAAGTGTAAGAGCTTTTAACCCTACAACCCTTATTCAGTCGCAATTTAAACCATATAGCCTGCAAATTTGTCAATCCGATAACATCGTCACGCCAACGCCGCCCCCGCCGCCCACGCCGGTTGGGGCCAATCCCGATCCCTACGAGCCGAATGACCTGCCGTCGGTCGTGCTAGGCCAAACACCAATCCGCAGCTTCGTCAACGTCGGCCAGCAACTGACCAACCTGAACTTCTACACCCAGCCCAACACCAACACGCTCCAGTTCGGCGATGTGGATTGGTACTTCTTTTACGGGCGTGGCGGCGCGGCCTATCGCGTCACCACTGAGGTGCAACCCGGCGTGGACACCGAGTTGTTCATCTATCGCCCCGACCAATTGCCACCAGACAACAATTTCACAGCGACCGGCCTGTTGGCCTCCAACGATGACTACCAACCGCTCAACCGCGGCTCACAGGTGACCTTCGTCGCGCCCTTCGACGGCCTATTCTGGATCAAGGTCTGGAACAAAGACCAAGCCCCGCGGGTGGCTGGCCAGACTTATAACCTGTCGGTCGTCGAACTGGCCCCTAACACGCCGATGCCGACCAACACACCGCTCCCGACGCTCACGCCCACGCCCTTTCCAACCGGCGCAGATCAGTATGAGTACAACGGCGACTTTGACTTCGCCACGCTGATCGCGCCGGGCGTGAAATACAGTGGCCTGACCTTCGTGCCCTTCCAGCCGCCGACGCCGGACACGGTGGACAACGACTTCTTTAAGCTTCCGGTCAAGCAGGGCGTGTTCTACACCTGCGAGACGCAGGACCTGGCCGGCGGCGCCGACACCAACATCATCGTCTACAACCAAGACCGCGTCGGGATCGGTGGCAATGACGACATCTCGCCGGAGGACAAGGCCCAGGGACGCTTCCAAAGCCGCTTTAGCTGGCTCTCGGCCTACACCGGCTATGCCTACATCCTAGTCGGCGACGTCAACCCGCCGCGCGCTGGCGAAGCCCAGGCTCGCAGTTATTCGCTGATCTGCAACATCGGCCTGCCGGCCACGCCCACACCAACGCCCGACCCTAACCCGCCGACGGCAACGCCGCCGCCATTGCCCCCCACGCCGCTCCCGCCAGAGCCGACCTTCACGCCCTTCCCCACGCTGCGCGCCGCGCAGAACCTGGTGGTCCAGCGCTTTGACGCACCACGCCCGACGATCGGGCCGACCCCAACGCCGCGCGTCCTGCTAATTGACGTGCACATCTTCAACGACTTCAACCGCAACAACCTGCTGGACGCCGGCGAGGGCATTGCGAACGTATCGGCCCGCCTGAGCGATGAACGGACGGGGGTGCCGCTGGCACAGGGCTTCACCGACGCCGATGGGCGCGCGCGCTTCTCGCTCAATGCGAACGGGCCAATTCGGGTGAGCGTGCCCTCCTTCAACTTCTCAGCCGTCGTCACCGAGTCGGTCACCCTGCGCATCGGCGTGGAGCCGCGGATCGCCCCGCCCGCCCGCATCCCGTAACTTGGGGCGATGGGGGCTCGTCTCCTCGCAGCAGCGCAGCGCGATGGCCGGCTGGTGCGCTACTGCGACGCCTTCATCCAGGGCCTCATTGCGCTCACCTTGGTCGCTTCCGCGGTCGAGACGCTGCCCAACCTGTCCACGACGGCGCAAGCGTGGCTTCACGGCTTCGACCTCTTCAGCGTAGCCGTGTTTACCGTCGAGTACCTGCTGCGGATCTATTTCGCCAGGCCGCGCCAGCAGTATATCTTCAGCTTCTTTGGGATCATTGACCTGCTCGCCATCCTGCCGTTCTACGTCGGGCTTGGGGTCGACGTTCGCTCGATCCGCGCCTTTCGCCTGCTGCGCCTGTTGCGCATCCTCAAGGTGGCGCGCTACAGCGCGGCGGTGCAGCGCTTCTACGTGGCGCTGCGCATCGCCAAAGAGGAGCTGATCGTCTACCTCAGCGCAACGCTGGTGCTGCTCTATCTATCGGCGCTGGGCATCTATTACTTTGAGCACGACGCGCAGCCGGACAAGTTCACGTCGGTGTTCGACGCCCTGTGGTGGGCAGTGGCCACGTTCACCACGGTCGGCTACGGCGATGTATATCCAGTCACAGCAGGCGGCCGGCTCTTCACCTTCTTCGTCCTGCTGATCGGCCTGGGCATCGTCTCCGTGCCCACTGGGATCATCGCAGCTGCGCTGGCGAAGGCGAGGCAAATGGAAGACGACGCCCAGAAGGGCAGCGGCAATGCCACGGATTAACGCAACAGGTCGCGCGTCACCACGGCCACCGCCAGCAGCAGCCCAATCACGAAAGCAATCAGGGTGAGCACATCGGCGCGCGTCGCCCCAACCGGCAGCGTCAGCGCCGCCAACAGCATGGCCGGAATCCCGATCAGGCCGGTGAGGGCTGCGCCGATCAGCACTGCGCGCCCATCGCGGAGGACATAGCCGGCCATCAGCGGCAGCACAATGTAGATCGGCCAGTTCACCCCGTTCACATAGCCTTGCACGAATTGGCGCGGAGTCAGCGCCAGCGCTGTCTCGACCACCAACCCATAGGCCGCCGCGCGCGGGTAGCGCCCGGCCAGCCAGACGAAGCATGGGATCAGGGCCAGGTCAACCAGGCCAACAGCCAAGCTGATCGGATGGCCGAGCGTAAAGGCGACGATCAACAGGAAAGCGGCAGCCACAGGGGCCTTGACGAGGGCCACCCTGCGCAGGCGCGCTTGACACTCAGCAGCAGTCATTCGTCGAAGCGCACGGCCAGGACGCGATCCAGGCCGGCCAGGTCTTTGAGGATAGCGCAACGGGCGGCCGGCAGGTGCGCGTGAGCAGCGGTCAACGCCGCCGGCCCTTGTGACGCGCCGATCTCCAGATAGGCCGCGCGCAGCGGGCTGCCCCGCGCCAGGCGATCAGCAAGCTGACCCAACAGGCGACGCACCAGCGCTAGGCCGTCTTCACCGCCGTCCAGCGCGACGCATGGCTCGTGGCCCTGTATCTCCGGCGGCAGGATGTCGATCTCGGCGCGCGCCACGTAGGGCAAGTTGGCGACGACGATCGGCGGCGGCGCCCCGATGCCCGCCAGCAAGTCGGCTTGGATGAAGGCGATCCGATCGGCCACTTCGTGACGGTGGGCGTTCAAGCGCGCCACGGCCAGCGCCTCGGCGCTGATGTCAGTGGCCAGGACTTTGGCAGCGGGGGCATGCTTGGCGATGGCCACTGCGAGCGCACCGCTGCCGGTGCCCACGTCTAGGACTGACCAGGCACAATTGATCGTCACCCCCGGTTTATTCAGCGCGCCGAGCGCCAAATCGGCCAGCATCTCGGTCTCTGGGCGCGGGATCAGCACGCGCCGGTCAACGACGAAGTCCAGGCCGTAAAAGGCGCGTCGGCCCAGGACGTAGGCCAGCGGCTCGCGGGCGATCACCCGCGCCAACAGGCGCTGAAAGCGCTGCTCAGCGGGCTGGTCGAGGGGCTGCGCAGCGTGGGCGACCAGCCACTCCTTTGATGTGTCCAGCGACTCGGCCAACAGCAGGCGGGCGGTGGTGGTCGGCGCGTCCACGCCGGCCGCATCGAGCTGAGCGGCCGCAGCGCGCAGGGCTTGCTGGATAGTGAGCACAGAAGCACTCAGACGCCGGCAGCCTGCAGGCGCTGAGCCTGCTCGCGGGCGGCCAGCTCGTCAATGAAGATGTCCAGCTCGCCTTCGAGCACCTCCGCCAGGCGATACACGTCTAGGTTGATGCGGTGGTCGGTGACGCGGTTTTGCGGATAGTTGTAAGTGCGGATCTTCTCGCTGCGCTCGCCGCTGCCGATCTGCTCGCGCTTCTGCTGGGCCAGTTCGCTGGCCAGCCGCTGCTGTTCCATCTCGTAGAGCCGGGCGCGCAGGATGGCCATCGCGCGCAGCCGGTTCTGGGTCTGGCTGCGCTCATCTTGAACGGAGACCACGATGCCGGTGGGCTTGTGGGTGATGCGGACGGCGCTCTCGTTCTTCTGCACGTTTTGGCCGCCGGCGCCGCGCGAGCGAAAGGTCTCGATCTCTAGATCGGCTGGTGGGATGTTCACCTCGATCTCGTCCACCTCCGGCAGCACAGCCACCGTGACTGTGCTGGTGTGGATGCGCCCGCTGGCCTCGGTGGCCGGCACGCGCTGCACGCGATGCACACCGCTCTCGAACTTCAGGCGCGAGTATGCGCCTTTGCCCTTGACGGCGAAGATGACCTCCTTAAAGCCGCCGATGCCGGTCTCGTTTGCGTCGATCAGCTCTACTTTCCAGCGATGGTTCTCGGCATAGCGCGTGTACATGCGGAAGAGGTCGGCAGCGAATAGCGCGGCCTCCTCGCCGCCGGCGCCGGCGCGGATCTCCATGATTACGTCGCGCTCATCCTTCGGGTCTTTGGGCACCAGCATCTGTTTGAGGGTCTGTTCCAACTTGGCGACGCGCTCGCGCAACGCCCCAAGCTCGGCGCGCGCCAGCTCAGCCAGCTCGCCATCGTCCCTGGCCAGCGCTTCGCTATCGGCCAACTCTTGGCGCGCCCGCTTCCAATCGCGATATGTCTGCACGATTGGCTCCAGCTCGCTGTGCTGGCGAGCGATCTCCACATAGCGCGCGTAGTCATTAGCGAGCGTGGGGTCGGCCATCTGGGCGGTCAGTTCTTGAAACCGCCGTTCGATGCTGGCAAGCTTGTCTTCCATAGGAGTACAGCACGAACCGCCCTCCCGCATTAGGGTAGCGCGTTGCGCTGCGCACGCTGGAGAGCGGTTAATTTGACTCGAGATTATACCGTTCGGTTAGCGCGCTTAGGTAGTGGGGAGTGCGCCACTTGAAGGTACCGGTAAGAAACGTGCACCGCGGAGACGCCGAGGACGCAGAGATGCTTCAGCTTGTCTCTCCGCGCGCTCTGTGCCTCGGCTACTAGTGAATGCACCTGAGCATTGGACGAGTGGGTGCGTTCACCAATACTTCCACAAGCTATGCTGCCAGCGAAGGCAAATCTGTAGAGGGTGGGCAACGGCAGTGCCGTCGCCCACCCAAGCTTTTGCCCCTGGCTGTGAATGCACCCGGACGAGTAAGCCCTGAGCCTATAATCGCTTACGTGAGCGTAGAACTTGAAACGCGCGTCGAGAAACTGGAGGCGCTGATGGCGGACACGCTGCGCATCGTGAGCACAACCAGCCTGCAGGTAGACCGTCTATCGCAAGAGATGCGCGCCTTCAAGGATGAGATGCGCGCCTTCAAGGATGAGATGCGCGTCTTTAAGGATGAGATGCGCGAATTCAAAGAGGAAAGCCGCGCCTCTAGAATAGAGATGAACAAGCGTTGGGGCGACCTGTCCGCCAAACTCGGCC
>Ga0308417_1002192_pt1 | contig 12970 bp, 12 predicted proteins | sample HotsprSampleOS65_FD_203528 | JGI IMG/M metagenome (GOLD analysis project Ga0308417, IMG submission 203528) | Hot spring phototrophic mat microbial communities from Octopus Spring, Yellowstone National Park, Wyoming, United States - 20090730_OS65 ... | reverse complement strand
GCCGCCGCGTACTCAAGCCCGGCGGCACGCTGTGGGTGATCGGCACCTACCACAACATTTACCGCGTCGGCTATCACCTGCAAAATCTGGGTTACTGGATTTTGAACGATATTGTGTGGGTCAAGACCAACCCGATGCCCAACTTCCGCGGGGTGCGGTTTACCAACGCCCACGAAACCCTGATCTGGGCACAAAAACAGCGCGGCAAGCCCTACACCTTCAACCATCACGCCATGAAGTCGCTCAACGGCGACCTGCAAATGCGCAGTGACTGGCACCTGCCGATCTGCAGCGGCAGCGAGCGGCTGCGGGAAAACGGCAGCAAAGCCCATTCCACCCAAAAGCCGCGCGCTTTGCTCTACCGCATTCTGCTGGCTTCTTCCAACCCCGGCGATGTGGTGCTTGACCCGTTCTTTGGCAGCGGCACCACCGGTGAGGTTGCCCAATGGCTGGGCAGGCACTGGATCGGCATCGAACGCGACCCCCATTATGTGGAACTGGCCCGCCGCCGGCTGGCAAACGCCGCTGCTGCGCCGCCCGTCACGCTGGTTCAAACCAATCCGCGCCGCGAGCCGCGCCTCCCCTTTGGCGCGCTGATTGAACACGGCCTGCTGCACGCCGGGCAGACCCTTTACTTCAACGCCCGCCTCGATCTCACCGCTCAGGTGTTAGCCGACGGGCGAGTCGAGTATAATGGAATGCGTGGTTCAATCCATCAAATTGCCCGCCAGATAGAGGCTGCACCGCTCAACGGCTGGCAGGTGTGGTACTACCGCCAGCCGGAAGATGGCTCATTTCTGCCCATTGACCACCTGCGCCAACTACTCAAAACCATTCTTTTCAAACCGAGAGAGGGAGAATGATGACCACAACCGATATCCGCTATCAGCAAACCCGCTGGAGCCTCCATGATTTGTTCCCTGCCCCCCACAGCAGCGAGCTGGAAACCGCCTTCCAGACTCTGGATCAACTGGTTGCCGAGTTTGAAACCTACCGGGCCAGCCTGCACGAGGATATTTCCGTCGAAGAATTTTTGAAAATTCTCAAACAACTGGAAAAAATTCAAAATCTGGGTTCGCGCCTGTATGCTTACGCCGGGCTGTTGTTTTCGGAAGATACCCAAAATCAGACCGCCCAAACCCTGACCGCCCGGGTGGAGCAGTTCGTTGCCGACCTGACCAACCGCACCCTGTTTTTCAACCTGTGGTGGAAAGACCTTTCGGATGAAGCCGCCGCCCGCCTGATGCCAGCAGCCGGCGATCTGGAATACTGGCTGGAAGCCCTGCGCCACTTCAAACCGCACACCCTCAGCGAAGCGGAAGAAAAGATCATCAATATCAAGAACGTGACCGGCGTCAATGCGCTGCAAATGCTGTACAGCTCAATTACCAACCGCTACACCTTCAAAATCACCGTCAACGGGGAAGAGAAAGAATTGACCCGCGGTGAATTGATGGTTTATGTGCGCGGTTCAGACCCCGCCCTGCGCGCGGCGGCTTATCAGGAACTTTACCGCGTCTATGGCAACGACGGCACCATTCTGGGCCAAATTTATCAGGCGCTGGTGCGCGACTGGCGCAACGAGCAGATCAACCTGCGCAAGCACCGCACCCCCATGTCTGCCCGCAATCTGGTCAATGACCTGCCGGACGCCGTGGTAGATACCCTGCTGGATGTTTGTTCGAGCAATGTGGATGTCTTCCAGCGCTACTTCCGCCTTAAGGCGCGCTGGCTGAAAATGGAGCGCCTGCGCCGTTATGATATTTACGCGCCGGTCGCCAAAGCCGAAAAACAGTATCCTTTCGAACAGGCAGCGCTGACCGTTTTTGACGCTTTCCGCGAATTTGACCCGCAAATTGCCGATCTTGCCCGGCGGGTGTTTGAAGAAAAACACCTCGACAGCGAGGTTCGCAAAGGCAAACGCGGCGGCGCTTTTTGCTGGGGCGCCGTGCCGGAACTGACTCCCTGGGTGCTGCTCAACTATCAGGGGCGCGCCGACGATATGGCCACCATGGCGCACGAACTGGGGCATGCCATACACTCGATGCTGGCCGCCCATCACAGCGTGCTGACCTGGCATTCCAACCTGCCGCTGGCTGAAACAGCCTCCACCTTTGGCGAGATGCTGCTGATTGACCGTCTGCTCAAGACGGAAAGCGACCCGGCCGTGCGGCGCGATTTGCTCTTCCGCCAGATTGACGATGCCTACGCCACCATTCAACGGCAGGTGTTCTTTGCCCTGTTTGAACGCGAAGCGCACGAAATGGTGCATCAAGGCGCCTCGGTGGATGAACTGGCGAATGCCTATATGCACAACCTGCACACCCAGTTTGGGGATGCGGTAGAGGTCAGCGATGAATTCCGCTGGGAGTGGGTTTCCATTCCGCACATTTTCGATGTGCCGTTTTATGTGTACGCCTACGCCTTTGGTCAATTGCTGGTCTTTTCGCTCTATCAGCAGTACAAAGCCGAAGGGGAAGCCTTCAAACCGCGTTATTTGAAGATTCTTTCGACCGGCGGCTCGAAAGCACCGATTAAAGTGTTGAGCGAAGCGGGCGTGGATGTCAGCCAGCCATCTTTCTGGCAGGGCGGTTATGACTTCATCCGCCAGCAGATTGAAGCATTGGAAAGAATTCCGCTTGAATGAGGCATTTGCGGTACTTTGTTTACATTCTGACGAATGCGTACAATAGTTGGCCGAGAAGTAAAAAGGTTGCCTTTAGCCCCCACCTGCACCTCCCCCAAAATCGCCGGGCGATTTTGGGGGAGGTGGGAGGGGGAGTTTCCCTTCAGCAAAGGTGAGTGTCGCTGCGCTCGGAGTAACGTAAACAACACCATAACCCCCACAACAACCTCATCGCACAGGAGTCATCCATGTACATTGCCATAGAAGGCGTCATTGGAGTGGGAAAAACCACCCTGGCGCGGCTGCTTCAGCCGCGCTTTGAAGCCAACTTGCTGCTGGAAGTCTTTGAAGAAAACCCCTTCTTGAGCAGTTTCTACGCCGACCGGGCGCGTTACGCCTTTCAGACGCAAATCTTCTTCCTGCTCAGCCGCTACAACCAGCAGCGTTACAGCGTTCCCGCCCTGCTGGCCGAGGAAAAACCGCTGATCAGCGATTACACCTTTGAAAAAGACGCCCTCTTTGCGCGCATCAACCTGAAAGGCGATGAACTGGAAACCTACTACCGCGTTCACGAAGCCCTGATTGAAAAAATCATCCCCCCCAATCTGGTGGTTTACCTGCGCGCCAGCACCGATACCCTCTTGCAGCGCATCGCCCTGCGCGACCGCCCCTACGAGCGCAACATGGAACGCGATTACATTGCCGAACTCAATCGGGCGTATGATGATTTCTTCCTCTCTTCAAATCCGCGCTTTTCGGTGCTGGTCATCGAAAGCGACCCGCTGGATTTTGTGCGCAATGAACAAGACCTCGAATGGATCGAGAACCGCATCCGGCAGGCATTGCGCCTTTCCCCCTTTCAGCCGGAATTACCGCTGGATTCACCAGCCGAATCGGGGCATTCGAATTGACCTTTTCCCTGAGGAGGTAAGCCAATGCGCATCACTCTGGAAGCCCTGCACAAAGCGGCCCGCGAAAGCGCCGAGCGTTATGCGCGGCGCGACCGCAGTCTGGTTTGCATTTACCTGACCGGCTCGCTGCTCGGCGAAGAACCGCTGCTGGGCGGCACCACCGATATTGACCTGATCTTTGTCCATTCGACGCTGCCGCCCTACCCGCGTGAAATTGTGCGGTTGACCGACGAAATTCATCTGGACATTGCTCATCTGCCGCAGAGCGTCTTTCAGCAGCCGCGCCGCCTGCGTGCCGATAACTGGATCGGCTCCTTCTTGTGCGCCAACCCGATTGTCCTGCACGATATTGGGCACTGGTTCGAATTTACTCAGGCAAGCGCCGGCGCCCAGTTCGATCTGCCGGAGTATGTGCTGCAGCGCGCCCGTCTGTTCAGTGATCAGGCCCGTCAATCCTGGCTGGATTTGCAATCTCAGCCGGCCCAGGCTACCCCTCAACAAATTCATCAGTATCTGGATATTCTCGAAAACGCCTCCAACGCCGTCAGTGTCCTGTACGGCACACCCCTGACAGAACGTCGGTTTTTAATTCAATTTTCCCAAAGGGCGCAAGCCGCCGGCCGGCCGGGCATGGCCGCCGGCCTGGCCGACCTGATTCAGGACGACCCGGCCAGTTTGGAATTGATTCAAAACCTGTTGGAAAACTGGCGGCTTGCCCTGCAGTCCGCTGGTAATCGGGAGGAAAAATCTCCCCGCCTTGACCCCACCCGCCTGCCGTATTACGAGCGCGCCGTCCTCGCGCTTGGCGAAGATTCACCCGCGGCGGCGTTGTGGCTGCTGCTGCGCACCTGGACGCGCGCCGCCCGCGCTCAGCCGGACGACGCAGCCGTTCTTAGCGGCTGGCAGAATGCCTGCGGCAGGCTGGGACTTTCGAGCGTAGCCCTGCCCGAACGCTTGAAAGCCGTGGATGCTTATCTGGATACGGTTGAGGAAACGCTCGACCTGTGGGGAAAACAGTACGGTGTGTAAAAATCTGCCGTACACACCCCCACAGGTGGGTATCCTGCCCTGCGGTTCTTTTTTTGTTTTTTCCACGTTATCTGTGGATAAATGTGGAAAAACTGTGGATAAGTTGATTTTGATGTGGAAAATTGGGGATAAATCCTCCAATTATCCCTCTCTCGGCTCGATCAGCGACCCCTATATATGGGGGTAGTCGGAGGAAGTGCGCCAGATATAAAAAATACCCTGAGAAACACTGCTTTTCCTTGTATTCATACACTTTTCATCCACAGAATTTCTCCCCAATCGGCAGAAAAAATCAGCCCCGCATACAGGGGATATGACAGCCCTGCCCCCCACCTGTACGGGCAAAATTGCAAAAACAGATGTTTTATCCACATATCCCCAGCCCCTACTGACTCTACGAATCTCTTTAAACTTTATTCAATTGGGGATAAGTTAACGTGAGTTCGGGATAAGATCAAAACCTTGCAGGCAATACCAACCACCCCCACCTGCACCTCCCCCAAAATCGCAAGGGCGATTTTGGGGGAGGCGGGGAGGGGGACAAAAATTCGAAAGTTGATCTAAAAATGATTTATCCCGAATTGACGTTAAGTTAATCTGACATGCACACCCACACCGCAATTAAGAGCGCTAATCATCATCCTCTTTTTCAAATGACTCATCCATGCCAAAGGTGGCTGTCAGACCCTGCAGGAAAGCCTGTTTTTCGTCTGCATTCAAGCGTGCTTCGGGATGCAAGGGCAAATAAAACCAGGGCGGCATTTCGCCATTTTGTACGACCTCAACGACATCATCGGCATCGTTTTTGCGTATTCCCCATTCCGATACATTGAGTTTTCTTCGCCCTTCGTTGACATCCCGGCTGATTAACCAGGAAACCGGCGCAATCTTGCTGTACCACGGCCAAACCGTCTGATTGCTGTGACAATCGCCGCAGGCGCGCAGGAAAGTTTCACGGGTTTGCGGGTTGTCCCAATTTGGTTCGGCAACTACCGGCGGGTTGGTTTGATCTTTACCAATCGGCAGGAATTGAATCAACGCGAACACGCCTAAAATGAACACAACTGGAATTGAGAAAATTGCCAGTGGAGAGTGAGAATTTGACATGATAAACCTCCATAATATGGCTTTGTATGTCTTTATAGTCGTCTTTTGTGACTAAAAGTTACGGCTGAAAAAATCTACAACGGATCAATCCATATCAACGGTAAAAAAATACCTTGAAAGTGACTCGAAAATTTCTTATAATTTTCAGTGAATTTATCCAATAATACGGGAAGAACTTTTCATGAAACCATTCAACCGCTTTCAAATCTTTCTCCTGTTCGGGGGCATCTTCTTGCTGGCTGCGGCCGGCTGTGCGGGAAGCGGCGATTCACCTGCGCTGCCGGAGGTGTCCTCGCCGGCTGCGCCTACCGCCGTTCCGACCTTCCCACCCACGCCTGTGCCGACCGAAGCGCCTCTGCCAACCGCCGTTCCAACCCCCCTGCTGACGGACACACCCGATGTCGCTGATTCCTGCCTGATTGGACGCTGGATTGTTACCGATATGTCACCTTATTTTCAAACCGCGTTTGAAGGGACCGATATCACCTATCAGGGCACGTCCGGAAATGCCTGGTATCAGTTCAACCTTGACGGTTCTATTTTGCTTGAAGCGATTGAGTTCACTCAGTCTGCCTCCATCAAAGTCGGTACGACTGAAATCCCCATGGACGTTATTCTGGACGGCACGGGCTTTGCCTCTTACCGAATTGAGGGCAATAAAGTGATCTTCAACAATCAGCAAACCAGCGGCATTGTTTTTCAGGTGGAAGTTTTTGGGGAGCGAACCGACCTGGAGGCGGCATTGTTGGGTGATGCAGCCAAGGGCGAAGTAGCCTTTTTATATGAATGTGTTGGCAGCAATCAACTGCAGCTGACTCCACCGCTCAACGACTACGCGGTCTTTCCAATCCTTTTGGAACGATATGAGTGATTCCGGCCTTCGCCTCTTCCTGTAAAATCGCCGCAGCGATTGGATGGGAAGGGAAAAAGTCAAAAAGGTAGAAGGCTCGGAATTGAGCCCCAAAGCGCCAAAGCGATTCAAAAAAAATAATGCCACTCCCAGCGTAGTGACACGCACCCGTTCTGATCAATTGCCCCCTCCTTCGCCTCCCCCAATATCACGAAAGCGATATTGGGGGAGGTGGGTGGGGGTCAAAAATCAGATTGCCGCGCTCGCTCAACAGGACGTTAATCCATGAATGCTCTGCCGTGCCGCGGGTGATAAAGGTCATTTCCTTGAAGAATGAAAGGATGATTTGTAATTCATCCGTTTTACAAAAGTCATTCTTTAATTCGCCTTTAATCGCCATGTCTTACAATGGCGATTATGATGAGAAAAATCCTGCAAATCTCGTTCATTCATGTTGCCGTGGCGATGACGCTGGTGCCCATCAACAGCACCCTCAACCGTGTCATGATCAAGGAACTGGCCCTTTCCGCTGCGCTGGTTTCCCTGCTGGCCTCCCTGCCGTATCTGTTTGCTCCCATTCAGGTGATGATTGGGTCATACTCTGACCGTCACCCCATTTTGGGCTGGCGGCGCAGTCCCTACATTGCGCTGGGGTTGCTTTTGTGCGTGGCAGCGCTGGGGGTTGCGCCGTTTGCTGTGTTCACCATGCCGGAAAATCCGCTGCTGGGGCTGATTTTCACCCTGCTGACCTTTACTGCGTGGGGCATGGGCTACAATCTGGCAGCGGTCAGTTATTTTTCGCTGGCTTCGGAACTGACCGGTGAACGGGGACGCAGCCGCACAGTAGCGGTGATGATGACGCTGATGATTATTGCCATCATCTTCACGGCCGCCACACTCAGCCGCCTGCTGGTGAATTACTCACCGGAGCAATTGCAAACCGCTTTTTTGATGGTTGCCGGGGCGGCCTTGCTGCTGGGAATGATTGGGCTGGCAGGACTGGAACCGCGCCATTCCAAACCACTCCAAAGTGTGCCGGATGAAGAACGCACCGGCTGGACCAGCACCCTCAAAGTGGTGTTTGCCAACCCGGTGGCGCGCCGTTTTTTCTTTTACCTGATTCTGCTGCTGGCGGCCATTCTCGGTCAGGATGTGCTGCTGGAACCGTTTGCCGCCCAGGCGTTTGACCTGCCCGTGGCGGCTACCACCCGCATTACCTCGATTTGGGGCACCTGTATGCTCATCACGCTGGCCAGCGCCAGCCTGCTGGAGCGGCGCATGGGCAAGCGGCGGGTTGCCCAAATTGGCGGCGGGGTTGCCGTGGCAGCCTTCCTGATGATTGCGCTGAGCGGATTGCTGGAAATCAGCGCCGTATTTTACGCCGGGGTGGTGTTGCTGGGGCTGGGCAGCGGCCTGGCAACCGTGTCCAACCTCTCTTTGATGCTGGACATGACCACCGAACGGGTGGGACTGTACATTGGGGCGTGGGGCATTGCCAATGCCCTCTCGCGGCTGATTGGCACGCTTTCCAGCGGCGTGCTGCGCGACCTGATCAGCCTGCTGAGCGGCAGCCCGCTGGCGGGGTACGTGATTGTCTTCTTTCTGTTTGCCGTCAGTCTGATGGTGTCGCTGTGGCTGCTGCGCCGCATCACCGTGCAGGGTTTTCAGCAGTACAACCGTCCGCTCAGTTTTGCCGAACGCGCCGCAGCGCTGAACGATTAATCGGTTTTGCGCCTGCGCACGGCGCGTAAAAACCCGGGTGTATTCAATCCGCGCTCCAGGTAATAAGTCAGGTAATCCTGCATGCGGGTTTCCATTTCTTGCTGAACCGGCACGGGAATCACCGCGCGGGTGGCTTCGGCGTAGGTGCTGCGTTGAAAATGGCGCAGAAAACGCAGGGCATTGACCGAAATGGGGCGGGCGGAGGCATCCTGTGAGCCGCAGCGCGGGCAAAGCACCCCGCCTAGCAGCGGAGAGAAGAACTGGTCCTGTGGCTGAATCTCGTCGCCGCACCCCACACAACGGAACAACTCCGGGCGGAAGCCGAGCAGATCGAGCAGGCGCAGTTCGTAGTAACGCAGCAGTGTAAAGGGCGGTTGACCTTCGTTCAGGCGCTGCAAAGTAATGGCGAGCAGGTCGAACAGGGGGCGGTTTGCGCCTTCTTCATAAGTGAAGCGGTCGAGCAACTCCACCGCATAACTGGCATGGGCAATCCGCTCCAGGTCTTCGCGCAGGGCAAGGTAAGCGGCCACCGTTTCGGCCTGGGTAACAATCCACAGATCCCGTCCGTGCGCCAGCATCAACTTGACGCGCGTAAACGGCTCCAAATGCCCGGCTTTACGCGAACGCAGCCGCCGCACGCCTTTGGCAATGGCGCGCAGTTTGCCCTCTTCACGGGTGAAGAGGCTGAGCAAGCGGTCGGCCTCGCCCCAATCGCTGTGGCGCAGGACGATGGCCTCGACCCGCAGGGTTCGTTCGGCTGGCGGCATAACAATTCCTGTGTGTTTAAGGTGAGGTAATTAACGTCAATTCGGGATAAATCATTTTTACATCAATTTTCAAATTTTCTTCCCCCTCCCGCCTCCCCCAAAATCCCAGGGGCGATTTTGGGGGAGGTGCAGGTGGGGGTAATTGGCATTGCATGCCAGGTTTTGATCTGATCCATTATATCCCCACTTGCCCGGCAGCGCCGCTCACGTCTACATGGGGCTTTCTCAAAGTCGAAAATGGTTAAACAGCAGCCGGCCAGTGCTGACCGATGTCTATTCGGAATAATTTATTGATGCGTCCAACCAAGCGCTTTTGCCCCCTCCTGCGCCTCCCCCAATATCGCCAAAGCGATATTGGGGGAGGTGGGTGGGGGTTCGAGTTTCGATACAAAGTTTCAGGGATGTCAAGGAATTTTGAGAAAGCCATACAGTGTAGCACAAAAATAAAAAAAGCCCGCCTGTTCAAATCAGGCGGGCTGACTGTGGTTAACAGAGAATCAATTGACGCTGACCATTTCCCGTTCTGTTTCAGATGACAGGCTGGTCCAGCCTTCGGCTTTGCTCAAATCCACGGCAACTTTGGTGACCAGCACCCCGTAAATTACCTTCGAGGTGATGTCCGCCACGGTGTAGATGGCTTGCCGCAGGACGACCCCATCGGCAGTGGGCAGGATGGCGGGCATGATGTAGGCAATCGGGTAAATTGTCCAGGCAATCAAGAACAACCAGCGGATACTTTTCATGGTGGCTGCGGCTGGCGCTGGCATTCGTTCGACCGCTTTGCCAATTTCCACCCATACATAGTACAGGAGAATGATGTAGAAGACGGTGCTGATTCCTCCCCATACCCACAGGGCGGTCAGGTTGGTCACTTCGTAAAATTGCCCAATGTAGCCGAGGATGATCATCGCCACGCCCGATCCGACGAAGATGGTGCCAAGCCGGCGACTGGCAGCCGCTCCCAGGCCAAGGATGACCACCAGCTGCAGCAGCAGCATGGGGACATCAATCAGCCAGTTGAGGTAGCGAAAGCCGTTGGAGAAGATGCCTTCGCTGCGCACAAACTCCCCATTTTGAAAAGCAAAGGTGGTTTGCCAGGCTTGCCACTGGGCATAGAGCAGCAGGAAGGCAGACACCATGACAATTGCGCCCAACACGGAAGAAATCCGATAGCGGGGAGCAACATCGCGCATGGTGGTAAGAAAATAGACAAAACCGGCTGCCATGGACGCAAATCCCAGAATGAGAATGTGGGCAACCAGCTGCCATTGAATGGGGGTGTAGGTAAGCATGTTTTCGAGGTTCATGGGTTCATCTCCTTTACCGATAATAAAAAGATTTGTTTTACACTGCCTTTATTATTGTTTATACAAATTCGCTTGTCTAATGATTGTACAATCTTGAAGGGGTGATTCAACCCCATTTGTTTTGGATGGTTCGTATAAGTTCTTCCCCAAATGATAATCGGATAAAAGCAGCCTTAATTCCCTCTCAAAACCCTGATATAATTTGGCGCATGAAATACTACATCTGGACGGAAGGATGTCAGATGAATGTGGCCGACTCGCAGCGGGTGGCTTCGGCGCTGGAACACCTCGGTTATGCCAGCGCGCCGCGCGCCGAGGAGGCGGATGTCATCGTGTTGAATACCTGCGTGGTGCGCCAGTCGGCTGAGGATAAAGCCTACGGACGGCTCAGTTCACTGCGTCCCATCAAAAAGCAGCGCCCCGATCTGGTGATTAACCTGATGGGCTGTCTGGTGGGGGTCAAGGGCAACCCCAAAGTGGCCGAGCGCTTCCCGTATGTGGATGTTTTCTCGCCGCCTTCCGACCCGCGCCCGCTGGTGGAGTACCTCCTGCGCCGCGACGGGCGCGATCTGGAACAGGCTGAAGTTGCCCTGCGTTACGCCCTGCAAGATGAAGACCTGACCCTGCCCGCCGGGGAGCGCGGCAATCTGGTTTCGGCCTTCATCCCGGTGGTGTACGGCTGCTCGCACGCCTGCACCTTCTGCATCATCCCCTACCGCCGCGGGGTGGAAAAAAGCCGTCCACCCCAGGAAATTCTGAACGAAGCCCGTGCGCTGGTGGCGCAGGGCGTCAAAGAAATCACCCTGCTCGGGCAGATTGTGGACCGCTACGGCAAGGACAACCCCGACTTCCCCACCCTGAGCGGTTTGCTGCGCCGTCTGAATCAAATCGAGGGGCTGGAACGCATCCGCTTTCTGACTTCTCACCCCAACTGGATGACCGATGACCTGCTGGATGCGGTTGCCGAACTGCCCAAGGTCATGCCGCACATTGAAGTGCCGGTGCAGGCCGGTGATGACGAGGTGCTTGCCAACATGCGCCGCGGCTACACCGCCGAACAGTACCGCCGGCTGGTGGAGAAAATCCGCGCCCGTATTCCCGGCGTTTCGATTGCCACCGATGTGATCGTCGGTTTCCCCGGCGAAAGCGAAGCCCAGTTCCAGCACACCTACGATCTGCTGGCGGACTTGAAACTGGATGTGGCTCATCTGGCGCGCTACTCGCCGCGTGAAGGCACCGTTTCGGCGCGCCGCATGGCCGATGATGTGCCGGATGAGGAAAAGTGGCGGCGCTTCCGCCTGTTGGAAGAATTGCAGGAAAGCATTGCCGCCGAAATTCACGCCGCCTACCTCGGCAAGACGGTGGAAGTCCTCTTTGAAGAACCGGTGCGCGGGCGCTGGAAGGGACGCACCCCCACCAATAAACTGGTCTTTGTCGAAAGCAGCGCCGACCTGCGCGGTCAAATTCGGCTGGTGGAAATTACCTGGACAGGCCCCTGGTCCATGCAGGGGCGGTTGATTCAGCCGGAATGAAGCGCATCTTTCCCCTTTTACTGGGCGGGGCGGTGATCGCCGGGCTGGTGGCGGGTTATTTCTGGTTCTTGAACCCGCGCCGTACGGCCAGCCGCACCACCCGGGTGGTGCAGTTCATCCGCAACCCCCAGGCTTATGGCGATTGGAAAGTCAGCGCCAACACCCGCTGCGAAGGCGCGCCGTTTGCCTTCCCTACCGAAGGCTACATCGGGTTTTTGTGGGATGATTCGTTTCGTCCCGGTCACCGCCATACCGGCCTGGATATATTCGGCGGCACGCCGCCCGGTCAAACCCCCGTTTATGCTGCCTACGACGGCTACCTGAGCCGCCTGCCGGACTGGAAATCCAGCCTCATCATCCGCATCCCGCAGGACCCGCTCCAGCCGGGGCAGCAAATCTGGACGTATTACACCCATCTGGCGGATGAACAGGGCAATTCCCTGATCGCGCCGGAATTCCCACCCGGCAGCAGTGAAGTGTTTGTGCGGCAGGGGACATTTTTGGGGTTTCAGGGCAATTACTCCGGTACACCCGGCGCGCCGGTGGGGGTTCATCTGCATTTTTCGATTGTCAAGGATGACGGGCAGGGTCATTTTCTCAATGAACTGGAGATTGCCAACACCTACGACCCCTCGCCTTATTTCAACCTGCGCCTGAATGCCAGCGAAAATCCGCCCATGCCGCCGCGCTGTGAGCAGGTGGCAGCCCGGGCGATGGAGCAGCCATGAGCGGCGCCAACGGTTCAGGTGGGGCGCGGGTGGCGCTGGTGTGCGGCGCGGCTCGTCCGCCCGGCCGGCAAATTGCGCTGGGGCTGGCAGCCGCCGGGTGGCGGATTGCCGCCCACGATTTACAGCCCCTGTATCTGGAGGATTTGCGCACCCAAATTGAAGCCGGCGGTTCACTTTGCCGCACGTATGTGGGGGATACCGGCAAGGGACTGGCAGCCCGCGCCTTGATTGAGGATGTCCTCAATGATTGGGAACGCCTGGATGTGTTGATGTACTGCCTGCAGGCTGCCCCCTCCGCCGATTTGCTGATGCTGGACGAGTGGGACTGGCAGCGTTCGCTGGAAATCAACCTGAGCGCGCCGTTTTTACTGGCGCAGGCTGCCGCTGCCGT
>Ga0308417_1002189_pt1 | contig 12976 bp, 10 predicted proteins | sample HotsprSampleOS65_FD_203528 | JGI IMG/M metagenome (GOLD analysis project Ga0308417, IMG submission 203528) | Hot spring phototrophic mat microbial communities from Octopus Spring, Yellowstone National Park, Wyoming, United States - 20090730_OS65 ... | reverse complement strand
TAGATGACCAATCATTTCTAGCAGTTAAATCTAAGAATATCTGATTTTTCCAAGATAATTGACCATAACCGTATAAACTGTTGATTGATTTTTTTCTATTATCTAATCTAGAAGTTAGAGATATATCAGTATTTGATAAGGTATAAACACCGGGAATTACCATTTGATTATTTGAAACACTTATGAAATTATCAATTTGTGTCATTGTATTACCACCAAATGAAACAGAGTAAGAAAAATCTTCAGCAAAATTATTAAAATAGTTCAACAAGAAATCGGTATTAATTTCGGTAAAAGTAATTTTATCTTCTCTATATTGACCTCTTGGGAATCTCTGAGTGGAGAATGCTCTTTTTATGTTGCGTCTCTCATTATAAAAATCTACACCACTTCTTAATGTAAAAATTAGATTATCAAAGATGCTTAATTTAGCAGAAATATTTCCAATTATTCTATCTTTATCTAATCCATTAGTATTTTCATTCATATTAAAATATGGATTATCGTGATAATTATAATTGTAATTAAATTGTTGGAAACCTTCTAATCCACGTTGCCAGTAATCTTTTAGACTTTCGGTATTAATATTCATACCATACCAAGTAAATAAGTACATTACACTTTCAGTTCCATAACCATTTACTACTCTATTATTGCTATGAGTGTTTATATATTGGGCATTTGCTTCTACTTTTAAATAATTTGATAGATTGTACGAACCCGAAATATTAACATTATTCCTAAATAAATCTGTATTTGGTGCAATACCTTTATTAGAAAAATTACCAAAGGATGCTCTAAAATTACCTAAATCATTGCCCCCCGAAAATGATAATGTGTTTTGAAGTGTTCTACCTGTTTCGAAAAATGCTTCTACAGGATTTTTATGAAATACCCAAGGAGTCGGTGTAATTGTTCCTCTACGGTTTAAATCAACACCTTTATCACCTAATATTCTACTTAGACCGTGAACATCACCAGCTCTTAATTGAACAGTTCTACCATCGGGATATGTATATGTGCCCGATGCTGGCGAGTCAAATTGCTCTATCAATCTACCGTCTAACTTCGGACCCCAAGATTCATCCACACCATCATTTACTCCGCCACCATAGCCATCTTTAAACTTAAAATCAAAATTTTTACCTTGTCCATATAGATTTTGATATTGCGGATATGCAAGCAAACTTTCCCAAGTTAAACTTGATGAAAAATTTACTCCAATCCCTCTTTGTCCATAGCCTTTTTTAGTTGTTATAATTACTGCACCGTTTGCTGCTCGCGAACCATAAAGAGCTGTAGCTGCGGGACCTTTCAATATAGATATAGATTCTACATCATCGGGATTTATATCAGCGGCACCATTACCATAATCTAATTTCATATTATTACCCGTTGATAGGTAATTACTTCTCAAATCTGTCTGATTGTTAATCGGTACACCATCTACTACAAATAATGGCTGATTATTTGTATTAAGCGATGATTCGCCTCTTATTACTATTCTCGATGTAGAACCAGCTCCCGACGATCCACTTGTAATTTGTACACCTGCTACTTTACCCGATAAAGAATTAATTAAATTTGCTACATTAGATTCAGCAATTTCTGAGCCTTTTACTTCTTGGATTGCATAACCTAATGATCTTTGCTCTCTTTCTTGTCCTAAAGCAGTTACTACTACTTCACCTGTTTGGATTGCGGAGCTCTCCATCTCTACATTAATTACTTTTTCTGTACCTAATGTTACTTCTACTGTTTTGTAACCTGTATATGAAAAGATAATTTTTTGTGATACTTTTGGAACATTAATTCTAAATGTTCCGTCTGATTTTGTATAAGTTCCTATTTGGGAACCTTCTACTTTTATTGTTACACCTACTAAAGGCGAATTTGTATTTTTATCTGTAACTTTACCAGTGTAAACTCTATCTTGGGCAGATAAGTTTACATAAGTAAATACAATGATAAAAAATAGTGAGTAAAACAACTTCATAAACTTCCCTTAATATTAAAAAAAATTTGTTTACGAAATTATTTTTAAATTGTAAGGTTATTATGAAGTTATAATAAATTTAAATTAACTTATAGATATTTGCTAATTAATTAATTTGTATAGATATAAAATATTTTATATATATATATATATTAATTTATTGTTAATATTTATCATTTTATTTAAAAAAATACAAATAAAACAAACAATAAATTAACATTAAAATTTTTTAATTTATTCTTTTGATTAATCTAACAAGTCTTAATTAATATTTATCAATTAATAATTAAGTGCAAGAAATTCATATAGATTTTTCAATAATTTTCTATGGGAATTAATTATAAAATTTTTTTTGATTTAATACAGAAAAATAGTTTATTTCAAATTTTATATAATTACTTTAATAATTATAAAAATCTCATCTAATAACTAATAATAGTCATAAGATGAGATTTTTTAATAAACTAAAAAATTCTCTTACTTCTGTCCTGATGCTGCTTTTGCTGCATTGATGAAAGAGTCAACAAATCTCTTGTAGCGTTCTGCTTCTGCACCCGAAATTTTGGCTCTTTCTAAGAATGTAATTAAATTCTGTGCTGTAGTAAGCGGTAGATTTAATTCTAAATTAGAAGTAGCTTGGAGCTTATCATTTTGAATTTTATCTAAATAAGGCTTTATAGCATTTTTTACTGCTACAAAGGTTTCTACTTCGTTACCCCTTAATTCCACTGTATTTAATGTTTGTGCTACAAATACTAAATCACCAGCTGTAACTGTTGGCTTGATATTTGGAACGTTTTGATTGTTGTTTTGAGAAAAAATATTAACAGATAATACTGCTAATAAAACTAAAATTATTGAAAGAAAATTTTTCATAATTCTTTAACCCTATAATAATTTATTAATATTAAATGATATGCTAAATCTATGCAAATTTGCCGAAGAACCATAACGCGAAAATCCATAATCAATCAAAAAATCATCTAGATTAAATCCTACTCCACCACTAAATCCCGTTAGTCCTTTGTTTACCTCTGCATCTGTTAGATTTCTAACATTATTATCGTAGCCTAATCTTAGATTAATATTATCGCTAATGTAAAATTCTCCACCTATATTGAAACTTTTAAATCGAGCGAAAAAACTACTTGTTTCGTCAGCTAAATGATGAAATGAAAAATTAAATAACAATGGCAATCCGCGCAATCTGTGATTAAATCCAATTCTAACATCTAATGGTAGTGGTTCGCTTTGGTTAGAAATCTTTGTTAGTTGAGTGCCTGCGTGCAATATAGATACAGCAAAATTAGTTCGTCCGTCTGCTAAATTATATATCAAGCCAACATCAAAAGCTAAAGCCGATGTAGATACTTTTTCTATACCTGCATAAATATATTTTGCTGTAATACCATAGTAAAGATTTGTATCTAATTTATTAGCGTATGTAATTCCAAATGTTAAATCACTTGCCGTGAAGGTTGTGCCCGTGCGGTTCCCTATTTTATCTGCATAGTCGAAAGAGCCGTAAGTAGTAAATCCAACTGCTGCTGCAAAGCTTCCATATTCATTTTGATGAATATAAGATACATTCCCCGAATTAATATCGAGAACGTGTTTTAAAAAAGTAACTTGCATCTGCTTATCTTCTACTTTAGATATTAATGATGGATTAAACAAAAAAGCAGCAGCGTCGTTTTCTAAAGCAATTACAGAACCGCCAAGAGCAGCATTACGGGCATTAGATTGATAACGCAGGAAATTAAACGGACTATCTATTGCAAATGAAAAATTATAGGTAATTAAAATTAAAACTAATATTAAATTATAAAATATTTTCATTTTCTACTTAAAATTTACTACCAAACTTATTAATTACATCCATAAACATCTTCGGTGGTTTTACGGGAATTCTCTTATTTACTGTTACAAAAATGTGTCTTGTAAAACCATTCGTTATTATCGTATTATCTTTTAAAATATTATAATCAAATTGAATAATAGCTCCATTTTCGTAATTTAATGTAGCTTCTATAGTTAATAAATCATCATAATATGCAGGCTTAATATATTTTGCATATGTATCAATTAGTGGCAATATATATCCATTATCTTCTAAATCTTTATAAATCATTCCGTAAGCACGCATTAGTTCGGTTCTCCCTACTTCGAAATATGCAAAATAATTCCCATTATATAAATATCCCATTTTATCTGTATCTGCATATCTAACACGTATATCTACCTTATTAGTTAATTTTATCATTATTTTGCCTTCGATAGTAATTCAATAATTCTTTCGAAATCATCCGCAGTGTAGTATTCTAATTCTATTGTTCCGCTTGATTTAGTTTTAGGAGAAATCTTTACTTGCGTTCCATATATATCTCTTAATTGATCTGTTTTTTCTTTAATTATTGCTTCAATATCATCGGGTATTTGATTTGTTTTTTTAGATTTTTTATTTTGTATAATTTTATTTTCAATTATTTTTTTAACTAATTTTTCTGTTTCTCTAACTGATAAGTTATTACTAACTATTTCATTAGTAGCCCAAATTATTTTTGTATGGTCGTCTAATGCAGCTAAAGCTCTGCCGTGTCCGAAACTAATTTTTTTGGCCCTTATCAAATCTTGAACAGAAGCCGGTAATTTTAAAATTCTTAAAAAATTTGTAATTGTAGAGCGGTCTTTACCTATTCTTTCGGCTAATTGCTCCTGTGTGTAGTTGTATTCTTCTATTAGTCGTTGATATCCATTAGCAATTTCTACAGGATTTAGGTCTTCGCGTTGCAAATTTTCTATAAGAGCAATCTCTAACATCTGAGTATTCGTATTTACATCCAGCACATATGCAGGTATTTGTTTTAATCCTGCTAATTTAGCGGCTCTTACACGGCGTTCGCCCGAGATTAATTCGTATTGGTCGTCTTTTTTCCTTACAGAAATAGCTGTAATTACTCCGTGTTTCAAAATAGAATTTTTTAAGTCTTCTAAAGCAACTTCATCGAAATCATATCTCGGTTGGAATGGATTGGTAATAATTTTATCTAAATCTATTAGAGAAGTAAATCCTGTTTTATCGGGTTCGCCCTTTAACGAGAACCCTTCTTCGGGCTTGTATGTTACAGAGCCAATTAAGGCTCCTAATCCTTTGCCTAATCCAGGTTTTATTTTATTGCTTTTAGACATTATTTATTCTTTTCGATGATTTCGTTTGCTAATTCTAAATAATTTTGTGCACCTACACAGGTTGCATCATAGAGTATTACAGGCATACCGTGACTTGGTGATTCCGATATTCTTACATTGCGTGCTATTATTGTATTGAATACTTTATCCCCAAAATGTTTTTTTACTTCTTCTACTACTTGATTAGATAATCTAAGCCGTGAGTCGAACATTGTAAGCAATACTCCTTCTATTTTAAGACGATTGTTTAATTGATACTGTACAATAGAAATAGTATTTAATAATTGTCCTAAACCTTCTAATGCATAATATTCGCATTGAACGGGTATAATTACCGAATCCGATGCCGTCAGTGAATTTAAAGTAAGTAATCCCAACGATGGCGGACAATCTATAATTATATAATCAAAATCTCTTTTTATTTCGTTTATTAAATTTTTTAGGATAAATTCTCTTTTTTCGATGTTAAGCATTTCTATTTCAGCACCAACTAAATTAATATGAGATGGCACTATCTTTAGATATGGAACTTGAGTATCACGAATTACTTCTGATAATTTTAATTTGCCTACTAATGCTTCGTAGATAGTTTTGTCAGAAAGTTTAGCATCTATTCCTATACCTGTTGTAGAATTTGCTTGTGGATCTACATCTATAATTAAAGTTTTTTTCTCATTAACTGCAAGCGATGTAGCAAGATTAATTGCTGTAGTAGTTTTTCCTACACCCCCTTTTTGATTTGCCACCGATATTACTTTTCCCATTAGTTAAAATCCAAATTTTAAATGAAAGAAATAAAATGCAGTTAATATTACACTATGGTTTATTGTACCGTTTTTTATCATATTCTTCACTTCGTCGAATGTAAATTTATGAATATTTATTATTTCGTGCTTATCTAAATTTTGAATATATTGTAGTTTGCAATTTTTCCAGACAAAGCTAAAGCAAGTATTATTTTGATAAGCTGGATTAGGCAGAGAAATTCCTGTCAATATTGGTTCTTCAGTAGAAATATAGCCTGTTTCTTCGGTACATTCTCTTTTTGCTGCGTCTACAGGATTTTCGCCATTTTCTATTAATCCGCCAGGAATTTCGAATGTAATCGAATCAGTACCATGCCTATATTGCTCTATAATAATAATTTTATTATCTATTGTAATAGGTATTATATTTACCCAATCATTAGACTCTAATACTGTAAATTCTGCTTTTTCGTTAGTCAATGGATTAATTCTTTCCTTTATTACAGCATCAAATATTCTATAGTTTGCTAATTTTTTTGAATTAACAGTTTCCCACTTATTTATCAATTGTATTCCCTTATTGTATAAAATTTATTATTTAATACTATTTTATATTATTGGATTTAAAAACTTTTTCCATCGCTATTAGTCTATTTTTTAGGTCTTCTTCTGTCCAACTTAATTTAACTTGCATAGAAATTGTTCTGCTCATTATCGAATCAGAAATTGGTAGATTCAGTTTAGAATAATCAGGGAAATAATCTAACATAGTTTGACCAATTTTCATAGGATAATTCATATTCAAAATATGTTCCCATTTTCTAATATAATGCCAATTATTATCATACCAATAAAAACATCCATCAGCACCATATTGATTTAGTTCCGAAGCAACTTTTCGTGTTGTTTCTTCGTTTGGTAATAAAAAATTAATAAATGTACAAGTATCAGAATCATCAGACATTATTTTTCTTAAAGTTATATCTTTATATTGAAATAAAAATTCTTTGATGATATATCCATTTTTTCTTTGAATTTCTAAAATTTTTGGTAATTTTCTTAATTGTGCAACTCCTACAGCAGCATTTAATTCTGTATTTCTAAAATTTATCCCAATAATTGGATGATTTTCTTTTCCCCTATCATTACCAATGTGGTCGTGCCCGTGATCGTGGTATTGGTCTGCACGTTGATAAATTTCTTCGCTATCTGTGATAACTGAACCACCTTCGCCACAGGTAATAGTTTTTACAGAATCAAACGAAAAGCAACCTGCTAAACCAAAAGTTCCTACAGATTTACCACTATGGAAAGCTCCGGTTGCTTGGCAGGCGTCTTCTAATAATATTAAATTATGCTTATCGGCAATATCCTTTATTCTTTCGATATCAGCCATAGAGCCGCACATATGAACTACCACAATGGCACGTGTCCTATCGGTTATCTTTTCTTCTATTAAATCAGCTGATAAACACAATGTTTCGTCAATTTCCGAAAATATTGGCACTGCTCCACCATTTAGCACTCCTTCGATAGTTGCTACAAATGTAAATGGTGGTACTATCACTTCGTCTCCAAATCCAATGCCTGCAGCAGCCATTGCTGTAGCAAGAGCAGTAGTGCCACTCGAAGTCAACAAACAATATTTAGCTCCGGTATATTTAGCAAAATTTTCTTCGAATGTTTTTACTTTCCAATTACCGTTTCTTTTAGCATCGAATCCATATCTAAACAAAACACCTGTAGATAACACGTCGTTTACTTCTTTTCTTTCTTCATCACCAAATATTTCGAATCCTGGCATATTTTTCCTTAATCTATTTTCTTAAATAATGGAAATTTAGAAGTAAATTCTTTTACTTCGTTCCTAATTTTGTGATGCAATTCAGTATCATTAATATTCGATATTACTCTATCAATAAATTCAGCAACTATTTTGAAATCGTCTTCTTTCAGCCCACGTGTAGTCATAGCAGGAGTGCCAAGTCTGATACCCGAAGTAATCAAAGGTGGTTGATTATCATTTGGTACAGCATTTTTGTTGCAAGTAATACCAGCTTCGTCAAGCGCATTTTCTGCTTGCTTGCCAGTTACACCTTTATTTCGTAAATCTACTAGCATCAAATGATTATCTGTTCCACCGCTTACTAAGTTATAACCTTTTTCTACAAGAGCATTAGCCAAAGCTTGTGCATTTTTTATAACTTGTGTTGTATATTTATCAAATTCATCGCTTAGGGCTTCCCCAAAAGCAACTGCTTTAGCGGCAATTACGTGCATTAGTGGTCCACCCTGAACACCTGGCATTACCCACGAGTCTAATATTTCGCCGATTGATTTTCTTCTTCCCGATTTTGGGGCAACAATTCCAAAAGGATTTTCGTAATCTTTGTATGTCATTATAATTCCGCCACGCGGTCCACGTAGCGTTTTATGAGTAGTAGAAGCTACCACATCGCAATATGGCAATGGATTAGTTAATTTACCTTTTGCAATTAATCCCGCAGGATGAGCAATATCAGCAAATAAAAATGCCCCTACCGAATTAGCAATTTCTCTAAATTTAGCAAAATCTATATCGCGTGGATATGCCGATGCCCCTACAGTAATTAGTTTAGGTTTGTATGTTTTGGCTAATTCCCAAGCTTTATCGTAATCTATTAGCCCCGTAGATGGTTCTAATTCATAAGCCACAAAATTATACAACTTTCCTGAAAAATTGACAGGCGAACCGTGCGTTAAATGACCACCGTGAGCAAGGCTTAATCCCATTACTGTATCACCAGGCTTAATAAAAGTCATATATACAGCTAAATTAGCATTACTACCGCTATGTGGCTGAACATTTACATATTCCGCACCAAATAACTCCTTTAGTCTATCGCGTGCAATATTTTCAGCAATATCTACATATTCGCACCCACCATAATAACGTTTTCCTGGATAACCTTCGGCGTATTTATTGGTTAATACAGAGCCCTGTGCTTCCATTACTGCAGGAGAAGTAAAGTTTTCACTAGCTATTAGTTCGATTTTTTCGTGTTGTCTATTATATTCTTTTGTAATAGCATCAAAAACTTCTAAATCAGAATTTTTTAAAATCTCATACATTTTTTTAAATTCCTTTAAATTTATAAAAGCAAAAATACAGTAAATTAATATAAAAATATATATATTAGAAAATAATAAAATTATGAAATAAATAAATTGTATGTTCAAAAAAATATTAGTTGCTAATCGTGGCGAAATAGCCATCAGAATAATGCGAACAGCACGCGAAATGGGAATAGAAACTGTGGCCATATATCACGAAACCGATAAATTGATGCCTTTCGTTCAATATGCTGATTATGCATATGAATTAAAAAAAGACACTCCAAAATCGGCCTATCTAGATATCGAACAGATCCTAGATATTGCTAAAAAAAGTGGTGCAGAAGCTATTCATCCTGGCTATGGCTTCCTTTCTGAAAGAGCAGAATTCTCTCGTGCTGTAAACGATGCTGGACTAATATTTATCGGTCCAATGGGCGATTCTATTGAAATGATGGGAAGTAAAACAAAAGCAAGAGAATTGATGGCAAAAGCAGGTGTACCTATCGTTCCAGGGACTAAAGAGAGAATTAATAATATAGAGCGTGCTAAAGAAATAGCAAACGAAATAGGCTATCCCATTTTACTTAAAGCTGCAGCCGGTGGCGGTGGCAAAGGTATGCGTAAAGTATATTTAGAAAACGAATTAGAATCATCTTTCGAAGGTGCATCGCGCGAAGCTCTAAAGGCATTTGGTGACGATTCTATCTATATAGAAAAATATATCGAAAATCCAAAGCATATTGAAATACAAATATTAGCTGACCACCACGGTAATTATATTTATTTAGGCGAACGTGATTGCTCTATTCAAAGACGTCATCAAAAAGTTATCGAAGAAGCACCTTCTACAGTATTGGATAATGTATTACGCCAGAAGATTGGCAATGTAGCTATAAATGCTGCAAAGGCTTGTAATTATTTTAATGCTGGAACCATAGAATTTCTACTTGATAAAAATAAAAATTTCTACTTTTTAGAGATGAATACTCGTTTACAGGTAGAGCATCCTGTAACTGAATTAACTACGGGTTTAAATTTAGTAAAAGAACAAATCAAAATAGCCTATGGAGAAAAATTAAATTATAATCAAGATGATATCAAATTAAATGGCTATGCAATAGAATGTAGGATTTATGCCGAAGACCCTTTTAATAATTTTCTACCCGATACAGGCAAAATTCTATATTATAGGCAACCTGCGGGCTATGGCGTAAGAGTAGATAGTGGAGTAGAGACGGGATCGGAAATTTCGATGCACTTCGACCCAATGATATCTAAATTAATAACTTGGGGAAAAGACCGTATAGAAGCAATAAATCGAATGGAAATGGCATTAAAAAATTATAAAATAAAAGGTGTTAGAACAATTATCCCATTTCTATTGGCTGTGATGCAACATACAGACTTTAGATACGGATATTTTGATACTGGATTCATCGAGCATTCTTTCAATTTCGATGTATTAGAAAAAATGCGAGCAGAAAACGAAGAAATTGTAGCAGCAATTGCAGCTTTTGGTAAAAATTTGTTGTATAATCATAAGACATCTATTAACAATACACCGAAAATTAGCAAATGGAAACAATCGCAATTATTTTTAAGAAGAATGTAGTTAGAAAAATTAAATTATATTGATTTAAGTTTATAATGAAAATTTATTTCGGTTAATCTATAATGATTAATTAATTTTGAATGTATTAATTAAGGTAAATTTGGTAGGTATTGGTTAGATTTATTTTTCTATTGAGTATCTAATGGAATTAAAATTTTTAGCAATATAATAAAATTAGATGCCCGTTATTTCAAAAAATATCGGGCATCAATAATTATTAAACCTATTTTGCAATAGCTACACTACGACGTTCGCGAACTACGGTTACTTTTATTTGTCCCGGATATTCCATTTCGTTTTCAATTTTTTGGGCAATGTCGAAAGCTGTTTGGTCTGCCAAAACGTCATCAACTTTTTCGGGTTCTACTATTACTCTTATTTCTCTACCAGCTTGTATAGCAAAAGTCTTAGCAACACCCTCGAATCCCATTGCTATTTCTTCTAATTTCTGTAGTCTTTTTACATAATTTTCTAATGATTCTCTTCTTGCACCGGGACGAGCCCCGCTAATACTATCAGCAGCCTGCACCAAAACTGCAATTGGCGATTCCATTTCGATATCTTCGTGGTGTGCACCTATTGCATTACAAACAATATGTTTCTCTTTATATTTTTTAGCTAATTCATAGCCTAATAGAGCGTGTGGAGTAGGATCTTGCTCAATTGTTTTTCCTATATCGTGTAGCAATCCAGCACGTTTTGCTAAATGAACATCTAAACCAAGTTCGGCAGCCATTATTCCACATAGGTGCGATACTTCGATAGAGTGGTTTAATAAATTCTGTCCATAACTTGTCCTATACTTCATCTTGCCTATTAGCTTTAATAGTTCGGGATGCATAGTTTGTATGCCAAGTTCTAAAATTGTTTGTTCGCCGATGGTACCTAGTTCTGCTTCTAATTCTTTTTTAGTTTTTTCAACTATTTCTTCTATTCTCGTTGGGTGAATTCTACCATCTAACATTAATCTTTCTAAAGCAACTTTAGCAACGTGGCGTCTAAAGGGATCAAATCCTGAGATAACAACTGCTTCGGGTGTATCGTCAATTATTAAATCAATACCGGTAGCTGCTTCGAATGCTCTGATGTTACGTCCTTCGCGACCAATTATTCTACCTTTCATTTCATCACTTTCTAAGTTTACTACCGATACGGTATTTTCGGCACTATGGTCTGAAGCAGTTCTCTGAATAGATTGCACTATAATATTCTGTGCTTCGCGATTAGCCATTAATTTAGCTTCTTCACGAATCTGGCGAATATAAATAGCTGCTTGGGCTTTAGCATCGTTTATCATCTTGTCTATTAGCTCTTGTTTGGCTTCTTCTTTTGATAAACCTGCAATAGCTTCGAGCTTTTTAGATTGTTCTTCGATTAAAGCATTTACTTCTTTGCTTTTATGTTCGTATTCAGTCTCTCGCTTTTTTAAATCTTCTTCTAATTCTGTAAGTTGTTTTTCCTTTTTTGTAATTTGTTCTAGTTTTTGTTCGATTACTTCTTCACGTTTCTTTAATTGTTTTTCTGCTTCCTGAATTTTGTTACGCTTTTGTTGTGCTTCGTTTTCAAATTCTTGTTTACGTCTGTGCCATTCTTCTTTTGCTTCGAGCAACTTTTCTTTCTTTAAATTCTTTGCTTCGTTTTCGGCATCTTTTATTATATTTTTTGCAGTTAACTCGGCTTCTGCAATTTTAGTTTTTGATAAATTTTTTGTTAAAATTTGTCCGATTATATAGGCTAAAATAAAACCCGCCACCGAACTTATTACTATAATGGTTACATCCATAGTATCGTATCTCCTTACGTTATTTTAAAATTACCTCTAAATTTTAAAATAACTGCAAAAACTATCGGCGTTGGTGGAGCAGTAAGAACCTCCCTGACACGTTTAGGCAGCCCGATTAACTCTGACTTCCACTGTATCCACGCGGGATAAACCTACTATAGGTGCGAGGCCTGTCATCATTAACCTAAAACTTACCTTATTTTATAATGTTATAGTTCTTAACATTTCGTCAGACGACGATAGTTATTTGCAGCATCTTTTTTAAATTCAAAGAACGTTTTAATTATTTAATGCTACTTTCAACTCTTCTACTAAGAGCGAAAGCTCTTTATTTATTTTTTCTATTTCTATTTTTCTAGATTGTTGTAATTTAAGCAATATTTCTGCTATATTCATCGATGTTAATACCGATAATGTTTCGTTGTTTAATTTTCCCTTTGTCTCGCGATTTATCTCCTTTATTTTTTGATTTACAATATTTGCTGCCTCGAGTAATATTTCTTTATTCTCGCTTGTTAAATTGTATTCTACATCACCTATTTTTATTTTTACAG
>Ga0308417_1002187_pt1 | contig 12977 bp, 6 predicted proteins | sample HotsprSampleOS65_FD_203528 | JGI IMG/M metagenome (GOLD analysis project Ga0308417, IMG submission 203528) | Hot spring phototrophic mat microbial communities from Octopus Spring, Yellowstone National Park, Wyoming, United States - 20090730_OS65 ... | reverse complement strand
ATCGGGGGCCCCGACGACTACGTGCGGGTGGAGGCAGGCAACAAAACGTACACCCCGCCGGAGATCTCGGCCTTCGTTCTTCGGAAACTCAAGGAAGCGGCCGAGGCGTACCTGGGACACAAGGTCAACAAGGCAGTCATCACGGTACCCGCCTACTTCAACGACGCCCAGCGACAGGCGACCAAGGACGCGGGGCAAATCGCGGGCCTCGAAGTCGCGCGGATCATCAACGAACCGACTGCGGCCTCGCTGGCCTACGGCCTCGACAAGAAGGAAGGCGAGAAGATCGTCGTCTTCGACCTGGGCGGCGGGACGTTTGACGTGTCGGTGCTGGAGGTGGCCGATGGCGTGTTCCGCGTCATCAGCACCAGCGGCGACACCCATTTGGGCGGCGACGATTTCGACAAGGTGTTGATCGACCATGTAGCCGACGAGTTCCGGCGGCAACAGGGGATCGACCTGCGGAAAGACCCGATGGCCTTGCAGCGGCTTCAGGAAGCCTGCGAAAAGGCCAAGAAGGAGCTTAGCTCCGCTCAATCAACCGACATCAACCTGCCGTTTATCACGGCCGACGCCAACGGCCCGAAGCATCTCCAAATGTCGATCACCCGCGCGGAGTTCGAGCGGCTGGTCGATCATCTGATCGAGCGCTGCCGCGCCCCGGTCGAACAAGCGATGAAGGACGCCAAGCTGCGCTATTCGGACATTGACGAGGTCGTGCTCGTCGGCGGATCGACGCGAATCCCCAAAGTGCAAGAACTCGTGCGGTCGATGTTCGGCAAGGAGCCGCACAAGGGAGTTAATCCCGACGAGGTCGTCGCCGAAGGCGCCGCCATCCAAGGGGCAGTGTTGGCGGGCGACGTAAAAGATGTGTTGCTGCTCGACGTGACGCCGTTGAGCCTGGGCATCGAAACGCTCGGCGGCGTGATGACGCGGATTATCGAGCGAAACACCACCATTCCCAAAGAAGCCAAACAGATATTCAGCACGGCCGACGACAATCAAACGGCTGTCACCGTGAAGGTGTATCAGGGCGAGCGTCCGATGGCGGCCGACAATCGGCTGCTGGGCCAATTCAACCTCGAAGGCATTCCGCCGGCGCCGCGAGGCGTGCCGCAAATTGAGGTCAAGTTCGATATCGACGCCAACGGCATCCTCAACGTATCGGCGAAAGATTTAGGAACCGGCAAAGAGCAGACCGTGCGGATCGAGCAATCCAGCGGACTAAGCAAGGAAGAAATCGAACGCATGCGGCGCGACGCCGAGTCGCACGCCGAGGAAGACAAGCGCAAGCGAGACTTGGCCGAGGCAAGGAACCAGGCGGAATCGATGTGCTGGCAGGCGGAGAAGCTCATCAAGGAGCACGACGCCAAATTGTCGGCAAGCGATAAAGAGGCCGTGAACCGCGCCATCGAACGCACGCGAAGCACAGCCAAGTCCGACAATATCGATTCGATCAAGTCGTCGATCCACGAACTGGAGCAGGCGCTGCACGCGCTGAGCAAAACCCTGTATGCCAAAGCCGGGCCGCAACCGACCGGCCCGTCGGCGGGTCCGGCCGAGAGCGGCGGCAACGACGACACGATCGACGCCGAGTTCGAAGTGAAGAAATGAGCCTTCACAGGAAGGCGGCGTTGCCGGCGCCGCGCGATGCCGCGTTCCTCTAGAGCGGCATCGCGGGCCGCGGCAAGCGGCTGGAACGGCCGGGAGTGAAACGATCCTCGCGCATCTGCCGGCGGGACATTCGCACCCTGCGCATCTGCGCGGCGAGAGCTGAATTCTATCTTGCGGAGAGAAGGGCAGAGAGAGAGAATCGCTCCCAAAAAGGATCGTGCGAGAAAGGAGGCGCAGACCGATGTTCTCGAAGGTCGCTCTTTGGGGTGCGATCGCAGCCGCCATGGCGTTGATCGTCGGCGGGGGTACTGCTCTTTATCTGATGTGGCCAGAAAAACCCGGGCCATTCGGCTGTTTTGTTGGTCGAGTCGAGGCGGTTTGGGAGGCCGACGGCCGCACCATGCGCCTGCTGCAACCGCTGACCTACGTCGATCCGGCCGGGCGAACTTGGACGGCGCCCAGCCAGACGGTCATCGACGGGGCATCGATCCCGCAGGCATTTTGGTCGATCATCGGCGGGCCGTTCGAAGGCCTATACCGCAACGCCTCGGTGATCCACGATGCAGCCTGCCAGCAACGCGACCAGCCGTGGGAAGACGTACACTTGATGTTCTACCACGCCTGCCGATGCGCCGGCGTCAGCGAAAAGAAGGCCAAGATCATGTATCTGGCCGTCTATCACTTCGGGCCGCGTTGGCCGCCCAAGGGCGCACTGCCCGATCGGCGTCCGGCATTCGCGCTTCGCACGGAAATCGACGAGAACGACGCCCGAAAATGGGCGGAGTACGTGGAGAAGAACAACCCGAGCCTCGATGAAATCCGCGCAATGTCGTTATTCGAACCGGCCGACGATTTGGGGCCGTAGAACCAAGCGGGCGACTGCATCGAGAACCCGCGTATACCGCAGTCGCTGTTCTGCGGGCATTTCTGGGAGATAGATCATGGCGTACCGATACGACAAACTCACCATCAAGGGCCAAGAGGCCGTTGCGGCGGCGGAGGAAGCTGCCGATCGCGCCGGTCATGCGCAGATCGAGCCGCTGCACCTGCTTTCGGCCCTGCTGGCCGAGGAAGACGGCATCGTACGCCCGTTGCTTGACCGCGTGGGCTGCAACCGCGCGCGGCTCGAGCAAATGGTCAGCGCCGAACTGGGCCATCGCCCCAAGGTTTCCGGCGGCTCGGGGCCGCAGCCCAGCCGCGACTTGATCGAGGTGCTCGAAACCGCGCAGCGCGAAGCGGATGTGATGAAAGACGAGTTCGTTTCGACCGAGCACTTGCTGTTGGCCCTCTCGAAGGTCAAGTCGAAGGCCCAAGAGATTCTGACGCTCGCGGCCATTTCGGCCGACGACCTGCTGAAGGCCATGCAGGCAATTCGCGGCAGCGCTCGCGTGACGGACCAAACGCCCGAGGGCAAGTTCCAGGCGCTGGCGCGATACGGCATCGATTTGGTGGAACGGGCACGGCAGGGAAAGCTCGATCCGGTCATCGGCCGCGACCAGGAAATCCGCCGCGTGATCCAAGTGCTTTCGCGACGGACGAAGAACAACCCGGTGCTGATCGGCGAGCCGGGCGTGGGCAAGACAGCGATTGCCGAAGGACTGGCGCTGCGCATCGTCAACTCGGATGTGCCCGAGAGTTTGAAAGACAAGCGAGTCGTGGCGCTCGACTTAGGGGCGTTGGTCGCCGGCACGAAGTTCCGCGGCGAATTCGAAGAGCGGCTCAAGGCAGTACTCCGCGAGGTTCTCGACGCCGGCAATGTGATCCTTTTCATCGACGAACTGCATACGGTCGTCGGCGCGGGCCGAGCCGAGGGAGGCGCCGACGCCGCCAATCTGCTCAAGCCGGCCCTCGCCCGCGGCGAATTGCGCTGCATCGGCGCCACCACGCTGGATGAGTATCGCAAGCATATCGAAAAAGATGCCGCACTCGAGCGACGTTTTCAGCCGGTGTACGTCGCCGAACCATCGGTCGAAGACGCCATCGCTATCCTCCGCGGGCTGAAGCCTCGCTACGAGGCGCACCACAAGGGCGTGAAGATCAAGGATTCGGCGCTGGTTGCCGCCGTTCAGCTCTCGCATCGCTACATCGCCGACCGATTCCTGCCCGACAAAGCCATCGACTTGATGGATGAGGCCACCAGCCGTCTAGCGATGGAATTGGAAAGCGTTCCGACCGAGATCGACCAAGTGCAGCGCCGGCTCATGCAGTTGGAGTTGGCCGACCGCCAATTGGCCGAAGAGACCGAGGAACACGCGCAACAGCGCCGTCAAGAGATACAGGAAGAAATGGCGGAGTTGAAGCGCAAGCTGGCCGACCTCCGTAAACAGTGGGAATTGGAGAAGAGCGGCCTGGGCGACGTGCAACAGATTCGTCGTCAATTGGCCGACGCGGAACTCAAATACGACCAATTGGCCGCCGCGATCAAGGAACACCACGCACGAGGCGAACCCGTGCGCGAGGAAGAATACCAACGCCTCTACGAGTACGACCTGGCACGCAAACGGCTGGCCGAGCAACTGGAGCGCGCCGAGTCGGAAAAGCCCGAGGGCAATCAACGCCGCCTCCTTCGCCGCGAAGTGGGCCCCGAAGAGATCGCCGAGGTCGTCAGCGCATGGACCGGCATCCCCGTTTCGCGGATGATGGAAACGGAACGGGCGAAACTCCTAGTGCTCGAAGAACGCCTGCACCAGCGGGTGGTTGGGCAAGACGAAGCCGTCGAGGCCGTGGCCAACGCCGTGCGGCGCAATCGGTCGGGCTTGCAAGATCCGCGGCGGCCGATCGGGTCGTTCATCTTTCTCGGGCCGACCGGCGTCGGCAAGACCGAGCTTTGCAAGGCGTTGGCCGAGGTTCTCTTCGACGACGAAAACGCCATGGTCCGGCTCGACATGAGCGAATTCATGGAACGGCACACCGTCAGCCGCCTGATCGGCGCCCCGCCGGGATATGTCGGCTACGAAGAAGGCGGGATGCTCACCGAGGCGATTCGCCGCCGGCCCTACTCGGTCATTCTGCTCGACGAAATCGAGAAAGCCCACCGCGACGTGTTCAATATCCTCCTACAAGTGCTCGACGATGGTCGTCTAAGCGACAGCCACGGGCACACCGTGGACTTCACCAACACGATCATCGTCATGACCTCGAACATTGGAAGCCAGTTGATCCAAGAGGTTACACGCGAGGGCGGCAGCGAACAAGATATGCGCGTTGCCGTGATGGAAGCCGTCCAGTCTCGATTCCTGCCCGAGTTCCTCAACCGAATCGACGAAATCTTGATCTTCCATCCGCTTTCGCGCGAACAGATTCGGCGCATTGTCGAAATCCAGATCGAGCGGCTGCGCAAGCAATTGGCTGAAAAGGGCATCACGCTCGAGGTCACTCCGGCGGCACTGGCGGCCATTGCGGCCCAAGGGTACGATCCTCAGTATGGAGCTCGGCCGTTGAAACGGGTGATTCAGCAGCGCATCCAGAATCCGCTGGCCGTCGAACTGCTCAAGAGCGAGATCGTCGAAGGCGCTACGGTGCGGATCGATTGCCCGAACGGGGAATTCACCTTCGATTGCCGAAAACCCGAGTAGGCCGTTCGAGATTCCTGCGACCGACCCTGTCGTCGAGGCACCAACGCTGCGTTGGGGCGGTTCGCGGTGCGGCGCGGTTGTGATCCGCGGCGTTGGCCTGGTTGTTGCCGGCATTGGCGTTTGGGTCTGCACCCCATTCGCCCGCGAGGTTCGCAGCTTGCGATGAAGGAACGGTCGAGTCGCTCTGACGGATTCACTTTCTCGATGAGGAGCCTTCTATGATGGTCCGTGTCGGCGTGATCGGCTTTTTGGTTGTTCTGTGTTGTCTTTCGGCCGCGGCAGCGGATCCACCCGCCAGTGAACCTCTGTGGCCCGGCCGCGCCCCCGGCGCCGTGGGCGACCGTCCCGAAGACACCCCAACGGTGAGGATTTGGCAACCCGCCGAAAATCCCGCGAGAACGGCGATCGTCGTCTGCCCCGGCGGGGGCTACGGCCACCTCGCGCTGGATCACGAGGGAAGGCAGATCGCCCAGTGGTTGAATTCGCTGGGGATTACCGCCGCCGTATTGGAGTATCGCCACCGCGGGAAAGGGTACGGACACCCGGCGCCATTGACCGACGCGCAACGGGCGATTCGGCTCGTGCGCTCTCGGGCGGCGGCGCTGAACATCGAGCCCAGCCGAGTTGGAATCATGGGTTTTTCCGCGGGCGGCCATTTGGCATCGACCGCGGCCACTCACTTCGACGCAGGCAACCCGCAGGCCGACGACCCCGTAGATCGTGTCAGTTGCCGGCCCGACTTCGCCATCTTGTGCTACGCGGTGATCGCCTTCGGAGAACCGTTCACTCACACCGGCTCGCAGCACAACCTGCTGGGCAAAGACGCCCCGCCGGAACTCGTCGCACAGTTCTCGAACGAGAAGCAGGTATCGGCGGAAACACCTCCCTGCTTTCTCTGGCACACCGATGAAGACCGCGTGGTTCCGGCCGAAAACAGCGTGATGTTCTATTTGGCCTGTCGCAAGCATAAGGTGCCGGCCGAGCTGCATATCTATCGGAGCGGTCAACACGGCCTTGGGCTGGCGGCCAATGCCAACGGTGCGAACCTCTGGCCGAAACAGTGCGAGCTATGGTTGCGCGGACAAGGCTTCCTGCCGAAAAAGCAACCGTAGCCTATGCGGCCAACGCAAGGCAAGCGCGCCGGCATTCCCGGAAGAGACTGGCGGCCAGCCGGCCGTCGCTGGGCTTGTTGATCATCGGGCTTGCCAAACGAGTCGGCAGACGTTGGGCGACGGCCATCCGGGATTCACTCCGACAACAATGGGCCAGCGGCCGATGACGCCTCGTTCCGACATCCTGCTGATCCAACTGCCGATACCGCCGCTCGGCTCCCAGGCGGAATCAGAGAACGTCCCTTTGGCTGCCGGTTGCCTGGCCGCGGCGTTGCCGGCGGCGCACCGCAAGGGCACTGAAAAGATCGCCATCTTTCCCGGCGACGAGGCCGGCACGCTTGGCGATGCCGCCTTGCTGCAATCCATCGTGCAACTTGAGCCGGCCGCAATCGGCTTCACCTGCTACCTGTGGAACATCGAACGGACTCTCTGGCTCTGCCGAAAGATCAAAGAACGGCTGTCGAACACAACCATCCTTTTGGGCGGTCCCGAGATTCAGCCCGACAATCGCTGGGTTTGGAACACCGGAGGATTCGACGCCGCGGTTGTGGGCGAAGGCGAGGAGACCTTTCGCCGGTGGTGCGACGTGCGGAAGCGACGCTCCGCTTGGGTTGATGTGCCCGGGCTTTGGGTCGGGCCCAAGTTCGCTCCGCCTCGACAACCGGCGCCGCCCGCACACCTGGCATCGCTTCCATCGCCCTACTCGGCCGGTTTGCTGATCCCGCGCGAAACAATGTGGCTGGAAACGGCCCGCGGATGCCGCTACCGCTGCAAGTTCTGCGCCTACCATCAGGGCCGACGAGCGATTCGACCGTTTGCGGAAGCGGAAGTTCGAGCGAACTTGCGTTTGGCCCTCCGCCATCGTGTGCGAGAGGTTTTCCTCCTTGATCCCACGCTGAACCAACGGCGCAACTTCGGCAGGTTCATCGACCTCCTAGCGGAGGAGAATCGCGACCATCAGATCCAATTCTCGGCCGAGCTTCGGGCCGAAGGAATCGATTCCACTCTCGCCAGCGAATTGCGCAACGCCAACTTCACCGAGGTTGAAATCGGCCTGCAAACGGTCGAGCCGGCCGCACAGGCCGCCATCGGCCGCCGAGTCGATCTGGATCGCTTCGCACGAGGCGCAAAGGCGCTCAGGGCGGCAGGCATTCGCACTCGAACCGATTTGATCCTGGGTCTGCCCGGCGACACCATTGATTCGATGCGTCGCGCCATCGACTTCCTGGTCGATCACGAGCTGTTCGACGAGCTTCAGCTCTTTCCTCTCTCGCTCTTGCCGGGCACGCCGTTGGCGGCCGAGGCCGAGCGTTGGAAACTGCAAGCCCAATCGCGGCCGCCCTACTACGTCGTCGCAAATGCGGCCGTCAACTGGATCGAGATCGCCGAGCTTGTCGAAGAGACACAGCGGCGGCTGGGGATCGAATACGATCCGGCCCCCCTTCCGCCTCCCTATTCCGAAAGCGAAGGCGACGCGGGAACGAACGCCCTCTGGCTGACAAGCAACACCGACGCAAACGGTTGTTGGACGATGCGCCGAGTCGATCTCGATCGCGTGCCGCGCGGCGGCCGCTGGCGAACAGCGTTTGCCGCCCGGCCCTACCCGGCAATAAGCGCGACGATCTATCTCCGCAGTCGCTGCTTTGCCCGCGCACGGCATCTCGCGGCCGACATCGTCCGATTCGTGATCGACCAGAATCCATTCATTACACTGACGGTGGTGCTCGAACCCGGCGACCGGCCCGACGAGATCACCCCCGAGCTTGCGGCCCGGCTTCACGCGATCTGCCGCGAGAAGGTCAGCTACCTGGATCGGATGCTGAGCGTACAGACCGACCGGCGCCGCGGGAGCCGCCGCATTGTCGTAGCCGTGCCCGAAACCTACCGCGCGTATCTGGGCCGCGGGTGGAGGCGTTCGATCGAATCCTGGGCGAACATCATCTGGCGCGAATGCCCGCCTTCGCGCGCACCGCGAACGGTTCCGCCCCGGAAAGAGTGAGCGGATCGGGCCTTGTCGAACAACCGTGTTTCAATGCCGCATCTCGTGATAGCAGGCGGAGCGTCGGCGCAACATCCGACACGAAAAACCGATAAATTGTTCGACCGAGCCGCCGGATCGGCAGAGTTTCCGCCTTCGGCAGATTGAAAACCCGTGTTGGTATTCTGCCCCGGCGCGGTCGCTAAAAACAAGACGACAAATCAACGGCTCCGCTCGCGTTCGTGTGAGCCGCCTCGCTCTGAGCCGCGGTCGGACTCGCCGCCCCGTTCGCTTCGGCCCCAGCGGGAATCCCAGCGACGGTCGCTGCTGCTACCGCCGGAAGTGCTGCTGGAGCCGCTTCCGCTTGTGCTCGATGGCGACGAGCTTTTCGATTGGCTCGTTCCCTTCTCCGCACGCAGAACCTCTGCGGGAACGATAAAGCCGTCACCGTTGATGTCGTATTTGAAATACTCGGTCAACTTAGTTTCGCTCCAGTCTTGGCTGAACTCGGCCATCGAGACCTGTCCGTCTCGATCGACATCTTTCTTCAGGAACCACTCGGGCAGGCCGCTCGGCAAGCGATCAATCGGAGACGGGAAAGGGACGCGATAAACAGGCTGTCTTGGTTCCGCCTTCTTAGATCGATCCCGGTCCCGGTCCCGGTCGCGACTATCGTTGCCGGAACCTCCCGAATGCGACCCCGGTTTACTCATTTCCACCAGCCATCCGACCAACTCATCGAACGAAATCGCCCCGTCGCCGTTCTTATCGGCCGCCTTGGGGTTATTGCTCATTTCGTGGTACTCGTCCCGTTCGAGCACGCCATTACGATTCTTGTCGTACTGAGCGAAAAGTTGCTTCGCGTAGTCGCGGTAGCGCTGATCGTTGCCATGCCCCGAGGATCCACCGCCCGCCGACGCAGCGGGGCCCGCAGTTCCCGACGCCGGAGCAGTGACCGGCCCGAATCCGGGAACCGTAGGTGCGGCAGACGGAACTCCGAAGCCCGGCACCAAGGGCGCCGGACTCGACGAGGAGCCGCTACCAGCCGGCGGACCCGGTGAAGATCCCGGTGGACCACCGCCCCACGGGCCGCCCGGTGGACCACCGCCCCACGGGCCGCCACCCGGGAAAGGCGAACCCGGCGCCGGACCACCTTGTGCGCCCGCTTGTTGCACCGCGTTCGTATAGTACCGTTGCAATCCCTCGCGTACCCGGTCTATTGCAACAGGAAACTGCACCGGCAGCCCGGCCCGCTGTAGCATCCGTTCGGCGAAGTACTGCCGCCGTCCCGCGCACTCGTCCGCTTCGAGGACGCCATTGTGATTGGCGTCCAACTCGGCCAAAAAGAACTCGGCCCGACGAAATCGCTGTTGAGCCTCCTCGGCCGAGCGCGGCGGCTCGTCACGATACTGCGCAAACACAGCCTCGCATGAAAAAACGACGCCGAAGACAAGCACGAGCGGCATCCGAAACGAGCGGCGGCTTGCGTTCATAACCGTGATCCCCACTTGCAGAACACACTAAAAGAAAAAAACGGCCCCGTATTGCTTCGGGTGATGCCTTCAAATGGGCTAGACCGACCCGATCACTCGGCATCGCCTTAGACGGCCGGCGAGCCGAATGACCGATCTTCTCCTGCGAGAAAAAAGCCGTTTCAGGCTGCGCGACGTAGAGGAACGACGACCGCGACTTGCCTGCCCCGCCCCCGAGAGAACGGCACAATCCACAATCGCACTCCGCACGCCTTTCCGCCACAAGCAAGGCGAATCGGCCCGCAACCTGAAAATTACGAGAACCTCATTAAGTGTAACGGCCATCGGCGAAAGAGTCGAATCGATTCCCCGGGCCGAATGACTGTCCGCCATCCGGTCTCGGCCTGAACATAAACCAGCGGTTGCAGAAGCGGCCGCCATCTCGACAAGTGCTTTGACTCCACGAGAGGGCTGTCTGCGCGACGGGCGAATCGGATCGCCAACCCGCTTCCGTTTTCCGGGGGCCTCTTTTCGCTGTCCGTGGGCGCTGCCGTCGTCCCCTCTGCACAATTGGGGGGCCTTTCGCCCATTCTCGCTGGCATCGTGCCACGGTATTCAACACCGAAGTTCCCGGAAAGTAACGTGTTAGCCGCAATCGAGTCTTCCGATTCCCAACTTCCGGGGCCGTTGCTCGCGTGTCATTCGGCCATGCCCGCTCCCTGAAAAATCCACCGCCCGCGATCCCGTTCGGCGAATCGGCCGAAACCGTGCCGTGCCTCTGGTGTTAGAGAGTCTGAGGGCGCATTGCGGCCGTCGCAAGTTTTCGCGCCATCTATTCAGACCCCCCATCTTATCAAGAAGGGAGTGCGAAGATGAGTCGAGTATGTACCGTGTTGGGAGTTCTTGCGTTGACGTTGTTGTTCGCCGCCAGCGCGATGGCGCAGCCAGGCGGCGGGCGGCAGCGAGGCCAGTTTGGCCCCGGAATGGGCGGCCCAGGCGGCCCGGGAATGGGAGGCCCCCTGCAATTGCTGCGTCTCGAGCAGGTGCAGAAAGAAATCGAATTGGTTGACGACCAAAAAGCGAAACTACGGGAGCTTGGGGAGGCTAGCGCCCGCGAGATGCGCGAGGCCTTCTCGGGCCTGCGCGACCTGAACGAAGAACAACGCCGCGAGCGGATGGAAGATCTCCGCAAAAAGGCGCAAGAGCGCGAAGCCGAATTGGCCAAGAAGATTGAAGCCATTTTGTTGCCGCACCAGCTCAAGCGGCTGAAGGAAATCAGCGTTCAGATCCAGGGGATTCGCGCCCTCAACTCGCCCGAGGTCGCCAAAGAGTTGGGCATCACCGAGGATCAAAAAGCGAAGATGGAGAGCATCCGTCGCGAAGTAACCGACCAGTTCGCCAAGATGCGAGAGGAAATGCAAGACCTGTCGCCGGAGCAACGTCGCGAGCGATTCCGCGAGATGGGCGAAAAGTTCCGTGAAACCCAACAACAGGTCGAGGAAAAGATCCTCAACGTCTTGACGCCCGAACAGAAAGAGAAGTTCGAGGCCCTCAAGGGCAAGAAGATCGACATCGACATGCGCCAGTTGATGGGCGGGTTCGGCGGCAACCGTCGTGGCGGCGAGGGAGCCGCCCCGGGCGAGCGGCGCCGTCCCGGCGGTGAACAGAACTGACCTCCCGATCCATTCCGTTGATGATCGACTCGGCAGAGGCGTCATCTGGCCTCCTCCAAGTGAAGAGAATCAACCTTTCCCCCAGTTCGGTCTATGGCTCGGCCATCGACCATGGGATAGCATGATTCGTCATTGAGTTGGGCTAAGGCAGCCCTCCGACGTGTTCGGGGGGCTGCTTTGCCAGTGGGGCGGCCCCTGTGGCGAACACATGTGGTGTTTTCACTGGCGCCGGCCAAAAGTCCCTCCCTGCGCTGCCCCCGGCGAAAAACGCAAAGACGCGACTCGCACAGTATCGCGATCCGTTGTGACCAATAACGCGCACGCCACTGCGGGCAACCAAAGCCGGGCCGCTAGTCCCGCGTCTGTTCGTTCAACGGGTCAGCTCCCGCAACACACCGATCTCGATGTCCCTGAAATTTTTGCCGTCTTTCCAGCCGCAACGGCAACTGAAGAATTACCGCTACGCTTGAGGCCGGCTCTGGTTAAGATAGATTGGAGGGGGAGCCGATTCTAAGCCGGACTTCGACGACGCCTTCCGCCGTTGCTTACAACCGACCGGTTGCCCTGCCGCCCCCTCCCCTGACCGAGCGACTCGACCGCACAACCGCGACACCGCCCCAAGCCCAATGGGCCAGCGGCGGACAGGCGGGCCGGGCGGGCTGCCGCTGTTTCGCCGTGAAAGGGAAATTGAAACCCGAATGGACGCCACCGAAATCCTGTTGAAGAAAGGTTTGTTGTCTCCACAGCAGGTGGAGCAGGTTCGCGCTACACAGTTCGAAGGATTGCGTGCGGACCAGACGGCCGTTCGCCTTGGATTTATCAAAGAGGAGGACGCTTTGCGGGCCATCGGCGAGGTTCTCGGCCTGGAATTCGTGGACCTTACGGAAGCCGAAATCGATTTGTCGCTCCTCAAAGGTTTTCCTACGCGTTTCATCCACCGGGCGAGTCTCTTCCCGATCCGCCGCTGCAACGGAGCGCTCACTGTAGCCACCTCCGATCCGTTCAACCTTTATCCGATCGACGAGCTAAGCGCGGCCACCGGACTGAGCGTCGTCCCGGTTCTGGCCGCTTCGAGCGAAATCGCCAAGCTGATCAAGACCCATTTGGGCGTGGGCAGCGAGACGATCGACGGCCTCCTGGCTCAAGCGAGCGACGGCGTCGAGCTGCTCGAAGAAATCGAAACCGACGGCTCCGAACTATCGGAGATGGCCCAAGAGCCGTCTGTGGTTCGTTTGGTCAACGAAATCCTGCTCGAAGCGATTCAATCCCGGGCCAGCGACGTTCATATCGAAACACAGCAACACGGCCTGAGCGTCCGCTACCGCATCGACGGCGTGCTGCATCCGCAGCCCATCCCTCCCGAGATCAATCGTTTTCAGGCGGCGATCATCAGCCGCCTGAAGATCATGGCGCGGTTGAACATTGCCGAACGGCGCCTGCCCCAAGACGGACGCATACAATTGAAGGTGTCGGGCCGCGATGTCGATGTCCGCGTTTCGGTGATCCCCATGATCCACGGCGAAGGCATCGTCCTGCGTTTGCTGGACAAAGGG
>Ga0308417_1002186_pt1 | contig 12979 bp, 13 predicted proteins | sample HotsprSampleOS65_FD_203528 | JGI IMG/M metagenome (GOLD analysis project Ga0308417, IMG submission 203528) | Hot spring phototrophic mat microbial communities from Octopus Spring, Yellowstone National Park, Wyoming, United States - 20090730_OS65 ... | reverse complement strand
AACCTTTTTGCATCCCATTGCTGTGCGGCGCAGCGGTGCGACTGCTCCCTGGAGGGGAGGCTCGGAAGGGCTGCGCCCCTCCGAACGTCTGGAAATCCGGCGGTGGCCGCAGGCCCCGCCGCCAGGACGAAGACGCAAGGTAGCACGTAGCATACATCCACTGGCAGCCCGGCTGCGTAAAAGAAGTGTGTGCAAAATCTTTGAAAAGCCTTTGCGCACGGTGTTGCCTGACAGATGAATGCTGAGGAGGTCCCCTGTGAATGTTCTGAACCTGGCCTGGCGCGCGCTGGCGGCACTGGTGCTGGCGCTGGCGCTTGTTCCGGCAGTGTTCGCCCAGAGCGGCACGGCGAAGGTGCGCGTCATCCACGCCTCGCCCGACGCCCCGGCCGTTGACGTGTTCGTCAACGGTAACCGCACGCTGAGCAATGTCCCCTTTTTTACTGCCAGTGATTACCTGGATCTTGCCCCCGGCAGCTACCGCCTGCAGATCGCCCCGGCCGGCCAGCCTGCCAGCGCGGCGGTGATCGACGCCACGGCAACCTTCCAGGCGGGCAAAGCCTACAGTGTTGCCGCCACCGGCCCGGTTGCCGCGATCAAGCCGACGGTGATCGAAGACAACCTGAGCGCCCCCGCGAGCGGCAACGCGAAGGTGCGTGTCTATCACTTCTCGCCTGATGCGCCTGCCGTGGACGTCAAGGTTGCCAATGGCGCCACCCTGATCTCGAACCTGGCCTTCCCTGATGCGAGCGCCTACCTTGATGTGCCGGCCGGCGCCTACAACCTGCAGGTCACCCCTGCTGGCGGGAGCGCCGTGGTGATCGATCTTGCCAACACGACCCTCGAGGCCGGCAAGATCTACAGCGTCTTCGCCACCAACGTCGTCGCTCAGATTACCCCCCAGGTTGCTGTGACCACACCGGTCGCCACGCCGGGCACCCTCCCCGCCACCTCTGCGGGCGCAACGGCCCCTCTGGCCCTGCTGGCAGGTGTGGCTGCGGCGCTTCTCGGCATGGCCGTGTTGCTGCGCCGCCGCGCCGCACTCTAAGGCACAGTTTAAACGAACCTGGATCGTAGTGCTGGCTTATGGTCTTTGAAAAAATAATCCGCTATGCCGGGCTGGCCGTGGGGCTGAAGCCCTCGGCTAGGGGATGCGAAGGCCGCCTGCGCGGCCTGTACCGGATTATGTATTCAAAGACCATTAACCGGCACAGCCACACCTCAACCGTCCATGCGGCTGCGCCGCACACCAACACGATGAACATAGTTCTTGGGAGGGCTTTGCCCTCCCAAACCCTCCCACCGGGTGGGGGTGTGGGGAAACCCGGTTTCCCCACCCCCCTCGCCGAGGGCTTATGTTCACGTTAGAGAGTCTCGCCATCCCAGATAGATGCACGTAAAGACCCGGGCGTGGGCGGCGCGTTCCCCCACGCCTCTCCGTGTTCGCCGAAATCGGCAATTCACCCGGTATAGGATTCGGAATCTTGACATATGTTCGACCGCGTGATACTATTTGCCGGATAGCGTTTTTAACTTTGCTATTACGAGATAGGAGGGGTTCGCCCCTTGTGTTGGCAGTACGTGGGGAGACGATGGCTCCCCGCGCCCCCCATTTCGCCTGCGGCGGCAGAGGCAGACGGGCTGCGCCGGGGCGCGCCTCTGCCGCGGACGGATCAGCGGGATCGCGGCGGGGCTGCGCCCTCCGCATCCCCCCAGATGGTTACGTGCCAGGCCGCGCAGCGAAACCATGTCTTTGCATAGCATAGATGGGGCTACGAAGTGAGCAACCGTGCATCGCACGCTTTTTGAGACCCGTTCGGCGCGCGCGAGCCAGTTCTGGCGTGGAGGTGGAGAGGGCATTGTCCATCTGGCGATGATCGTCGTGGCTGTTGTGGCCCTCGGCGGATGTATGGAGGCCCTGCAGAACGAAGAGCGACCCGCTCAGGCGCCGCCTGCGGCTTCCCTGGCCTTGCCGCAGCCGTTCGCAACTGCTGAGGTGCCCGTTGCGCCAACGACCGTCGGTAGTATGGCGCCCGACCCGGCAACCGTCGCCCCGACGCCAACCACCCCGGCGGTCCCTTCAGCGACATCCGTAGCCGTCGTAGCGCCGCCACTGGTCATCGCCCCGACGCCCGAACGCTCGAATGAGCAGAAATGGCGCGATCAACAGGTGGATCGCCAGGTGCTTGCTCCACCGCGCTTGTATACGACCCGCAACGCTGAGTTGCGCTGGTACGACCCGCTGAACCAGCAGCATCTTGTGCTGGGGCGCCTCAGCGGCGATTTTCTCGTTCAGGCGACGTTCGTGCTCCGCGATCCGGGGCTGCCGGCCCTCGAAGTGCCGTACCGGATCAATGTCAGTTATGGGCTGACCGCTCTCTCACCGGCGCACGTCGAACGCCTCAAGGCTGCCGGCTACGTTGACTGGGTCGAGACCTATGTGCTCGCTTCCCCCGAGGTGTATCCACGCTGAAGCGCTACTCGATTGGCGAGCGGCGGGCCGGGTCGCTGTTCGCCTGGAAGGGTTGCCTGAACGTGAGCAGCAGATACCTTGATGTGATTCGTGGTCAACGCCGCCGGGGCGGCTGGCAGTTCTCCGCCAAGACGCTGCTGGCTATCCTTGCCCTTATCGCCATGATCGGCTCCGCCGTCTACTGGTGGGGCGTCCAGAGCCAGTTGACCAGCAACTGGGTCGTCGCTGCGGCGTTTACCGCCATTCTCGTGCTGGCCCCCCCCAGCCTCACCTCGTTCCTCATCCCCTGGTCGCCAGGGGGTATGCTCCTGCAACGCATCAATGCGCGCACCATTGGCTATACGGTGATTATCGGCGCGGCCCTCTACCTCCTGTATTACTCGTTCGAAATCCAGTATTCCTGGTGGGCTGCCCAGGCCGCCGTCGCGGAAACCGGGCTTATTTTGCAGCAGGTGATCATCGGCATTATCGGCTTCATTATCATTCCCGCCTTGCTGTGGACGCCCGTCACCAGCGAGGAACTCTTCGAACAGGTGCGCCAGGCCCATCTCGTGCGCCGCTATGAGTTGCAAACCCAGGCCGATATCGCCATCCTGCGCGCGACGCTGCTGCGCGCCCAGGAAAAGACCTTGCGCGGCTTCGCCAATCTGACCATCCAGGAACGCGAAGAACTGGCCGGGGTGATGCGCGGCCTCGTCAAGGGTATTGACCAGACCCTCCGCGATATCCGCGATTCGGTCAAAACGGTCAGCGGCGCGACCATTCCCTTCAGTTCGTTGGAAGACAATGAGGATATCCGCGGGTATCTCGAGTATATCAGCGAGAGCCTGACCGAAAGCGCCCTCCTGGCCAACCAGGGAGGCCAGGCCGAGGCCCATCCGGTGCAGGCCTACGACGATGAGCGCTTTGATGATCCCGGCTATGATGACCGGCGCCTCCGCCCTCGCCGCTCGTGGTGATGACCGGCGCCTTTGTCCCTGATCCGCGGAACCTTCGGAGGGCTGCGCCCGCCCACACCCTCCCGCGGGCGGGGGTATGGGGAAACCCGGTTTCCCCACGCCCCTGCGCACGGACTGCGCCCTCACCTTCCCGGGGGGATGGGGGAACCTGGTTCCCCCATGGTCACGTGAGACGGTTATGCGCATGGCGCACCACGCCCGATGCACACGGCCCGGGAGCGCAGGCGGGACGCCCGCGCCACGGCTCCGCGGGCACGGTGCCGGCCCCCGCCCGGACCCTCCCCCGCCGGGGGCGGGAACCCGGCGCCTCCCCCCGGCAGGGGGAGGCCAGGAGAGGGGCCGAACGCTGCGAACGATGTTCACGTCAGGAACCATCTTGCTGCCTCTATGAACGGCTACCACTTCAGCACCAGTCGGCGCCTTCCCGAACGCGACCTGTTCGACCTTGCCGATGCCCTGGCCCTCCACCTCCACGAGACGCTTGGTTCGCGCGTCTATCTGCTTGCACGCGCCGATGTCGCCCAGTTAGTCGAGCCGTTTGTTGATGACTTGCTGACCGAAGATCAGCAAGATGTCGCCTGGATTGTGTGGCATCTCTTCCAGGAGGCCTGCGAGTGGGAACTGCGCCAGTAGACGGTCCTGCCGCACCGGTCCGCGTGGGCGTCTATGGTGGCACGTTCGATCCCGTCCATATCGGTCACCTGGCGATCGCCGAAGAGGTGCGCTGGGCCCTCGCCCTTCAGCAGGTCCGCTTCGTTCCCGCCGCGCTCCAGCCGCTCAAAGGCGTCCCCCCTGGCGCTGCCCCCGTCCAGCGCCTGGCGATGATCCGCCTGGCCTGCGCCGATAATCCCGCCTTTGTCCCTGACGACCTCGAGCTTCGCCGCCCGCCGCCCTCGTATACCGTCGAAACGCTCGAACACCTGCGCGCGCGCTTCGGCTCCGGCGTTGAGCTCTGGTTCATCGTTGGCGCCGATGCGGCCCGCGAATTGCCCCGCTGGCGCCGTGTGGCCGATCTGGTGACCATCGCCCGCCTCGCGATTGTGGAACGTCCCGGCCATGCCTTCGATCCCATCGCCTTTGAACAGGCGGTGCCGGCAGGCGTCGGGCGCTATGTCCTCCTCCAGGGCCCGCGCCTCGACCTCTCCAGCACCGAGATCCGCCGTCGTGTCGCCACGGGCCGGCCGGTGCGCTACCTGGTGCCCGAGGCGGTCCGCCAGTATATCGCCGACCAGGGCCTGTACCACCAGGACCCCGCCCATGGCTGATCCCGCCGAACGGCTCCTGGCCGACACCGCCGCGGCCTGGGGCCTGCCCCTCGACCCCAACCAGCTCCGCCAGTTCGCGCGCTACACCGACGAACTGCTGGCCTGGAACGCGCATACCAACCTTACTGCCATCACCGACCGCCAGGCGATCTACGTGCGCCATTTTCTCGACTCGCTGGCCCTTGCCCGCTTCTGGGGCCCGCCACCCGCAACCCTCGTGGATATCGGCACTGGCGCCGGCTTTCCCGGTGTGCCCCTGAAGATCCTCCACCCTCCGCTGGCCGTGACCCTGATCGAATCGGTGGGCAAGAAGACCGCCTTTCTGAAGCACCTGATCGCCATCCTGGGATTGGAACAGGTGCGCGTCGTAACCGGTCGGGCCGAGACCGTCGGACATGATCCCGGCGAACGTGAACGCTACGATGTGGCCACGGCCCGCGCGGTGGCCGACCTGCGCGTGCTGGCCGAATACGCCCTCCCCCTCCTGCGCGTCGGCGGCCTGTTGCTGGCCCCCAAGGGCGCCGGCGCCGAACGGGAAATCGAAGGGGCGCGGCGCGCCGTTGCCCTCCTCGGCGGAACGATCGAACAGGTGGTTCCGATCGAACTGCCGGGCGTCGAACCACGCAGCCTGGTGGTGGCGCGCAAAGTGGCGCCCACCGACCCGCGCTATCCGCGTGCCGTCGGCATACCTGCCCGTCGTCCGCTGTAATTCCCTGGTTCGTGGATGACCCCTAACGTGAACATGGGGGAACCTGGTTCCCCCATACCCCCGCCCGCGGGAGGGTTTGGGAGGGCTGCGCCCTCACGCAGGGGCATGGGGAAACCGGGTTTCCCCATCCCCCCACCCGCGGGAGGGTTTGGGAGGGCGCAGCCCGAGCGCAGGGGCGTGGGGAGACCGGGTTTCCCCAGACCTCCGCCCGGTGGGAGGGTTGGGGAGGGCGAAGCCCTGGGTGAAGCCCTCCCAGGAACACCCTAGGGTCATCCCGTAGGTGTGCGGCGAAGCCGCATGAGGGTCCAACGTACACATAGGCAGGGAGCGCGGGCAGCTTGCCCGCGGAGACGCGACGAGGCCAGGACGCCCCCCTCCCAGGCGCGTGGGTTACGCCAGGCGTGAACTGATCATCTGGTTGGCGTCAGGTACGCCGGGCATGCTAGAATGTCGAGGTACGCCGAGAGGCGCATCCAGTACGGTTGCTTGCGCCTGTGGCCAGACAGACCGCGGGAGCGTTCGTTGCCCTCGAACCCTCTCATGTTCTTCGGATGCAGCACAAAAGGTCCACGGTAGGTCCCAACGACGGCGTTTGACACGACCTAATCGCAAGAAGGAGTCGACCATGTCCATCCTGAGCCGCATCGGTGATCTCATCAGCGCCAACGTCAATGCGATGCTCGACAAGGCCGAGGATCCGGAAAAGATGGCGAACGAGTACCTGCGCCAGCTCACCAACGAATTGTACGAGGTGCGCACCGGCGTGGCCGCGGCGATGGCCGATGAGACGAAGCTGGAGCAGCGCCGCATCTCCAGCCAGGCCGAGGTGACCCAGTGGGAGTCGAAGGCTGAGGCCGCCCTGCGCGCCGGTGACGAAGAACTGGCCAGAGCCGCCCTGTCGCGCAAGGTTCAGGCCCAGAAGCTCGCCGAACAGTACCTGGCGCAAGAACGGGCCCAGGAGGAGCAGGTGAACGCCTTGCAGGAGGCCCTGGTGCAACTCGAGACCCGCATCGCCGAGGTGCGCGCTAAGAAGGAGTTGATCATCGCCAAGAAGAACCGCGCCCAGACCCAGGAGGCCCTCCAGCGCACCGCCCAGAGCATGGGCCGGATTTCGTCCATTGACAAGCTCGAGCAGCTCGAGGAAAAGGTGGACGACCGCCTCGCCCGCGCCGAGGCGATGGCCAAACTCGAGCAGGGTTCGCTCGAGGCCCGCTTCCAGAACCTCCAACAGCAGACCGCGGTCGACTCGGAACTCGCCGAACTCAAGCGCAAGCTGGGAATGTCCTGATTGCTTGCCGTCCGTTCGCGGCACAGCATGGGGGTGGGGAACCCGGCTTCCCCACCCCCATGCCCATCGGATAACGCCGCTAACGGGCCGGCTCGTAGCATGCGCGGCAGCGGGCCTCGTACAACTCCAGGCCGCCGACGACGATCGTCGGCGCGTCGGCGGGCGCCGGCTTGCCGTCGATCAGCCGTTGCGAACGAGTGGCATAGGCTCCGCAACGGGCGCAAATGGCATACAGCTTGTCCACCTGCTCGGCAATCGCCATCAGATGCATCATCGCCGGGAACGGTTCGGCCCGGTAATTCTGATCCAGGCCGGCGATGATGACCCGTAAGCCCCGATCGGCTAACGCCTGGCACCCGGCAACGATTGCCTCCGGTTCGTCACTCAGAAAGTGCAGTTCGTCCAGCGCGATCACCTGTACATCATCGGCCCCGGCGAGCACCTCGCTGATCGAACTGACCGGTATGGCCTCCAGGCGCGCGCCGGCGTGGCTGGCCACGTGCCGGGCGCTGTAGCGGGTATCCAGACGTGGAGTAAAGATGCGGCAAGGCTGGCGGGCGATCATCACCTGGCGCATGCGCCGGATCAGTTCCTCCGTCTTTCCGCTGAACATGCACCCGCAGATCACCTCGATCCGTCCGCCGCTACTGGGTCGTGTCATTGCCGTCTTGCTCCTTAGGCATGTTTCAAGCGAGCTTGACCGTTCGCCTCGACCCCGGACCACCGGGTTGGCCGTGGAGGGGCCTGGCCCCTCCACACCTCCCCGCCAGACTGTCAAGCGCAAACCGCACGTTTTGAACCATGCCTAACAATCTAAAATGGTGTAGCATGGTTCGCCACACCCCGACCTGGAGAAGCATACTTGCCGACGCCCCTCACGGGCTGTTATACTCCCTGCTGAAGGTATACACCATGCGCTGGTTGAGCCACGGACCCCGTAGCAGGCAGGAGACCTTCATGAGCACCAGGCAGATCCGCTGGACCGCCGACCCCGAACTCGCCGCGCTGCTGCGGCGGTATTACGCCGGTGAGGCCGAACTCTGGGGCGAGGTACAAACCATCGTTCACCAGGAGTTGATGGACCGCGGGCTGGCCGTGTTTCCGCGTCACCTGCGCTTTCGCCGGACCGAGAGCGGCTACGAGGTCTTGATCGAGGATGCGGAGGAATACCTGACGGGCCTGTAAGCCCGGGCGTGGCGCGTGATGGAGGTTTGCCCTCCCCGCGCTACGCCCCCACCTCAGGTTGTTACGCGCCCCGCTCTTCATACTGCCGACGGTAATACTCCAGATACTCCCCCGACTTGATGGGCCGCCACCAGGCTTCATTGTCCACGAACCAGCGCACGGTCTTTTCCAGCGCCTCATCAAAACTGTGTCGCGACTGCCAGCCCAGGGCGCGGAGCTTTGAACAGTCAAGGGCGTAGCGCCGGTCGTGCCCGGCGCGATCGGTCACGTGCTGGATCAGGCTGCGCGGCTTGCCCAGCAGGTCGAGGATCTTGTGCGCCATTTCAATGTTCGGCGTTTCGACCTCGGTGCCAACGTTGTAGACCTCGCCGAGTTGCCCGTGGTGCAGCACCGTATCAATGGCCTCGCAATGGTCAAGCACGTACTGGTAGTCACGCACCTGCAAGCCATCACCATAGATCGGCAGCGGCAGATTGTCAATCGCATTCGTCGTGAAAAGGGGAACCGCCTTCTCTGGGTAGTGATAGGGGCCGATGTTGTTTGAACCGCGCGTCGTTGTTACCGGCAGGCCGTAGGTGATAAAGTAGGCATAGACCAGATGTTCCGCGCCAGCTTTGCTCGCCGAATAGGGGCTGCGCGGTTCCAACGGGTCGCCCTCGCGTGAGCGCCGCGGGGCCGGGATCGCCCCGTAGACCTCATCGGTGCTGATCTGGTGAAAGCGCTCCAGCCCCGTCTCGCGGGCCACCTCGAGCAGCGTCCATGTCCCATTCACGTTCGTGGTCACCACGGCATCGGGGGCCATGATCGAGCGATCCACGTGGGTCTCGGCCGCAAAGTTGACGATGGTGTCAATGTCATGCTTCTGCACCGCCGCCCGTACCGCCTGCATGTCGCAGATGTCGCCCTGGATGAAATGAAACCGCGGGTTGGCCGCCACCCGTTCCAGGTTCTCACGGCGCCCCGCGTAGGTGAGTTTGTCGAAGACAACAATGCGGTAGTCAGTGTGTGTCTCGAGCATGTAGTGGACGAAGTTGGAACCGATAAAGCCGGCACCGCCGGTGATCAGCAGATTGCGCATGGTTGCTCCAGTGTCATGTAAACCTCAGGACTGGGAGGGCGCAGCCCGCCCAACCCCTCCCACCGGGTGGAGTCGGGGGAAACCCGGTTGCCCCATCCCTCTGCGTGCGGGCTGTGCCCGCCCAACCCCTCCCGCGGGCGGGGGTCTGGGGGAACACAGTTTCCCCAGACCCCTACGTGCGGGCTGTGCCCTCACCTTTCCGGGGGCGGGGGCGTGGGGAAACCCGGTTGTCCCATCCCCCTGCGTGCGGGCCAGGCCCGCCCGCGGGCGGGGGGCTGGGGGAACCTGGTTCCCCCATGGTCACGTGAGACGGTCATGCGCATGGCGCACCACGCCCAATGAACATGACCTGGGAGCGCGGGCGTCCCGCCCGCGCCGCGGCGCCGCGGGCATGGTGACAGCCCCTTCCCTGACCCTCCCCCGCTGGGGGCGGGAACCCGGCGCCTCCCCCCAGCGGGGGGAGGCTAGGAGGGGGGCTGAACGCGGCGAACGATGGTCACCTCAGCCGTCCATGCGGCTCCGCCGCACAACGCCGCAATGAACATACGGTTGTTCCTGGGAGGGCTGCGCCCTCCCACACCCTCCCAGGGGCCGGGGCCTGGGTGCGCGGGCCTCCGGCCCGCGTCCGCTGAGGTATGGGGAAACCCGGTTTCCCCACACCCCTCTTCGAGAGCCTATTTTCACGTTAGAGCTTCGGCCCAACAACGTGGCAACGAAGCGCGGACACGATACTTAGGATAGCAACGTATCTCCCTGGCGACCACCGGGAAAAAGGTCCTCATCCGGACCGGCCTTAAGCGCGCGATTCTTCGCTCGTGACTCATCGGCAAGACGCGCTTTGTACTCCAGCATGCGGGTCAGCAACGCCGGGTCGCTCGCCGCAAGGATTTGCACCGCCAGCAGGCCAGCGTTGCGCCCGCCACCGATGGCGACAGTGGCAACCGGCACGCCGGCGGGCATCTGGACGATGGAGAGGAGCGAGTCCAGACCGTTAAGGGCCTTGCTCGGCACCGGCACGCCAATCACCGGCAGCGGCGAGCAGGCGGCGAGCATGCCCGGCAGGTGCGCCGCGCCCCCCGCTCCGGCAATGATCACCCGCAGGCCGCGCTCGTGGGCGGTACGCCCATATTCGACCATGTCGTACGGCGTCCGATGCGCCGAGACCACCCGCACCTCGCAGGGAACGCCGAACTCTTCGCATACCTCGATGGCGCCCTGCAGCGTGGGTAGATCGCTATCGCTCCCCATCACGATGCCGACCACAGGTGTCATGGTTCGCTCCGCTTATATATCAGCGGTCCATGCGGCTCTGCCGCACACGAACAGCACGAAAATAGATTGTTCTTGGGAGGGCTGCGCCCTCCCAAACCCTCCCGCGGGCAGGGGCGTGGGGAAACCGGGTTTCCCCACACTCCTGCTCCAGCAGCCTATGTTCACGTTAGTGAGCGTGCGGGGAAACCCGGTTTCCCCATACCCCTCACCCGCGTACGTCCTGTTATATATCTACGCCCTCTGCGGCGCGGCGCGCCACTGCCTCCGCCTCGGCCAGCGTGGCGCCGAGGGCGGTGATGTGCCCCATTTTGCGCCCGATACGGTTTTCGCGCTTGCCATACAGATGCACATGCGCTCCCGGCACCGCCAACGCATCGCGCAGCACATCGCCACGCACCGGGCCATGATACGTGCCGAGGAGATTGACCATCACCGCCGCGGGCGCCCGCATGTCGGTCGGTCCTGGCGGCCAGCCCAGCACGGCCCGCAGATGGTTCTCGAACTGCGAGGTGACGCAGCCTTCAATCGTATAGTGGCCGGAGTTATGTGGCCGCGGGGCCATTTCATTGTAGAGCACGCGTCCATCGGCAAGTTCAAACAACTCGACGCCGAAGATGCCGACGCCATCTACGGCTTCCACGGCGCGCAGGGCCAGTTCCGTGGCCGCGGCGGCTTCAGCGGCGGGCATAGGGGCCGGCGCGCGCACAATGTGGCAGATGTGATTGCGCTGCACCGTCTCGACAACGGGATAGGCGCGCGTCTCACCATCGTGGGCGCGCACCACCATCACCGCCAGCTCCCGAACAAAGGGCACCCAGGCCTCCACCAGCAGCGGGCTGCCGTTACGGGTCAGGCGTTCCCATGCCGGGGCCACCTCATCGGCGTGGCGCACCGTTGCGTTGCCATAGCCATCGTACCCGTTGCGGCGAGCCTTCAGCACCATCGGCCAGCCAAAGACGGCCCCTGCCGCGACCACTTCTTCCGGGCTTGAAACGTCGCGAAAGGGCGGCAAGGCAAGCCCGGCCGCGGCAATGCGTTCCTTCTGGAGCAGCTTGTCCTGCACCACCGCCACCGTCGCCGACGCAGGCCACACGGGAACGCCCTGCGCCTCAAGTTGGGCGAGGATGGCCGCGTCAACGAACTCGTTCTCGAGGGTCACCAGGTCGCTCTGGGCAGCGAAACGGGCGAGCGCCGCGGGATCGTCCCACGCGCCGACGATCTCGCGCCGGGTCAGCCGGCCCGCGGGGCTGTCGGGGACGCGCTCGAAGATCGTGGTTTCAAGGCCGAGCGAGATGGCCGCCTGGGTGAGCATCTGGGCAAGCTGCCCGCCGCCAAAGATTCCAATGCGCTTCATGGGCATATGGTATAATCGCATGAGCCGCCGATGCGGCTCCGCCGCACACGAACGGGATGAAAAAAGGTTCTCTATGGCCAGTTCATCGCGCGCTTCCCGTCGCCGCCAACCAGTTCGCAGCCCGCAGCGCCGTCCTACCGTTACGCGCACCGTTGAGCCGCCAGATTATTCTCGCGACTATGCCTATGTGCAACAGGATCTGATCCGCATCGCGATCATCGGCGGGATCCTCCTGGCGGTTATGATCGGCGCCTCGTTTGTCCTCTAAGGCATGGTTCAAACACACGTGACAGTTCGCCTCGACACGGGACCATGGGGGAGATTATGGAGGGGCCTGGCCCCTCCACACCTCCCCGCCAGACGGTCAAGCGCAAACCGCAGGTTTTGAAACCAGCGTTCAGACCCCCTTCCCAGCCTCCCCCCGCTGGGGGGAGGAGCCAGGTTCCCTCTCCCGGTGGGGGAGGGTCAGGGAGGGGGCCGGTTGCATCGGGCGGTGTGCGCCATGCGCATGACCGTCTCACGTGAACATACGCCCTTGGCGAGGGGTGCGGGGAAACCGGGTTTTCCCACGCCCCCGCCCGCGGGAGGGCCAGGCCCTCACGCAGGGGTAGGGGGAAACCTGGTTTCCCCCTACCCCACCCGGTGGGAGAGTCTGGGAGGGCGCAGCCCTCCCAGGAAGAATCTCATGTTCATCCTGTTCGTGTGCGGCGGAGCCGTATGGGCGGCTAACGTGACCATGGGGGAACCAGGTTCCCCCATACCCCCGCCAGGGTTGGGGAGGGCGCAGCCTTTGCGCAGGGGGATGGGGAAACCCGGTTTCCCCATCCCCCCACCCGGTAGGAGCGCGAAGCCCTCCCAGGAAGTATGTTTATCCCGTCGGGGTGCAGCGCGAGCCGCATGGACGGCTAGTGAGGGAGGGGGCCAGTTCGGCACGAGACGGGAACATACCGCCCGCCGCCAGCAAGCCAGAAGGGGGCGACCGGCGAGGCGCCCCCTTCTGGCTGCCAGGGACGAAGCACTACGCGTCTTCCCCGTACAGTTCCTTCAGCAGGCTTTGCTTCTGCGGCTGCTGGTTGCGCGCCTCGCGGCGCTTCTCCGCATCGGCCTGATGGGCCTGGGCGGTGCTCAACCGTCGCATGAAGCGGTCAACCTGCCCGGCGGTATCAACGATCCGTTGTTCGCCCGTATAGAACGGGTGGCAGTTGGAACAGATCTCGACCCGCAGATTGCGGCGCGTCGAACCGATGGCCCAGCGCGTGCCGCACGTCGTGCAGACGATCCCGTCCATATGGTACTGGGGATGAATACCCTTTTTCACCAGCGTGCTCCTCGTGTCGAAATCCGGTTTTTCCCCGCCCCTGCCTGAGAGGAGGGTCCGGGAGGGTTTATGGTCTTTGAA
>Ga0308417_1002182_pt1 | contig 12988 bp, 12 predicted proteins | sample HotsprSampleOS65_FD_203528 | JGI IMG/M metagenome (GOLD analysis project Ga0308417, IMG submission 203528) | Hot spring phototrophic mat microbial communities from Octopus Spring, Yellowstone National Park, Wyoming, United States - 20090730_OS65 ... | reverse complement strand
GTGCCAGGCGCGGCCGCCAGCCGCCACACGACTTCCCGCTGGAGCATGAGCACAATGTCCGTCCAGAGGTGACGCGCGGCCAGCAGCTTCTCTACGATTGGCGTTGAAAGGTTGTAAGGCACATTGGCCACGACCTTGACGGGTGCTGAAGTGAGACCCCACGCTGCACCGGCTTCGGTCACACAGGCCGCCAGGTCAGCCTCCAGAACATCGCCGACGTGCAGACGCCAGCGCCGGTCGGCAAACCGCACAGACAGCCAGGCCGCCAGATCGCGATCAAGTTCAAAGGCGATGACGCCAGCCGCCCGCTCCAGCAGCACTTCCGTCAGGGCCCCGCGTCCGGGTCCGATTTCCACCACCAGGTCATCCGGGCCGACTTCCGCTGCCGCGACGATGCGGGCCAGAAGGTGTCTGTCACGCAGAAAATGCTGACCGAACCGCTTGCGCGGCGGCGGCAGCGAGGGCAGGACGTCAGGGACGGTCATAGAGCTGGTTGAGCAGAGCCGCCAGCCGAAAGCCGGCCAGGCGTACCCGTTCCCGGGCCGCAGTGTGCGCTCTGGACTTGTAGGCGTCGGAAAGCACCGGCGGCTCCGGGGTGTCGTCCTGTCCGGCTTGATAGACAAGGTCCCGCGCCAGTTGGGTACTTTCATCCAGCCAGCGTACCGGCGGCGCAGCGATCTGCTGCCGTGACGGACGCTTCCGGCTGAGTTCCTGCGCCAGTGCCTGGATTGCCGGGAGGGAAAAGGTGTCGAGGGCGGCATTGTCCCAGAACGCATGCAGGTTGGGCTTGCGCGGCCCATCCAGCGGCGTCCCGGCCGTGGGACGCACGATGAACAGGTTGCCCCCCTGGTCTCCCTGGGGATTGTTTTTTGAGCAACGCGCCACCGTATGGAGTGGCTGATGGACATCCCCTACCAGGTGAATCAGCCAGGCCAGATAGTAGGCTTGCCGGGGACTGTCAGGGGGGCTATGCCGCAGGATGTCTTCGATTTCGACGATTTTCCCCAGCGCGCCGCCATCCGGGGCGACGATCTGAAAGTCGGGCGGAATGGTGACACCCGGCGCTGCCAGCGGACGGTTGACGTAGTGCCATGTCCCGTGAACCCGCATGTCCGGGTACGCCGGATGGGTGCTCGGCGGCGGCTCGCGGTCGGAAAAGCCCTGCCGCTGGTCAAATTTGATGTCATCCACCCAGTAGGAAGCACTCAGGAAGGCAATGAAGGGAGCCTGTTCGGGCAGTACGTCCCGCGTCCACTCGGCATATTCCGGGTGTTGCCTGAGAATCGCCGCCACCCGCACCCGGGCGCGGGGCTGCAACTGTCCATAAGCAATTGCAGCGACAGTGGCATGCCCGGCCTGGTTCCAGGCGAGTACAGGCGTTGTCCCCAAGGCAAACCAACACACCCCAACCCACAACCACCATCCACTCCGACACGCTTTCTGGCGAATGAGCATGACAGCCTGTACCTGGTTACGAAGTTTCCCCCAGCACTTCTCTGGCAGACAGCCGGGGCTGCACGTCAAAACGATAGCCCAATCGAACGGCCGGCCCCAAACGCCACCCAAAAGCCAACGCTCAGGCAAAAGCCCACCAAGCAAAAAGCACCGACCGGTTAGGTCGGTGCTTAGTGGTTTGCCACCTGGTGGCGGCAAGCTGTTGTCTCAGGCCGCGCGCCGCAGATGACGGCGACTGGCAGGTAGCTGATCGACCGTTGTCACGGCTGGCGATCTGACCGGTGCCAATGTCGGACGGTAGATGGTTTTGGTGGAAGGACGCCGGACGTAGTAGGGTCCAACCATCTTCCACTGCTGGGTGTCGAAGGCCCGGTGCGCGCCACAGTTGAGGCACATCCGGTAGGTCTCTTGGTCAATTGTGAAGGGGCGGCTCATATTCGTGTGCCAGCACCCAAAGATACGATGATAAGTGTTTTCAATAAACTCGATGGCACGCTGGAAAGCTTCCTTCGGCCACGTGATCTCAGGCAGTTGTGGAAATGTGAATGTCAGCGACTTGACTTGCATGGCGGATTCCCCCTTTCATCAACAACCTGGAAGCCCAACACCCATAGGTGCTGACCGTGGGTGCTGGCTAAAACCTGCCCTGCGCAGAAACGCCGGCATCTTTTCAGGACGCCGGAAGACACCAAAAGGTTCACCCGTTTTGCCGAGTCGTTGCCGAAGCACAAGCTTCTAAAAATCAACTTGCGGTTATTCACCTCCAGACCAATCTCCCACGATGATGCAGACATTTTACAACACCTCTGTTCTCGTTACAGGCGGGGCATCCGGCATCGGGCGGGCCACGGCCCTGGCTTTTGCGGCGGCTGGCGCTAAGGTGCTTGTGGCTGACCGGCAGGCCGAAGGCAGCGCCGAAACGGTGTCCCGGATTGAAGCCGCCGGCGGGCAGGCCATGTCTGCCGTCGTGGATGTCACCGATGCCAACGCCGTCGCCGATCTGGTCAAAACCGCCGTACACGCCTTCGGCAGCCTGGATGTTGCCGTCAACAATGCCGGCATTCTGGGCGCACCGGCCCCCCTGCACGACACCGACGAAGACCGCTTCGACCAGGTGCTGAACATCAACCTGCGCGGTGTCTTTTTGTGTATGAAGTACGAAATCCGCCAAATGCTCAAACAGGGCGGCGGGCGGATCGTCAATGTCGCTTCACTGGCAGGACTCGTGGGCTTTTCGGGCTTTGCTCCCTATGCCGCCAGCAAGCATGCCGTACTCGGTCTGACCAAGACGGCGGCGCTGGAGTATGCCAAGTCCAACATCCGCATCAATGCCGTGTGCCCGTCCATCATTGAAACGCCAATGACGACTGGCGAGCACATTCCGCCCGACCTGCTGGCCAAGTATCTCCGCGCCCACCCCATGGGACGGGCTGGCAAGCCAGAAGAAGTCGCTAACGCCATCCTGTGGCTCGCTTCCGAAGGCGCATCCTTCATCAATGGCGTCGGCCTCACCGTGGACGGCGGTGCATTCGTCCAGTAAGGCCTGCGGGTTCGCCCGGCGTGAACGTCCCACCCAGCTTTACAAACGGGTTTGGCTAGTTGCCCAGGACATCAAGTGGAACTTCCCGGCTGGCGACATTGTGGGCAAAGTCTTCCGCCGTCACAAGCAGGACGTACCGCCCAGCAGGCAGCCCCGGCGGCAGCCGTAACACCCCGACGTTTGTCTTGCGCTGGGCGTCCCACCTGACCGGTACGGGCAACCCACCGGCCAACCGCGCGGCAATGCGCCGGGTATCGGCATCGGCCGCCACCAGAACCTCGATGTCCTCACCGGCGCGGGCCGGCGTCGGCTTGGTGGTCACCTGCAACTGCGGCGGACGGCTGTCAATTGTAAAACCTTTTTCCTCCTGGAAGACCTGTCCGTGGGCATCGGTCAGCACCAGCCGACAGCGGTAACGCCCATCCTGCATCGTCTTCGGAGCAAGAAAACGGGTTTCCCACACATCTTCCGAAGCGAGATAGGTCAGCGGTTTGACCAAGCCAAAGGGAAAGACGGCGACCACCGAGCGAATCGAAGCGTCTGTCCGTACGCGCAGCACCGGATCACCCGGCTTGATGACCCGTGGGCGCAGCAGCGCCCGTGGCGCGGCCAGAAAAGCCGTGTACGGTGTGACGATGTTGTACTTCTTCGAGAGCGCAATGACCTCAGCAATGAGTGCCTCGTCTTCGCCATCGAGCGCCATCCGGCGCAGCAGGGCGCTGATACGTTCCTGCGCCCACAGCCGGGGCAAGTGGCTGTGTGTGGCATCGCGTTCCGGCAAGGCCCCGGTTGCCGTCGCCGTGACTGACCGGCCAGCCTGGGTGCCGCTGACCGTACATTCCACCTGCGCCACCGGTCGCCGATAGCGCCCTATGAAGCTGACCCGCGAGCCGTCATAACCGGTTGTTTCCTCGGCAGGGTACACCGCGTAGGCATTGTCCGGGTCACTCAGGCGCAGCTTGAGACCCTCAACCGGACGCTGCCCGACCCTGGCAAAGAAGGCATCCAGCCGGAAGGTCAGATCGTCCGTTTCACGCCCGAACTCACTGACGCCCCGGCTGACCCGCGCCAGTTCACTGAGAAATTCCCGGTTGGCGTCCGCGCCCACGCCAAAGGCAAAGACCCGCACCGGCGCGCCCCCCTTGGCATTGGCTTCGGCAAAGTCCCGGATGAGCTTGTTGCCGCGCGTGGTTGTCAGCGTCGGATTGCCGTCTGTAATCAGGATGAGGGTGCGCTCATCCCCCGGCAGAGCCTTCGCCAGCGCCAGTCCGCGCTGGAGCGCTTTGGCAAAGTCCGTCCCACCGCTCAGGTAACTGCGCCGGATGAAATCCAGCGCCCGCGTCGTGTTCTCCGCCGTTCCGGTCTGGGGTGTCTCGGAAAAGGCCTGTACGTCGTCGTTGAACAGCACGAGATTGAAGTGGTCTTCGGGGCGCAGCGACTTCAAAAAGAGACTACAGGCTTCATACGCCCGGTCGAGCTTTTCAAAGTTCATCGAAAGCGACGTATCCAGCATCACCACGACCGACCGTGGCGGCGCTGGCGTGCGCCCGAAGTCACTGACCGGTTGCCCCCGCTCGTTGAACAGGGCCGACACTTCAAAGTAGCCATCCTCATCTGGCTTCGTCCGATTGGGATCACGCAGGTCATAGGCCAGCAGTGGCTCCGGCGAACGATACGCAATCAGACTCGCACTGGTGCGGGACACATCGAGTCCGTAGTCAAAGGCCAGGTCCTGGGTCAGCGCCACGCCTGCGCCCTGATATTCGGCCACCACACGGTTGACGCCCATCGGCGTGACCTGAAGCGGGTAAGCCGTATCGCGCTGCCGGAATCCCACCAGTGGGAAACCGCTGGTGATGTCCACGCGAATAGACAGGCTGCCAACAGCTTGCTGGCCGTACTGGGAAGGTTTGAAGGGCAACGAAAAGAACGACCGCAATCCGGCAACCGGCACAGCCTCGACATATTCCAGCTCAACCCGCTTGGTGCCGTAAGCCGGAATGGGCACGAGACGGACGGTAAAGGCCGTGGCCCCACCGGCTTCGTCCTCCTGTGTGACCAACCCCGGATCAATGGCCTGCCGTTTGAGTTCGGCGTAAACTTCCTGGGCACGCGGCAGTTCGAGCATCACGCCCGGAATCCGCACATCACCATCCCAAACAGCAAAATCGGCAATGGCTCCACTCGTCGGCAGCCGGAAGATGTACTTCCCTTCCAACGGCTGATTTGTCCGGTTGGCATAAATCTGGACAATGCGCACCCGTGCGAACTGTTGATCAATGCGGATGTCCACCCGCATGTCATCCAAGGCGATGCGGGTCGGATCGGGCCTGGCTTCATCGCCGGGCAGAACGACGCCCGACTGGGCTGCCGCCGGAAGCCCTCCACCGGCAATGACCAGCCACAGGACAGGCAAAACCCAACGTGCCCAGCCGAGCAGCCGGACCCAGTGCAGATGGTAAACGTGTGGGAGCATGGTCTTGAACGGCCGGAGCAGAATTTCTGGATGCGGCGCTACATTACACCTTCACGCCTGTGGCCGGCTACGTTCAAGCTAAAAAGTTTTTCTTGAATCTGTTTCGCCTTGCTTAGCGCGTTATGCCGGGCTGATGATCGCCAAACTCCACAACTTCAACGGCCGGCTCGGCCGGCGGGGCAAACTCATCCCACCCGGCGATGACCACGCCCAACCCACCGTCAGGAAAACGCTCCATCATCCGGGCAATGTCAGGCATCGGTTCGGCCGAAGCTTCCGTGACGGCGCTGGCCAGCAGGTTTCCGGTAGTTTCCACCCACACGTGCTCCCAGTTCTCACCGAACTTCATGCGTCCAACGTAGGCGTAGGGAGAATGTACCGTGTACTCGCGGCTGCGCCACATCCGGGCCGGTGTGCCGTCTGCCGTCGCCACATAGCCGGCCAGATCATACTGCACCTGCTCGGTTGTCGCCGTTGGCGCTTCGCCGGTCAGGTGAGCCGCAGCCAGGGCGGTGGTGACTTTCGGCGTCGCCACGGCAACGCCCGTCGGGGTTTTGCCAGACCGGATTCGGGCAACCGGCTGTGAACCGAAGGTGGCCTTTCGTACGGCTTTCCGCCCACCGTTGCGCATCATCCGGCGGCGGACCTTTTTCCGTACCGTTTTCTTGCCGGAGACTTTCCCGGAAGTCTTCTTCACCGTTCCGGTTGGAAGGACAGAACCGGAACCGGTCTGCGCCAAGGCATCCACGTTCAGAACAGCCAGCAGGACAAGCAGGATGAGGAAGGTACGGCGAAACAGCGCAATCACGGGAAGTACAGCCTCGCGGTGGGTGATGACGTTCCTGCCCTTGAGCTGGGGCAAGTGGCGTGCCAGACCTGTGGCGGCTTTGTATGGACAACCTAAATTCTTGAAAAGAAAAATCTTGGCTACACTGTAAGGCCAACTGACACCAGCCTTCGCCCGGCTTCCGGCGTTCAGCACCCACACAGCCGATGCGTAACCTGACAGTGCCGAAGGTGTGATGCCAGTGCCAGCGCCAGCAATTTTCGGGAACCTTTTGCGCCCAAAGGTGTCAACGCCATTGCATTGCACCCAAGGCTGGCTGCCAGCACTTCATTTGGAGCGCTTCCATGTCATCGGCTTCCGAACTTCCGCTCCCACTTTCACTGCCAGCAGACACGGTGGCCACAGGGTCATCGGAAACCGCCCGGCCGCTTTCCACGGCGGAAGGTGAGTTGCTGGATGGAATTCGCGCCGGCTCACACGCCGCGTTTGAAGTGCTGGTGACGGCGCACCAGAAGCCCCTTTACAACCTGCTCCTGCGGGTGCTGGGCAACCCCGATGACGCGGCCGATGTCCTGCAGGAAACCTTCCTCAGCGCCTATCGCGGCGCTGGCAGCTTTCGCGGAGACTGCGACATCCGCACCTGGCTCTACCGGATTGCCATCCGCCGCGCTGCCAACCATCGCCGGTGGTGGCGGGCCCGGCGACAGACAGCCACGGTTTCGCTCGATGCCGAAACCGAAGCTTCGACGCCGTCACTGTCTGAAACCCTTGTTGCCCCCAATGCCGACCCGGAACAGCAGGCCCTGTGGCGGGAGCGTCAGGCGCAGGTGCTGGCGGCGTTGGCCCGGCTCAAGTTTGACTTCCGGGTGGCGGTGGTCATGCGGGACATCCGTGGCATGAGCTACGAAGACATTGCCGCAGCGTTGGAAATCTCCGTCGGCACGGTCAAATCACGCATCGCCCGGGGCCGCGCCATGCTCCGCGCGGCACTCAACCTTCCGGCTTGAAGGAAAACGGCAAGCACATGACGAACGATACACCCACCGATCTCGATGCCCTTCTGTCTGCCTTGCCCGAAGTGACGCCCCCGGCACACCTTCACCGGCGCATGGTGACGGCGCTTGACGTGGAAGCAACCCGCCGCCGGCAGCCGGGCAAATGGCCCCTGTGGCTGACCGAACACCCCCGGCTCATCGGCTACGGACTGGGGCTGGCGGTGGCCACGTTCCTGTTTGGGAGCCTGTCCATCCGGGTCTGGCAGCCGCTCCACTACCTCACAACCGAACCGGACTACGCCCTCGTGTATGTCCCCCACAAGGCAAACCACCGCTTCGTCGGCGACCTCACCCCAACCGCCACACGCCCCTACCTCACCAGTGGCAAGGGATTTGACACGCTGCCAGCCCGTCTGGCCGGTCAACCGGAGGGCATGCTCGTCATCGCCGAAATCTCCCCTTCCGGCGAAGCCCGCTGTGTGGATGTCGTTGAACCCGAAGCCGATGCGTCACTGGTGGCAGCCGTCAATCAGGCCCTGCGCAGCATGACGTTCCGCCCGGCGACCCGGGCCGACGGCCGTCCGGTTGCCGCCCGCATTGCCCTCTACCTGGAGCAGATAGCTGTCCGGGGCTAGGAACAGCGAGTGGTGAGTAGCGAGTGGCGAGTGGGGAACAGCGAATGGCGAGTGGCGAGTGGTAGGGGCAGTGAACTGCCCTTACTGGCGAGTGGGGTGGCTGACGCCTACGGCAGCGATGGGCGAACGCCTTCCACCCACACGTCGCCATCCTCAAAGTATTCGTGCTTCCAGATGGGCACGGTTGTCTTGATGCGGTCAATGCCAAAACGGCAGGCGTCAAACGCCACGGCCCGGTGCGCAGCGGTCACCACCACCAGGACACTGGTCTCCGAAACATGCAGTCGCCCGATGCGGTGGATGAGTGCCACACGGTCAATGTCAGGAAACTTGACATGCGCTTCCGCAGCCACCCGGCGTAGCATCTTCACCGCCATCGGGATGTAGGCTTCATAGTCAAGGTGGCGCGTCCGCCGTCCGTGCAGGTTGTCCCGCACAACGCCTTCAAACGTCACGACCGCGCCGGCACATTCGCGCACCAACTGCCGGACGACCGCCTGGGTCTCGATAGGTTCCGCCACGATTCCGACGAGATCGCCATTATCCAGATGTTCGATCATCCCGGCTTTCAACCTCCGGCAATGGGTGGGAAAACGGCCACGTCATCCCCGGCGCGAATGGGGGTGTCGGGCCGTGCATACTCCTCATTGACGGCGACGAGCAAACTGCCCTCAAACGGCGCAAGCTGCGGATACTGCCGGCAGACCGCAGCGAGGACCGCGGCTGCCGTCGTGGGTACGCTGACCTGTACCGAGGCCGTTGGCTGACCAATCAGCGCCCGGCACTGACCAAACACAGCGATGTCAAGCCTTGTGGAGACGGTCATAGCGGCTGACCTGCAACATCACCAAAGGTTGTCTGGAGTAAGCCCACGGCCAGTATAGCAGCCGTTTCAGCCCGCAGGATGCGCGGCCCCAGCGTGATGCCGTGCGCTCCCTGCGCCTCAGCCAATTGCCGCTCGTCCTCGCTCCAGCCACCCTCCGGGCCCACCAAGGCCACAACCGTTGGCAGATGACCCGGAAACCGGCTGACGACCGCAGCCCAACCATTTCCCTGCCGTTCGGTGAAAAAGAATTTGACACCTCCCGACAAAAGCACATCTGTAACCGGCTGCGGTGGCAGAATGGGCGTCAGGTAGCCCCGTCCGCACTGCTTTGTGGCTTCACGACTGATGCGTGACCAACGCTCAAGTTTTTCTGAAGCGCCACGAATCAAACCCGGTTCAACATGGCGCGTCACCAGCGGAACAATACGGGTGACGCCAAGTTCAACCGCCTTTTGGATGACCCACTCAAACTTGTCCGCCTTGAGCAGCGCCACACCCAAGGTCAGATCAAGTGGGGATTCGCCAAGCGCCGGGAGTGGCGCATCCAGCGCCAGCCGTACGCCACGCTTTGAAGCCTCGGTCACTGTCGCCTGAAACACCTGCCCCTGCCCATCAAAGACCGTTACCACCTCGCCCACTCTGATGCGCAGAACATGGACAGCATGGTGCGCTTCATCCTCCGGCAACTGTACGGAAGTCGCCGTAAAGTTTTCTGACGGTGCATAGAAACGATGTCCCGGCACAGTCCAGCTCCACTGAAGACGCTAGGCGGCAACGTCACGCCGTCCGGCGAGAATGACGGCCAGCATGACCAATGCCTCGATGACGCCGGCCAACCCGGCCGACACCCCAACGGCCCGTTGCAAACCAGCAGCGCCGACTTCCAGCGCCCCAAAGGCCACAGCAGCCGGAATCACCCCCAGCGGATGCTGGCGGGCCAGCAGGGCCACAGCCACGGCCATGTAGCCATACCCCGGCGAAAACTGTTCATAGAGACGGTGACTGACGCCGAGCACTTCCACCCCGCCGGCCAACCCGGCGCACCCGCCGCCCACAGCCAACGCCAGCCAGGTCATCCGGTGCAGCGCAATGCCTGCCGTCGCAGCGGCCACCGGGCTGCTTCCGGCCACCCGCAGGCGCAAGCCGGTTGGAGTGTAAAAAAGCCAGACATAACCGACCACGGCCAAAACCAGCGCCCACAGCGTACCGCTGTGCAGACGGGTCGGGGGCAACCAGCGCGTCAGCCACAGGGCTTCGGACACCAACTCTGTCTGCGGATACCCTTTCGAGGCTTCCTGAAGCGGCCCGTGAACCAACCAACTCACCAGCCAGAAGGCGATGAAGTTGAGCATCAGCGTTGAGATGACTTCATTGACGCCGCGCGTGGTCTTGAGCCAGGCCGCCACGAGTGCCCACGCACTTCCGGCCAGGATGGAGGCTGCCAGCACCGGCCCGATCGCCCACGGCGTTTCCAACCGCACGCCCAGAAACACTGCTGCCAACGCACCGAGCAACATCTGCCCCTCGGCGCCAATGTTGAACTGCCCGCCCCGAAAGGACAGTGCGACCCCCAGCCCGCACAGAGCCAGCGGTGTGGCTTTGACCAGCGTATCGGCCACGGCAAACGGACTCCCGAACGCCGACTGGAACATCACCTGCAGGGCCGGCAACGGCGCGTAGCCGGCCACCCGCAGCACAAGCATCCCGGCGGCCAGAGCCGCCAGCAGCGCCAGAACTGTCCGCCCCACCGGATGCCACTTCTCAATCCCGGCGGCCATAGCGTTCCCAAGTCGGACCGTCGCCGGCCATGAGCCGGCCCAGGTCAGCCGGTGGGATGTCAAATGTCAAAGAGGTTGACAACCGCCCTCGGTAAAGCACGGCAAACCGCTGACAGAGCGCCTGGATTTCGTCGAGTTCGTTTGACATCAGAACCAGCCCCAGCCCCTGCCGGCAGGCCCCGCGCAGGGCCCGGTGAATCGTGGCCACTGAGGCCACATCAACGCCCCAGGTCGGATTGACGGCCACCAGAACCCGTGGCCGCGGAGCCAGTTCCCGCGCCACAAGCAGCTTCTGCTGGTTGCCGCCGGAAAGCGCCGCCGCCGGAGCATCGGCATGTGGGGTGCGGATGTCGAAGTCACGGATGAGCGTCCCGGCGTACTGCCGCAGGGCGGCTCGGTCGAGCAGCACGCCCCACCGGCGCCAGTCCGGTGCGAGTTCGTCTCCCAGAATGACGTTTTCGGCCACCGACAGTTCAAGCGCCAGACCGGACTGCCGCCGGTCGGGCGGGATGTACCGCAACCCGGCCGCCAGGCGCGCCCGGCGTCCGGCCGGTAGCGGACGACCATCCAGCCACAGGTTTCCCTGCATCGGGCGCAAACCTACCAGGGCTTCGGCAAGTTCAGTCTGCCCATTGCCATCCACACCCGCGATGCCGAAGATTTCGCCCTCCCGTACCTCGAACGAAATCCGGTGCAGGGCTGTCCGGCTGCCGTCAGCCGGTACGGTCAGGTTTTCGACGCGCAAGCGCACCGTTTCTGCCGGTGGCGCTGTGGCGCTATGACCCAGGGCGGCTGAAGCCAGGTGCTCGCCCACCATGGCGGCTGCCAGCACATCGGCTGTCACCTGGGATGCCGGATATTCGGCCACTACCCGCCCCTGCCGCAGCACGGTAATGGTATCGCACAGCTCCAGCGCCTCACGGAGCTTGTGGGTAATGAAGACAACACCGGCGCCGGCCGCGCGCAACTCGCGCAGCAGGTCAAACAGCGTCTCCACTTCGGGCGGCGTCAGAACGGCCGTCGGTTCATCGAGCAGCAGCAGCGTGGCCTGGCGATAGAGCGCCTTCAGAATTTCAACGCGCTGCCGCACGCCCACCGGCAGCCCGCCGACGGCGACATCAAGCACCTCCCACAGCCCCAGCCGTGCTGCCAACCGGTCCAGGCGCGGACGGTCTGGCGTCCGTTCACCGAGCAGGACGTTTTCACGCACCGTAAAGCTGTCAACCAGGTGGAAGTGCTGGTGAACCAGACCAATCCCGGCAGCAATCGCCAGCCGGGGCGAAGTCAGCCGGAGCGGACGGCCATCCCGCTCAATCCGCCCCCGGTCCGGCTGAACCGCCCCGAACAGGATGTTCAGAAGCGTGGATTTTCCAGCGCCGTTTTCGCCCAGAATGCCGTGAATCTGTCCCGGCCGGAGCGTCAGGGAAACCCCATCCAGCGCCAGCACGGTTCCGTACCGCTTGGAGATGTCGTGAAGCGCAAAGGCGGCCAACGGCTACGGCTGCTCCTTGAAAACGTCAATCTCGCCTTTTTGAATCGCCAGGGTCAGACCGTTGAGCTTGCCTTCGATTTCCTTTGGAATGAAGCCTTTCTTGATGGCAAAGCCAACGGCGTTGTCCCGAATGCCCAGATGGACGACTTCACCCTTCTGCTCTTTTTGCAGGATGCGGCGGACAATTTCGGCCAGCCCCTGCGGGTTGCTGGTCGGACTCCCCACGATGTGGTCCGGCGCCAGATGGGACTGGTCTTTCTGCATCCCGAAGGCGCGGATGTTACGCTCCTTGACGGCCTGAAAGACGCCGGCCGCGGCGGCATCGCAGTCGTGAATGAGAAAATCCGCCCCTTTGTCAATCATCGCCAACGCCTGCTGGCGCGCGGCGGCCGTATCCGTCCAGCTTCCAATGAAAGCAATCATCACATCTATCTTGGGGTTGATGGCCCGCGCTCCGTTGCGGAAGGCATAGAGGTTGCGCGCCGAAGCCGGAATGTTCTGTCCACCAATGGCCCCGATGCGCCCCGTTTTGGACATCATCGCGGCAATGGCTCCGGCCAGATAGGAAGCCTGCCCAGTGTCGAACACGACGCTCACGACATTCGGTGCGGCTTTGTCGCCGGCCGTCACCACGAAGGTTGTCCGGGGAAAGTCTTTGGCAACCGCGAGGGCCTGATCGGTGAACTCGCCGCCGTGGCCGATCACCACGTCAAAGCCTTCCTGGGCAAAGGCCCGGAAGCCCTGCTCGCGGTCGGCTGGACTGTCATTGACCTGCTGCTGGCGCACTTCACAACCCAGCTCTTTCTCGATGATCTTGAGGGCGTCGTACCCAAAGGCATTCCACCCGTCATCGCTGATGGGGCCGGGACTCAGAAGCGCCACACGCGGTTTCTTCTCACCGGAAGTCGTCGGTGCAGCCGGTTGGGATGCAGGAGTTGAAGCCGGTGTATCCGGCGCTTTGCCGCCACAAGCAGCGCCCACGATGAGCCAGAGGAAACCGGCGA
>Ga0308417_1002179_pt1 | contig 12997 bp, 9 predicted proteins | sample HotsprSampleOS65_FD_203528 | JGI IMG/M metagenome (GOLD analysis project Ga0308417, IMG submission 203528) | Hot spring phototrophic mat microbial communities from Octopus Spring, Yellowstone National Park, Wyoming, United States - 20090730_OS65 ... | reverse complement strand
GCGCGCATGATGGCATCGGAAACCCACGAGGATATGGCGGATGTCGCCGCGGCGCTTGCGCAATCGGGCGACCGCGAGAAGCTTCTGACCCTCTTCGCCGCCATCGAATCAACGGAGGATGCCGAAGACCGCGACACCCTCTCTCGCAGCCTGCAGGCGTTGCACAACCCGGAATTCGGCCCCGACCTCCTCGAATTCCTAACCCGCAACGTCAAGGACGTGATGATCGCCGACCAGGCTCGCGATGCCCTCGCCCGCAACATCGCCCCCTCCGACATCGCCCTGCTCGGCCAAGCCATCCCCGCCGACACCGAAGAAGACCCGCTCCTGCGCTCCTACCTCGTCCAGACCATTGCCCGCATCAACTCCTTCGATGCCGTTGACGCCCTGGCCGAACTGTGCTGGGACACCCCGCACGAGGATGTCCATACCGCCGCCGCCCAGGCCTTGGGCTCCATCGGCACACCCGAAGCCGTCAACGCCCTCATCGCCTTCATCGAACACCTTGGGTTGGAAGATATTAACAGCCCCATCGCCCAATCCCTCATGAACTCCGCCAACAAGGACGCTCGACAACTTCTACAAGAAGAATTTCTAACCTCTACCAACCCCGTTATACGTCACGCCACAGCCACTGCCCTGGCCCACCTCCAGAACCAGGAAACCGCCTCCGCCAATCCTCCACCCGGCCCCTGAACCTCCTTGCCCGCCCCGTCCATACGGGATAGGATCGTCGAACCATGCACTGCTGCGTACGTCGCTATCGCGCCGCCGCAGAGTGCTGTCGTTAGCTGCATGAGAAGGGCAGGCAGCATACCATTGTAACTGAACGCTTCGGAGCACGAGAAATGGTTCGAAGAGTCTTTTACAGCTTTCACTACAAGCCGGACAACTGGCGGGCGGCCCAGGTGCGGAACATGGGCGTGATCGAAGGAAACGCCCCCGTGTCGGATAACGACTGGGAGACCATCACGAGGGGCGGTAACGCCGCGATTGAACGGTGGATCGCCGACCAGATGGACGGGAAATCCTGTACGGTGGTCCTCATCGGGAGTGCCACGGCTGGCCGGAAGTGGATCAACTACGAGATCAAGAAAACGTGGGAAGACGGGAAGGGGCTCGTCGGCGTCTACATCCACAATCTGCAGGACCGGAACCAGCAACAAGCCACCAAGGGTGATAACCCGTTCGACGCATTCACCGTAGACCAGACGCCGCTGTCCCGCATCGTCAAGGCCTATGACCCCCCGTATTGGAGGAGCTCCGACGTGTACGCCCACATTAAGGACAACATCGCAAACTGGGTCGAGGAAGCCATTTTGATCCGAAATAGTCGGTAGAGAACGAGACCACATGGATCAAGAACGATCTTACAGTGAGGACTCAGCGGCCGTCCAGGCGCATCTGAGCATCGCTCAGTCAGTGATCCAGCGCATGGCCTCGAACAGTGCGTCCTGCAAGGCATGGTGTATTACGCTTGTGGCCGCAATCTTGGTCATCGTGGCTGACAAGGGCAAGCCCAACTACGCACTGATTGCAGTTATTCCAACGCTCCTTTTTCTTGTGCTCGACGCATATTACCTGGCGCTGGAGAGATGCTTCCGCGCCTCATACAACGAGTTCATTGACAAGGTTCACAGTGGTCGAGTCGTGGCGGCTGATCTCTATGCGGTCACGCCGAAGGGCCGAGTCCCAACGGCCGTGGTCCGATCACTCGGCTCTTTCTCGATCTGGCCGTTCTACGTGACCCTGGGATTCATGATTTGGCTGTCAATGTGGATCGTGATCCCTTGAACCAAGAGGCACAATCGAGTGAATGAATCGAACGACAACGATTACCTGGCGATCCTCACAACATATATCCGGGTCTGCGCCAAATACAAGCCGAAGCTTGGCCACGGCGCCCGGGCTGGATACCGACTTGACGAGTTCCAGCGGATCTATCGGGAGGATCCATTCTATAATTGGCTGGGGCTTGATAATCCCCTTATGTACGCGGCCCACAAGGCGGCAGGTGGTATGACGAGTATTTATCGCCAGATCGGCATTGGCTGCGAGAACCTGTTCAGACGTATCTTGCAGGACCATCTTGGCCTCACCGATGAGGACGTCAGGTGGACCTACACGCTGCCGCGCGCTGGCGGCAAGGAGCGGAAACTCCATCTTGACGCGCGTATCCCCATTTCTAGCGTCGCGGATCCCACTCGAAAACGCCTAGTTCAGTCTTGGGTACGGCATGCTGCGCGTCGGATAGATGTCGACGCGGCGGTTGCTAAAACGCTGCAAGGGATCGTCTTCGAGATTAGGCAGGGTTACAAGAGCAAGGACTCCAAGCGACAGAATGCGGATATTGCCAACGCCGCTACCGCGTACACGAAGGGGCTTCTTCCCTGCGCGGGAATCCTGTCACTACAAATAGACGAAGACATCGCGCAGCGGTATCGCAATGAAAGATGGGTACTCCTCACGGGCTTGACAGGTAACGCTTCCTCGCACGAATCGTTCTACAGCTTCTGTAAAGACATCGTTGGATACGACCTTGCTGGTTTCTTCCAGCGCAATAGTCCTGCGCTCAAGAATGAGGTGGAGGCCGTGCTCACGGCACTCCTGACGCCATCATGAATAAGACTCAGACCGTCAGATCGACTCGACAAAACGCGGACCTCACCTTCAAGCTCAACCGACACCATGGGAGGCACGGTTGGCTCCGTCTCACGCCTGCGTACTCCGTCAAGCTTGTCTCCGAAATCCTAGCGGCTTCGGATCGAGGGATTCGAGTCCTCGATCCGTTTTCGGGGACCGCCACTACCCCTCTTTGTGCTGCCTATGCTGGCGACACCGGCACCGGTGTGGAGATCAACCCGTTCCTCACGTGGTTGGGGAACGCCAAGCTTGCCACGTACCATCCTGCTTGCGTTCGAGCTGCTGGCGAAGCACTTCACAACCTGATCTCCCAAGCGAGCCGCGGAAATACCAGGTCGATTACTCCCCCTCCGATGCATAACCTCCAAAGATGGTGGGACCCGGAGCCGCTGGCTTTCCTGAGCAAATTCAAGGCAGCCTTGGATCACCCGTCGCTCAAGGAGGGTGCTACCAGGGATCTACTGCTGGTCGTTTTCTGCCGTCTTGTAATCAAGCTTTCCAACGCTGCGTTCAACCATCAGTCCATGTCCTTTAAGGACAAGGTGAAGGTGGAATCTTCAAAGAAACGGCAGCCGGTACTGTTCGACCTGGGACCTGACCTTGCTTATACCGCTCGTGTCGAGGGACAGGAAGTTCTCGATTCCGCTGCCGACAATCCCACCGGGGTCGGAAGCGTGATTTCCGGTGACTCTCGTTCGGTATCGGGCGTTGTTTCCGGCGAGTACGACCTGCTCATAACATCGCCACCATATCCTAACCGGATATCGTACATTCGGGAGTTGCGGCCGTACATGTACTGGCTCGGTTACCTGAGCAACGGGCGGGACGCCGGCGAGATGGACTGGGCCGCCATCGGTGGCACGTGGGGGATCGCAACCAGCAGACTTGCAGAATGGCAGCGATCTCCGGAGGGTTTTTATCCGTCGTATCTCGATGCGATCCTATCGAGAATACGGAAGGCCGACAAGAAGAGCGGCCTTCTCTTGTCCAATTACGTCGCGAAGTACTTCGAAGACATGTGGTGCCACATTAGAGATGTCGTAAAGGTCATGGCCGCTGGAGCAAGGGTTCATTACATCGTTGGTAACTCAGTGTTCTATGACGCGCTCATCCCGGTTGAACGGATCTTTGCCGATATGCTGTCAGAGGCAGGCTTTGGTGACCCACGCATCACGCGCATCCGGAAGCGCAACTCAAAGAAGGAGTTGTACGAGTTTGACGTGTGCGCCACAAAGTGTATCAGCAGCTAACAACCGGTTGCAGCGGACGGTCCGCTGCGCGGCCCGCCGCTGAACCGGAGCGTTATGCCGCCAATGGCGCGGATTGTATTCCATCACAGGAGGACGCGTATCTATGGCAACACGAGCGTTTGACCTCAACATTGAAGAAGTTCTGGAAAATTGGGAAGTCGAACATGCGCTTCGGGAGATTATTGCCAATGCGCTCGATGAACAGGTTATCTCCAAGACTGCCGAGATAGAAATCCTCAAAGATAGGCAAGGCGACTGGCATATCCGAGATTTTGGCCGCGGTCTCAAAATTGAGCATTTCACCTTGAACGAGAATCAGGAGAAACTGAACGCGCTTTCAGGAGTAATCGGTAAGTTTGGTGTTGGGCTCAAAGACGCGCTCGCTACTTTTCACCGCAGGGGCGTTGGCGTTCTTATTCGTTCTCCATTTGGAACATTTGGCCTCAAGCAAGAGCATAAGCACGGTTTTAGCGATATTGTGACACTTCATGTGGAGTATGATGACTCGCCCAACAACATGCGCGGCACAGAGTTTATTCTGCATGGTGTGACCGACGCAGATATGGAGAAGGCCAAATCACTCTTTCTGAAATTTGCTGGCGAAGAAATCTTGGAAACAACTACTTACGGTCAAATACTGCGGCGTAAAGGGAATGCTGCTCGTGTATACATTTTGGGGGTGTTTGCCAGCGAAGAACCTAATTTCCTCTTCTCGTACAACATCACCAGTTTGACTGAATCAATGAAAAAGAAACTCAACCGAGAAAGGTTGAATGTAGGCAGGACTACCTATGCTGATAGAGTAAAAGCCATCCTCAAGAGTGCAAAAAGTAAAACAGTTGAAGATTTACTTGTAGACCAAGTTGGAAAACGTGCAACTGGCGAACAAAGCGACGAGATGACTTGGATTGAAATCAGCCAAATGGCTCTAAACCTCATGCACCAACGGCGAAAGGTGGTTTACTTCACGGAGCAGGAAATTCAGTCAAGGCCTAATATCCTCGATAATGTCAGGTCGGATGGCTATGAGGTGGTTGTTATTACCGAACAGCAAAAATCAAAATTGCAAACCCAAATTGAAACAGGTGGGCCGCAAGTTCGGACTATAGAAGCGTATGTCCAAGAATACAATGCCAGTTTTGAGTACAAGTTTGTTGGCCTCCATGAATTGACGCGAGAAGAGCGCCGCATCTACGATTTTACGCCCAACATACTCGCGCTTGTTGGTCTCACCCCCAATCGCGTTTCCCAAATACGAATTTCCGAAACAATGAGAGTGACCACTGATGACACCGAAGGAGTTTGGGATCCATCCATTCCCGCCATCGTCATCAAGCGCAGTAAACTTTCTTCTCTCATTGGCTATGCCGCGACTCTATTGCATGAAGTTGGACATGCAACCACAGGCGCAGTTGATGCAACACGGGAATTTGAGCATGTGCTAACAGATTATTTGGGGCGAACGTCAGTAGCGGCGATTGGAAAGTGAGCAATTATGGTCTGGTTCTTGAAATCCAAAGGGCGGCATAACAACCGCATCCAGCCGACGCCGCTTCGCTGGCGCTCCGCGGCGCGGCTGATGCTGGCCGTTACACGTCAAAATAATAATGGCATATAATGGGCGTAACTACTCAGGTGCCCGCCCGCAACGGGCGGGCACCTGAGTAGTTACGATCAGGGAATGTTAGTCTGGCGCGATCTTCCCAATCCCTCGCATCAAGCCTTCCGGCAGGATGTAAAGCACTACCGGGACGCCGGCGTGCTGGGTCTTCAGACGGAGACGCGTGGCGCCATCGCCACCACCTTCCTCAATTTCTTTCTCCGAGGGCAGTTGATGTGGGATCCCGAGGCCGACGTGGACGCCCTGCTCGAGGAGTTCTATCCGGCCTTCTATGGTCCGGCGGCCGAGCCGATGCGCGATTACTGGACGGCGATCTTCCGAGCGTGGGAAGAGACGATCGTCACGGAACATGAATTTTACGTGATTCCGGCCATTTACACCCCGTCCTTGGTTGAGACCCTCCGCGCTCATCTGGAACGGGCACAGCAGGTGGTGGCGCCTCTTCGTGACCGGGATCCGGCCTCCCTGTCCAGGAACGAGCGTCTCGTTCTGGATCGCATGGCTTTCACGGAAAAGAGTTTCGCCTTGATTGACCTCTATACGGCTATGGTTCGGGCGGCGGCGACGGAAGGCGACTATCGCCGGGCTGCCGAGTTGGGCCGACGGCTGCTGGCTGCCCGGCTGGACCTGGCGGCGATGAATCCCACCTTTACCACCCGAGTGATCGGTCCGGCGGCGGAGCCCCGTGAACCCGCGGGTTCGCCCGCCTGGTTGCCGGGTGAGGTGAAACAGTATGAGGATTTGGCGGCGTTGACCGAGGGACCACGGGGCCGGTTGGTGGCACGGCTTCCTCTCGAATGGGCGTTTCGGCGCGATCCCAACGATACCGGTTTGCCGCGCGGCTTCGCGCGGATGAACGCGGACCTGAGCTTTTGGAATACCCATCACGAGCCGTATAAGGACCCGTGGAGCCGAAAGGATTATCCCACGACGGAATGGGAGCTGTTGCGAGTGGACCTTTATGCGCAGGCTCAGGGGATTTTGCATCCAGGCGGCCAATCGTTTACAGGGTTCATGTGGTACAAAACACCGGTCCGTCTTGACGCGCGGGACGGGGAAGGACCGCTTCATTTGCATTTTCCGGGACTCTTCAGCGAAGCGTGGCTTTACCTCAACGGTGTGCTGGTGGCGCATCGCCCCCAGCATCACATGTGGTGGCATAACGACTATGCGTTCAACTGGGATGTGGACGTCAGTGGCTGGCTCAAGGCGGGCGAGAACGACATCACCCTCCGCGTCCACAACACGCATCATAACGGCGGGCTGTTCCGCCGTCCTTTCCTTTACCGGCCGACGCCGACGGAACCCTGATCGGCGCGCGCGAACCGCCTCCTCTGCGCTTGACATTCGAGCCATGGGCGCTATTGTACGGCTCTTCCATGAAAACCGATTCCCTGTTGCGCCTTTTCTCAGCCCAGCGAGAGGGCGAGCCGGATGCGGCCGCGGCTCTCTTCTCCCTTCCGGTTCCCCGTTGTCGTCGGCCCCTCCGAATCATGCCGAGGGGGCGCTTCCGCGCCGGCGCTCAGCCGTTGGCGGCCTGGCCCGAGGGATGGCCGCGTCGTCTCTTGGTGACCCTCTCCGGCCGCTCGGAGGCGCCGTTGCCCGACCGACTTCGGCTGGGCGTAGCGCGCGGTGCGGGAACACCGGCCGAGGGTGGGAGGGGTTGGGCTCTCCGTCTGCGGCCAACAACGGAACGGCTTTCCTATGTTCCCCACCGCTTCGCCGATATTGATCGGCTCCGGGGAGTTCCAGCATCGGAGTGTACGACGATGGAGTTTGCATTAGAGCTTTCGTGGGGAGGACGGACGATCCGCCTTCAGCCGGGCGCGACGGGCCCCGGATCCGCGGAATGTCTCTGGCAGAATGTCATGACCGAGCGATTGTGGGCGAATGACGCGGCCGAAGCACACCGGGTTGGCGGCATCATCTACAATGAGGATACCTTCCTTTGGGCGGATCTCTATCTGGTGCTATTTGCCAACGGGGTGGTTCATGCCGCTCTCCACTTCTTCAATGGACGCCTCCACATCAAGGGTTACGACTTTCGTGGGTTCCTTTACGTGAAGATCGGGGGCGAAGGCCTGGTGCCCACGGACGCCGATATTCCGACGGACGGTTTCCGGCACGAACTGGGAATCGCGCGGTTCAATTTTCGAGATACAGCCATCACCTGCAGCCGGCGCTACCCGGCGCTGCTGAGATCGCGGGGATCGGAGGTTCGGTACTTTCCCTTTGCCCGGATCCTGAACCCCCAGAAATCCGATTCCCCCGACGATCTCTGGGAGCCGGGCTTTGCGCGAACGGTTCGGTTCCAGTTCTCGCTTTCCGACGCCTCGCCGGCGGTGGCGCGCTACATCGTGCCGGCGTGGTGGTACACGCAATGCGGGGAGCCTTGGCCGTTTGGCTACCTGCCGGTGGAAGGGCGTTTTTCTCCCGTCGCGGCCGGAACGGCCGCGCATGTTCGGGCATTGATGCGCCGCGGGGGCTTCGATGGCGGATCGGCGGATGGAGGCCGTCCGACGGCGGCCGATCCTTCCGGAAACGATGGCGACACGGGCATAGGACTCATGACCCAGGCCTGGCTGACCGGCGATCCCCTCTTGTATCAAGACGCTCTGGATTATTGTTACTATTGGGCCGATCTGGCGGTGGACCATACGGATTTCACGGTTCATCAATGGGTTGGCGGGTGGGGGTGGAAAACCTGCGCCTACTCCAAATTCCGGGATGTCTGGGCGGCCTATCTCGAAACGGGGGATCCCTGGTTGCGCGACACGGCCGAGATGGCCGCTGATGCCTATTGGACCTGGTTCCGGTCCAACTGGCCCCGGGCGGCCATTGGACGGGACGCCTTCGAGGTCGGCGCGTGGGCGTTGTTGGCCCGGTTTGGTGCCACCGGATGTGCCCCCGAGCGGGTTCGCGCGTTCCACCACATGATTCATACCGTGCTGGCCGAACGGGGAAGCATCGGCGGACAGATGGGCGCCGGACCTCATCCCGGCTGGCACTCGTCGCTCTATATGACCGGCGTGGTGATGATCAGTCTGCTGGAGACGTACGAGATGGCGCTCGAGCGGGGGGAGATTCCCGAGAAGCTCTGGAGCGATCTTGAACGACTGCACCAGCAATACCGGCGGGACGACGTCGAGCTATTTCCCAGCAATTTGGGGCTTCCTCGCGAAAAATGGAGTTGGCACACCAAGGCCGAATGGTCCACCTTCGCGTTGCGTGCCTATGCGGAGATGGGGCGGGCCATGGGCTTTGATCATCCGGCGGTTCAGGAGGGCTTCCAAAAGCTCAAACCGGCCCTTGACTTTCCCCAATCCGAGTGGTCCCGGACCGGACGATTGGGCAACCGTCATCTGCATCCCCGCGCCCATGATGCCCTGATGCTAGCCGCCCGGTTGAACGAGGAGGGGGGCGAAGGTGTGGATCTGGAGCCGGCGTTTGGGACGCATACCCTACCCTGGCCGCCCCTACAACAGGTCACGACCCCATGGGGTGTGCTCAAAATCCGAGCCGAGCCCTGCGAGGGCGGGTGGCGCGTCACGTTCGAGTCGGAACGCGTCCTTCGGCTCCGCGTGCGCTGGCACGGCCAGTGGCGAGAGTGCCGGCCGGGCGGCGAACTGCGGCTGGAGGATCAGAATCCGACGGGCGTGTGAAGCGTCCGATTGTGGAGAATATCTTCTTCCAGCAGGGCGTTGAGACGGGCGGCCACAGGGCCGGGGCGTCCGTTTCCAATGGGCTGTCCATCGAACTCGACGACGGAGACGACGTTGATCGTCGTTCCCACGAGAATGAATTCGGACGCCTCGCCGATCCGGTGACGGGGAAGATCCTCGAAGGCCGCGTCGGTCAGACCGGCCTGGGAAGGGTTTTGCCGGACCAATTCGACGAGTCGCAGCATCGTGGTGCCGGGGAGGACCCGGTCGAGCGAGGGAAAGAGGAGGCGGCCATCGGGCATGACGAGGCCGGCGCTTTCGGTAGCGCCCTCGCCAAGGCAATCCCGCTCATCAAAGGAGACGGTGAAATCCACCCCCCATTGCTCAGCTTCCCAGGCCATCAGGACGTTGGGCATATAGTTGCAGCTTTTGATCCGGGCGAAGAAAGGCGGTTTTAGGGGAATCGTGCTGGATCGCACGCGGGCGCCGTTCGGGTGGAGCGACATAAATGGAACGCCGAGGCGGCTGGCGACAATATAAAGACAGGGGGTGGGGCATTCGGATGGGCGAACGGAAAATCCCCCGGGACCTCGGGAGAGAAAAACCCGAACCATGCAATCGGGATGGCCTCCGGCTCGGACCGTTTCGAGAACGAGGCGGGTGATCTGTTCGGGGGAACTGGGCATCTGCAGGTGGATGCTGGCGGCCGATTCCAGAAGGCGGTGCAGATGGGCCTCCCAGTTGTAGAGGTTGCCGGCCACGCATTTCAGCGCCTCAAATACGCCGTCACCGCGGTGGACAAGATGGTCATCCACGGGTACGGCCATCAGGACCGGATCGGTGGTAATGGTCTCCCATGGGCTTGCATACATGGCGTAAAAGCCGTCATGCCAGGGCTTTCGCCAGCGCTCGGATTCCTCAAAAAAGTTGTCCCGAGAGAGTCGTTTCATTTGATGAGCCAGCCAGGGTGGAACATACGTCAGGGGACGCAAGGGCTCAAGCGTTTTCGATGCACTTCGACTCGGGACGGATTGTGTGCGTTTGAGCCTCTTTCCGAAATTGACACGTGACCGTGGTTGGTATGACAATATAAGTGATTCGAAGGGGTTCGGGTGTTTGGAGATTTCTGTGTTTATAGGAATCCGACCAGGAGGGCCGACGGGACGATGGGTATGGATGGCCGGGCTTGCTTTAGTACTGGTCACGGCGGGGAGCTGGGGGCAGCAGGCTTTCGACGAGCAATGGGAATTGGCCACGGAAGAGGGTCGTTTGCGGACCGTTGAAAGGGAAAGCCAACGGGCATCAGCGCAACGTCAACAAGCCGAGGCATGGGTTCGGTCGCGGGGGTGGCCGGTGCGGGGATGGACTCCGACCGAACGTCTCTTCGAACTCCAGCGGGAACGGAACGGCCGTCTGGTCTATTACATCACTCACAACCAGAACGCGGCGATATCCACGGCGGCCAACGAGGTGCGGCATACGGCGCCGTTCCATGCCAATGGGGCGGGGCTGATCGTCGGAATCTGGGATGGCGGGGCGGTACGGGCGACGCATCAGGAGTTTGGCACGCGGGTCAGCATTCGGGATGGTGCGGAGATCATTGATCATGCGACCCATGTGGGGGGCACGATCGGCGCCTCGGGCATCACCTATTCCGCACAAGGGATGGCACCTGCCGTGACGATCCATTCCTATGAGTGGAATAACGATCTGGCCGAATGCACGGCCCGCGCGGTGACGGGGCCCCAGCAGCCAACCAATATCTACGTGTCGAATCATTCCTATGGCGAACTCTGCGGTTGGGCCTACGGCAACTGGTCGGGAAACACCGGCTACCACTGGTTTGGAGAGCCCCTGACGGATCGGGAGGACCGGGTATTTGGACAGTATAACAGCGAGGCGCGCGACTGGGACAACCTCTGCGTTAACGCGCCCTACTACCTCCCTTTTTGGGCGGCCGGCAACGACCGATCCGATCCTGTGCCCGGTGCGGGTACCACCTTCTATTACTACGTGAGCACGGGACCACCGCCTCAGCGGGGTTGGAAAAGCAAAGCGTACGACCCGGCGAGCGATCCTTTTGCGGACAACTATAAATCCGGCGGCTACGACACGATCTCCTCCGCCGGCGTCGCCAAGAACACCTTGACGATAGGTGCTGTCAACGATGCGGTCAGCGGTGGCGTTCGGAACCTTGGATCGGCTACGATGACAAGTTTCAGCTGTTGGGGACCGACCGATGATGGCCGAATCAAACCCGATCTGGTGGCTAACGGCGTTTTCCTCTATTCGACGCTAGCGAGTTCTGATAGCAGTTACGGCACAGCGAGTGGCACCAGCATGTCCACCCCGAATGCGGCCGGTTCCGCGATGTTGCTGATTCAGGTATACCGAGCGCTGTTTCCGGGGTCGGACATGCGGGCGGCGACGATGAAGGGGCTTCTTCTTCATACGGCGGATGACCTTGGAAATCCCGGGCCTGACTATCGCTTCGGTTGGGGCCTGATGAATACCCGGGCGGCGGCCGATCTTCTTTTGCGCCATGCCCGCTATCCCAAGGCTGGTCACCTCATCGAGCGGGTACTTACCAACGGAGTGATACATGTCCACCGGATTGCTTGGCGGGGGACTCCAACCCTTCGGGTAACCCTTTCGTGGTCCGATCCACCCGGCCCTGCGCAAACGGGTTTAAATGTGCCCGATCGGATTCTGGTCAACGATCTGGATCTGCGAATACGTGGGCCTGGGGGGGCACCCGTCTATTATCCCTTTGTCCTCAACCCCTCTGCGCCGGACCAGGCGGCGGCCACGGGTGACAACGGACGGGACAATGTCGAACAGGTGGTTGTGAGCGCGCCAGGGCTGAGCGGGGTTTACACGGTGGAGGTTTCGCACAAGGGAAACCTCACCAATGGCATTCAGGCCTATTCCCTTATTGGAAGCGGCTTTTACGAAGCCCGGCGTCCCGGCTCGGTGTGGAGCCTCCGCTGAATGACGACGGTGTTGGCCTATTCGGCTTTTTCGATTTGAATGAGCGGCTGACTTTTTTTTACGGCCTCGCCCGATTGGCAAAGGATCCGGACGATTCGGCAGGCAAAGGGGGCCTTGATGGGGTTGAACAATTTCATGGCTTCCACAATGCAGACGGGATCGCCTGCCTTCACGGTGTCCCCCTCTTTGCAGAGAGGAGGCTTGCCGGGGCTCTGGGTCATGTAAAAGGTACCGGCAATTGGAGCGTTGATGGTAGGACCGGCGGCGGGTTTTGTCTCCGCCGCTGAAGCGGCAGGAGCGGCGACCTGCGGAGCGGCGGGCTTTTCCGTCTGGGGCGTCGGTTTAGTCTCGGCTGGTGCCGAGGACTTTTTCTCGGCGGCCGCCGGGGCGGCGGGAGCCGATGGGGTAGCATGCCCTTTTTCAGAACTCCCGGGCGCCTTGATGCTGATTTCGCGGTCGTTTTTGCGAACCGTGAATTCGCTGAGACCCAGTGCCTGAATCTTGTCAAGGAGGGCATTGAGCGCCGCATAGTCCTCTGGCGCCAGCATGGGGGGAGGAGGCGGGGGCGGCGGCTCGGCTTTCTTCTCTTCGTCCTTCTTGGACGATTTCAACTCGAGATCGGCAGGTGTCGGTGGCCGATCCTCGACCGGCAGGGCGCGCCATTGGAAGTATTCCAGAGCAGGTGCAGGGAAGAGGCAGTAGGAGAGTATGTCCTCTTCGCTTTGAATAAGGTTGGGTGGTGCATTGTGCGTGGCGGTCGGGAGCATGGGTTCGAGCAGATCGGCCGGCCGGCAGGTGATGGGCTTTTCGTCACCAAGGATTTTGGCCTG
>Ga0308417_1002177_pt1 | contig 13005 bp, 14 predicted proteins | sample HotsprSampleOS65_FD_203528 | JGI IMG/M metagenome (GOLD analysis project Ga0308417, IMG submission 203528) | Hot spring phototrophic mat microbial communities from Octopus Spring, Yellowstone National Park, Wyoming, United States - 20090730_OS65 ... | reverse complement strand
CAAGGTGGTCGAGACGGCCCGCCGGCTCATCGGCAAACAACCGCATCAGGGCGTCAACCCGGACGAGGTTGTGGCCGTGGGCGCGGCCATTCAGGGCGGTGTGCTCAAGGGCGAGGTCAAGGACGTTTTGCTGCTGGATGTCACGCCCCTGTCCTTGGGCATTGAGACTTTGGGCGGTGTGTTCACCAAGCTCATCGAGCGCAACACGACCATTCCCACGCGCAAATCGGAGATTTTCTCCACGGCTAGTGACAATCAAACCAGCGTGGAAATCCACGTGTTGCAGGGCGAACGGCCCATGGCCCGGGACAACAAGACCATCGGCCGGTTCACTTTGACCGACATTCCGCCGGCGCCGCGCGGAGTCCCGCAGATCGAGGTTACTTTCGACATTGACGCCAACGGCATCCTCAACGTCAGCGCCAAGGACCTTGGCACCGGCAAGGAGCAAAAAATCACCATCACCGCCAGCAGCGGCCTGTCCAAGGAAGAAGTGGAGCGGATGCGCAAGGAGGCCGAGCTGCACGCCGAGGAGGACCGGCGCCGGCGCGAGGCGGCCGAGGCCCGCAACGAGGCCGACAACGCGGTCTATCGCTCCGAAAAGTTCCTGCGGGAAAACGGCGACAAGATCAGCGCTTCCGACCGAGAGCGGATCGAGCAGGCCGTGCAAGCGGTCAAAGAGGCGCTGAAAAGCGACGATGCCGGTCGCATCCGCTCGGCCACCGAAAAGCTCATGGAAGTGTGGCAGTCGGTCAGCGAGGCCCTCTACCGCTCGGCTGCCGAACGGGCCCGGGCCGGCAAGGGCAGCACCAGCGACTCCGGCCGCGCCTCCGAAGCCGATCGCAAGAAGGGCGGCTCGGAAGAGGGCCCCATCATCGATGCCGAAGTCGTCGATGACCGCAAGAAATGAACCAGTCACTTTCAGAGCCCCCGGCCCCGGGCCGGGGTGGGAAAATCCGGTTCCGCCCGGTTTGGCGGGGCCGGCGGACGGGCCCGCCGTCGGGTTTGCGGCGGGAGAGCTGCTTCCACAAACCCAGCAACTGAACCACGTCGACAACCGTAGACTATGGCACTGAACATCAAACCGCTCGGCGACCGGGTGCTGATCGAGCCGGTCGAAGAGAAGGAAGTCAAGAAAGGCGGCATCATCATCCCGGATACCGCCAAGGAGAAACCGCAGGAAGGGATTGTCCGCGCCTTGGGCACGGGCAAGCTCGATGAAAATGGCAAACGGATTCCCTTCGAGGTCAAGGTCGGTGATCGGGTGCTTGTCAGCAAGTACGGCGGCACCGAGATCAAGGTGGACGACAAGGAGTACAAGCTGATGAGCTCCGACGACCTGTTGGCGATTCTGGAGTAACTTCGGGACCATTCCCTGGGACAAAGCCGCATCTACTGAAATCCAAAAACCAAACCTATGGCAGCCAAACAACTGCTCTTCGATGAAGCCGCGCGCATGGCCATTCTGCGCGGCGTGAGCAAACTCTCCAAGGCCGTCACGGCCACGCTCGGCCCCAAGGGCCGCAACGTGGTCATCGATAAAAAATTCGGTTCGCCCACCGTCACCAAGGACGGGGTGACCGTGGCCAAGGAAATCGAGCTGGAAGACCCCTATGAGAACATGGGGGCCCAGATGGTACGCGAGGTGGCCAGCAAGACCAGCGACGCCGCTGGCGATGGCACCACCACCGCCACCGTCCTGGCTGAGGCCATCTATCGCGAGGGCCTCAAATTCGTGACCTCCGGCGCCAACCCCATCGGCATCCAGCGCGGCATTCAGAAGGCCGTCGATGCCGCCGTGGCGCACCTCGAAAAACTGGCCAAGAAGGTCAAGGACAAGGAGGAAATCAAGCAGGTGGCCACCGTGTCGGCCAACTGGGACACCGCCATCGGCGAGATCATCGCCGATGCCATGGACAAGGTAGGCAAGGACGGCACCATCACCGTCGAGGAAGCCAAGTCCATCGAGACCACGCTGGAAGTCGTCGAAGGCATGCAATTCGACAAGGGCTATCTGTCGCCCTACTTCGTCACCAATGCCGAGACGATGGAGTGCAAGCTCGAGGACGCCTACATCCTCATCTATGAAAAGAAGATCAGCAGCCTCAAAGACATTCTACCGCTGCTGGAGAAGGTGGCCAAAGCGGGCAAACCGCTACTGATCATTGCCGAGGAGGTCGAAGGCGAGGCCCTGGCCACGCTGGTGGTCAATAAGCTGCGTGGCACGCTGCAGTGCTGCGCGGTCAAGGCCCCGGGCTTCGGCGACCGGCGCAAAGCCATGTGCGAGGACATCGCCATCCTCACCGGCGGCAAATTCATCAGCGAGGACCTTGGCATCAAGCTCGAGAACGTCGAGCTGAGCGACCTGGGCCGGGCCAAGACCGTCATCGTGGACAAGGAGAACACCACGATCGTCGAGGGCCACGGCAAACCCTCCGAAATCCAGGGTCGCGTCAACCAGATCCGCCGGCAAATCGAGGAGACCACCTCGGACTATGACCGGGAGAAACTGCAGGAGCGCCTGGCCAAGCTGGCCGGTGGTGTGGCCGTCATCCACGTCGGCGCCGCCACCGAGACCGAGATGAAGGAGAAAAAGGCCCGCGTGGAGGACGCTCTCCATGCCACCCGCGCCGCTGTGGAGGAAGGCATCGTGGCCGGTGGCGGTGTGGCCCTGCTCCGTTGCATCTCGGCCATTGAAGCGCTCAAGCCCGCCAACGAGGACGAGAAGATCGGCATCGACATCGTCAAGCGTGCCATCGAAAGCCCGTTGCGCGAGCTGGCCAACAATGCCGGCGTGGAAGGCTCGGTCATCGTCGAGGAGGTCAAGCGCCGCAAGGGCAACGAGGGCTATAACGTGGTCACCGGCGAATACGAGGACCTCGTCAAGGCCGGTGTGGTGGACCCCAAGAAGGTCGCCCGCACCGCCCTCCAAAACGCCGCCTCCATCGCCGGCCTGCTGCTGACCACCGAATGCCTCATCACCGAAATCCCCGAGAAGGAGAAGAAGAGCTCCGGCCGGGGACACGGCGGTGACATGGGCGACATGGACTACTGAGCCCCATTCCGGCGCAGATCCGGAAACCTTCCGCAGCGGGGCCGGCTTCGAGGGGCCGGCCCCGCTTCTTTTTGTCTGACTGTTGTCCCAGCCTCTGGGGGCATCAGGCTGTGCCTCTGCCAAGCCGCAGCAGCCAAACCCGCACTCTCCAGACTGGGCAGTCCGCACGACCTTCCTCACATTGGCGTACCTGCGCATTCCTCCCCCCCGAATCATCCGACCGGTTCCAGGATGCCGTCCCGGTTCCGAGCCTCTTGCCGACAGATGAAAAGTGGCCAACCCATGCCCCCGAGGCACCATCGACTCACCTGATCCCTGTGCTTAAGCCTTGCAGTTGGAACCACCCGGAGAGAAGTTGTAACCGCACCCTGCCGCCGCAGCGTATTAGAGGGCGAGTATGAAACCGATCTACTTGAACCAAGACAAACCACAGCCCTCCACACCCCATCGCCCCAAGGCCTCATGGGGGATCGTCTGTACCACGCTGGCCGGTCTGCTGGCCGGCTCTCCACTCGCTGCCGCACCCCTGCAGCCGGCCGACGTTCCACATGAACCCGCCTGGGTTCTGCACTTCGATCTGGACGCCTTTCGCCAAACCAGCCTGGGCCAGCAGATCCTCACCGAATTGCAGAAGGAGGAACACCGCAAGAAACTGGACGCCTTCCAAGCGATGTTTCGATTCGATCCCCGAACCGCCCTGCACGGCCTGACGTTGTACAGTCCCACCAAGGCCCAAGAGGACGGCGTCCTGCTGGTCTATGCCGACGTGGATGCCGCCCAGTTGACCGCACTGGCCCAGGGGGCCAAAGACCACCAGACCCTTGCCCACGGTAGCCACACCATCCATCACTGGATCGACGAAAAACGGTCTGGTTCCTCCGGCACGCCGGCGCGGACCTACGCCGCCATCTACCAAAGTCGCGTGGTCCTCTTCGGCCAACGCGCCCAGCGCGTCATGGAAGCGCTGGATCTCCTGGACCGCCGGCAGCCCAACCTCAGCACCAACACCCGACTTGTTTCCGCGCTGCCCAAGAACGCGTTTCTCGTAGGGGTGGCGCGCGGCGGAGGCATCCCCGGCGACGATCCCCAGGCGACCGTGTTCCGACGCTCCAGTCTGCTGACCCTGAGCGTCACCGAAGCCACACAGCAAATCCATGGACGCCTCGCCCTGGAAACCGAAGGCGAAGAAGCCGCCGTCCAGATCGAGAACATTGTGCGCGGACTGATGGGGCTGATGGCCCTTCAGCAGGACAAGCCCGAGACCCAGCGGCTGGCGCGCTCCCTGAGTGTCGAACGAAACCAAAACCGCGTCACCCTGCTCCTCACCCTGCCCGTGCAGGAGATCATCCAGCAGATGCAGGCAAACGCTGCCGCACGCAAACCCTAGCCTCCCCCGCCCAGGGTCTTTGAGCCGACCGTGGAAACCCCGGTGCCAGATCCGTCCGACGCCCACTTGGCCGTGCAGGCACAGCAAGGGGACCTGGCTGCGTTCGACGCGCTGGTCCACCGCCACTACGGACGGATCTGGCAGTTCCTTCACGCTTGCTGCGGCGACCCACACACGGCCGCTGATCTGACCCAGGAAACCTTCCTGATCGCCCATCGCCAATTGCATCGCTACGACCCGCAACGGCCCTGGTTACCCTGGCTCTACTCGGTGGCCCGGAACAAATGGGTGGACCATCTGCGCAGACAGTCCCGGCGGGCTTCCACTGTAGGCCAGGAAGCCATCGTCCACACGCCGGCCGCCGATGATTCGCAGCGTCGTGAGCTCCTGGAAGATCTGTGGCACTGGGCCAGCCAGCATCTCACCCCGCAGCAGTTCCAGGTCCTCTGGCTGCGCTATGTCGAGGACCTCTCGGTGGCCGAGATCGCCCGCGCGCTCCGCCTCACCCAGGTCCACGTCAAGGTACTGCTGTTCCGCGCCCGGCGGACACTGGCCCGGCAGTGGCTTCCTGCGCAGGAGACCGGCCGGGCGGAGGTGCCTAGCCCTGCGCCGGCCAGGGTACAACACCGGGCTGCGGCACCCCCGACCACGCCGCTAAAACTCTCTTTAGGCCCATGAAAGATTGGTGGAAATTGTATCGGCTCTCGACCGGGCTGGACCACGGACCTGCCCCGGAATCTGGGCGTGTCAAAAACTACTGCCCGCGGGAATCTGATCCGGAGTCGCGTGCCCTCCTCGCGGTGCATGAACATTTGCAGCGGGCAACCTGTACCCTGCCTCCGCCCCCGCCCGAGCTGGCCAATCGCATCTGCAGTGCCATCCGCAGGAGAAAAACTGGACACGCCATGGCCCGGTGGTTGGCACCTCTCCAGGGCTTTCGCGTCCCCTTGGCGGCCACGGCGGGTCTGGCCTTGATGGCACTGGCTCTGACCCTCTGGCTGCGGCCACATCCCCACACTCCCGCCATGCCGGACGCACTGGTCTGGGTGAGCGAAACACAAGTCCGTGCCCAAGAATGGGCCCGGTGGGTCTTGGACCCGGACCTTGAGCGCCTCCAGCGCGAACTCGAGCAGACCCAACACGAAGCCCGGGCTGCACTGGCCCACATATTGGCCAGTGTCCCTTGAACGAGCGATCACCCGGTGGCATTCGGACTCTCTGGATCACCACAGGCCCTCCCGAGAACCTTCGCCGAACGAACCATGACTGTGCCGCGTGGGCGAAAAATCGTTGGTTTTTCCCAACAGCCTCCATCGCGACGAGAAAACGACCCGCCCGGCACAACCATGCCCACTGACCGTGGCCGCTGCTCAGGGCAGGGCGACCCCAGCGGCCTGATCGGCAGCCGCGGCTTCCATGGCCGCCGGACGTCTTTCCGCCCACGAATCACGATCCGCTTCGAAGACCAAAACCGGGTTCGTCCCCTGCCCGACCGCCGGCTCCACCACCTGGGAGCGCCCCCTCTCAGATGAACCGCCGCCGGGATCAACCCACCGATTCCCGCAACTGGGCTGCTGGAGCGCCTCGTTCCCCAACAACCCAATCCGAGCTGAAGCGTGACAACACCTCCGCCGCCGGCGCGGCCAGTGATTGGACCCGCGGTCTGGCCGACATCGGGCTTTCTCCGCCCAAGCCACAGCAACCCAACCCAAGGCCATAAGAAAGCCACAAGTTCCCCTGCGCCCCAGACCTGCGTGCGCCGTCCGGGCGCTGCGCACCGGAGAGCTCAAGCAACCGGGCGCTTCATCAGGAACCACGTGGCTCCGCCGCACGGCTGCGGGCGGTGGCAGACGGATACTTCCCCGTGGCCAAGCCCCATCGAAGCCGAAGCAGTCCCCTGAGATCCGCAAGGGCCGTGCTGAAGAGCCTGACCCGACTGTCCGGGTCATCCACCCACTGGACCGGGACCTCGCCAATCCGGTAGCCCAGCCTCTCGGCCAGCACCAACAACTCCGTGTCCATGAACCAGCCGTCATCCACGACCAGCGGCAACAAGGCCGCCGCCGCCTCGCCTGTCAGGGCTTTGAACCCGCATTGCGCATCGGAAAAACTCGGTCGAAACAGCGTCTTCACCAACAGCATGTACCCGCGCGATAGGATCTCCCGCCTCCACCCTCGACTTGTGCGCGAAGCGGGCAAACGGCGCGACCCGATGGCCAGGTCATACCCGCCGTCCACCAGCGCGGCCACAAGGAGCGGAAAAGCATCCAGGTCTGTGGACAAATCCACATCCATGTAACTGAGGATGTCGGCCCGGCTGGCCCGCCAAACCTGCTTCAAAGCCCGGCCCCGCCCCTTTAGCTCAAGGTGCTCCACCCGCACGCCAGAGTACTCGCGCGCCAACTGCCGCGCCAAAGCCAGCGTGTGGTCCGTCGAGCCATTGTCAGCCACGACCAATTCGAACGGGAACCGACCCCACGCCACGAGAAACGCGTGCAACCGGGGGAGGCTGCGCGCCAACCGCCGTTCCTCGTTGAAAACTGGCAATGTGACGTTGATCAGCATGGCCAGGTCCTCTGCCACCCGAGCCAGGTGGCCAGCACCCGTTCTGAACTCACACGTTCATACGGCGCACCCCGCCCTTGGCCAACACCCACGCCGGCAGCATTCCACCGGGCGACAGTCGGCTCGGGCCCTTTCCACAGGCTTTCATTCAGACGAGCCCTGCTCAGCACGTGCTTCACTCGTTTCCCGCAACCGCCGCCACAACCCCACCGCCCCGCCTACCAGCAGCGCATAATACAGAGCCACCGACGCGTAGGGAGACAGGCCCAGCACCATGCCCAGGTTCGGCGAAAACTCCCCCTTCTCCAACAAGGGCAGATGCAGATCCAGCAACGGGTTGGGGTGCGCATGGAACTCCGGACACGCATCTGTCAAGGTGGCCAGCGTGGTGATGGCCATGGAATAGACCGCCAACGCCAACCCCAGCCGCGGCCACCGCGCCACGCCCATCGCGCACGGCAGGGCCAGCAGCGGCACTTGCAGGCGCGGAACCCGCAGACTGCTGGTCTCCAGGATCGCCAGTCCACTCATCGCCTGACGGCCCGGCGTCGCCGGCGCCTCGCAGCGCACCGTTAACTCCCAGCAGTTATTGGCCCCGGAACCTGCCGGCCCATCCAGGCTGAGGTTGAACCCGCGATGTGTGCTGCGTGCGGACTGGACGCGTGCGGACTGGACAACAAAGTTCGTGCACGCCCTGGGCCGGATGGCTACAATGCGTGTTCGGCTCTCGCCGGGCGACAGCACCCCGAAATCCACGTGAGCTGGCTCGACCGTGAACTCCGGCACCACCTCGGCGTGCAGTTGCGCCCGAGCGATCTCCCGCCGTCCATTACGCTCGCCCACGATCGCACCTGCGCCGCCACAGGGCCGTCTCTGGTGCCTGCGTGGAACGCCACAGGCACGGTCACACGCCCTCCGGGGGAAATCACCTGGCCCAAGATTCTCTCCGGTACGACCGTGCAACCGCAGGTGCTACTCGCCCCAACGATCCGCACCTCGTGGGTGCTCCGGTTGACCAGTTCCAGACCCAGCCGAACCTCTTGCTGTTGCAGCAACCGCCCCAAGCTCAACGAAGCCGGGCTTAAGGCCAGCCGCCACTCTTCGTCCAGTTGGAGTTTCCTGTGAAACCACGCTCCCGCGCCGACCATGAGCGCTACCATGAGCACCATCAGCCCGGCCAGCAGGTGCTCCAGTGAAAGTAAGCCCTTCAGCCACCGGCGCCGTTGTTCCCAAGTCGTCTTCATGCTGTCACATTCGCGCCTTGGACAGGCCCCTATACCTTAGGGCACACGTGCCCTCGCGTCTGCACTGGCCCGGCCGGCGACAACGGTCACAGCCAAGGCCCAACTACTGCTGTCCCAGCACAGGCCTCAGCGAATGTTTTCGTGGCTCGGCCGGCCATATCCACGTTCGTGGGTACCCGTGTGGGGGCAAGGACAATGGCCCGCAGATGGCGGGATCGGGCCGGCTGTGGGGTTCAACGGATCAACCCTCAGTGCGTGCCCGGCCCCGTCGTGCGAAAGCATTCACCGGATACTTCTTCCGGAAGGGGCCGCTGGTGGTGGCCGTTGTCGTGCGGACGCCGGACGGCGGCCGCTGCGCCTCCCGGTTCCTCGCCAGCCAATGGCGGGCCAACGCTGCGCGCGAGTGGATGCCCAGTCGGCGGTAGATTCCCTTCAGCTAGCTCCCAAAGGTGTGTTCGCTCAGGCCCAAGCTACGGGCGATCTCTTTGTCGGTCTGTCCCTTGGCCACGAGCTCAGCCACCACGGCCTGTCGGTTGGACAATTGCTTCTTCCGGAGGGGGCCGCTGGTGGGGGCCGTTGTCATGCGGACGCCGGACGGCGGCCGCTGCGCCTCCCGGTTCCTCGCCAGCCAATGGCGGACCAACGCTGTGCGCGAGTGGGTGCCCAGCCGGCGGTAGATTCCCTTCAGATAGCTCCCAACGGTATGTTCGCTCAGGCCCAAGGTACGGGCGATCTCTTTATCGGTCTGTCCCTTGGCCACGAGCTCAGCCACCGCGGCCTGCTGCTTTGACAGTTGGCCGTGCGAAGCTTGGTCTTCGAACTCGAGGAAGGGCCGGCAAGCCAGCGGCCGGCGATTGCGCGGCGTGGCCATGAAGGGCCGGCTCCTCTCCGGGCTTCGCAGCGAGCCACGGGAAGGATGGCCGTTGACAGTCGCCGCAGCTCGGCCAGGCCGGCGGCGTTCTCTGCTTGTTTCCATGAACTCTCTTTTTTGAACTGTTGCGGCCACTTGCACTTTCAACGCCCGAGCCGGGCGTGCGCAGATGAGAGCACGCCGGCGGCCCTGTCACGGTTGGCCGGCAGGTTTACCCAGCGGTCTTCCGGGCCGGACAGCACAAGGAAATGCGCGCCGTTTGGGCTGTGTTCGTGCTTGTCAACCAGCACCGAGAGCCGGGTCGGTTCGAGGCGGTTCCAACCGGCCACGGATTGCGCTTTCATCCTGCTGCGTAGGCGCACGGGCAAGAGCCGCGGGAGGACCCGACCGGTGAGGCTGAAGGCCACGAGCCGTTGGAGCAAGGCGCAAGCACGCAGCTTCCTGGTCTTGCCTCTTGGCAGGTCGCCACCCCCAGGCCGGAGATGAACATGAACTCTCTGCCAGGCCTGGTGCCCCGGCGACTGCGCGCCACCCCTCTGCGACGCCAGACAGTCCGGTTTCATGGGATTCGATTTACAGCCTGAGGAACGACGTTGACCTTGGACCGTTCTTCGATGAGTGTCAATCGGGAAAGGGCATGGCCAAGCTATCCGCCAAATCATCACGAGCGCATTCGGCGGAAAAAGACCTCCAGGTCTGGATCGAGTCAAAGAGGGGCCGGCCCTTGGAAAGAGGATTGGAAGAAAGGTAACGGATGGGCAACCGATCGTCCCAGGCTCGGGGCTAGGATGCCCGCGTCTTGGACCGGGATTCTGCCGTGCAACCAGTACCCCCTGTTCTTTGTGCCGCAGCCAACGCCGTCGGCAAGGCGGCCTGCCCAAGCCACACGACGCGCGACAGGCAGGCGCATTCCATGCGCTTCGCAAGTTCGGGAGGCGCCGTGGGTGGTCGCGGCAGCGCACGAGTGCTGCGGCTTCCCGCCGCTATGGCACATGGGCCCGGGTGGAACCGGGCCCTCCAATTTCAGGTCACGGCGGGTGCGAGTGGGCTCGGTGGCTTTTCATTCCATCGTTGGGACAGGCTCTTTTTGCGGCGTTTCCCGGCCGGGGTGGAACCCGGCCCTCCACTGGGCAATGTCGTCGGGTGAACAACCAGTCCGGTCCTTTGTGGAAGGCAGGAGTGGGGTGGTAGGTCCCCGGGTGGGGTGTCGCTCTTCGACAGCGCCAGCAAGCTGGCGCACTCCAAACGCTTCGCGAGTTCGGAGGCGCCGTGCGGACATGAAGGGACGCGTTCCACCGCGTCCCTGGGCCCGAGTGGAACCGGGCTCTTCAGTTGGCGATGGGATCAGGCGCTGCCAAGGCTGGCGGCGCTGCAGATCAAAGGCGAGCCGGTCAGTCCCCGTCAAGCAACAACCGTCGCCGTTTTACGCAGGGCAATTAACGCTGCAGAACCAGTCGGCATGGGTTCTCCGGTCATTGCCCAGGAGCCGGGTAAAAGCCGGGCCTGCGGCAAGGCGATGAAGCCGGCCGCACGGTCGAGCTTAAAAGAAGACACGCAGCGTGAGGGCAGATCACCAGCTTGGCCCAACAGCCCGCTCCGGCTGCGGAGCCGACAGTGCCAGGGATTGCGCCAAGGGCTGGTGCGCCAGCACCCAAAGTGGTCATTCCCTGCCCTGTTGGGGCGTGATGGCGAAGGAGACCTTCTGAATCCCCTCCCGCCGGACCAGATCCAGCACGCGGATCACAGCCCCGTGGGTGGCGTCCTTGTCCCCGCTGATGTACACGGGCACGTTGGTGTTCAACCGATACTTGTTGGACAGGTAGACGTGTAGCTCGGCCAACGTCACCCGCTGCTTTTCAATGTAGACGTCCCCCAGTTTGTCCACCGCAATGTTGATGATGTCCGGCTTGAAATCCCGGGTGGCGGCCGTGGCCGTCGGCAGGTCCATTTTGATGGACTGCATCCGGATCATGGTCAGGCTGGCCATCATGAAGGAGGCCAGCAGGAAGAACATGATGTCGATCAGAGGGATGATCTCGATCCGGGCCTTCTTGTGAGGCAGAGGAGAGCCGATTCTCATGGCTGATTCGAAAGAGGAAGCCCAGCGGCCACGCGATGGCTACAAGCGTCCGGTTTCACACGGTCTTTTCTTCCTCCGCTGCCTGGTGAAATTCCAGGGTGTCAAATCCACGCTTCTTGGCGGCGGCCACCATGACCTCCAGGTTGGTGGCGGCTGACTCCAGCTCGAATTGGAGCCGGCTCACCTTGCTGGTGAAGTAGTTGAAGGGAATCAGCGCAATGATGGCGATGGCAAGGCCGCACATGGTGGCAATCAGCGCCTCCCCGATGCCGCCGGTGACCTTTTCCACTGCCAGCTCCACGTCGCCAATGGAGAGGAAGGTACGAAAGATGCCGGCCACGGTGCCCAGCAACCCCAGCAGGGGCGCCAGGGTCACCATCGTGTCCATCACGGTCAGAAATCGACCGGCTCGTTGCAGCTCGGCACCTGCGGCCACCTGCAGGGCCCCCTGCAACGAGGAATGATGATGATTCAATCCGTGCCAGATCATGCGCACGACCGGGTCGGACGAATCCTTGGACAGCCGGGCCGCACTTCGGAAATCGCCGTTTTCAATCGCGGCAAAAATCTGCTCCAGGCGTTCAGGGTCCCGTCGAAAGCCTTCCCGGATCCACCAGATGGTTCGTTCGCCTACGACGGCTACGGCCACAATCGCGGTCACCAAGATGGGCCACATGATCCAACCACCCATCTCGAAGTACTCTACCAGTATGTTTGCCAGCGTCATAAAAGGTCTGTCGTTGATCTTTTCGGACTTCCGCGCGGCTTCCGGTTTCCCTATCGGCACCTGAAGCAGCGACACGTTCCCTCAGGTTGCCGCTCCCACCCCCTGGTTGTCCATCTTTCTATTTGGGCAGTTGATAGACAAACGGCACGTAGTAGGCCCGGGGCGGCCCCGGCGGCCACCGCCAGTTGTCCCGAACCCACTCCAGGGCATGTCGATCCAACGTGCCGAAACCCGAGCTTTCGTGAATGGTCACTGAGCTTGGTCGCCCATCTTCACCCACCTGAACCAGCAACATGACCGTCCCCTGTTGACGCTCCAGCAGCGCCTGTCGCGGATAGGCCCTCGGCCAGGGGAAACTGCCTGCTTCCTTGCCCGTGGGGACAAACCTGGTTGGCGCCGGGGCCGGCGGGGGGCGAGTCACGCGCGGCGGCGGGGCGGCAAACCGTGCTGGCGCCAGAATCACTGGCCCGTGAACCGGGACGGCAAAGGCCACCGCCGAGGGATCGGCAGCCACGACAGTCGCCACCACCGGCGCATCCAAACTTGGCTCTGGCAGGTCCTCCGGCAGCTCGTCAAGCTGCTCCTCCTGCGTCGTCGGCATAGGTTGGTCGGGCGGAGTGAACACCACCGGCACAATCTCCACCGGCTCCGGAATGGGCCGCACATAGGGCTCGGGCATTTTCACGCCCACCAGCCCCACCATCAGGAAGAAAGCGCAAATCGAGTTAATGTAGGCCAGCTTCCGGTTCGGATCCCGGCTGGCCGCCGGCAGGCACAGTTTCGCCAGTTCCGAAGTCAGTTGACGCGGTGGTGCCGTTGAATTCACTCCGGTTTCCATGCGACCTTTTTTCGCACCGCCCAGCCCGTCCGGTCAAAGCGCAACAATCCCTCCGCATGAGGGGGAGACCCGATCATCCGACCCGCACGAGCTCCCTGCTTTGTCCGCTCGAACATCATCGTAATCCGGGGACGAGGACCTTCCCCGGTCGAACTAGTGTATTTACGGGCAAACCGGTTGCAAGCCCCGGTTCCGAACGCAGCCCTGCGTTAAACCATCCCGGTCGGAGTTGGGCGCA
>Ga0308417_1002176_pt1 | contig 13006 bp, 8 predicted proteins | sample HotsprSampleOS65_FD_203528 | JGI IMG/M metagenome (GOLD analysis project Ga0308417, IMG submission 203528) | Hot spring phototrophic mat microbial communities from Octopus Spring, Yellowstone National Park, Wyoming, United States - 20090730_OS65 ... | reverse complement strand
GTATTGGAATCATTCACCAAGTTAACCTTGAGTACCTGGCAAAGGGGGTGCTGAGTGTGGCCGACGGCCCCGGGGAACCGCCCCTGTATTACCCGGACACCCTGGTAGGTACGGACAGTCACACCACCATGATCAACGGCCTTGGGATCGTGGGCTGGGGCGTAGGCGGCATCGAGGCCGAGGCCGGCATGTTGGGGCAACCGGTCTACTTTTTGACGCCGGACGTGGTGGGGGTTTACCTCACGGGCAGCCTGCCCGAGGGTTCGACGGCCACGGATCTGGCTTTGACGATCACGCAGTTGCTGCGGCGGACCAAGGTGGTGGGCAAGTTCGTGGAGTTCTTCGGTCCCGGCGCGGCGGCGCTGCCGGTAGTGGACAGGGCCACGATCGCCAACATGGCTCCCGAATACGGGGCCACGATGGGCTTTTTCCCGATCGACGAGGCGTGCGTGGAGTATTTGCGCGCCACTGGCCGCAGCGAGGAGCATTGCCGCCTGTACGAGGCCTACTACCGGGCCCAGGGCCTGTGGGGTATCCCGCAGCCGGGTCAAGTGGACTATTCCCAGGTGGTGGAACTTGACCTGAGCACGGTGACGCCGAGTGTGGCGGGGCCCAAACGGCCGCAGGATCGGATCGAGTTGCCCAACCTCCGCCGGGAGTTCTTCCGCGCCCTCCAGCGCCCTCTCACGGACGGCGGGTTCGGCAAAAGCCGGCGCGACTACGGGCGGTCTGTGACCATCCGGACCTCGACGGGGCGCCGGGCCCGGGTGGGCACGGGCACGGTGCTGATCGCCGCGATTACGAGCTGTACCAACACATCCAACCCCAGCGTGATGCTGGCGGCCGGTCTGCTGGCGCGAAAGGCGGTCGAGCTGGGATTGAAGGTCCCCCCTGGGGTCAAGACCTCCCTGGCCCCCGGGTCGCGGGTGGTGTCCGAGTACCTCAAGCGGACCGGGCTGCAAAAGTACCTGAACCGGTTGGGGTTCCATGTGGTGGGCTACGGTTGCACCACCTGCATTGGCAATTCCGGGCCGTTGGATCCAGTCATCGAACAGACGTTGCAAGAGCACGACTTCGTGGCCGCGGCCGTGTTGTCAGGCAACCGGAACTTCGAAGCCCGGATCCACCCCAGCATCAAGGCCAATTTCTTGATGTCGCCGCCGCTGGTGGTAGCGTTTGCACTGGCGGGACGAGCCGACATCGACATGAGCTGCGAGCCGATCGGGTACGATCGGCAGGGCCTGCCAGTGTTTCTCGCCGATCTATGGCCCACGGCCGAGGAGGTGCAAGCCGTGATGAACGAGGCCCTGCGGCCCGAGCTGTTCCGCAAACTCTACCGCGACTTTGCGCGGCAAAATCCCAAATGGAACGAAATCCCCGCCCCCACCGGCCTCGTGTACAACTGGTCCCCCCACTCCACTTACATCCAAGAACCGCCCTTCTTCCAGGATTTCGCGCTGGAGCCGCCCGGTATCCAGCCGCTGATCGGAGCCCGTGCCCTGGGAATTTTCGGGGACAGCGTGACCACCGATCACATTTCGCCAGCCGGGGCCATCAAGAAGGACTCTCCAGCGGGACGCTATCTGTTGGAGCAGGGGGTGGCTTTTGCCGACTTCAACAGCTACGGCAGCCGGCGGGGTAACGATCGCGTCATGACCCGCGGCACCTTTGCCAATGTGCGTATCAAGAACCTGATGCTGGGCGGAGAAGAAGGCGGTTTCACACTGCTGCAACCGGAAGGCATCAAACTGCCGATCTATGACGCGGCCATGGAATACCAGCGGCGGGGCATTCCTCTGGTCGTCCTGGCCGGCCACGAGTACGGCACCGGCTCGTCACGCGACTGGGCGGCCAAGGGGACGCGCCTGCTCGGGGTGCGGGCCGTCATTGCCCGCAGCTTTGAACGAATTCACCGGAGCAACCTGGTGGGCATGGGCGTGTTGCCCCTCCAATTCCCGGAAGGCGTGAGCGCCCAGGGCCTGGGATTGAACGGCACCGAGTGGTACGATCTGCCCGATCTTGGCCCGAATTTGCAACCCCAGCAGGTGTTGACTCTGCGGATCCGGCGTGCCGACGGACGGGAAGAAACCGTGCCCGTGCAGTGTCGTATCGATACGCCCATCGAGATCGATTATTACCGCCACGGCGGCATCCTCCCCTTCGTCCTGCGGCAGTTGTTGAGCCGTCCGGCCCCTGAATCCACTGACTGAGCGGCGGAGCCTAATTCCTTTCACCCGGGCAGAGGCCGGGGGTTCGGTTTGCGTGAGATCTGGTCGCCCGGGGTAAGGCGGCAGGCCCGGTCACGAGCTAAATGCCGGGCTGGGCCGGGCTCGTGCTGCACTTCCTCTCCTTCGTTCTCGGTTGCGGCGGGGCCGCAACCCGCATTCCCTGGGGGACGAAGCCGATCGAAGAGCTATCTTGACGTAGGCCCAAGGACCTCCTTGCCCAGTCTCGGGGCGTAGAGACCAGGCCACGGCAATGCGCGATCAATTCTGAGGGTACCGGGAGCCGCCCGTCTGAGGAGTGAGCCGTCCGTGGAAAGAACCCGACGATGTCGCTGGGCCGCCGGGCTTGGAAGGCTGTCCCGGGAGCAGCCGCAGCGTGGATCGCCTCGATGGACCAGCTCGGGCGGGTTGGCGGCCTTGGGTTGGGAGCTGGTTCTATCTCTGCCGGCTTTGAAATTTTTGGCCCTGGGGCAGAGGCCTTCCACAGCCGTGCCGCGCGCGGCGGTCAATCCAGGATTCGGGACCGGTAGAATGCGGCGGCATTGGACTCGATCTGGTCCGTAAAGGTTACCACCCTGGCGTCGTTGGTGATGACCATGTACGGCCGCCATTCAAACTCGGCGTCCGATTTCTCGATCAGATATCGCAAGCATGCCCATCGGCCAGAGGACGGGATTTCCAAAATGCGTTAACGTGGAGGGTTCTAGAAAAACTTAGGGCGGGCGTGGGGCTCTGCTGCCGGATTTGACAGGCTTCAGTCCGAGGGAGTCGATGGCAAGGAATGTCCAGTAGGGACTCTCCAAAGTCGACAAGCCGGGGATATACCTGCCCACTGGACCAAGCTTTCTTGGCACTTTTGGGTACGTCACCGCCACCAACGGCCACGGGTCTTGCCCCCATGCCAGCAACTAGATGAATGGTTGGGCGAGGATCTCTTCTTCTTTCGGTGAGCAGATCCAGTGAGTTCGGGCTTTAGGCGTGGGGTGTGGGAGACCGGCTTGGTATCCGCTGTCCTGCGGGAGCGCTGCTTTTTCTGATTCGCGCCACGGGGGGCGAGCGGAGCCGGCCCCGACCAGCGGTGGTGTGACAACGCCCAAGCCCCGGGACTTCCGGCGGAAATTCATGGACGAAGCTGGCCATGACTTGGCAGCTCGCTTGGCAAAAAGGGGGCTAAGAAAACGCCCGGAGCGACCACGTGTCAGTCGGCCTGACACATTGGATTCGGCTGGTTATCAAGAACATGCAACAAAGTAATGGACAGCCGTCCGCTTGTGTGTCGAACTGGCTTACACTTTTGCGAAACTGAGCCAACCTATTGAAGCACAATAAGTTGCGTTTCCGTGCCAGGGCATTCGGTTGCACAAGGGCCTTCAAAGAGTCGGTTTAGTTTACACGTTCAATATTTCACCAGTCTCATGCATGAGATTAGCCAGCACATCGAATTTGTAATATGCTGTACATCAACTAGATGTGGCAATGGTCGAGACCATGTGGCACGATCCGTGCTGACACTGTCGGCATTGCTGGTGATGTGGCAATCGAGCATTAGTGCCGCAGAAACAGCGAAAGCGAATGCGGTCAACCAAAAGAATGGAGGACTGAATGAAGAAGAGTGTAGCGATGGCAGCCTTCGTGGCGATTGCTGGGCTAAGCAGTTAGGCGGCCTTGATTGATTTCGAGGCGGACGTACCCGGGTTTAAGCCCAATGGGTGGTCGCCGGCGGGGCATCCACTGGTGAAATTCAGCGACACGGCTGGAACCGATCTGTTGGTAGGAAATTTCGGATCTCAAGGTTTGGGTCAGTCGTTGGCTGTCTTCGATGATTTTGACGGAAGCAAGCTGCAGATCGATTTCCTCAGCCCTGTGGATTCGATCTTGCTCTGGTTCGGAAACGATGACCCCGGTTGGGCCAATGCGACGGATCGTGCATGGTTGGAGATTTGGAGTGGCGCCACCCTGTTGGCCACTGTCTGGTCACCACTCAACCTGGACGACATCATGAACCAAACCATTGGCTGGAGCGGTACCTGCTTCGATCGCGCGTACTTCTGGTACGGAGACGCTCAAGGAAATCCGTTCACCACGGGTCCCGGCGGTATCACCGGGTTGATCGAGATCGTCGACAACATTGAGTACAGGCTGTGCAATCGGGTGCCAGAAGCGGGGAGTGCGTTGGGGCTGTTGGGGCTTGCGGTTGTGGGAATGGGCTTTGCGCGGCGTCGTTGGGTTGCGCAGGCCTAAGGATCACCTTCAGACCCGGGTGCATCGGGGTGCACCTGAGGTTCGTTGGTTTCCCAGCACCAGCCCGGTGGTGATTGCGGGCTGGTGCTTTAGCATTTTGCATGGTGCCTTTTGGATTCTCTTGGGAGCTCCTAACAAGGCCATCAATGTCACCCAGTTCTGATCTGTTTTCCCTTCTGGCCTTAAGGACTTGGCTGGTGAGTATCAGTAAAGGCCGGAGGGCTTAACCCGAGGGTGCCAGGGCCGAGGGGCTGGCCTTAGGTATGAGCGGGTTGGTTGGCCTTGGAATGCCCCGCTCCGTAGCGTTTGAGCCAGACGGCCAAGATGGCCACGTCGGCTGGTGAGACTCCGGAGATTCTGGCGGCTTGACCCAGTGTGCGGGGCCGGATGGTGGAGAGTTTTTGTCGGGCTTCCAACCGCAGGCTGGGTATGGAGCTGTAGTCGAAGTCGTCTGGGATGCCCTTGTCTTCCAATGACTTGAATCGGAGCACTTCGGCCTTTTGCCGTTCGATGTAGCCTGCGTATTTGATTTCGACCTCAACTTGATGGATCACTTCAGGGTCGAGGTCGGGTCGGGCACCGGGCAGGTCCCTGTAACGCGTCTCGGGGCGACTGAGGATTTGGGCCAAGGTTTGGGTGCCGTGTCGGGTGGTTTGGAGCCTAAGGAGCTCTTCTGCGATGGCCCGTTGTTTGGCGCGGACGCGGGCGTAGCGCCTCTCCGGGAGCAGACCGACTTCGTAACCCAAGGCCGAGAGCCGCAGATCGGCGTTGTCTTGGCGCAGGAGCAGGCGGTATTCGGCCCTGGATGTGAACATGCGATAGGGTTCTGAGGTGCCTTTGGTGACGAGGTCATCGATAAGGACGCCGATATAAGCTTGCTCACGTCCGATGGTGATAAGTGGTTTGCCTTGAGCACGGCGTGCGGCGTTGATGCCTGCGAGGATGCCTTGGGCGGCTGCTTCTTCGTAGCCGGAGGTACCGTTGATCTGGCCAGCCAGGAAAAGTCCCTTGCAGACCTTGGTTTCCAAGTAGGGGGTTAGTTGCGTAGGAGGTGCGTAGTCGTACTCGACCGCATACGCGGGGCGAAGGATCACAGCGTTTTCACACCCGATGACGGTTTTGACCAGTTGGATTTGCACGTCGAAGGGCAGCGACGTCGAAAGGCCGTTGACATAGATTTCGTCGGTCGAAACTCCCTCGGGCTCGAGAAAAATCTGGTGACGCTCCTTATCGGCGAACTTGACGATTTTGTCCTCGATGGAGGGGCAGTATCTGGGGCCGATTCCTTGGATGGCGCCGCTGTAGAGTGGCGACCTGTGAAGGTTGGCGCGGATGAGGTCGGCCGTAGCGGCGGTGGTATAGGTGATGTAGCAGTTCATTTGGCGGCCGAGCTGGGCGAGGATGGAGCCTGGAGGGTAGGGCCCGGCGGTAGATGGGAATGGGAATCTGACGATGGGATGTTCCACGTGGAACAATTCCTCCTTCCAGTGGGAAAAATAGGGGACCGGTTCGTCGCCGGGCTGGGGCTCGGTTTTCGAGAAATCGATGGAACTGCGGAGGAGACGCGGAGGTGTTCCAGTTTTCAGTCGGCCCAATTCGAGTCCAATTCTCCGGAGGGACTCGCTGATGCCAGTGGCAGCCTTGTCGCCGGCCCGTCCTCCTGGCAGCTGGGTAGATCCGATGTGCATGAGCCCCTTGAGGAAGGTGCCGGTGGTGACCACTATGGAGCGGGCTCTGTATTCGACTCCCAAGGAAGTGCGGACACCGACGATCTCGCCGCTGTCTGCGATCAAATCGGTGGCCTCGGCCTGCATGATGTCGAGGTTGGGCTGTCGTTCGCAGACCCATTTCATGCGAAGCTGGTAAGCCTTTTTATCGCATTGGGCGCGTGGCGCCCAAACAGCGGGACCCTTGGTGGTATTGAGCATCCGGAACTGCAGTCCGGTCATGTCAGTGTTGATGCCCATCTCACCGCCGAGGGCGTCCACCTCACGTGCCAAGTTTCCTTTGGCCAAGCCACCGATGGCAGGGTTACAGGACATTTGGCCAATGGAGTCGGGGTTAAGTGTCAGAAGCAGCGTCTGACAGCCCATTCGGGAAGCGGCCAATGCGGCTTCGATCCCGGCGTGACCACCGCCAATTACAATGACGTCGTAAGCTTTGGGGAATGGGAAAAAGTCAGTAGGCACGGAAGAAGAGGGTCTGCCGGGTTGGAATGGCTTGGATTCCGCTGGCCGGGTTGTGGGCCAGCATCAGGCAAAGCTCGTGGATTTCTTGAGATTCGGATTCAAGCTCAAGTGCTTGGGCAAGTTCTGCACTGGTCAATGGCTTGCCGCGGTTTTGTGCAAAGTGGTTTAGGATCCGTTTCTGGATGAGGATGACCTTTTCGGAAGCCTTTTTTCCAGCCTCCACGCCTGGCTGATGGTAGGCGTTGACGTTGACCAGGGAAGCGTACAGGCCGACGGCCCGTTCGAATAGGGCGATCAAGCATCCGATGCCGAAGGGGTTAATGGCGTCCAGTGTGATGCGGATGACGCCCCTACCCTTTTCGGCAATGGCCTTTGATGTCCCTGAGCAGAAGCTGTGCAAGTAATCCCCTGCGGTCACGTTTGGCTCCATCAAGGCTGGGGGGCCGTTTTGGTGTCGGAGAACCTCGATGAAGGTCACAAAGAAGTTAGGCAATCCGTCTCTGAGCTGCTGGACGTAGGAATGTTGGTCGGTGGTGCCTTTGTTCCCGAAGACGGTCAGGCCTTGGTGGACGACCTGCCCGTTGCGGTCGAGCTCTTTGCCGAGCGACTCCATGACGAGCTGCTGGAGGTATTTGGGGAAAAGCTCAAGGCGGTCTTTGTAGGGTATGACGACCATGTCTTCGGAGCCTTTACCGTTACCAGAGAAATACCAAGCTAGCGCCAGCAGGGCTGACGGGTTATCTATAACGTTATCATCGATTGTAGCGACATCGCAAGCACGTGCACCTAGCAGGAGTGCGTCGATGTCAAATCCTTGTAATGCGGCGGGTAGGAGGCCGACGGCTGAGGTTTCGCTGGTACGGCCTCCGACCCAATCCCACATGGGGAATCGTGCCAGCCAGGATTCAGCAGTTGCCTGGCGGTCGAGTTGACTGTTTTCTTGGGTGATTGCTACGGCGTGTTGGTGGAATTGGAGTCCGTGGTGGGCGTAAGCGGTACGCGCGATTTTGAGTCCGTTAGCGGTTTCCTTGGTTCCACCCGACTTTGAGATAACGATACAGATCGTCTGACCCAGCTGATTCTCCAATAGACGCAACGTCCGGTTCATGCCATCAGGGTCAGTGTTATCGAAAAAGTACGGCTTGAGCCGGTCGGTGTCCGGGTCTCCCAGTGCGTGGGCCACCATTTGTGGGCCCAGAGCTGAGCCGCCGATGCCGATCAACAGCAGATTTCGAAACGGGCCGTGTTGGCCGCAGACCACTCCCGAGTGGACGGCTTGGGCGAATGCTCTGATTTGTGTGACGGTTCGGCGGATCTGCTCAGCGATCTCGGGGCTGGGGGCTCGATCCGGGTTGCGCAACCAGTAGTGGCCAACCTTACGGCCTTCATCTGGGTTGGCGATGGCTCCGGCTTCCAGGGCGCGCATTTCCTCGAAGGCCCGATGAAAAGCCGGTGTCAAGGCTTCGACGTAAGACTCGGGGATTCCCATACCGCGGACATCCACGGTGAGGCCAAGTGTTGGCACCGCTACCAACCCGCCGTTCCAAGCCTGCCCCGGGGTGTTCGGACCCGAATGTTCAAGCACTGTTGCATTCATTTGGGCAGGCACATATACCACGAATGGGCCGAACCCTCAAACCTCTTGGGCCGCCGTGTGTTCTGCCGGAAGGCTTTCTTATGAATCGGCTGAGCGCGGGGTGGGGGTCTGAGGTCTGACCGTCGAGAGCTCGCGCAAGGCTGGGCCGGGGAATCTGGCCGTTTAGGGCGATGGTAGCAGCCAAGGTATTGGACCAGTAGAGGACGTCTTAAGCCGCGGTGCCTGCGTTTGCAAAAATACAGGGTCGGGATGAAAGGGCGCGGTATGGAGTACCACCGGGGACACAGGTCGCCAAAATGCGTCTCAGCCGAATTACCACGGCGTTACGAGCAACCCAAGCACCGCAGAAACCGTTGCTGAGGGGCGTGCCACAGGCAAGGGGCAAAGGGCCAGTGCCCTGGCCGCTGTGCTCCCCGTGCGGGCCGATAGCTGTGCCAAGGTCGGTTTTAGGGGGACTTTTGCGGCGGCATTTCCGGCTCGCGGTGGGAAGATCGTCTGGCGAACGGTCCAGACAGCGCGCTTTGGTCAGGGCGTTTTGGGGCGCATCCGGTGTTTTGGCGGCCGACTTTTTGAGGCACTCATCGGGGTTGGTGCCTGTGCTTCCGCGTTGGGCGTGGCCGGGACCGGTCAATGAGGGTGGGAGATGGGGCCTCTGACCTTTGCACGCGTGACGATCCAACCGGGAGGGGCCTTCCATCCAACGTCAAGTCCAGGGCCGTGTCGAGCCGGGCGCGCGGTTCGAGTACACCTAGAGCCAAGTGGCGGGGTGGAAACTTTCACCTGGGACCGGTGTTGTGGAAAGAGGCAACCATGAACAGAGACGAGCGGGAAGAGCTACGGGCACTTTTGTGGCGGCGGCCCTTGAGCGAGGAGGAGAAGGCCCGGCTCCAAGCTTGGGTGGCGGCGCATCCGGAGGAGCGTGAGGACTGGGAACTTGAACAGGGCCTCACGCTGGCGTTGAGTCGGTTGCGGGAGCAGGAGGTGCCGTCGAATTTGGCAGCGCGCGTTTGGGCGGCGATTGAGGGCGAGGAGTCGCATGAGCGTGGCTGGCGCTGGGCGGAGGGGCTGGGATGGTTGCGCGGGGTTTGGATTCGGTGGGCGGTAGCCGGTGCGGCCGCGGTGCTGGTTGGGGTCACGTGGTGGCAGGGGGCCCAGGCCCCGGAGGTATTGCGGCCCGAAGTGGTACAGGTGTTGTCGGAACTAGCACCGCCGGAAGCGTTGGCGGAGTTTGAAGTGGTGTCCCGGCTGTTTGCAGGTCCGACGCCGGACGTAGAGTTGCTCAGCTTGCTGCAATGAGGGTGTGGACCGAGGCAGCTGGAGATCGGCCCTATCGAAAGGGCTGCTGGACCGGTTGGAAGCGGGGGTTGGATTGCTTTCCTGTCGGGGTGGTGGCTGGGTTGTGTTGGCTTTGGGTGGGGCTGGCGTGGGCGCAGCCGCGTTCTGGGGATGCACCGCCGATGCCGCCGGTGACGTCTCCGGTGGATTTTTTTCGGGAGCTGCTGGGCATGCCGCCTGGGGATCGTGAAGTGGCGTTGAGCAATCGGCCTCCCGAGGTGCGGTCGCGCCTGCTGGCCAAGGTGCGGGAGTACGAGGCGTTGTCACCGGAGGAGCGCGAGTTGCGGTTACGGGCGACGGAACTGCGGTGGTTCCTGGTGCCGCTGATGCGGCAGGGCCCTGGGCAACGGCCGCCGTTGGAGACGAGCGTGCCGGCGCATCTGCGGCAGGCCATCAGCGATCGGTTGGCTTTATGGGATCGGCTTCCGGCCCCGGTGCGGGAACAGTTCCTCCAGAGCGACCAGGCGTTGGACTACTTCAGTCGGGTCACTCCAGCCTCTCGGGCTACGTCCGGTGCTGGCGCGCGGTGGGTGGCAGCGGGGTCGACGAGTGCGCCCGTGCAAGCGGAGGAAAGGGCTGGGGAATCGGGCTTGCCGCGGAGAGCGGCGGCGGATTGGGAGCCGGCGATGCGGCAACTGGCGCGTTTTTTTGAATGGACACCGGAGGAACGGGAGCGGGCGTTGTCCACGTTGACGGACACGGAGCGTCGACAGATCGAGGAGAGTCTGAGGCAATTCGAGCGGTTGCCGCGGGAGCAGCGGCGGGCAGTGATTGCGTCGTTTGGGAAGTTAGCCGCGATGAGTCCGGAGGAACGGCGGGCGTTTTTGCGTAGTGCGGAGCGCTGGAGCGCCATGACGCCTTCGGAGCGCGAGACGTGGCGGCGGTTGGTTCGGCAGGTACCCGAGTTGCCGCCGTTACCGCCCGGTTTTTTCGAGGCTGCTTCGCTGCCGCCGCTGCCGCCGGGGGTGCGGCCGGAAGGTTCGCCGGTCACGGTCCCAGCCACGAACCGACCATGAGGCAGGAGCTGGGTGCAGGCGGTTTGGGGGTGGTCGGAACGCCTCTGGAAGGCGCGGCCTCGGCGGAGGCCGATTTGGGGCCTGCCGTGGCAGGCGAAGGGGTCGGGTGTTCCGACGCGGAGCTGGTGGAGACGACTCGGGCGGGTGACCTGCGGGCGTTTGAGGAGTTGATGCGTCGGCATGGGCCGCGGGTGTTCGGGACGGTTCGCCGCTATGCCCGGCGGGAGAGCGAGGTGGAGGATCTGGCGCAGGAGATTTGGATCAAGGCGTTTCAGAAGCTGGACAGCTACCGGGGAGAGGCGCCGTTTGAGCATTGGTTGATGCGTCTGGCGGTGCGGACCTGTTACGATGCCCTGCGGAGGCATCAACGAAAGCGGGAGGCGAGTTTCACGGATTTGAGCCAAACGGAGCAGGAGTGGCTCTTGAGCCTAGCGCAGGAGCCCGGAGAGATCGAGCCGCACCAGGCAGAGGCAGCCCGACAGTTGGTCCAGCAAATCATGGAGCAACTGTCAGCTGAGGATCGCGTGGTCCTGACGTTGTTGGAGCTGGAGGATCGGTCGGTTCGGGAAATCGCGGACCTGACGGGTTGGTCGGTGGCGACCGTCAAGGTTCGGGCCTTTCGGGCCCGAGCACGCATGCGGCGGCTGTTGACTCGCCTGCTTCAGAGGGAGGCCCGGTAACCGGAACCAGGGTGTAACCGGGTTTGGATCCAGGTTCGTCTATAAGGAAGGTCCAAAAGAATTGGTCATGTTCCGGCCAGTGGAAGAGTTGCGACAACGCTTGATGCGGGCAGCCCGGTCGGCTCCTCCTTCAGAGGCGGTTCCGCCCGGGTTTGAAGCTCGGGTGTTGGCTTCTTTGCGCCGAGGTGCTTCGTCATTCGATCCAACCCGTCTCTGGCTGGAAGGCCTGATGCGGGCGGCGTGGGGATTTGCCGGGCTGAGCCTATTGGTAACGGGCTGGATGTGGTTGGCACCGGGCCCAACCGCGAACGGAGCGGAAAGCGAGGTGGACCTGGAATGGGCCTTAATGGCTGCCCTCGACGAGGGGGCAGAAGATCAAACCTGGTAACGAGAATTGTTGCAGCACCCAGTCGCGAGGGTTGCGGGAGAATCGATGAACGAAGGTGCCACCCAAAACTTCGGAAGACCAGCCGCGGAGAGCGCGGTGGGATGGAAAATTGCAGCAGCAGCAGTTGTGATCTTTGCTGCCGGTGCGCTGACGGGCGGACTCTTGGTCGGAAGGACTCTGGGCGAACGGGAACGCCCGGCCCGGGTCGGGCCCGAGGCTCCCGCGGTGCCGCCTGCCCCCGGGCACAGACTTCCCATGGATGGCGCATCGGTCCCGCCCCCCGGCCCCCCCGTGAGTGAGCTGCGGCATCGAGCCGGACCGGAACTACAACGCCGGCTGGAAGAGCGTCGGATGGAGTTTCTCTTGCGGGCCACACGGGAACTCAAACTGACTCCGGAACAGCGGGCACGGATCGAGCAACACATTCGCGAAAGCCAAGAACGGATTCGCCGTCTGTGGGATTCGGTGCAGCCCCAGTTGCGACAGGAGTTGGCGGAAGCACGGGAACGCATTCGCCAGGAGCTGACTCCCGAGCAACGTCGCGTTTTTGAACAATTGTTGCGACGCGAGCCGGGCCGAAGGCTGGCAGAACCGGAACCGCTCTGGGGTCCAGAACCGCCGGTGCCGGGTGGGCGCGGTCGACCCGAGCCGTGAAGGAAAGAGGCTCAGGGCTGCCCGAGGTCCTAGGGACCTCGCTTTATGTTGGCTGTCGGCCAGCGTCCTGAGTTGAGCCGGCCGCAGACCACGGCCGTTTAATGGGGGTTGAGTTCCCGCTTGGAAACGGCAAAGGACGAAAGGGTTTACCTTCCGAGAAAGGCTTCCGAGGAGGCGCGTCCCATCCGGATCCGGACGGTTCTGCGTGGTGATGGCCAAGGAGGCGGCTGAGGACTCGCGGCAAGCCGACGGTTTGATCTGCCCAACCTGAGGACTTTTAGGGCGTTTGCACCGCATTGGGCAGGGGGGTGTGGGCCCATCTGCGGCTGGGGTGGGATGACGCGCAGCCGATCACCGGCCGCGCCTGGAGGAACGGGGTAGTGTCCTAAAAGTTCTGCAAAAAGAAGAGGGTCATGTTAGCCACTGGGGTGTGTTGGAAAACCCAGTTGAACGAAAGGCAGAACTATGACCCAAAAGCTGAAAAAGAATGACGGTGGGAAGGTAGTGCTGGATGCGGGAGAGGTGAAGTCCGTTTTGATGGCGCAGCCAGATTTGGTAGTGTTTGTCAATTGTCAGTTGGTGGGGATTAAGGCGGGTTGGGTTGGATGTGGAACTGGGGTTTGGATTTCCACCCTTGGGTCCAGGCCTGGGGTTGGGCCAGCAGTTGTTGGAGGGCCAGGA
>Ga0308417_1002174_pt1 | contig 13012 bp, 10 predicted proteins | sample HotsprSampleOS65_FD_203528 | JGI IMG/M metagenome (GOLD analysis project Ga0308417, IMG submission 203528) | Hot spring phototrophic mat microbial communities from Octopus Spring, Yellowstone National Park, Wyoming, United States - 20090730_OS65 ... | reverse complement strand
GCCCGATGATCAAAACCTTGTTCAGACCGCGCATGGTGTTCTCCCAATTGCACCGTGGGCGCAGGCCGGCCCAAACAGGCCGAATGCGCCCTTCGATGATGGCGCGTCAGGCGCTCGTCACGCAGCTTCCGGCGATCCCGATGGCGCCGGCTCGCCCGCATCCACAGGCGCAGTCAACTCCGTGGCGCCTGCGGCCACAGTCTCGGCCTCGGTCACCGGAGGCGTCTCCAGCAACCGGGACACATCGAGATCGTCATCAGCGCGGATGAAGAGAAAGCGAATAACATCCTCCATCAACTTGAGCCGATTTTCAATGCGGGTGACGGACTTCGCGTCCAGTTCCAGCAGGTTGAACACATAGCGGCCATCGCGGAACTTGCGGATGGGATACATCAGCCGGCGCATGCCCCACGGGACGGACTTGAGGATTTTGCCCCCTTCAGCAGTGATGAACCCTGAGATGCGCTCCATAAGCGCAGCCGCGCCGGCGTCATCGACGTCGGGCTTGATGATGAGCGTCAGTTCATAGTAACGAGACATTGTATGAAAAGTGACTCCTTTCCCTGGTATATCTGCCCCCGCTGCTTCAACCGCTTTTGAGCGCGTCACAAGCGCCAAAAAAGCGGACACGCTCGACAGCGCGCCCGCAGGTGAGTCGCAGGAGCGGAAAGCTTTTCTGCCGCCTCGGCTGGCCTGGCGACAACCAATCATATCACGAATCGGGCCAGCCCGGAAACCGATTTACAATTACCGGCATGCACACATCGTCCGACACCGCGCCTGCAACCCGTTCCCCGGCCAGCGACCCCGCCCATACCGCTTCGCCCACGCCGCCCATTCAGATCACTGAATGCCGCACGCGCGCAGAGCGCCGCGCGTTCATCGAGTTCCAATGGGAAATCTATCGAGACGATCCCTACTGGGTGCCGCCGCTTATCAGCGAGCGCGAGGCGTTCTACGATCCGGGCAGGAACCCCTTCTTCGAGCATGCCGAGGCCGGCATGTTCATCGCCCGGCGCGATGGCAGGATTGTCGGCACGATCGTCGCCGTGCTCAACCACCGGCACAACGAGTTTCACCAGGAACAGACCGGCTTCTTCGGCGGATTCGAGTGCGTGAACGATTTCCCGGTCGCCAAAGCCCTGCTCGACACCGCCCGCGACTGGCTGCGCGCGCGCGGCATGACCGTCATGCGCGGTCCGGCCACCCTGAGCAGCAACGACGAGTGGGGGCTGCTGATCGAAGGCTTCGATTCGGAGCCGGTGGTGCTCATGCCCTACAATCCGCGTTACTACGTTGATCTGCTGGAGCAGTACGGCTTTCGCAAGGCGATGGACCTGCTGGCGTGGTGGGTGCCGATCAATGTCGCCCAGGATAAGGTGTTGCGCGGCAAGTTCGAGCGCGTCGTCAACGCCGTCCTCAAGCGCGGCAAATTCACCATCCGCAATGCTGTGCTCAGGGACTTCAACAACGAAATCGAGAAGCTGAAGAAAATCTACAACGGCGCATGGGAAAAGAACTGGGGCTTCGTGCCTTTGACCGACCATGAGTTGCAGCACCTGGCGACCAGCCTCAAGCAGTTTGCCGACCAGGACTTCATCTTCGTGACCGAAGTAGATGGAGAACCGGTCGGCTTCTCGGTGACCCTGCCCAACGTCAACCGGCCTTTGCGCAAGGCCTATCCCAATCCCAGAACGCCGGAATGGTGGACGTTGCTCAAGTTCCTGTGGTATCGGCGCAGCATGGTCAACAGTGTGCGCGTGATTTTGCTGGGCCTGCTGCCGCAGTACCGGGCCAGCGGCATGGACGCAGTCATGATCTACAAGACGCTCGAAGCCGGCCTTCGCAAAGGCGTCATCGGCGGTGAGATGTCGTGGATTCTCGAAACCAATGAGGACATGAACCGCATTAACAAGCTGGTTGGGGGAGAGGTGTACAAGAGATACCGCGTGTATGACATACCCATCGCCCAGCGCGAGCCTTGATCCAGCAGCCGGGCGCGGCCTGCCCGCTGACCGAGGCCGGGTCAGGAGCGGTATGACGCAGCGCATGATCACCAAGAGCCGCCCTCTCAACGTGTTGATCGACGCCTGTCTGATCAACATCAGCTTCGTCCTCAGCTACGTCATGCGCTATGACTGGCAATGGTTTCGCGAGATCGGCTTCGAGGCCCGGCTGTCCGACTACTGGCCGATCCAGTTGACCTTCACGCTGACGCTGCTCGTTCTGTATCAGTTCGACGGAGTGTACGCCAACCGCCGTGCGCCCTCGTGGCTGGATCAGATGTACGCCATCACCAACGGCACGGCCAAAGGCGTCATCATCGTTCTGGCCTTCATTTTCATTTTCCGCCCGCTCACATATTCGCGGCTGTTGATCCTGCAGGCCGGCGTCATCACCATCATCCTGCTTGGCGTCGCCCGCTGGGCGCGCGGATTGATCGAGGCGCGTCTGCGGCGCAAGGGAATCGGTGTGGCGCGGGTGCTGATCGTTGGCGCGGGCGAACTGGGCCGGGCTGTGATGCGCGCCATCGTCGCCCGGCCGGAACTGGGCTATCAGTGCATTGGCTTCGTCGACGACGACCCCGAGCGCGGCGCCACCAACATCGGCCGCTTTCTGGCCCTGGGATCGCTGGGCTGCCTGCCAGACGTGATCGGCCGGCGCGCCGTGGACGACGTGGTGATCACGCTGCCCTGGTCGGCGCAGCCAAAGATCATGCAAGTCATGCGCCTGTGCGAGACGCATCGCGTGCGCGTTCACGTTGCGCCGTCGCTGCTGCAACTCAATTTGAACCGCATCGACGTGGATGATTTCGGCGGCATCCCGCTGCTGACCGCCAATGAGCCCAGGATCGGGCGCGGCGACTGGATTGCCAAGCGCCTGTTTGATTTGATCGGCGCGTCGCTTGTGCTGCTGCTCACCGCCCCCATCATCGTGGTGACTGCCATCCTGGTGCGGCTGGAATCACCCGGCTCGCCGATCTTCTCGCAGATTCGGGTCGGTCAGGATGGCCGGCGATTCAAACTCTACAAGCTGCGCTCGATGCGCGTAGACGCCGACGACCACAAACACGAACTGCTGCCCTACAACGAGGCCGACGGTCCGCTGTTCAAGATGCGCAATGATCCGCGCTTGACCAGAATCGGGCGCATCATCCGCCGGCTGAGCATCGACGAACTCCTGCAATTCTGGAATGTCCTGCGCGGCGACATGAGCATCGTCGGCCCGCGCCCCAATCTGCCCGAGGAAGTGGCGCGTTACGCAGACTGGCAGCGCGAGCGACTGCGGGTGAAGCCGGGCATCACCGGCCTGTCACAGATCAGCGGGCGCAGCGAACTGACCTTTGACGAGACCTGCCTGCTCGACATCTACTACATCGAAAACTGGTCGCTGTCGCAAGACATCAAGATCGCGCTGAAAACCATCCCCTACCTGCTGTCTGCGCGCGGGGCGTACTGACAGACGTCTGCCGGGTCTTGCGCGCGCCAGGGGCGGCGGCTCGCCCCGGCCAGGGTGCGGCTATAATCACCCGAATTGTATGCGCTGGAGTTTGATCGAAATAGCATGTCAACACTGTCCGTAGTAAAGCAAAGCCCCACCCCCGTTCGTTCCGTCCCGTTCACCAAACAAGCCGGCTTCCGCAAAGCCCTCACGCAAAGAATCGAGGCCTATATGGCCGAGCACAAGCTGCCGGCCAAAGACGCGCCGGCCATGTATCTCAAGACCGCCGTCATCATGGCCTGGTGGCTGGGCAGCTACCTGCTCATCATGCTGGGCGGGTTTCACCCGCTGGTCAATGTCGCCCTGTGCGTGTCATTTGGCCTGGCCACAGCCGGCATGGGTTTCAACATCATGCACGACGCCATCCATGGCGCCTATTCCAAACATCCCTGGATCAACAAGATCATGGGCATGACCATGGAGCTGCTCGGCAGTTCGAGCGCATTCTGGCGCCAGAAACACAACGTCTGGCACCACACCTACACCAACATCGCCGGGCTGGATGAGGACCTGGAGGCCAACGGCCTGTTGCGTTTCAGCCCGCACGATCACTGGAAGCCCTTTCACCGCTTCCAGCATCTGTACGTGCCGTTTGTGTACAGCCTGGCCGGCCTGCAATGGCTGTTGTTCCGCGATTTCCAGATCTACTTCACCGGCAAGACCGATGAGCACCATCGCTATCCGCCGCTCAGCCTCAAAGAGCATTTTATCTTCTGGGGCGGCAAGCTCACCATCCTGACGATTTTGCTTGGCCTGCCGCTGCTGGTATTCCCGTGGTGGCAGGTCATCATTGGCTTCCTGATCGTTATGCTCACCATCGGCTTTGCACTGACCACCATCTTCCAGCTCGCGCACGTGATGGAAGAAGCGCAGTTCCCGGAGCCGAGCGGGGATCCCCTGCATGTGGAGAACGAATGGGCCATCCACCAGGTGGAAACCACGGTGAACTTCGCGCCGGGCAACAAGATTCTCAACTGGTACGCCGGCGGCCTGAACTTCCAGATCGAGCATCACCTGATGCCGCACATCTGTCACATTCACTATCCCCGGCTGTCTAAAATCGTGCAGGAAACCTGCCGCGAATTCGGCGTGAAGTACTTCACCTACCCCACCTGGCGCGCAGCCATCGCCGGCCATCTGCGCACACTCAGGCAACTGGGACAGCCCCCGCAAACTGCGCCGTCGCGCGCCTGACACCGACGGGCGCGCGCAGGGGCAGGGACTGGTCGCCCTGCCCCGTTGCCCCATCTGTTTGTCAGCCTGTTTATCAGCCGCCCAGGTTGATGTTGAGGCCCTGTTTGCTGCCCTCGGCAGCCGGCAGATAGCGCGCGATTGCGCCGGCCAGCTTCGACATGGGCATCGTTTGCAGCCACACCCGACCCGGGCCGGTCAGTGTGGCAAACAACAACCCTTCGCCGCCAAAGAGAATATTCTTGAAGCCCTTCACCATCTCCACGCTGAAGTTGACTGTCGGCTCGAACATGGCCACGTGACCGGTGTCCACCTTCAGCCGCTCGCCGGCTGCCAGCGTGTACTCCACCACCTCGCCATCCAGGGCCGCGAACACAGTGCCCGGGCCGTCGAAGCGCTGCATCAACAGACCCTCGCCCCCGAAGAACGCGCCGAATCGCTTCTGGAACTGCACGGCCATATTCACGCTTTTCTCGGCGACGAGAAACGAGTCGCGCTGCGCCACGATCGACTGGCCCTGCGCAAGGTTCACCGGGATGATCTTGCCGGGAAACTCGCTGCTGAAGGCGATCATGGCGTTGTCGCGCTCGGCAGTGAAGCTGGCCACAAACAACGATTCGCCGGTGAACACCCGGCCCAGGATGCCGCCCAGTCCGCCGCGCATGTTAGTGTCCATGCGGATGCCGTCCTGCATCCACGACAGCGCGCCGGTTTCGGTGTACACCGTCTGGCCGGCCCGCAACTGCATCACCACGGTCTGCATGATCGTGCCCAGCACCTGGTAAGTTGACCCGCCCACAGTGGCGCTGCTGATGGCCACCGTTGGATCCGGCACATCCAGCCGCTGCCCGGCGACATTGGTAAATGCTTCGCTCATGTGTTTGCACCTCTTCTTCCAGATCTTGCCTGTAACAAGCGCGTGCGGCCGGCCTTCACGACATACAGGCCGGCGCCGCCGCGACGTGCCGCAACCATATCAGAGGATTCATGCGCCGGCTGACATCTCGTTGTCGAGAGGCTGAATCAAAGCCCCCTTATCCAGACGCCCGTCGCCGGCTACATCTGCTGGCGCCCTTCGAGCGCGCGACTGAGGGTGATCTCGTCGGCGTATTCCAGATCGCCGCCGACAGGCAGGCCGCGCGCCAGCCGTGTCACCCGCACGCCCGTTCCAGCCAGCTTGCGCTGAATGAACGAGGCGGTGTTCTCGCCTTCGAGCGTGGGATTGGTGGCCAGAATCACCTCGCGCGCCGGCTGCCCCGCTGCCCGGCTGCTTTCGACGCGCGCCAGCAGTTCCCGCAAGCGCAGATCATCCGGCCCGACGCCGTTCATCGGCGAAATGACCCCGTGCAGCACGTGGTAGACGCCGGTGAAGCTCCGCGAGCGTTCGATCGCCACAACGTCCAGCGGCTCCTCCACCACGCAGATGACGCTCTGGTCGCGGGCCGGATCGCTGCAAATCTCGCATGGGTCGCGCTCGGTGATGTTGAAACAGACCGAGCACAGCCGGGTGAGCGTTTTCAGGTCGCGCAGCGCATCAGCCAGCGCAAGCGAGATCTCCGACGGCGCGCGCAGCAGGTAGTACGCCAGCCGCGAAGCCGACTTTGGCCCAATGCCCGGCAACTGCGCGAAGGCGTCAATCAGCCGGACAACCGAGGGCGGAAGGGTTCTGTTGGGTGTCGCCATGCTTTCAGCGCGCTTTCATTGCGCATCGCGTCATTGCATCCCGGCCAGGCAGCCTTCTCACGCCAATGACCCAATGACTCAATGACTCAATGACTCAATGACTCAATGACCCAATGACCCAATCACTCAATCACATCAGCCCCGGAATGTTCAGTCCGCCGGTGATCGCTTCGAGGCGCTGGGCAGAATGCGCCTGCGACGCGAGGATCGCCTCATTCACAGCCGCCACCAGCGCATCTTCCAGCATGCCGGTGTCGTTCGGATCAACCAGGCTCGGATCGATCTTGATGCTTTGAACGCGCTGGTGGCCGGTGATGGCAATGGTGATGGCGCCGCCGGCGGCCGTCACATTGACAATCTCGTTCTCCAGCTCCTCCTGCGTCTTGCGCATTTCCTCCTGCATTTTCTGCAGCTTGCTCATCATGTCCGCCTGCGGATTGGCCGGCCCGCGCGGCGTCCAGTCTGTCCGTCGTCCTTTTGCCATCGTGTCTCGTGTCTCCTCTATTTGCCTCTGGCGTCGATTGCGCTCGTCAATCGTCAATCGTCAATCGTCAATCGTCAATCCAAAATCCAAAATCCAAAATCCAAAATCGGGATCATCCTTCCCTCACCCGGCCGCCCAGCCGTTGCGCCGCCTTGACCAGCGGGTCCTCGCCGGGTTCCGGTTCCGGCTGCTGAGCCGAGGATATCACCAGACTGTACTTGCCGTTCAGCAGCCGGTTGAGCGCAGTGACGACCGCTAGCTTGTTTTTGGGGTCTTCCAGGCGCGTCTTGAACAAGTCATGGTCGGCCTGGATGCGCACCACCTCGCCGTCGATCGCCTGCGGCCGGCACGACCGCAGCAACGCCGCCGCCGGCTTGTTGATGGCGTTCACCTCCTGGATCAACTGTTTCCAGGCTGCCCGCAGCATGTCGAGATTGGATTCACCCTCCCGGCGGACTTTGTCCGCGCCATCTCCGGCGCTCCTCGTCGCAGCGGGCGCGGCAACCGGTCGCGCGCCCTCGGCTGAGATGGCCGGCTTGTTGGCCTCAGCCCGCGCTGTCGCATCGCCAGTGTCACCCGACGCCGCCGTCTCTGGCTGTGACGCAGCCGGCCGTTCTGCCGGCTGTGGTGTCGCTCGAGACGCCGGGCGCGGCCGCGCTGTCGGCTGTTCAGCCGGTTCAGGCGCGTGCGCGCCATCCCCATCTCCTGTTGCGGTCACACATTCCAGAAACGCCAGTTCGAGCGCCAGTTGCGCGTCGATGTTGCCGCGCATGTCATTCACGGCCGCGCTGAAGGCGCGGATGCTGCGCAGAATCATGCCGGCGCTCATGCCGGCGGCATACTCAGCAAGCTCCGCTCGCTCCGCTTCGCTCCAGTCAGCCTGGCCGGCCTGCGCTTCTTGCGGCGCGACCCTGGCCTGCAAAATGGCGCGCAAGTAATCCACCATCTGCCGGGCCAGTTGGCGCGCGTCAGCGCCCTGGTCGATGGCCGACTGAATGGCGTCCAGCCCGGCAGCCGGGTTGCGCTGCGCCAACCCTTCCATCAGGCCGCGCACAGTGGCCGTGTCGGTGGCGCCCAATGCCTCGCGCACATCATCGACCGAGATGCGCATCGAACTGGACGACGCCAGTTGATCCAGCAGGCTGATGGCGTCGCGCATGGCGCCGGTCGCCTGGCGCGCGATCAGGGTGAGGGCGTGATCGTCGGCCTCGATCCCCTCGGCCTGGCAGATCTGGCGCAGCCGGCCCACAATCAGCCGCACCGGCACGCGCTTGAAGTTGAAGCGCTGGCAGCGCGACAGCACCGTGGCCGGGATTTTCTGCGGGTCGGTCGTGGCCAGGATGAACACCACATGCGGCGGCGGCTCTTCCAGCGTTTTCAACAGCGCGTTGAACGCCGACACAGACAGCATGTGCGCTTCGTCGATGATGTAGACCTTGTAGCGCAGCTCGTTCGGTTGAAAGACCACCTTGTCGATGATCTCGCGCATCTTCTCGACCTGGGTGTGCGTGGCTGCGTCGAACTCGATGACATCGAGCGCCCGGCCTTCGCTGATCGCCTCGGCCAGTTGCGCCGTGTGCGGGTTGGCCGGATCAAGCCCTTGCAGGTTGATCTCTTTGGCCAGGATGCGCGCCGTGGTGGTCTTGCCGCATCCGCGCGAGCCGACAAACAGGTAGGCATGGCCGACGCGACCGCTCGCAATCTGATTCTTGAGTGTTACCGTGACGTGCTCCTGCCCCACCACTTCGTCGAAAGACTGGGGACGCCACTTGCGGTAGAGTGCTTGTGCCACAGCAGACTCGCATGTATGGCCGTTTGGCCGTTCGATCACTGGATCATTGGCGCCCGCGTTGCCGGCGCCCGCGCTGTCAGCGCCTTCGCGCGACGCATGGCCCAATGACGCATGGACTCAGTACACCGGCACGGATGGGTCTACCTCCCGCGCCCAGGCAAGAATACCACCCTTGACGTTCTTCACTTTCTTAAAGCCCATCTGGCGCAGAAAGAGCACGGCGTCGGCGCTGCGAACGCCGCTGCGGCAATGCACCAGGATTTCATCGGTCTGGCTCAACTCACCCAGCCGGCCGGGCAGCTCGCCTTTGGGAATGAGGCGGGCAGCCGGCAGGTGAGCGATCTCCCACTCCTGAGGCTCGCGCACGTCGATCAGGGTCGCGCCCGGCAGGCCGGCGGCAATCCGGTCGCGCAGTTCGGTCACCGTGATCTCAGGCACATCGGGCCGCGAGGCGGAATGGCCGGCAGAGTCCGGGTCGATGGCCGGCATGCCGCAGAACGCTTCGTAGTCGATCAACTCGTGAATCGTGCGACGCTCGCCGCAGATCGGGCAATCGGGGTCTTTGCGCAGCTTCAGCTCGCGGAAGCGCATGTCGAGCGCGTCGTAGAGCAGCAGCCGGCCCACCAGCGGCTCGCCGATGCCGGCGATCAGTTTGACGGCCTCAGTGGCCTGGATAACCCCGATGACGCCCGGCAGCACGCCCAGCACCCCGCCCTCGGCGCACGAGGGCACCAGGCCGGGCGGGGGCGGTTCGGGATACAGGCAGCGGTAGCATGGCCCGCGCTCTGCCCAAAACACAGAAGCCTGCCCCTCGAACCGGAAGATGCTGCCATACACATTCGGTTTGCCCAGCAGCACGCAGGCGTCATTGACCAGATAGCGCGTGGGGAAATTGTCCGTGCCGTCCACAATCACATCGTAGTCGGCGAAAATGCGCAGCGCGTTCTGGCTGGTCAGCGGCTCCTCAAACCCCTCGATGTGGATAAATGGGTTGATGTCGAGCAGGCGGGATTTGGCGCTCTCCAGCTTGGGCTTGCCCACCGCGCTCTGGCCGTGAATGATCTGCCGTTGCAGATTGGACTCGCTGACAGTGTCGAAATCGACGATGCCGATGCGGCCCACGCCGGCGGCAGCCAGATACATCGCCCCCGGCGAGCCAAGCCCGCCCGCCCCAACCAGCAACACACTGCCGGCTTTCAACTTTTTTTGCCCCTTCATGCCCACTTCGGGCATGATGAGGTGACGTGAATAGCGCCGGATCTCAGCATTGGAGAGTCTTACCGCTTCGCCTTCGCCTTCATCCTCATCTTCATCTTCGTCCTCATGCGCCAGAGGAACAGACGGGCTGCCGCCCGCCACGCTCGGCACGATGCTCACCTGCGCCCCGTCCGGCACGAGCGTCTCAAAGCCTTGCAGATGGCGCACATCTTCATCTCCGAGGTACACATTAACGAACGAGCGCAGTTTGCCTGTGTCGTTGAACAAATGCCGCCTCAGATCGGGATAGCGATCCGCCAGCGATGCCAGCACGCTTTGCACAGTCCCGGATTCAGCCGTCACTTCTTTGCTGCCGCCGACGTAGGGTCGCAGCGGCGTGGGTATGCGAATGGTTACCATGCGCAAAAGGATACCTTATTGCGCGCCAACGCCATCGATGTTGAATCAGGCGGTGTCGCCCCGGGCCGCGCGCCGGGAACAGACAACGCGCGCCACAACAGTGGCGCCCCGGCCAGGCGCGCTGTCGATCGTCAGCGTCCCGCCAAGCTTTTCGATCCGCTCGCGCATCGACTTGAGGCCGAGGTGGCCGGGGAACTCGCCTCTGGGATCGAAGCCGGCGCCATTGTCCCGGACTTCGAGCGTGACGCCGTCGCCATCGCTCGCCAGCCGGATGCTCGCCCGGGTCGCTTTGGCATGCTTGACGATGTTGTGCAACGCTTCCTGCGCAATGCGATACAGCGCCTCTTTGCAGTCGAAAGACAACTGCGGTTCTTCGCAAAACTCGGTCTCCACGGCGATGTGATGTCGAGCCTGCATGGACGCGCCGTGCTTGGAAAGCGCAGCCACCAGCCCCTCGTTTTGAAGCGATTCCGGGCGCAACTCGAAAATGAGGGCGCGCATCTCGGCCATGCCGGCCTCTGCAAGCTGCAACACATAGTCCAGCGGCTGGGCCAGTTTGCGCCGCAACGAATCGTCTCGGGCAGCGTCCGCCGGCGCGGCGCGCTGATCTTCGGCCTGGGCCGAGTCGAGCAGCCGGCGGGCCGTGCGCGCGCCCAGCGCAATGCCGTACAGCGCCTGCGACACCGAATCATGCAACTCGCGGGCCAGCCGTTGCCGTTCCTGCAGGACAGCGAGCTGCTGAGATTGCTGGTACAGGCGCGCGTTCTCGATGGCGATAGCGGCCTGGTTGGCGATCGCCAGCGCCACCGAGGCATGCTGGGCGGTGTAGTAGCCGGCCTGGCCGTGATCGAGGCTGAGCACGCCAATCATGCGATCCTGCACCATCAGGGGAACGCCCATCCAGCAATGGATATGGCTCAACAGGGTGTTCATATGCTCGCCGGCCGATTCGCGAAACGCTCTGGCCAGCCGGTGATCGCCGCGCACATCCGAAATGATCACCGGCGCGCGCAGCCGAAACACTTCTTCCGCAGCAGAGGGCCTGGACAGGCGCAGCGCCAGCATCTGTTCGCGCGGCGCCGGCCCTCGATAGTCCAGACTGACCAGCCGCCCCTCCTGCAACAGGAAAATGGCGCAACTGGTGTAGTCGATCACCGACTTCAGACGGTCCAGAATCAGGCCAAGCAAAGGCTCCAGCTCCAGAGTCGATGCGACATCGTGCGAGACTTGCAACAGATTGGAGAGTTCGCGAGTTCGCTCGGAGACGCGCCGCTCCAGTTGCCGCTCGCTCTCCTGGAGTTTCTGGCGGTTGACCTTGATGCGTTCAAGCATGGTCTGGAAGCCGGTCAACAGCCGCCACCCCTCGGTGCCGGCGCTAAATTGATCGACCGGCACCGCCGGCACATCATCCGGGTTGCGGCTGACATGCTCGAACAAACGCAGCAATGTGGCGTACGAGCGGGCGGTGGGCAACAGCGTCATGAAGATGGCGAGAAAGATCAGCACAGTCAACCCCAGCGTGAGCACCAGCGCATTCAGAAAATAGTTCCGGGTGCGCGCCTCGATGTCGCCAAGATACATGCCCGTGCCGATATAGCTATCCCACTCCGGAATGCCGACCACGTAGGAGATCTTGCGTTGCGGGATGGCGCTGCCCGGCGGCGGGTAGTCGTACTCCACATACCCATCGCCAGACGGGCTTCTGGCCACGCGAATCAGCTCCTGGGTGATGTTCTTGCCGCTGGCGTCTACGAGATCGAATTCATTGGCGCCTTCGCGCGGCGGGTTGTACGGCAGCAGCCACACGTCACCGTCGTAGCTGCCCATGAAAAGATAGTTGCTGCCGGCCTCGTCGGTGTAGGTCATCCGCCGAACCAGTTCGCGCCCGATCATGCGCGCCTGCTCGGGAGAGATCTGGCCGGCGCGCTGCTGCTGGCGCGTCGGCTCGACCACGCTCAACGCGATTTGCACCAGCCGTTTCAGCTCCTGGCGCCGGAACTCCACGGTGCGGTCGGCATAGCCACGAGAGAAGAAGACGAACAGCACAGCGTAGCCGGCCAGCACAAGCAGCACGGCAATGGAGACGCGAACCAGGCTGCTCTCGAACAGCGCCAGCAGCCGGGGAAGACGATGGAGCGGCATGACACAGTGGCAGGCGCTTGCGCCGACAAGCGCCTGGACCGTCACAGGTCGATGCTACGCATTGACCGCGCCGGCGCTGACCAGCCCGATGCGGACTGCGTACAAGGCCGCTTGCGTCCGGCTTTGCACGCCCAGCTTGGACAGAATATTGCTGACGTGCGTCTTGACAGTCTTCTCACCAATGGTCAGCGTAGAGGCGATTTCTTTGTTCGACTGGCCCTGCGCCAGCAGGCGCAGCACTTCGGTCTCGCGCTCGGTGAGCGTTTCCGGGCTGTCGGGCACGCGCACCTCGCGCATCAGCCGCGCGGCAGCCCGGGGCGAAAGCTGCACCTGGCCGGCTGCCGCAGCCTTGATGGCGCGGCACAGTTCGTCGGCGTGGGTGTCCTTGAGCATGTAGCCAATGGCGCCGGCCTTCACCGCGCCAACCACCGACGCATCTTCCAGCACGCTGGTCAGCGCAAGCACCTCGGTGTCAGGCAGTTCCCGCCGGATCGCCCCGATCGCGGCAATGCCATCCATAACCGGCATGAGCAAATCCATCAGCACGACATCGGGCTTCAACTCGCGCGCCTTCCTGACTGCTTCGGCGCCATCGGCGGCTT
>Ga0308417_1002172_pt1 | contig 13022 bp, 10 predicted proteins | sample HotsprSampleOS65_FD_203528 | JGI IMG/M metagenome (GOLD analysis project Ga0308417, IMG submission 203528) | Hot spring phototrophic mat microbial communities from Octopus Spring, Yellowstone National Park, Wyoming, United States - 20090730_OS65 ... | reverse complement strand
GCCGGGCGAACCGAGGAGGAAATCTACGAGCAGCTCGGCCTGCTTTGGATCCCCCCCGAGCTGCGCGAAAATCAGGGCGAAATCGAAGCCGCCGCCGAGGGTCGTCTTCCCCGGCTGGTCCGGTTCGACCAGATCCACGGCGACCTGCACGTACACACCAGTGAGAGCGACGGTCGCGCCAGCCTCGAGGAAATGGCCCAGGCCGCGCGTGAAATGGGTTACTCCTATCTGGCCGTCACCGACCACTCCAAGGCGCTGGCCATGGCCAACGGACTGGATGAGGCCCGCGTGATCGCCTTCGCTCGCAAAGTTCGGGAACTGAACGCCCGCGGGGATCTCGGCATCCGGATTCTGGCCGGCATCGAATGCGACATCCGCCGCGACGGTACGATGGACCTGGCCGACGACGCGCTGGCCGAACTCGACCTCGTCATCGGCAGCATCCATAGCTACATGAACCTCGAGCCCGCCGAGATGACCGACCGCTTGCTGCGCGCCCTCGAGTCACCCTATCTGCACGTGCTGGGGCATCCCACGGGCCGCCTGCTGCTGGCTCGCGAAGGCTACGCCTACGATTTCGAGCGCGTCGCCGAGGAAGCCGCCCGACGCAACGTCGCGCTGGAAATCAACGCCAGCCCCGAACGGCTCGATCTCTACGACGCACGATTGCGAGTCGCCAAAGCGCGGGGCTGCCGTTTCGTGATCACCACGGACGCCCACCATCCGCGACACTTGGAGAACATGCGCTACGGCGTCATGATGGCGCGGCGAGGGTGGCTGGAGGCGTCCGACGTGCTCAATACGTTATGCTGGGATGAGTTGGCCCGGACGCTGGCTCGCCGCTGAGCCGGGCTCGACCAGACGCCGAACTCTGCTTTGGCAAGCGTCATCATGTCTGCGGGGCTGACTCTGCGAATTCCCATCGAACGCGACCGGCTGGCCAACGGCCTGCGGCTGGTGCTCCTCGCCCAGGCCGGCGCGCCCGTGGTCACCATCTACGTCATCTACGGCGTAGGAGCGCGGGATGAAAGGCCCGGGCGCACCGGATTCGCCCATCTGTTCGAACACATGATGTTCCAGGGATCGGCCAACGCACCGAAGGGAATGCACTTCCGGCTGGTGGAAAGCAACGGCGGCGCCCTCAACGGCTCCACCCATCCCGACTATACCGACTATTTCGAAATCCTGCCTGCCGACAAGCTGGCCCTCGGCCTGTGGCTCGAAGCCGACCGCATGCGCGGCCTGGCCATCACGGAAGAAAACCTCCGCAACCAGAGGGAGGCCGTCAAGCAGGAACGGCGCCTCTCTTTCGACAACCAGCCTTACAACACCGCGCTCGTCGAGCACTGGCCCCGCCTGGCCTTCCGCAACTGGGCCAACGCCCACTCTTTGATCGGCTCCTACGAAGACCTGGAAGCCGCGACCGTGGAAGACGTCGCCGCGTTCTTCAGGACGTACTACGCTCCCAATAACGCCGTACTGGCCCTTGCCGGTTCGTTCGATCCGGATGAGGCGCGCCGGCTGGTGGAAACTTACTTCGGCGACATCGAACCCCAGCCCCAGCCGCCGCGTCCCGATCTGGCCGAACCCGAGCAAACCGAGCCGCTCTGGCAAACCTACCGGGACACTCTGGCCAAAGTGCCCGCCGTAGTGATCGGCTATCCCGGGCCTGTTCGTCGCTCGCCGGACTACTACGCCCTCACCCTGCTGGACATCGTGCTCACGGCGGGCGAAAGCTCGCGGTTCTATCAGAATCTGGTCAAGGGCAGGCAATCGGTCATTCAGTACGAAGCCAATCTGGGCTGGCCCTTCGCCGGGCCCACCGACTACCTGCACCCCGGCCGGTACGCCATCTTCCTGCTCCACCATCCCGATTTCCGCGGCGAGGAGATCGCTGACCACGTCGAGCAGGAAATCGCGCGCATCCAAAACGACGGCGTGCCGGAAGCCGAACTCCACCGAGCGCGCGCTTTCCTGCGGTCCACGCGCCTGCGCCAGTTGGAGAGTTCGCGGACCAGGGCGACGCTGGCCGGACTCTATGAGCTGCTGGACGGCGACCCTGACCTGTTGAACAGCGAGCTGGACATCCTTTCCGAGCTGACGCCCGCGCAACTGCGCGATGCCGCCCAGCGCTACTTCGTCCCGCAACGGCGCGCCGTGCTCGAAATCGTCCCCGCCCCTGAAATTTCGGAGTCCTGATGATCGCCCGGCCGCCCCTTGCTCGCGATCTCCCGCATTTTCGCCTGCCGGACTGCCTCCAGGCACAGCTCGGCAACGGCCTGGAAATTCTGGCCGTCGGCGACGACCGCCTGCCGCTCGTCCACGTGCGCCTGGGGTTCCCGGCGGGCGCCAGGTTCGACCCGGCCGAGCTGCGGGGACTCTCGGAAACCACGGCAGCCCTGCTCACGCAAGGCACCGTGCGACGCGGCGCGCGTGAAATCGCCGAGCGCGTTGCCGAACTCGGCGCCTCCCTGCGGGCGCATTCCGGCGCCGACTCGCTCGTCCTCGAAGGCAGCGTGCTCTCGGAAAACCTCGATGCCTTTCTGGAGCTGGTCGCCGAAGTCGTGCGTCTGCCCGTGTTCCCCGAAGAGGAGGTCAGCCTCCGCAAGAACAACCGCAAGCAAGAGTTGCTTGCCCAGAGGGCACTGGCCGATTTCCTCGCCCAGGAGAAAGCCGCCGAACTGGTCTTTGCTCCTCATCCTTACGCGCGTCAGGAACCCACGCCCGAAAGCATTGACCGGCTCGACCGCCCGGCCATCGTCGGCTTCCATGAACGCCACCTCAGCCCCTCCCGAGGCCTTCTGGTTCTGGTCGGCGCCTTGCCTGGACGGGAAGAGCTGCTCGCACGCCTGAGCCGCGTGTTCGGTGACTGGTCCCCGAAACCGGTGCAGGACGCCGAGACGGTGGCGCCGCCTCCACCTCGCCGCGTCATCGTGCTGATTGATCGGCCAGGGTCCGTGCAGGCGGACGTGCGCATCGCCCGTCTGGCCGTCACGCGAACCGATCCCGACTATTTCCCGCTGCTCGTCGCCGCCACCGTGCTGGGAGGAGGCGCCAGCTCTCGCCTGTTCACCGAAATTCGCGAGAAACGGGGTTACGCCTACGATGCGCACAGCGTCCTCACGGCGTACCGCGAGGCAGCTCTGGCGGAAGTGGTCACGCAGATCCGCAGCGAGGTGCTGGCCGACGCGCTCGCCGCCGTGCTCGAGCAAATGGAGAGGATCGGACGCGAGCCGGTGAGCGCAGAGGAGCTGGAAACCGCCAGGAACTACCTGTGTGGGGTGTTCGTGATCCGGCTGGAGACGCTGGCCGGTGTCGCGTCCCAGTTGGCAGCCACTCGCTTGCTGGGCCTGCCGCTGGATTACCTGGAGCAGTACGCCGGCCGGATTCGCGCTCAGGAGGCCGGCCACGTGCAGGCCGCCGCAGCACGCCACTTGTCGCCCGAGGAGGCAGCGATCGTGGTTGTAGGCGACGCCGAGCAAATCGGCCCCACCCTGGCACAGTTCGGCACCGTTCAATACGAAAAGGCGCCGTGAAAATCCTGGCATCCCGCACGTTGTGCCGCACCAAGATCTTCGACGTGACCGAAGAGCATGTGGTCGAGCCGGGTGGAGTCGAGGCGCTGCGGGCCGTCGTCCGGCATGGCCCCTCGGCGGTGGTGGTCGCCGTGGATGCAGGCGAGCGCGTGCTGCTGGTTCGTCAATTCCGCCTTCCCGCGGGCGGGTCCCTTTGGGAGCTGCCTGCCGGTCGGGTCAATCGAGATGAAACTCCCCTGGCGGCGGCGCGCCGTGAACTGCTGGAAGAGACAGGCTACCGTGCACGTCGTTGGAAGAAGCTGCTCGCTTTTTACCCCAGCCCCGGCTATGTCACGGAGAGGATGCACCTGTACCTTGCGACCGGACTGAAACGGGGCGAGGCCCGGCCCGATGACGATGAGCGGATCCGCTGCCGCTGGTTCAGCCGTCGCGAGCTGGCGGACCGGTTACGCTCCGGGCGCATTGTGGATGGCAAGACCCTGGTCGGGCTGCTGTTGTGGGAGCGCTTGCGTCGCTCATCCAAAACCTGAATCCTGCCGAACCCTTGCTGCATCCAAGCGAGCAGAAACATCATAACCGTGCGGGCGGGGCCGGGTCGGCTGGGACTCCACCGGCCCGTCCCTCACGCTTCACTCAGGGGGACTGGCAGCGGGTCGTTGGACCCGCCGCCGGGGACAGAGAAGACGGGGTGGGACCCAGGGGCCGCAGCCGCGGCCCCTGATGTTTTTTGGGATACCTTACTTGGCGCCGGGGGGTTTGGGCGGCGTTGCGGGCTTGGCGGCAGGCGTGACCGGTTTGGGCGCCGCGGTCGCAGGAGCTTGAGCCGAAGGCGAGTTCTTGTCGTACAGCTCTACGATCGCCTGCGTGATGTCAATCGAATTGGCCGCGTACAGTACGGGGGTCTGCGGTGAACTGACATCCAGGATCAGGGCGAAGCCGTTATCGCGCGCATACTTGTCGATCACTTGCATCAGCCGCCCGCCGAGCTCTTGCAGAATCTTCTGCTGCTCCTGATCGAATTCGTCCTGGGCGTCTTCCGTTTCGCGGTTCAGGGAGCGCGTTCTGGCGTCGATTTCCCGCATCAACTTCTGGCGGGCCTCCTCGCTCAGGGTGTTGGCCCCGCGGCGAAGTTGGTCCTGAAGCGCCTGGATCTCACCCTGTTTCTTCTCCAGTTCCCTCCTCTTGGGGTCGAACTTTTGTTGCAGATCAGCCGCGGCTTTCTGGCCGTCCTTGGTGCTGATGATGGCCTGCTGGATGTGAATGATGCCCACCTTGGTGGGCTGCTGGCCGAGTGCCGGGAGCGCCAGCGCGCATGCCACCACGGGAATCGCGTAGAAGCCAAACCTCACGGGTATTTCACTCCTTTATGCGGGATCGCTACTATCATAACGAAAATCGTCCTCCCGTTCCGGCCGCACCGTCAGAACGTGCGCCCGATCGTGAAGCGGAAGGTGCTCCGCCGCTCCCAGAAGGGAACCGCCTGGCCGAACAGCACCACCGAGTTCACGAATGTCGCCTGGTTGGGGAAGTGGGAGCGGTCCACGACCACGGGCGGTTGCAGGAAGCGTCGCACGATGGTGGGGTTGTAGGCCCAGTAGACGCGGAACGGCGCGTTCACCACGGGCAACAGCACCTGGATTTCCAGACCGGTCGAAGTTCGGACCGCTTGCGTGCCCGGCGCAATCCGCACGCGCCCGTCAAAACCCGCCTGCGGGAACTTGCTGTTGAGCTCCGCCAGCCGGTCCGGGTTCAGCGTAAGCTGACCGGGACGCAGGATCTTGTTCAAGCCGGCGTCGAAGAACAAAGCCAGATTCACCGGGCCCACGATCGGAATCCGGTATTCGAAATTGCCGATCCCCTGCGCATCCCCGCCCGGAAAGATCATCTGGTAGACGGGGATCGAACGCGTCACCGGCACAAACTGCTCCACGCCGTCCACGATCACTTTCTGCTGGCGCGCCGAACCATCGTCGTTGAGCACGTTGATAAGGGCCTCGCTGGGCATATAGGCCACCGGGCTGACGCCCCAGATCTCGAAGCCGCGCACGTCCTGCTCGCCCCCGATGTACCAGCGGTGGAAGGGCGGCGCCACCCGCCCGCCGTAGCCGCTGACGAAGGCGCCCAGCAGGTGCAGGCCGATCACGTGCCCTCGCTTGAAGCCGCTGCGAAACCACTTGAAGTCCACCGACGGCTGGATCATGTTCACGTTGCCGCCCAGGAACGAGCCGGCGAAGCCCATGGAAAGCGCCAGGCTCTTGCCCCGGGTGGGGGTGATCGGGTGGTCCACCGTATTGTAAATGTAGGAGGGCGTGATCTGGCTGGTGCGGATGCCGGTCAAGGTGTTGGGCCCGCCCAGTCCCTGAAAGTTGATGTAATCGAAATAGGCCTTCGCCGCCGCACTCAGAACCTGGTAGCGGGAGGTGCTGAAGCCGTAAGTCAGGCTCACGCGCGCGAAGGTGCGCCGCAGCGGATAACTTACGAAGACCGTGAATCCTTGCCCGTTGGAAACGTAATTGAGCAGATTGTCCTTGCCCAGCGCCTCGAAATAGGGCAAAAGGTTCCGCCCCGTGAAAAGCGAAACTTCGCGCCCCTGGTCGTAGTTGAAACGTTGCGTGAACACCGTGAATCCGAGCTGAATGGGCCGGTCCAGGAAATAGGGCTCGGTGAAACCGAAAGTCACTGCGCGCAGCCGGTCGCCCAGTTGGGTATCAATGGAAAGCGTCTCGCCCAAGCCCAGGAAGTTATTCGTCGAGTAATTGAACCCGACGAAGCTGCCCGCGATTCCGGAGACCCCGCCGGTCATGCCCACGGAATTCTTGCCGCGTTCCTTGACCTTGAGGGTGATGTCCACCGTGTTGGTCCGGGTATCGCGTTTGATCTCGGCCGCCTCGTTCTCCTTGAGCTGTTCGAAATAGCCGAGCTGGTTCAACCGCAGGATACTGAGCTCCCAGAGCCGCGTGTTGAAGATATCGCCCTCGTCGATCAGTAACTCGCGCCGGATGACCTTGTCCCGCGTGGTGGTGTTGCCCACGAAGTCAATCCGCCGCACGAAGAACTGGTTGCCCTCGTCGGCGTGGATGATCACATCCAGCTTGCCGTCGTTGGGATAAGGCTGGAAATCGGGCTCGGGCACGAAGTCGATATAGCCGAATTCGCCGTACAGCTTCCTCATGTTCTCCAGTCCCTTGCGGAACTTGGCGGTGGAGAACACGTCGCCCGGCCCCATCTGGAACAGCTCCCTCGTCAGGCGCTCGCTGCCCGCGCGGAACAGCTTCACCCCCACGAGGTTGAACCTGGCGATCCGGTACTGGCGCCCTTCCTCGACGGGAACCGCGATATCGGCCCTTTTGCCGGGCCGGTTCATGTAAAACAAGGGCACGCGGAACTTGCCGCCGCCGACGTCACGGATGGTGACCTCATGATCCAGCGCCCGCGCCAGAAAGTACCCGCGCTGCTGGTACCAGTCCCGGATCCGCTCCTTGTCCTCTTCCAGCTTGCTCAGATCGTAACTCTTGGCGAACAGATTCTCGAACAGGATCGAGTACGGTATGCCCACCGGGCGCAGATTGCGCATGGCGCGCCGCACGGCGCGGTCGCTGAAGACCTGGTTGCCCTGGATGTCTATCCTGCCGACCTTGACCTTGGGGCCCTCCTGCACCCGGAAGACAATTTCCACCGAGGAAGGCGGAATGCGCCGCAGCTCCGGTTTGACCGAGGCGAACTGCCGCCCGCGTTCGGCCAGAAAGTCGCGCAGCACCGTGACGGCCCGCTGGACCTTGTTGGGATCGTATTGCGATTCGACGCTGAGCCCGACGCGCCGCTCCTTGAAGCGGTCCAGGATTTCCGAGGTGGTGACCGACTTGACCCCCTCGTACTTTATGCTCCGCACCACCTGCCGCTCCACAACCACGAAGCGGACGACCCAGCCTGTCTTGCCCGGTTCCACTTCCAGGCGAATGTCGTCGAACCGCCCCATGTTCCACAGTTGCATGAAGTCGCGGCGCAACGTCTCCTCGTCGTAGCGGTCGCCTTTACGCGAGAAAATCATGCCGCGCAGCGTGTCCTGCGGCACGCGCCGGGCGCCGCGAAACTCGATCGCCTCGACGATGTCTTCGGGCGGGCGCGCGGCCGGCGCCTCCGCCGGCTCGGGAGGTTTCTCCGGGACCGGAGGCTTGGGCGCTTCCGGCTGGGGCTGCTCCGGCGCCTGCGGCACAGGCTCAAAAGGCGCAGGCCGACCCGGCGCGGGCTGTTGCGGAGCGGGCTTTTGCGTCTCCGGCGCTTGCGGAACAGGCTCGAAAGGACTCGGGCGTTGCTCGCGGCTCGGGGCCTGAGCGGCGGCCGGCGCCATCCACAAACATCCGGCCATCAGCCCCACCACGCAGCTCAGGCGGGCAGCTCTGCTCACCTTCATCGAAGCCAAATTCCATGCCTTGTCGGGATGCCGCCAGGCAGGCACGGGTGCTCTGCTCGCGCCTCTGCCCGAGCCTGCATCCCGGCGGGCGTGAGCCTCACGCCCGATGCCTTGTGTTCGACGTCCGACGGTTGTGCCCGGTTTCGGAAACCGCCGCTTTCACAGGCGCTGTACGAATTCCCATTCTAGCCGAAACGCCCGCCTTCGGGCTCACTCCGGCGCCGTCTCCGGCTCGATACGATCTGCATGCCGGGGCTGCGGGGACTGAGACCCGAGCACCACCCCGAACAGCAAATGCGCGACCAGCAACGTGCGCGGCGAGGCGTAGATCCAGGCCACAGCGCCAAGCTTGCGGAAAACGAGCGCATTGGTGATCCAGTACGTCGCCAGTCCGGCGAGAATGCCCAGCAGCAACAAACGCCGGCGGCTGCGCACCATCCCGGTCACCAGACCGAAAGCGGCCCCGATCAGGCCCGTCACGAACAGGGTGAGCGCAACGCCCACCAGCGAACTCCAGCCAAAACCGCGACGGAGAATCGTTTCCTGATTGAGCAGCGTGGCAAGCAGATTGGGCACGGTCCACGTCGGCTGGCGCAACAGACTGGAAACCAGCAGGAACCAGCCCACCATGAGCAGCCCGCCCAGCACGCCGCGGTGCAAACCGGCCACCGCGCCCCAGGCCAGCGCGAGGCCTCGCCCGTTCGCCCGCGTGATCGCTTCGCTCATGCAAGCTTCCCCCGCTGCGTCGCAGCCCCCTCCCGCCGATCATAGGCCGCCATGGGCCCCTCGCGGACGTGCGCCGCCCACGTGCGCGCGAGCAACCGGAAGGCACGCGGTTTGCGCTCGCGCGTCCGCACGGGGATAAACGCTATCCCGGTCAGCAGGCGCAAGGCGCCCGGCAGGCCGGCCATGAGCAGTTCCACCTGCTGCTTGCATGCCGGCACGAATTCGACCGCGGACTCGGGCCGCGTCTGCAACCGGACCCCTAAGTCCCAAGCAAAATGTTGCGCCACGAAAAACTGCGCGGACTCCGCCGCCCAGACGATCCGCATGGCTGCGATGAGACCGGCGGGCGTCGCCCAGAGGGCCGTCCATGGCCTGACCGCCCGGATCGGAATCGCAGCCAGGCACGCCGGGCGGGCTGCGGTCCGCAACGCGGTGATCCGGCCGCTCTCAGACGAATTCCACGTCATGGCGCCTGCTCACCCGCGAATGCCTGGCGAACCGGGGATCCTTGTCGGGGAAATCCATGCGGTAGTGGGCGCCGCGGCTTTCTCGCCGCGCCAGCGCGCAACGCGCGATCAGCCAGAGTACGGTGTGCATGTTACGGATCTCGAACAGCTCCCTGTGCGGCTCGGCGTTGCGCAGCAGGGGCACTGCTTCCAGAATCTCACAGGTCCGCGCCAGGCGCTCGCCGGCGCGCACGATCCCGCAGTTCTCCCACGCCAGCGTGCGCAATTGCTCGGCGCCGATCGCGGGGAACCCGGCCTCCGGCGGCCGGCCCCGTTTGGGGACCTCCCAACCGACGAGCTCGCGCATCGCCTGACCCGCGCGAGCGCCGAAGACCAGAGCCTCGAGCAGGGAATTCGAGGCAAGGCGGTTGGCGCCGTGGACCCCCGTCGCCGCCACCTCACCCGCGGCGAACAGCCGCGGCAGCGAGGTCCGACCCTCCAGATCGGTCCACACCCCGCCCATCGCGTAATGCGCTGCGGGGTGAACCGGAACCGGTGCGCTCGCCGGATCTACGCCGTAGCGCAAACAGGTCTGGTAGATGCGCGGGAAGCGCCGGCGCAACAGTTCCTCGCCCAGCGGCCTCATATCCAGCCAGACGTGCTCGCTGCCGGTGCGCGCCATCTCCGAGACAATGGCGCGCGCAACCACGTCGCGAGGGGCCAGGTCAGCGAGCGGATGGTAGCGGGACATGAATCGTTCGCCCCGGGAATTGATCAAGCCGGCGCCCTCGCCGCGCAGGGCCTCCGAAAGCAGGAACGGCGGAGCTCCCTCGAGGTGCAAGGCGGTGGGATGAAATTGCACGAACTCGAGATCGCCCAGCTCGGCTCCGGCCCGCCAGGCGGCCGCGACGCCGTCGCCCGTCGCCACCTCGGGGTTGGTGGTGACGCGGTAGACTCGGCCCAGACCGCCGGTGGCCAGCAGCACGGCGCGCGCGTGGATCGCAAGCGAACGCCGGCCGGCGGGATCGCACACCATCACGCCCGCCACTTCGCCATCGGCGAGCAGCAAGTCCGTCACTGCGGAATAGCTTTGAAAATGCACCGTGGGCAGCGACGAAGCCTTGCGGTACAGAGTTCGCGCAATCTCGCTGCCCGTGGAGTCCCCCTGGGCATGTAAAATCCGCCGCCGGCTGTGCGCGCCCTCCCGACCCAAAGCCAGGCGCGAGTCCTCACGATCGAACTGGGCGCCCCACTCGATCAGCTCCGAGATCGCCGCCGGCGCGGCGCGCACCAGCAAGCGCACCGCTTCGGGATGACACAAGCCGTCTCCCGCCGCCAGCGTGTCCTGCGCGTGCAGATCCACCGAGTCATCCTCGCCCAGCGCCGCTGCGATTCCGCCTTGCGCGTACTCGGAGGACGACTCGCGCAGGCTTTCCTTGGCGATGACGAGGACCTGACCGGCCGCGGCGAGCTCGATGGCGGCGCGCAGGCCCGCGATCCCCGCCCCGACCACGATGAAATCAGGCATCGAATTCAGCGATTGTAACACCCCGGCGCGACCGCCGATCGGCCTCGTCACTTCCACCCCTCTGTTTCGTCCTTACTTAGTGGGTGACGCCCGAGTCTGACCCTGCTCCGGCCACGGAGGTTTGCGGCGTCAGCCGCGAGCAGGCGGAGTTGATTCGCGCCGCACAGCGGGGCGATCAGGAAGCTTTCGAGCGGCTGGTCCGCAGCTACGATCGGGGTGTGCTTCGGCTGGCCTGGAACGTGCTGCGCTCAGTGGAAGACGCACAGGAGGTCTATCAGGAGACATTCCTGCGGGCTTACCGAAACCTGGGCTCCTTTCGCGCCGATTCCAACTTCCAGACCTGGCTTTACCGCATCGCGTGGAATCTCTGCCTGGACTACCTGCGCAAGCGCAAAACGTGTCGCGAGGAAAACGCCGGCGGCGACGGTGCCGACGGCTTCCGCAGTCCCCTGGAGACCGTGGCCGAGCAGCGGCCCGAGGCCGATCCGCAACGCATGCTCGTGAACCGCGTGGCCGCCGGGCGCATACGGCAGGCTCTGGACCGATTGACGCCCCGCGAACGAATGGTCTTCGAACTGCGCCACTTTCATGGCCTGCGCCTCCGCGCCATCGCCGAGATCGCGGGATCCAGCGAAGAGGCCGTCAAGACCTGCCTGTTTCGCGCCACGCAGAAACTGCGCGCCGCGCTGGGAGATCTCATATGACAGAGCCATCTGCGCCGACCACAGGAGGGCGACATGGATTGTGAAAACGCAACCCGGTTCCTCCATCTGTACCTTTACGGCGAGCTTTCCTTCGATCAGGAACAAGTTCTGGAAGATCACCTGGCGTCGTGCGACGCCTGTCGCCGGCATCTGGACGAGCTGCGCGCCCTCCACGCCTTGCTCGAACCCGCTCAGACGGAGCCCCCGGCGGACCTCGTTCAGCGTTGCCGCCGCCAGTTGCACGAGCGATGGCAAGCTGCTGCCGCGAGGTGCACCTTGTGGCGGTGGTTCGGAATCCGCCCGGCTTGGGCCCTCCGCCTGGCCACGGCGGCGGCGCTCGCGGTGCTGGGTTTCCTGGCGGGCCGCTGGAGCGTGCCCGTTGTGAGTGAACCCCCGCCCGACCCGCTTGCGGCCCGCATTCGTTTCATCGAGCAAGAACCGGGCGGCAAGGTCCGCGTCAGCATCGAGGAACGGCGCCGGCGGACGCTGAGCGGCCGGCTGGATGAAGAACCGATCCAGCGGTGGTTGCTGGCCGCGGCGCGCGAGGCGGCGGACCCGGGCCTTCGCCTGGATTCCGTGGAGCTTCTTCGCGCCCGCGCTCAACAGGAGCCGGTGCGCCGCGCTCTGCTGGAAGCCGCGCAGCACGATCCCAATCCGGGCGTGCGGCTGAAGGCACTGGAAGCCTTGAAACCCTTCGCCGCCGAGGCCGACGTGCGCGAGACGCTGGCCCGCATTCTGCGCGCGGACGAAAATCCCGGCATCCGCATCCAGGCCATTGATTTGCTGATCGAGCACCGGCGCCGGGACGAGCTGGTCGGCCTGCTGCAAGAGATCGTGCAGCAGGAAAGCAACGACTACGTCCGCCTGCGTTGCCGCCAGGCTTTGCAGGAACTGAATGCTTCGATCGGAACGTTCTGATGCGAACCGCTGTGCTGTGGCTTTCCGTCTTCGCGCTGGCAGCGACCATGGCCCAACCCACAGAGGGGCCGCGGCGTGAGGGCGGCTACTGGGTCCAGACCGTCAGCTCGACGGCGCCGCTTGCCGGAGCGGTGCGGTTGCGGGTGTCTTCGCCCGGCGATCTGACCGTGCGCGGCGAGACCCACGCGCAACTGAGCTATCGTCTGGGCAAGCGGGTCCGCGCCCCGGACGAGGAGGCCGCGCGCCGGTATCTCGGGCAGATCTTCGTCGAGACTACTCGCCGTGGCCCGTGGCTGGAGTTGGCGGTGCGCGCGCCCCACGACGCCGAGGCTCGCCCCTCCCTGTGGCTCGGCGTTCCGCGCGGGTTGCGCGAGATCCAACTGCACTGCCAGTCGGGAGGTGTGCGTGCAACCGGCTTGCAAGGTCGCTTGCGCGTGCAAAGCGCCGCCGGAGCGGTGACGATTGAAGAGGTGGACGGCTCCATCGAAGTGCAACTCGGGGGAGGGAGCATCCGGCTGTCCCGGGTCCGGGGATCCGTCCGATGCTTTTCCGGCGGCGGAACCATCACCGCGCAGGACCTCGGCGCCGGCGCGGAACTGCTGACGGCGGGCGGGGAGATCGTTGTCCGCGGCGGCCGCGGCTTTGTCCGAGCCTCCACCGGGGGCGGCAATATTCGCGTCGAAGGCGCCCCGTCAGTCTCGGCCTCCACCGCCGGCGGATCCATCGAGATCGCTGACGTCCCGGGACCCACAG
>Ga0308417_1002170_pt1 | contig 13031 bp, 14 predicted proteins | sample HotsprSampleOS65_FD_203528 | JGI IMG/M metagenome (GOLD analysis project Ga0308417, IMG submission 203528) | Hot spring phototrophic mat microbial communities from Octopus Spring, Yellowstone National Park, Wyoming, United States - 20090730_OS65 ... | reverse complement strand
CCACCTCGGCGATGCGGGTCGCGAGGCGCTCGAGCAGCGCGAACCGCTCTCCGGTCAGCACCTGCTCCACCGCCGCCGCCAGGGCACCGTAGTCGAGGGTGTCGGCCAGCTCGTCGCTGCGACCGGCCGCGGTCAGGTCGACCGCCACCTCCAGATCGACCTCGAGCGGTTGGGGCCGCTCCCGCTCCTCGGGGAGCACGCCGCAGACGCCGGCGGCCCGCAGGCCCCGCAGCTCGATCACATCGTGCGGACCCGCCGCCGGCACGACGCTCATGCGCCGCCTGCGGGCAGCGCCAGCGCCACCGTCACCAGCTCACGACCGACCGGGCCGAGCTGGCGATGGGTGATCTGCTCGATCACCGAGATGGCGTGCGGTCCGGAGTCGAGCAGCCCGCTCCACAGCAGGTAGCCCGCCATGACCCCGCAGACCCGGTCACCGAGCTCCTCCTGGTGGACGAGCACCCGTGCACCGGCAGCCAGCAGATCCCGCAGCTCGGGGTAGAAGGCCATGAGGAAGGCTGCGGCGTCGTCCCCGGGCGCCAGCGGACGGTGACGCCATGCGACACCCAGCTCGTCGTAGTTGTGCAGGTTGTGGGGGGCGGGGATCAGCGAGATCACGGTCGTGAACGCCTGCTCGCGGATCCAGATGATCTCCTCCTGGCGTCGGACCCGTCGGTGGTTCTGTCCGTAGCCGCCCGGCCGCTCGCACACCGCGAGCCGGTCCTTGATCACCCAGTGGAAGTTCCGGGGCCGGATGCCCTGGGCCCACTTGCCCTTCGTCGCCACGTCCTCATGCTGCCACGACTCGGGCCGCCTGCACGGCGGCCCGCACGTCGTGGCTGCGGATCATGCGGACACCGAGGCGCATCGCCCACACCTGGGCGGCCACGGACCCCTCGAGCCGGTCGTCGGGCGGCACGGGATCGGGCACCCCGTCGGAGTCGGCGAGCAGCCGGCCCAGGGTGGCTTTGCGGCTGACACCCACCAGGACGGGCCACCCCAGCTCGACCACCCGGTCGAGGTGGGCGAGCAGCGCCAGGTTGTCGGCCACGGTCTTGCCGAAACCGATGCCGGGATCCACCCACACCTCCTCGACACCGGCGTCGGCGGCGACGCGAGCACGCTCGGCGAGGAACCCGACCACCTCGCCCACCACGTCGTCGTAGCGGGGATCGTCCTGCATGGTCTCGGGCGTTCCCCGCATGTGCATGGCGACCCAGCCGACACCGAGCTCGGCGGCCACCGGCCACAGCGAGGCCGACACGTCGTTGATCAGGGTGGCGCCGGCCCGCACCGCCGCCCGCGCGACCTCCGGCTTGCGGGTGTCGATCGAGACGCGGCCGTGGGGGGCCAGTGCCTCCACGACCGGTACGACCCGGCGGAGCTCCTCGTCGGTGGGCACCGGCCGGGCGCCGGGTCGGGTGGATTCCCCGCCGACGTCGACCACGGCGGCGCCCTCCCGGAAGCAGGCCAGACCGTGGGCGACGGCGGCATCGGAGGCGAACCAGCGCCCCCCGTCGCTGAACGAGTCCGGCGTGACGTTCAGGATCGCCATCACCGCCGGAACGTCACCGTCGGTCACGAGCCGCACCCGCTGAGATCACGAGCCGCCCTCGATGAACCGCATGGCCTCGAACCGGGTGGCGGTGTTGTCCCGGAACAGCCCCCGCACCGCCGAGGTGACGGTGGTGGCACCCGGCTTGCGCACCCCACGCATCGACATGCACAGGTGCTCCGCCTCGATCACGACGAGCACCCCGCGGGGGCACAGGGTGCGTTCGATCTCGTCCGCGATCTGGGCGGTCAGCCGCTCCTGGACCTGGGGGCGCTTGGCGTATGCGTCCACGAGCCGGGCGAGCTTGGACAGGCCCGTCACCCGCCCGTCCTCGCCGGGGATGTAGGCGACGTGGGCCTTGCCGATGAAGGGGACGAGGTGGTGCTCGCACATCGAGGTGAGCGCGATGTCGCGCACCATGACCATCTCGTCGTGGTCGGCCTCGAACACCACCTGCAGGTGGTGGTCCGGTGCCTCCCTCAGCCCGGCGAACACCTCGGCGTACATCCGCGCCACCCGTGCCGGCGTGTTGCGGAGCCCGTCGCGGTCGGGGTCGTCCCCGATGGCCAGCAGGATCTCGCGCACCGCCCGTTCGATCCTCGCCAGATCGACCGGACCGAACGGCTGCGGGCGCTCCTCTCCGGACCTGGCCCGCCGGGGCGGGCGGATCAGTTCGGGTTCGTCGAACGGTGGGACGTCGATGGTGGTGTCGGACGCGGTCATCGTGGTCTCACCCTTTCTCGCCGGCCGAACCCGGTCAGCACCCGGCTCGTGGCGTTTGTTCCCGCCGGTCGGATCCGGACGCGCCTCGATCAGCGCTCCCCGCCCTCGTAGACGCAGATGAACGGCAGGTTCCGGTAGCGCTCGGCCACGTCCAGGCCGTAGCCGACGACGAAGTCCCCCGGGATCCGGAACCCGACGTAGCGCAGATCGGGCTCCACCTTCTGCTGGCCCTCCTTGATCAGCAGCGCGCAGACCTCGAGCGACGCGGGACTGCGGGCCAGGAGGTTCTTCCGCAGGTAGTTGAGGGTGAGGCCGCTGTCCACGATGTCCTCGACCAGCAGCACGTCGCGACCGGACAGGTCGAGGTCCAGGTCCTTGACGATGCGCACCACCCCGCTGGTCTTGGTGGCGCTGCCGTAGGACGACACCGCCATGAAGTCGAACTCCACGGGCAGGTCGATGGCGCGGGCGAGATCCGCCATGAACATGAACGCCCCCTTGAGCACGCCCACGAGCAGTGGTGCACGCGAGGCGTAGTCCTCGCTGATCTGCCGACCGAGCGCAGCCACCCGCGCTGCGAGCTCCTGCTCGCCGACGAGGACCCGTCCGAGGCCGGCGTCGTCGGCCGGCGCGGGCACAGAGGCGTCGTCCATTGCATCCGGCACCCTACTGCGGGCCACGGGACAGCCGCAGACGACCCCTCCGGCGGGTCACCCGCCAGCCGCCACCCACCTCGGTGGCCACCGCGTCGCCACGGGCCACCGCCAGCACCCGCTCCACCGTGGCGGCGTCCGGTGGATGCCGCTGCGGTGAGCAGTCCCGCAGCCACCTCCGGACGGCGGCCGCCGCCACCAGCGCCGGCGCGCTGCCCAGCGCCGCGGCGTCGGTCGGATCGATGCCGTCTGCGCGGTGGTCGAGGTCATCGGCGACCGCCCGCCACAGCCGGGTCTGGCGGCTGAGCAGCGCGGCGACGTCCCTGCCGGCGATGTCGTCGAGCAGCGGCAGCAGCTCGTGGCGCACCCGGTTGCGGCGGTGGGCGCGGTCGTCGTTGCTCGGGTCCGACACCGGCCGGAGCCCGACCGCCTCGCACAACGCCCGGGTCTCGTGGCGACGCAGGGCCAGCAGCGGTCGACGATCGGGTCGCATGCCCGCCAGCCCGTCGGGGCCGGCGCCACGCAGCAGGTTGAGCAGCACGGTCTCGGCCTGGTCGTCGGCGGTGTGGCCGAGCAGGGCGCGGGGACCCAGCACGGCGTGGCGTGCCGCCCTGGCCCGGGCCTCGAGGTTGCCGCCCGGCTCCACCACCACCCGCTCGGCGCGGAACCCCGCCCCGAACGCCGCCGCCGCGGCCGCCACCACGTCGGCCTCGGCGTCGGAACCGGGCCGCAGCCCGTGGTCGACGTGCACCGCCGTCACCCGGCACCCCGCTTCGACGGCCAGCACCAGCAGCGCCAGCGAGTCGGCCCCGCCCGAGACCCCGCAGGTCACCGGGGTGCCGGGAGGGGGGAACCGGCAGCGCGGGAGCAGCTCGGCCACCATGGGGCGGGCCGTCGGTGTCGGCGGCACCCCCGCAGGGACCGGGTCAGCCCGCAACGGCCTGGGCACCCACCCGGGCGATCCAGCGGTCGGGGTCGCGGATCTCGGCCATGGTGGGAAGGTTCGCCGGCTCACGCCAGACGGCCTCGAGCACCTCCGGGCCGGCCCGTCGCTCGACGTGCTCGATGAACCGCTCCCCCGCCTCGTACTGGGCCAGCTTGGCCTCCAGGCCGACGAGCTGCTGCAGCAACCGGGCGATGCCCCGGGCGGACTGCCGGCGCCGGCGCAGCACCCGGCCGAACCGCTCGGCGCTGGGGATCCGCCCCGCACCGGCCCGGTCCATCGTCAGGTCCCCGTGACCCTCGAGCAGGCTCATGAGTCCGCTCAGCTCGTCGAGGACCGCCCGCTGCTCGTCACCCGCCACCAGCGCGGCCATCCCGCCGTCGGCGAGCGGGTTGCGACCCGCACGGATGGCGTCGGAGACACGACCGAGCGCCTCGAGCAGGCGCTGGGGGTCGGGGTCGACGGCGTCGAGGAGCCGCTCGACCAGCCCGAGGAAGTGCGGACGCATCCACGGGATCGCCGTGAACTGCGCACGGTGCGTGACCTCGTGGAGGGCGAGCCACAGGCGGAACTCCCGCGGTGGGAAGGCGTAGAGCTTCTCGATGGCCAGCACGTTCGGTCCCACGTAGTAGACGATGTCCTGGTCGTGGGGGGCCTCCTCCTCGATGATGAGCAGGTCGTACTGGCCGAGCACGCGGGTCGACATCCAGCCGAGCACCACCCCGATCTCGACACCTGCGAACATCCTCGTGAGCGGCGCCAGCGGACGGCCGGCGAGGCGCTCCTCGAATCGGGTGGTGAGCGGTCGCAGCAGACGCTGGAACGAGGCGATGTTGGCGGCGATCCAGCCGGGTCGGTCGGTCACCCGGCCGCGGGCGGGTCCGGCGAGCGAACGCAGGCCGGTCTCGGTGGCCACCAGCTCCTCGGCCAGGGCGGTCAGCTCGGTGAAGTCGGGCTCGAGCGAGTCGTAGTGGTAGCTCTCGGCGAAGGGCTCCCGGCCCGAGACGCGCACCGCCGTCCGCTGTGCGAGCGTCCAGTCGACGACGGCGGGCACGATGGACCGCTCAGCGCCGCGGGTAGCGCGGCATCACGACCTTGTACAGGTACCCGACGATGATGGCGATGACGATGAGGATGGCCGGAACGGCCAGCGCCACGGCCAGCCAGCTGTGCCACACGACGGCGAGCATGCCGGCATCATAGGTGCCACCCGGCCCCGCCCCACCCCGGCGACGGCACGGATCCCCCTCAGGTCGGGCTGGTCAGATCCGGGCCCGGAGGCTGCGCCAGGGACTGCAGCGAGGCCTCGACCCGGGCTCGCAGCCCGGGGGGCACCGGCTCCCTGCAGCGGGAGCGGACCACCGACCGCAGCTCGGCTTCGAAGTCGAACACCTCGAGGCACGGGTTGCAGTCGTCGAGGTGCCGCTGGATCCGCGCCCGCCGCTCCTCGGTCAACTCCCCGTCGAGGAACGTGTACAGCTCGGCGAGCACCTGCCGGCAGTCGATCGCGCCGTGGTCGTGGTGGTGGTCTGCCATCGTTGCGATCAACCCTGCGCTCTCGGTCCGGTGGGGAGGCGCCCGGCCTCCTCCCCTCCACTGTCTCCTGTCTCTGGCGATGCCCGCTCGGCGAGGCCTCGCTCCGTGGCGAACTCGTACAACTTCTTCTGGAGCGCCTTTCTTCCCCGGTGCAGGCGGCTCATGACGGTGCCGATGGGGATGTCGAGGATCTCGGCGATCTCCTTGTACGCGAAGCCCTCCACGTCGGCGAGCAGCACCGCCAACCGGAACTGCTCGGGAAGCGACTCGATGGCCTCCTTCACCTCGTGGTCGGTGAAGTAGTCCATGAGCTCGTCCTCGGCGCTGCGACCGGCCTGGGCCGCCTCCAGACCACCCAGCCGGCGGTAGAGGTAGAGGTCCTCGACCTCGTCGAGCTCGGACTCCTCGGGCCGGCGCTTGCGGGCCCGGTACTGGTTGATGAACGTGTTGGTGAGGATGCGGTAGAGCCAGGCCTTGAGGTTCGTCCCCTCCTGGAACCCACCGAAGCCCCGGTAGGCCTTGAGGTAGGTCTCTTGGACGAGGTCCTCCGCGTCCGCGGGGTTGCGGGTCATCCGCATGGCGGCCGCGTACAGCGACGGCATGAGCTCCATCGCCTGCTCCACGAAGGTCGCCTGGTCGGCCACTGGCCGCCACCCTAGCCCCGCGGCTCCCACCGGCCACGGGTCGGTGGCCGCACGAGCCGGACCGGCTGCACCGGTCCCCCGGTTCAGCGACGCCGGGCCGTGCGGCGGCGTCCGGCCTCGGTGAGGACCCGCTTGCGGACCCGCACCGCCGCAGGCGTCACCTCCACGAGCTCGTCGTCGGCGATGAACTCGATGGCCCACTCGAGGGTGACCTCCCGCGGTGGGACCAGCTTGGCCGCCTCGTCGTGGCTGTGGGTTCGGATGTTGGTCTTCTCCTTCGCCCGGCACACGTTCACCACCAGGTCCTCACCCCGGGTCGACTCCCCCACCACCATGCCCTCGTAGACGATGTCGCCGGGTGCGACGAACAGCTCCCCGCGCTGGCGGAGGTGGTCGAGGGCGTAGGCGGTGACCTGCCCCGCCCGGTCGGCGACCATGGCACCTCCCCTGCGGTGCGGCAGCTCACCGACCCACGGCACCCACCCGGCGTGATGGGTGTGCACCAACGCCGTGCCGCGGGTGGCGGTGAGCAGCTGGGCACGCAGGCCGAGCAGGCCGCGGGCGGGTGCCTCCCAGGTCAGCACGGTGCGTCCTGGATCACCGGGCCGCACGTCGAGGACCCGGCCCCTGCGGGGGGCGAGCGCCTGGGTGACGGTGCCGACGTGCTCGTCGGGCACGTCGGTGACGCCACGCTCGAGCGGCTCGTGGCGCCGACCGTCGATGTCTCGCACGACCACCTCGGGCCGGGAGACCTCCAGCTCGTAGCCCTCCCGCCGCATCGCCTCGATCAGCACGGCGAGCTGCAGCTCACCGCGCCCCGCCACCTCCAGGACCTCGGGGGTGTCGGTCGCAACGACACGGATCGACACGTTGCCCAGCACCTCGCGCTCGAGTCGCTCCCGCAGGTTGCGGGAGGTCAGGTAGGTGCCGTCGCGCCCGGCGAGTGGTGAGGTGTTGACCCCGAAGGTCATCCGCAGCACCGGCTCGTCCACGCTGAGCCGGGGCAGCGGCTCGGGGTGGGCGGGATCGGCGATGGTGTCGCCGACCTCGACCTCGGGGAACCCGGCCACCACGAACAGGTCGCCGGCGCTGCGTTCGGCGACCTCCACCTGCTCGAGCCCGTCGAAGCCGAGCAGGGTCGTCAGCCGGCGAACCACCGGCGACTGGCCCTCGGCGGTCTCCTCGTCGAGCAGTGCGACAGCGGCCCCGCGCCGCAGCGTGCCCCGCACGACCCGACCCACGGCCAGGCGTCCGAGGTAGTCGGAGGCGTCCAGGTTCGTGACGAGCGCCTGGAGCGGGGCGGTCGGATCACCGCCCGGTGCGGGCAGGTGCGCCACGACGGCGTCGAGGAGGGGGGACAGATCCGACCCGGGAGCGGGCCGGCCGACGCCGACCATGGCGCGCCCGTCGCGCGCCACGACCGACAGCACGGGGAACGAGAGCAGGTGCTCGGGGGCCTCGAGGTCCAAGAAGAGCTCCTCCACCTCGTGCAGGGTCTCCGCCGGGCGGGCGTCCGGGCGGTCGACCTTGTTGAGCACGACCACCGCCGGGAGACCGGCGTCGATGGCCTTGGAGAGCACGTAGCGGGTCTGGGGAAGCGGACCTTCGGCCGCGTCGACCAGGAGCAGCACGCCGTCGACGAGAGCCAGAGCCCGTTCGACCTCGCCCCCGAAGTCGGCGTGACCGGGTGTGTCCACGAGGTTGATGCGCACGTCGCCCCAGCGGACGCTGGCCGCCTTGGCGAGGATGGTGATGCCCCGCTCACGCTCCTGGTCGACCGAGTCCATCACCCGCTCGGGGGCCGACTGGTGCGCGGCGACGGTGCCGGTGACCCGGAGGATGGCGTCCACCAGCGTCGTCTTGCCGTGATCCACGTGGGCCACGAGGGCCACGTTGCGCAGCGTGGAGGGGCTCGTCGGGGGCACGGGGAGGGAACCGTACCGGCGGCACCGGGGCGTCACGACCCGCCGGAGCGGGTTGGGTCCGACGAGGGGCGCCTCCCCTATGGTGAGCGCCCATGAGCGAGACGAGCTACGACCTCGTGATCGTCGGCGGGAACGCGGGTGGCCTCTCCCTGGCCGTCTCGTCGCAGCGCTCGGGACTTCGGCGGGTCCGGATCGTCGAGCCGTCCTCGACGGTGGTCTTCCCCGAGCTGGTCGGTGAGGAGCAGCTCGATGTCGGCTACGGCGAGTCCGTGCGCTCGGTGGATCTCGATCCGGACGCCGCCACGACGGGCGGGCCGGTGGTGGTGGTCACGACGACCAAGCACGTCTACCGCGCCCGGGCGTGTGTGATCGCCCAGCGGGCCGAGGCGACGGACTGGACGCCCCCGATCCCCACGGCGGCCAGTGACCGGATCCTCGTCGACCGCGTCCCCGACACCGCCGCCGACGAGGACGTGCTCGTCATCGGCTACACGGATCACGCCGTGGAGATCACCTCGGCGCTGGCCGCGGCCGGTGCCGGCGTGGTGCTCGCCGCCGGGGGGATGGACCCGACGAAGCTGTCGCCCGCCGGCGAGCACTGGCTCCGGCGGCTCGAGCGCGAGCGTCGGGCCACCGTGCTGTACCGGTCGGTGCCCGACGAGATCGCCCTCGTCGACGGCTACCCGATGGCGTTCTTCTCGGACCGGCGCACCCCGGACCTGCAGTTCGACCACGTCGTGTTCGCCTCGGGCCGCTCCACGCTGCGACCTGCGGAGGTGGGTGTGACCGAGGCCGCGCTGCGCTCCGGCCGGGTCTGGTTCATCGGCGAGGACGACGCCCCCGGGGTCCCGGCCGCTCCGGGTTGGCGGATCGGCTACGAGGTGGCCCGGGTGTTCCCGGAGCTCGACGTCGCCCCTCCCCCGTCGCGGGCACAGGTGCGACGGCGGTTCACCTCGGTCATCGAGGAGCTGCGGGCCGAGCACTACAACGCCACCATCACCGCCTTCGAGCCCACCCACTCGGACCTGTGGGTGCTGCGGGTCCGGCCCGACCGTGGTGGGATCTCCCATCTCCCCGGTCAGTACGCGTCGCTCGGGCTGGGCTACTGGGAGGACCGGATCGATGACGCCGAGGACCCCAACCTCGACGAGCGCTGGGACAAGCTGGTGCGGCGCTCGTACTCCATCTCGAGCCGGATGTTCGACGAGTACGGCTACCTGGTGGGCGTCGAGGACGACGAGCTCGAGTTCTACATCGTGCTCGTGCCGCCCACGCCCGACAACGTGCCCGGACTCACCCCCCGGCTGGCGCTGAAGCGCCCCGGGGACCGCATCTACCTGGGTCCGAAGGTGGCCGGCCGCTACACGCTGGCGCCGGTCACCGACCCCGAGGCGACGGTCGTGTTCCTCGCCACCGGCACCGGGGAGGCACCGCACAACTCGATGATCGTCGAGCTGTTCCGCAAGGGGCACCGGGGACCGATCGTCTCCGCGGTGTCGGTGCGCAGGTGGGCCGACCTCGGCTACCTCGACAAGCACCGCGCCCTCGAACGCTACCACGCCAACTACCACTACCTGCCGCTACCGACCCGTGAGCCCGACGTGCCCAAGCGCTACATCCAGGACCTCATCCGCGACGACGTGTTCGCGGAGCAGTTCGGGCTGAAGCTCGACCCCTCCCGAACCCACGTGTTCCTCTGCGGCAACCCGGCGATGATCGGCCTGCCCGAGGAGGTCGACGGCGTCCTCTCCTACCCCGAGGTCACGGGTGTGGCCGAGCTGCTGGTCGAGCGGGGCTTCACCCTCGACCACCGCACGCGCCGGGGCAACATCCACTTCGAGGAGTACTGGTAGCTCGCCGGCGGCCACCCCGCCCGAGGGAGCGACCCGGGCCCGGGCCCGCGCCGCTCGTGGCCTCAGCCGTGGAAGAACGGTGCCTCCTCCTCTCGGTTGGAGGCCAGGTCGCACACCACGCCGCGGTGGATGCAGCGCTCGACCTCCCGTCGCAGCCCGTCGTCGTCCCAGGCGTTGAGGAAGTCCCCGTGCGCGCTGTGGACGCTGCCCGAGGCCAGGGTCAGGTCGTGGCCCGGGCCGGAGATCGGGAACGCCACCGACACGGTGAGCTGCGGGAGGTGCACGGGATGGCTGTCCGGACACACGCCGTCGGTGGAGTAGGCGGCGTGGGCGCGGTGGTCCGCCGATCGCAGGCGCTCACCGTCCCAGCAGTCGGGGAAGGTCAGCACCAGGTGCAGCGGGGCGTTCGGCGAGCAGGTGGGCGGCTCGGTGGACAGGCGTGTGGAGGTGCCACACACCCAGCCGGCCGCCTCGCTGCCGGTCGGCGTGCTCGCCGTGGGGTCACCGGCGATGAGCTCCAGGCCGAACGGCGGCGGCACCACCCGGGTGGGATCGACCCCGGGAGCCGCCCGGTAGTAGGCGTGCAACGCCACCGGCTCGACCTCCCGGCCGTGGTCGTAGAGCGTCGGCTGCCAGTAGGCAGCGGTGTCGGCGGCCTTGTCGCAGGTGGTCGGCTGACGGGCCAGCTCGGCGGCCGTGGCGTGCGCATCGGTGCCGGTCGCGCCGAAGAAGTCGTGGCGGTGGGATCGCCCCGGATGGCCGGGATGCACGATCGGGTCGTCGGGTGCGGAGTGGCTGTAGGTACAGCGAACGACGAACTGCCCGACCCGCCCCTGGGGCCCGACGTGCCGGGTCGGGGTCCCGAGCACCCCGTCAGCGCCCGGATGGGTGTGGGCCCCCGGATCGCCGCCGGGGCTCGACGCCCGACTCGCCCACACGCCGACGGAGAGCACCACGGCCACGCCGGCGAGCAGCGCCACGGTCACCCGACGCCGCGCCCGGAGCGGGCCGCCGACCGGCGCCGCCGCGGTCACGGCGCCGGTCGTTCCGGCACGGTGATGGTCGCGAGGTCGGGCAGGACGGGCCCGGTGAAGCGCGTCGCCGGACGGGTCCGGGCGTCGGGCATCGTCTCCTGCGGCGGGGGCACCGGGGTGGTGCGGTACGCGTCGGGAGCCGGCTTGGGTGGGGTCTGTGTGAGCAGCACCAGCAGGTCGAGGGCACCGGTGTCCCAGTCGGTGGCGGTCGGATCGCCCTCACAGGGTGCGAGCGACTCGAGATCGGCCGGAGCCGTGGTCGTGAACGTGTTGCCGGCGAAGCAGTTGCCGAGCGTGTCCACCGTCTCGCCGGTGCCGAACACGTCGATCGTGGCCACCGCCAGGTCCGCGAGCCCCGAGCCGGACACGACGTTGCCGACGATGTCGTTGTCGAATGGGTTCCAGATCACCGCGCAGGGCGCGAGCAGGCCCTCCAGCGAGTCGCACTCGGCCTCGGGGATCTCCTCCACCGGCTCGTTGCGGGTCTGCTCGCACGGTGTGTCCCAGGCATCGCGCGGTGGCGGCAGGTCGTTGGCGTCCTCCTCGGGGAACGGAACGAGCCCGATCCCGGTGCGGTCGTGGTTGTAGACCAGGTTCCTGGTCACCAGGGCGCGCACCGCGCCGGGCAGGAGGATGCCGTTGCCCTGGGCGAGCAGTGCCACGTCGATGCCGGGACCGTCGAGGTAGTTGTTGTCGTGCACGACGTTACCGGCGACGGTGGTCTCCCGGCTCGGGTAGCACAGCTCGTAGGAGCCGGAGTTGGGCACGATCCCGGCCCGGTTGTAGCGGAACGTGGAGTTGACGATGTACAGGTCGCCTCCGGAGTTGGTGCCCGAGTAGCCGAGCCCGTTGTACTCCGAGACGACGTTGTCGATGAGCGTGTCGCACTCGAAGCACTCACCGATGTAGAACCCGGCGTCGGGGCTGCCCGAGGCGTAGCTGTGGTCGATCTGGCCGTGGTAGGCGTCGAAGGCGTAGATGCCGTAGTCACCGTTGCGGTAGGCGGTGAGGTAGGAGCCCCGGTAGTAGTCCGATCCGGTCCAGAAGAACCCGTTGCCGACGTAGTTGCGCGCCGTCATGTTCTCGATGACCACGCCGTCGGCGTCGAGGACGCGGATGCCGTTCTCGAGCTCGAAGTTGCCGTCGAGGATGACGGTGTTGCGGTCGACGCCCCGGATGGTGATGCCCGGGGTGGTCACGTCGACGGCCTCGCGGTAGGTGCCCTCGTCGACCAGGATGAGATCGCCCTCCTCGGCGCGGTCCACCGCCTCCTGGATGGTGGGGGCGTCCTGGGGCACCCGGATGGCGTCCAGGCCGTCCCCGGTGCCGCTCGAGGAGCCGTCGCCCCCGCAGGCCGCCGCGGCCCACAGCAGCACCGCGACCACCACCCATCCGATCTGCGTCCTCGATGTCCGCATCGTCCCTCCCCCCGGGATCGGTCCGGCCGACATCATGGCTCGCCGAGCGCAGCGGGGACGGTGATGCGGGTGTCGGTGCTCGGTGACCACCGGGTCGGGGTCCGTTGTCTAACGTGCCCGCCGTGCGTTCCCGTCGAGTCCTCGCCGTCGTCGTGCTCGCGGTCCTGGCCACCGTCGCTGCCGCCTGTGGCGGCGACGACGCCGGGTCTTCGGGGGTCGACCTGCGCGACAAGCCGTTCGAGGACCGCACCGGGTCGTCGACCGTGGAGGTGGACGCCGTCGACAACGCCTTCCGGCCCGCCTACATCACGGTGCGGGCCGGCACCACCGTCACCTTCATCAACCGGGGGCGCAACCAGCACAACGTCCTGCCCGTCGTCGAGGGCGCGTTCGACCCGATCGAGGTGGACGAGCTCGAACCCGGCGCCTCACAGAGCATCACCTTCGACGAACCGGGTGACGTCCCCTACTACTGCTCGCTGCACGGCACGACCACCAAGGGCATGGTCGGCGCGGTCCGGGTCGTGGAGTAGCGCTCCGGGTGGTGGAGTGCCGCTCCAGCTCGAGTTGGGACCGGAACCCGCTCGATCAGATCGCCGAACTCCGTTGCGCACAACTCACCGGCGACCGCCGGGGACCTCTCGGGGGGCTGCAGCCGGGGATGAGAGCCCGAGAGGAGAATCGAACTCCTGACCTGCTCATTACGAGTGAGCCGCTCTGCCGACTGAGCTACTCGGGCCTGCCCTG
>Ga0308417_1002169_pt1 | contig 13031 bp, 8 predicted proteins | sample HotsprSampleOS65_FD_203528 | JGI IMG/M metagenome (GOLD analysis project Ga0308417, IMG submission 203528) | Hot spring phototrophic mat microbial communities from Octopus Spring, Yellowstone National Park, Wyoming, United States - 20090730_OS65 ... | reverse complement strand
GGCCGGGTTGTCCGCGTCGGCCATGACAAGGAGGATGCGGACTGCATCGGCCCGATCGACCGTTGCCCATGCGATGCGGTCTCGAATGCCCGCCGCGTCGTCGTCGGGCGAGACGTGAACGATCCTGCCGATCATGGGTGTGGCGATTGCAGCGCCTGTTCGATCAAGCCGGGGGCGCTGGCCAGCGCTTCATCCAGCCGGCTGGCGTCTTTGCCGCCGGCCTGGGCCAGCGTGGGGCGACCGCCGCCGCCGCCGCCCACGATCCGCGCAATGTCGCGGATCAACTTGCCCGCGTCCAGGCCCCGTTTGGTCAGATCCTGGGTGACTGCGACGACCAGCGCGGGCCGATCTGCAATGACCGCGCCCAACACGCATACGCCGCTGGCATACTGCTCGCGGAACCAATCGGTCATGTCGCGCAGCAGGTCGGCGTTGTCCGCTGTCACCCGCGCGCACAACACCGGGATGTCCCTGACCCGCTGGACTCCGGACAATACGGCGCTGAACCGGGCGCGCGCCAGTTCGCGCTGCGCTTTCTCCAGCGCTTTTTGCGTGTCGGCCAGTTGGGCTGCCAGTCTGGAGGCCTGCTCGGCCACGTGGTCTGGCGTTGTGCCCAGCGCCAGCGAGGCCATCGACAACTGTTGCGCCTGCTGGCGCGCGTATTCCAACGCGCCGCGCCCGGTGACGGCCTCGATGCGCCGCACGCCGGCGGCGACTGCGCTCTCGTCAACGATGATTGCGCTGCCGATGTCGCCGGTGAGTTCGACGTGCGTGCCGCCGCACAACTCGACGCTGAAGGGCGCCTCATCTGGGTTGCCCACCCGAATGACGCGCACCACGTCGCCGTACTTCTCGCTGAACAGAGCCATGGCGCCCTGCGCCACAGCTTCCTTGTACGGCTGCTCGCGCGCCGTGACCGGATAGTTGCTCAGCACGGCGTCATTCATCAGGTCGGTGATCTGTTGTATTTCATCCTGCGTCAGCGCCGAGGCGTGCGAGAAGTCAAAGCGCAGCCGGTCGGGCGCCACCAGCGAGCCTTGTTGCTGCACATGCGGCCCCAGCACGGCGCGCAGAGACTTGTGCAGCAGGTGGGTGGCTGTGTGATTGCGCATGATCGCCCAGCGGCGCGCCTCATCGACCTGCGCGATGCAACGGGCGTCAATGCGCGGCTCGCCCCATTCCACCTCGCACACGTGGACGATCAGGCCGGGCGCCGGGCGTCGCGTGTCGCGCACCGCCACGCACCATTCGGGCTGGGCCTCGTCCTGGGTCGCTGCGCAGATCATGCCGGTGTCGCTGACCTGCCCGCCGCTCTCCACATAGAAGGGCGTTTGCGCCAGCACGATCTCGACGCGCTCGCCCGGCACGGCGTGCTCGGTCATCTCGCCATCGCGCAAAATGGCGACGACGCGCGTCTCGACATTGAGTTCGCCGTATGGATTGTGGACGACGCCGCTTTCGGGCAGCCGGCCCTCTGCTTTCAGCGTTTGGAGCGCGTCTCGATAGACCTCCACGAGATCATAGTTCATGTCGAACTGCCCGCTGGCCCGGTTGCGCTCGCGGGCGGCCTGTCGTGCGGCCTGAAATCCCGCCTCATCAACGGTGAAGCCGCGCTCTCTGGCTTCATCGCGGGTGATCTCGATCGGCAATCCATAGGTGTCGTAGAGCTTGAAGGCGATATCGCCCGGAATGACTTTCGCCGGCGCGCGGACAGGATCGGAGATGATCTCGTCCAGCTTCTCCATGCCCAGGTCGAGCGTGCGGGCGAATCGTTCCTCTTCCTGGCAAATGGTGCGCAGTATGTGATCGCGCCGGTCGATCAACTCATGGTAGTGGCCGCCCATGTTTTCGACGACCGTCTCGCTGACCTTGTGCAGAAACGGCTCGTGGAAGTTCAGTTTGCGCCCGAAGCGCAGGGCGCGCCGGATGATCATGCGCAGCACGTAGTTGCGGCCCTCGTTGCCGGGCAGCACGCCGTCGGCGATCAGGAACGACGCCGCTCGCGCGTGGTCGGCGATCACGCGATAGGGGACATACTGCTCGCGCCGCTGCGCGTCGGTCTGCCCGGCCAGCCGCTGAATGGTGTCAAGAATCGGCAGGAACAGGTCGGTGTCGTAGTTCGACTGGCCATGCTGGAGGATACGCACCAGGCGCTCGAAGCCCAGCCCGGTGTCCACGCCGGTGCGGGGCAGGGGGGTGAGCTTGCCGCTGGCGTCGCGGTTGAATTGCATGAACACCAGGTTCCATATCTCGACGGTCGTCTGGTCGCTGGCGGCGTTGACGCGGTCGGCGGTGTTGTCTTCTTTTTTGTCGCCGGTGAAATAATGCAACTCTGAGTTGGGACCGCACGGCCCGGTGTCGCCCATCTGCCAGAAGTTGTCTTTCTCACCGAAGCGCAGGATGCGCGACGGGCTGACGCCAACCTTCTGCCAGAGCTGTTCCGATTCGTCGTCCTCGCGAAAGATGGTGAACCACAGCCGGTCCAGATCCAGGCCATACTCGGCTGTGACCAGTTCGAGGGCGAACTTCATGGCGTCGGCTTTGAAGTAGTCGCCGAAAGAGAAATTGCCCAGCATCTCGAAGAAAGTGTGATGACGCGGGCTGGGGCCGACCTCTTCCAGATCATTGTGCTTGCCGCTGACGCGCATCACCTTCTGGGCTGTCACGGCGCGGGTGTAGTCGCGCTTCTCCAGGCCGAGGAACACATTCTTGAACTGGTTCATGCCGGCGTTGGTGAACAGAATGGTTTTGTCGCCGTGGGGGATCAGCGACGACGACGGCACTTCGGTGTGGCCGTTGCGCACAAAATAATCGATGTAGGCTCTGCGGATCTGGTTGCTCAGCATAGGGCAGTCATTATATGTGTGGTTGGAAAGCAGATCATGCTCAACTGCTCAACAGGAGTTTTGACTGCGGGCAAGATCACTCCAGAAGAGTTTGCGGAGTTTGTTCAGGAACTGGACGAGTTTCTGTATCCGACGAAGCTGAGTGATGGGACGCCGCTCCCAGATGATGTGGCCGAGTGCTATCGTCGGTGGCAGGCGCTGGAGGATCGGCTGGAGCGGGAGGGGGGCCGGATGATGCGCGCAGGGCGGGAGCGCCTTGAGATGGACGCCGAGAATCTGCGGCTGACTTACCGGGCGCTGGCAGGGTTGTGCCTGTAAGCGCGCGCCGGCTGACCCTGGATGGCCGCGCGCTGCCGGGCAACCTGATTCCGCTGGCGCAGGATGGGCGCAGCCATGAGGTTGTCGTAGAGCTGGGCGCCGGGTGATAAGATCGCCGGGTGCTTCCATCAACTCAAGTCCTACAGAGCGGCGGGGTGTTCGACCCCGGCGCTCTGTGGCTTGTGATTGCCTTCGCGGAGGTGGGCTATGTGGCAAGGTCTGCGCCTGCCGGCTGAACGCGCCGACGCCGATCCCGCGTTCTCGGCTTCGTTGCGCGGCCAGGTCGAGTCGGCGCTGCGTGTTCTGATCGCGCTGTCGGGATTGGCTGTTCTGGTGTGGTACGTTGTCGCGCATCTCTCCACATGGTGGGCGTTGCTATCGACCAGCACGCTGGCGCTGTTTGGCATGGCCGGCCTGACTGTGCTGGCGCTGTGGCTGTTGCCCAAACGTTTGCCGGCGGCGGTTGGGGTGTGGCTGGCCGGCAGCGCTGGCATGGTGATGCTGATCGCGCTTGCGCTGCAACAACCCTGGGCGCTTGCGCTGTGCGCGCTGGTGCCCATGCTGGCTGTGACGTTGATCGGCGCGCGCGCCGGGGCGCTGGCGCAGGCCAGCATCACTGGCGCGTTGCTCTGGCTGGCGCAACAGCCGGCCATGCCGGAGCACACTGCGCCGTTGTGCGGCATGGTGATCGTGGCCGGGGCGATCGGGGGGCTGGCCGGCTGGGTGGTCACACGCCCGCTCGGCGCGCTGGTCGAGTGGGCGCACTGGAGCCTGTCGCAGGCGCAGAAGGAAATGGACGATGCGCGACAGCGCAAGATGGAGTTGCAGCAGGCGCAACAGGATCTGGTGCAAGCCAACCAGCAACTGGCCCGCCTGACCGACCGGCTGAAGGCGCTTTCCGGGGCGGCGGAGGAAGCGCGCCGGGCCAAAGAGGAGTTTGTCAGCAATGTCAGCCACGAACTGCGCACGCCGCTGAACATGATCATCGGCTTCAGCGAGTTGATTACCCAGGCCCCGCACGCATACCGGGTCAAATTGCCGCCGGCCCTGCTGGCCGACATCGCCGCCATTCAACGCAACAGCCAGCACCTGGCCAGGCTGGTGGACGATGTGCTGGACTTGAGCCAGATGGAAGCCGGGCGCATGACGTTGAGCCGCGAGTGGGCGTCGCTGGAGGACATTGTTGCCGAGGCTGTGACCGCCGTGGGCGCGCTCTATGCGTCGAAGGGGCTGTGCCTGGAGACTTCGTGCGCGCCCGATCTGCCGCGCGCGCATTGCGATGTCACGCGCGTGCGACAGGTGCTGCTCAATCTGTTGAGCAACGCCGGCCGCTTCACGGAGCAGGGCGGGGTGCGCGTGCGCGTCTGGCGCGAGGACGATGCGCTGATTGTGAGTGTGGCCGACACCGGGCCGGGCATTGCGCCCGAGGACCAGAAGCGCATCTTCGAGCCGTTTCAGCAACTCGACAGCTCGATCCGGCGCAAACACGGCGGCAGCGGTCTGGGCCTGACGATCAGCCGGCGCTTTGTCGAGATGCATGGCGGCCGCTTGTGGCTCGAGAGTGAAGTCGGCCGGGGCGCCACGTTCTATTTCAGTCTGCCCATCGACACGAGCCGGACGGTGGACGCGCTGGCCGAAACCAGCGATGCGCGGCGATGGTTCAGCCCGCATCAACATCACGAGCCGCGCGTGTGGCAGGCGCGCGCGCCGCTGCCGACTGCGACGCCGCGCTATGTGGTGCTGGAGAGCGGCGATGCGCTTTGCCAGACGGTGAGGCACTACATGAACGGGGCCGATGTGGCGCAGACGCGCAGCCTGTCACAGGCGCTCGACGAACTGGCGCGCGCGCCGGCCCAGGCACTGATTGTCAATACGGCTGCCTTCGAGGATGCGCAGGGGCTGGACGGCCAACTGCGCCAGTTGCCCTACGACACGCCGGCTCTGGTCTGTCATGTGCCCAGCCGCGAGGAGACCGCGCGCCGGCTGGGCGTGGTGCGCTACCTGGTCAAGCCGGTGACGCGCGACGCGCTGTTGGGCGTGCTGGCGGAACTGGGCGCTGACACGCGCACGGCGCTGCTGGTCGATGACGACGCCGAAGTCCTGCAACTGTTCGCGCGCATGTTGTCCTCGGCCGAGCGGCCCTATCGCGTGATTCAGGCGATGGATGGCCGGCGCGCCATCGATCTGATGCGCGAGCGCCGGCCTGATGTCGTATTGCTCGATCTGGTCATGCCGGGCATGGATGGGCTGCAATTGCTGCAAGCCAAAAGTGAGGACGCGGACATCGCCGGCATTCCGGTCGTCATCATCTCCTCGCGCGACCCGAGCGCCGATCCCGTGACCCATGAGCCGCTGATGGTGATGCGCGGCGGCGGGCTGTCGGTGCGGGCATTGCTCGATTGCATCCAGGCGGTCAGCGAGGCGCTGGCCCCCCGGCTTGAGCAACAGCGGCCATCTGTTGTTGCAGCGCCGACAGAAACGCCTGTCGTGTGACTGGCTTGCGCAGGAGGGCGTTGGCGCCCAGCGCGAGCGCCAGTTTCTCCTGCGGCAGGATGCTGCACACGATGATGGGGATGGTCTCGGCGGAGGGGTGCTGGCGAAGCCGGCCCAGCAGTTTCCAGCCATCGATCTGGGGCATCATCACGTCGAGCACGATGATCTGGGGCGCGTGCCGGGCCACCAGGTCCAGTGCCGTTTCGGGCGACTGGGTGGCAATCACACGGAATGGCGTGCCGGCTGCGTACCGTTGCAGCAGTTGCAGGGTGTCGGCGTTGTCGTCCACGACCAGCACCGGCGTCTGCTCCAGCGCGGGCAGCAGCACTCTGGCGCGGAATCCACCCGCGTCGTCGGTGATGAGAATGCGTCCGCCGCACAGCTCGGCCAGTTGCTGCGAAATGGTCAATGCGGCTGTGTCGTCATCGGCGGCGGGAGGCGTGGGGCAGCCGGCGCCGGCCTGGATGCGGATTTCGACGAGCCATCGCACGGCGCCGGCGCCGACCGTAACCTGCGCGCCGGCGGCGCGTGCCAGGGCCACCCCCAGCAAATTGAGCAGGATCTGACGCACCGCCACCGGATGCGCGGCCACAGGCAGCGCGCCTCCCGATCCCTCGATAGACAGGCGCGCCCGGTAGTGATCGGCCAGTGGCTGCGCCAGTTCGACGGCGGATTCGATTTCGGCGCGCGCATCGGTGGGCGATTCGATGGCCGCATCGCGCAGCCAGGCGAATTCCTGGTTGAACCGGGCTTCGGCGCGCTCGGGGTCGAGGGCGGCCGGGTGGGAGGAGGCGGTGTGGCCGGCCTGATCCATTTGCCCCTGGTTCCACAGCCGGTCGGCGATGATGTCCAGCGCGGCTTGCTGTTCACGCCGCAGTTGCCGGGCGCTGAGCGCCAGTTGATCGGCCACAGCTTGTTGATTCAGCCGTTGGACGTAGCAACAGAACAGCGCCTCGTATAGCCGCCATAACCGCTGTTGCGGCGCGGCGTCTGGCGGCGGTTTGAGCGAGGAGATCGCTTCGATGAGCAGCGAGCGCAGCGCGGTGGATGCGTCGAAGCGATCGGACAAGCCAAAATAGTGAACGAGCGGGTTCTGGCGCAGGCGATTGGCGTCGTAGAGGTGGGCAAGCGCAGCGCGCAAATGGGACACAAATTCCTGGCGCGTCATTCTGTCCACATTTTGTCCTGTTGCTGGCCGCATCCTGGCCTGTGTCAGCTGCCTGGACTTTTATTATAAGGAAAGTCGGGCAGTGGTCCTGGCCCGTAGTGACAGCAACTAAAAACAGGAAGGAGAAGAGAAATGGCGAGTTCCAGGTTGAATCGACGCGGTTTTCTCAAGATGAGCGCGATCACTGCCGCAGGGGCGGCGCTGGCGGCCTGCGCGCCGCGCGCGGCCCAGCCGGCGGCCCCGGCGGCGCCGTCGGGCGCCGAGCCAACGCCGACCCCAATCCCGACGCCGGCTGCGTTCAACACCAGCGGCGGCAAAGGCAACATCGACGTGGTGTACTGGGCTGACTCGAACGAGTCATTCCGCAAAGTGGTCGATCAGTTCACCCAAGAGACGGACATTGGCGTGACCTATGAGATTGCGCCGGCCGACTATCTGACGTGGCAGCAGTTCATGACTACCCGGCTGGCCTCTGGCGACACGACGACCGACGCTTTCCACTGCGACGACTTCCAGGCCGCCATTTACGGCGCGGCCGGATGGCTGGTCGATCTGGGGCCGACGATCCAGAAGTACAATATCGACCTGGCCGACTGGCCGACGACGCTGGTGACCGACGTGTCGGCGTGGAAGGGCAAGCTGTACCGGCTGCCGTGGGGCAACGACACCGAGATCTTCTTCTACCGCACCGACTACTTCGAGGAAGCCGGCGTCAAGCCGCCGACGACCTGGGACGAACTGGTTGAAGTCGGCACAAAGTTGACCGATGCCGACAAGGATCGCTGGGGTATTGCGCTGTGCGGCCAAAAGAACGGCATCCTGGGCAACGAAATTCAGCACTGGACCAACCAGGCCGGCGGCGCCATCAACCGGCTGGATGACCCGGGCAGCAAGGAGGCAATCGTGTTCTACAAGGACATGTTCACCAAACACAAGATTGCCCCGCCCTCTGTGCCACAGGAGGATTACGGGTCTGTGTTCCAGGGCTGGCTGGGCAACAAATACGCCATGTGGTGGTGCTGGGACGGCTTCCTGGGCGCCATGCGCACCAACCAGGACTTCTGGAAGAATCAGGTGTCGGCATTTCTGCCGCCGATGGGCCCGAAGAATGCGCAGACGATCACCGGCTGCTGGGGCTGGGCTATCAGTGGTTACTCGGAGAAGAAGGAACTGGCCGAAGAGTGGGTGGCGTTCACGGCGCGGCCCGACATCATGAAGCTGCAAATTCTGCGCGGCCGCGTGCCGGCGCGCATGTCGCTGTGGGCCGACAAGGAAGTGCAGGACCTTGCGCCTTCCTCGGTCTTCCTGAACGAACTGGCCAAGGCCGGGCCGGATTCCGTCAAAGCCCGACCGGTGACGCCAAGCATTCAGGAAATCTACGACGCCGCCGAGCAGAACATCCATGCCTACCTGACCGATCAGGTGGATATCGACACGGCCATCGACAATGCAATGAAGAAGATCAAGCCGATCCTGGACCGCGACCTGGGCGGCTGAGCGCGTTTGATAGACTGGATGGACTCCACTGTTGAAGTGGAGTCCATCATTTACTCAAACCGAGCCGAGAATGTTGTGCTGAAGTCAAATCCTGTCTCTCCGGGCGTTGCTGTGGCTGCGGCGCCTCGAACCACCTTCCTGCGCCGGATGACGACCCGGCGGTTGATGCTGGCCTATGCGCTGGTGGCGCCGGTGGTGTTGTGGCGGCTTGCCACCTCCATCTATCCATTCATCTACACCGCCTACCTGAGCTTTCACGACAACAGCCCCGTCCGGCGCACCTTCGATTTCATCGGCATCCAGAACTACATTCAGGCGTTCAACGACACCAACACGCCCATCTCGCTGGAGTTCACTGCTTTCTTCACCATCACGTCCGTCTCGCTGCAAGTTGTGTTCGCGCTGGCGGTGGCGTTGCTGCTCAATCGCAGTTTCCCGCTGCGCGGCGTGGTGCGCGCGGTGAACCTGCTGCCGTGGGCCATGTCGGCTATCGTCATCGGCACGGCGGCGCGCTGGATGTTCAACGTGGACTATGGTCTGATCAACGACATTATCTGGCGCTTGACCGGCGAGCGCCCGCTGTGGCTGGTGGATGTGACCAGCGCGCGTTTCGCCGTGGTGTTCGTGGACGTATGGAAGAACGCGGCCTTTCTGTCGGTCATTTTCCTCAGCGGGTTGCAGGGCATTCCGCAAGAGGTGTACGAGGCGGCGCGCATCGACGGCGCAGGCCGGCTGCAATCGTTCTGGCACATTACCCTGCCGCTGCTGCTGCCCCTGATCCTGTCGATGGCGATTTTCGGCGCGATATTTCGTGTGCTGACCTTCGAGATCGTGTATGCCCTGACGGAAGGCGGCCCTGGCACAACCACGGCCCTGTTTTCGTACCTGGCCTATTTGCAAGCCTTCCGCGTGTTGAACTTTGGCTACGCCGCCGCCATTTCGATGATCCTGTTCTTCATCGTGCTGGTAGTGGGCCTGGTTGGGTTTGGCTTTCTGCGCCGGGCCTGGGCGCGCTACTATTAGGAGGTCCGGCATGGCAATCGCACAAGCCCGCCCCCACATCCGTCCGCGCCTGAACTCACGAAAACTGGCCGAGTCGGCGCTGTTCTATGCCGGCGTCCTGCTGTTCCTGCTCGTCGTGTTGTTGCCCATCTGGTACATCTTCCTGACGGCCTTCGCCGCCGGCGACCAGCTCTTCACCAAGCCGCTGAACTACTTCCCGCAGACATTTGGCTTTCTCGACCGCCTGCAAATTGTGTTCAGCAATCTGCCTATTGCTCAATATCTGCTCAACACGGTTTTCCTGGCGCTGACCTCGACGCTGATTGCGCTGTTTCTGTCCTTCCTGGCCGCGTATTCCATCGCCCGGCTGCAATTTCCCGGCGCCAATCTGGTGCTCACCATCTTGCTGGCCTCGACCATGCTGCCCGGCGTGGCGACTGTGATCCCGTTGTTCCAGATGTGGCAGACGCTGAAGCTGATGAACACCTTGCAGGGCCTGCTCATCCTCTACGTCAGCCCGCTCCTGCCGATTACCGTGTGGGTATTGGTGTCGTTCGTCAAGCAGGTGCCGGTGGAGATCGAGGACGCGGCCAAGGTCGATGGCGCCGGTTTCTGGTCGATGATCTGGAACGTGGTGCTGCCCACTATCAAGCCGGGTCTGGCGGTCATGTTCATCGTGAACTTCATCGCCGGCTGGAACGAGTTCTTCACGCCGCTCATCTTCGCGCGCGGGCCGGCCTCGAAGACCATCACCATGGCCCTGAGCGAGGCTCAAACCATCGGCAGCTCCAACCAGTTCTATCAAAACTGGGGCAATATGTCGGCAGTGGCGATTCTTGTCACCGTGCCGGTGTTCATCATCACCCTCCTGTTCCAGCGCCAGATCATCGAAGGCATCACTGCCGGCGCCATCAAGTGAGCTTGCCGGTTTGGGTTGTCCGCCTGCCCTCTTGCCCCTGCAAAACTGCACGGTATGAAACAGCTCTCTTTTCAATTGTCGTGGGGTGACGTTGCCGTTCCCGTCTTGACTCAGCTGGCAGAGTCCGATCAAGCGATGGATGGTGTGTTGCCTGGCATGACTGCCGGCGAATTCATTCTGGTGAGCTTGCGCCGGCTGGCGCAACCCTGCTGGGAGATTCATCTGCGCGCGCAGCGCGCCTGGGCCGGTGACGCGCTGGCCCAGACGCGCGTCGCCTTTTCAGGCCGGCGCCCGACACATCTGCTGGCCCCGGCCTATCGCGGCGTGTTTGAACGGTGGGCAGCCGATCAAGCGCCTGAGTTTGAATATCGCGGCCCTGGCGGTTCAGCGGCCCGTTTGTCCGACGCGCAACGCCTGGCCTTGCCGCTGCTGATCGTTCAGATGGGCGGCGCGCGCGATGACGATTACTGGCTGATTGGCGCCGATCCCGAAATGGCGGCGGCCTTTCAGATCACCTTCGGCGCTGAGGAATGGCAGGTCATCCTGAACTGGCGGTATCTGGCCGCCGCCGGCGTCCATGCCGATGAAAAGCGCCGCATCATCGTCAAGCCCTGTCGCACGCTGACCGAAGCGTTGAACGCCTGGTTTGAGTGGGCTACCCCCGACGCGCCGCCCGGCCCGGCCTGGCTGCATGACATTGCCCTGAACGACTATGACTACTTCTCGAAGAACGGGCGCGGCTGGTTTGCCGATATCGACGCCGCCTGCCAGATGATCGCTCCCGCCCATCGGCATCGCGCCATTTTCTGTCTGCACGGCTGGTACGATCAGATTGGTCGCTATTGCTTTGACCCGCATCAACGCCGGTTCGATGAAAGCTGGACCGTCTTCCCGCACATTCATCATCCTGATCTGCTGAAGCTGGAAAATCGGGATGTTGTCATGGCCGGCGGGCCGATCGGCTATGCCTTCCGCAATTTGAAGCAGCATCACCCGATCACGCTCGATTGGGCCGGCATCCGCGAGCGATTGAGCTACGCCCGGCAACGTGGTTTGCGCGTGGCGTTCTACCATGCCACCGGCATGCAGATCGCCTCAGACTCAAGCGCGCATCGTTCGGCGGGGGCGCGGCTCGATCACATTCAGACGCCGCTCTGGCAGGGGCCGGACCTGATTGGCGCCACCTGTCTCGTGAATCCACTGCATCCAGAGGTGCGCGATTGGATGCTCGCGTATACGCAGGCGCTGCTGGAGCGCGTGGGAGACCTGATCGACGCGCTGGTGCTGGATGAGGCGTACTACATCCCCGGCGGCGCGCTGGGGCCTGCGTCATGCCCGGGCTACGCCGACCGCGCGCAGATGCGTCTTGTCCGCGAGATTGCCGCGCTGTGTCATGCCTGCCGGCCCGATATCGCCTATCTCACCGCCGATCACCTCGGCACACCGGCGATGGAACCACGCGCCGTGCCGTACAGCCTGTTTGCAGACGGCATTTATCACGACTCCTGGAGCAGCCCGTTTAGCTGGGGCTGCGCGTTTTTCCCCACCTGGCGCAATGTCACCTGGAGCTGCAACTGGGCGCCGGTGAGCAACTACGCAAATATCCGCTGGAGCGTGCTGGCTCACGACGCTCCTATCGCCGTGTCCAATGGCTGCTTCGGGGATGATGTGGGTCTGGCCGATATGGACGCGCCCACGCTTCAACGCTTCGTAGACTTGTGGCAGATCAAGATCAGCCGGCGTCAGCAACGCGGGTTGACGGTTGTGGATATGACGCGGCCATGAGATCACTCACCATGTCCATCTGCGACGCCATTATCCAAATCCAACTTCCCCTTTGCGCGCCTCGCTTCTTTGTGGTTCACGCTTTGCATTGCCCGGCGCTTACTGCGCCTGCCCGGTGAGCGTCGGGCGCACGGTCGGCCCAAAGGACGCATTGGCCTCGAATGTGTAGCGCACCCGCCTGCCGGTGAAGCGGAAGGTGAGCGTAGGGCGGAACGGCGTCTCGTAGAAGCACAGCTTCACCGTGTATGTGTCCTCGGCGGTCCATGCTCCGCTGGCTGCGACCTTGCGCTGCGGCGCTGCAACCAGTGGCGGCGGGGCATACTGATCGAAGCCGGTCTCGCCTTCGATCCACTGGCCGTGACCGCACGCGATGACGTGTTCCTGCCGGCCCTCTCGAATCGTCAACGCGCTGCTGTCTTTGTCAAAACTGAGTGACACACGCTGAATGCGCTGATCGTTCTTCGGGAACTCATAGACCCGGCCCGACACGCGCGCTGCAATGTCTGCTGTGCGCTTGCCCTTGATCGGTTTGAGCGCCAGACGCGCCAGCTTGTCGTTCAATGTGGTGTGCGTTGCCTCATCCGCCGGAAGCGGCTCCGGCTTCATCGCCGGCAGCAACGTCGTCCACACCAGATCGAGCGCCGCCTGCATGTCTTTGACGCCGCTGGTGATCGCGAGCACAGCATCCTGGTCGGGCATGACGATGCAGTATTGCCCGAACGCGCCGTCGCCGCGATAAGCGTTGTGCCGGCAGCGCCAGAACTGGTACCCATAGCCCTGCTGCCAGTCTGAACCGCCGCCCGCGCTGAATGGCGCCTGGGGCGAACTGGCTTCTGCGACCCATGCCTCGGACAAAATGCGCTGGCCGTTCCACACGCCCTTGTTCAGATAAAGCTGGCCAAAGCGGGCAATGGCGTCTGTGGTGATGTTCAGGCCCCATCCACCCACATTGATGCCGCGCGGATCAGACTCCCACCAGCCCTGCGTGATGCCCAGCGGCTCG
>Ga0308417_1002167_pt1 | contig 13034 bp, 14 predicted proteins | sample HotsprSampleOS65_FD_203528 | JGI IMG/M metagenome (GOLD analysis project Ga0308417, IMG submission 203528) | Hot spring phototrophic mat microbial communities from Octopus Spring, Yellowstone National Park, Wyoming, United States - 20090730_OS65 ... | reverse complement strand
TCACTGCGGTTCCCACAAGCGCAATTGACGACGTGCTGCACAAGCACATGGAACAGCCAGAATTTGCTCAGGATATGGCGCTCTTGTTTGGCAATCGCGCTGTTGCAGAGCATCTTCCGGGCGCAGGCAGCGAGTCAGGTTTTGCTAAAACCAAGGCACTGTTTGAGAGCGAGTTTCAAACTGCCTACGGCAAGCAGGCAGCCGCCTGCGAACTGTTTATCAAGGGCGATCGCCCCTCCTGACCCTTCCGGTAGGCCGCTGGCTGTGTACCTGAACCCCGTGCATCGCCAGCGCCAGCCCTCCAAATTGAAGTTTTTGAAGGAACGGCTGAAGAATCTTGCTGAATTTTAGGGTGCAAAACGAACTGAAAACGCCATAGCTTCTGGATCAAGGCGGCTTTGTTCGCCCACGGCTAACTGGCTTCTCGACATGCACAAATCTGCAATCTGGATTGTGTTTCTGTGCGATCAGGTTTGCGCCCAGAGGCAGTTCTTTCAAACGGGGTTCATGGTCTGTTCATGGTCTGATTACATTAACCGCTTAACACACTCATTCTGCCTTCTGAGGTTGCTTATTATGAAACTCGAATCGGCTATGCCAGCCAAGTCCACAAACCGCGAGAACAAGTGGTTTCCCGACATCGACAGTATTGTAACGGCTCGTAGGGTCGCCCGCCAAGGCACGATTGCATCACTGGTCTTGGCTGGCGTGACCACTGCATTTGCAATCGCTGCAACCCAAAACGCACTGCCCTCAGAGTTGTTAGAACTGGATGAGGTGTTCAATCCGCTGCTATTTGTCGATGCGCTGATCTATGGGGCGATCGCCTGGAGAATCCAGCGGATGTCGAGAATTGCGGCGATCGCTGGACTATCGATTTATTTGCTCAGTCGCGTTCTGTTGCACATGTCAGGAGTACCCACCAATCTTTTCGGAATGGCAATTACGACTCTGATTAGCGTTGCGTTCATCAATGCAATTCGCAGCACGTTCGCTTACCATCGCTTCAAGCGTCAGCAGGTGTCGGAAAGGGATTCTGTTACTCCAGGTTTTGCTGAGTTCGGTGAGAGTCTGAGAGACTCCTGATTCGATTCCCAAGCTTGATCAGCCCCCGTTCATTTTTCATCCTTCGTCTCTGCAATCTCACTCACACAAGCGACTTGCTCGTTTGTCTAGTCTGTCTTGCTTAAAAATTTGCATTCAGGAGTAACGCCGTGTCTGTAAAACCCCCTTACAAGTCGATGAATCCTGCTTATCCCTCTGCAATGGTTTATCCGTCTTCTAGTCTGCTGCGTCCCTATTATTCGCAAATTACGCTGACCGCCTCCGGCGCACGTAAGATGCAGACGAGTCCGCAAGCAAAGGCATTTTTGCAGAACCACTGCCTGGATGCGGCAAATCCCCTCTCGTCACACAAGCAGATTCAGCAGCAGTTAATCGTGCTGTGGCAAGCGGGCAGCGAAACAGAGCAGGCGAGCGCCGAAATTTGCCTGCGCTGCTACATCTCGCACCAAATTGTGCAGGTTTGCATTGAGCTAGCCAGTCGGTTTGGGCTGCGGGGCGGCTTTCAACTGAGCGATCTGCTGCCGCTGGTGCTAGATGACGTGCCGATCGAGTGGAATCCCAATGGGTCTCCTCAGCCTCCGTCCAAGCCAGATTCCCCGGTCTATCGAGCGTTTGCTTACGACATCTTGGGCAGTTTTGATCCCTCGCGCAACACCTGTCTGAGTACCTGGACCAAACGAAAGGTGCTTTATCATCGGGAGCTAAACGCTTTTTTGCAAGAGCGAGGCATTTACCTGATTAGCGATTGGGCGCTTTTGAATAGTGCCACAACGGGCCAGATTCGCCGCACTCTGGCATCGCGCTATGACCTGACTGAGGCTGAAATTCAGCAGGGGTGTCAACTCCTGGAAAGCTACCATGCCGTGTATTCTGAGCAGCTTCGCCAGGTGAGATCGCAAGGCTATCGCGGCAAGTGTCCCGCGCCCACCACGCAGCAACTTCAGGACATTGCCCAGCATTTGCAAAAAATGACGGGTCAGCGCTTCTTTCCGCTGCAAATCATGGCTCAGCTTAGCAACCTGGCACAAAAACTGCGTCAGCGTCAGCCGTCTACCGAGCCGCTGGAGTCTGTGGATGTGCCCGCTGCCGCACCGGATGAAGCAGAGCAAAATCAGATGGCGTTTCTTCAGGACTATCGCAAAGAGTTGGTATCGGTGCTAGATCGGGCGATCGCCCAGGTGATCTGCGATCGCCTCCAGGCTTTACAAAGCCAGCGAGGATAGCGCGATCGCCAGTTTCTCAAAGCGTTACACCTGTTCTATGCCCAAGGGCGCTCAATGGGCGAAATTGCGCCGCTAGTCGGGATGGGTGGGCAGCCCCAGGTATCTCGCCTGCTAAGGCTGGGCGAACTGCGGGTTCATGTTTGTCAGCAAATTAGAGAACATCTGAAGGTACAGCTTTATAACCTGGTTTTGGAATATGTCCAGGAAGGGAGCGCGAATGTTCTAAGTTCGCAGCTTGACAGCATTCTAGATGCTGAAGTTGATCGATTGATGACCACAGATTGTGCTGAAGCGAGTACGGCAAATCGTATTTCTCAGGGACTCCTGGCACAGCGCTTTCGACGCTATCTGGAACAGACCATGACGGCTGAATTTGCTGCATAAAATTCGCATAAAATCACGGAGGTAGACATGGCACGTATCATTGGCAGCAGCCGCTCGGAACGGATTTGGGGAACAAACAGCAGCGACAGCCTGCTAGGACTAGGTGGAAATGACGTACTCACTGGCTCCGTTGGCAATGATGAAATGCTGGGGGGCGATGGGTTCGACACGGCCGACTATAGCCGCATGGGGCAAGCCATGACCCTACTGCCGGGTGGACTGATTAACAAAGGCGGGTTGGGGATCGATCGCCTGAGTAGTGTTGAGCAGGTCATTGGTGCAACTGGATTTGCCAACACGATTGACGGGAGCAGTGGACGCAATGCTTCCTTTGATGTGAATCTGGGTGCGAACTGTTTGACAGTTAACAATGTGCCGTTTTTGGGAACGTTGACCTTCAGCGTGGTGAACTTCGCCAACGTGCGGGGGACGCAGAATGGCGATCGCATTGTGGGCAACAACGGTGCAAATCTTCTGGACGGGCAGGGCGGCAACGATGTACTGATTGGTAGCGGGGGGAGCGATCGCCTAGTGGGCGGCAGCGGTATCGACATCCTGAACGGTGCTGGCACTGGGTCAAGAGGCTTCCTAGAAGTGGATATTCTGAAGGGCGGGCTGGGTCAGGATGGATTCATTCTGGGCGATCGCGCTGGTTCCTATTACCGTGCAGGCGGCATTCGCGATTATGCACTCATCACAGACTTTACGCCGGGAGATTTGATTCAGCTTGGCGCAGGCGAGATCTACCAAGCCCAGCGCAATGCTAGTGGTTTTGGCGTGTTTGTCTTTCGCAACGGAGTCGCTGATCTCATTGCGGATGTGCGAACCACAACGTTCGTATCCTTGCCAAATGGGCCGTTCCGTTTGGCATCCGGTCAAGTGTTTACAGGATTCATCGGTGCATAATGTTCTGCATTCCTATTCACTAGCTCAGCAGGTTTAATTGAATGCTGTCGGCTGGTGTAGGAGCTTTCGATTGAGCCTTCCGTTTCTGGCTTGGCACTTTGCGCGGATAGCGCCAGTCCATGCCGAGTAAGTTACTGAGGAAGCTGGAGTAGATGGCGCGAACGCGGAAATTTAGCTGCTTCCAGCCGCCTGTTGCCTGCAAACAGCGAGCCGCTGCATCCACAATGGGAAATCCCGTTTCGCCCTGCTGCCATGCTTCGTAAAGTGTCTCGTTAAAGTCCCAACCTTCCCCATCGAAAACCGTGTAGAGCGATCGCACCTCCAGTTGTGGCATGTAGCGAAACCGCTGGGCAAAGCCGCTGCCCCACCGCAGCCGCGCAATGAACTGCTGCCGACTGCGCTGCACTCGCGCATCAGGCGTATCGTCCAGTTGCGCTTGGGTCGTCTGCACACACTCGCGCACAGAAATCGCGCCGAACTTGATATAGGGACTCAGTCCAGAAGTTGCCTCTGCGCCCGGATAAGATAACTGCCAATAGTAGCGATCGCTCTTTTCAGCTAGAAATTCCCGGAGTAGGGCCCGTGCGGGCGCAGTGCCACCAGCCGGAATCGGCTTGCCATCCGCAATCAGCCCCAAATTACTGAGGCTGGGGATGGCTTCGCTGGGCACATCATCAGGCACAACCACGCGGGCGGGCGCAGGGACGATCTCGTCTGCCATGTGGGTATACCACAGCTCCCGATATTTGGGATAGGGAATTAGGTCTGACGCGGTGGCAGGGGGTTCAAACCAGCGGATTTTCATCTGCTGCTGCGCCAGCGCCCGGTTTAGCCGCGCATCGCGTACCCGGCCATAGATGCGCTCAAAGTCGATGTAGGCATAAATGCCCTCGGCCCCGGTTTCGCGCACTAGCTGGGGCAAAATTTCAACCGGATCGCCAGAGCGGATGATCAACCGCCCGCTGCGATCGCGCAAATCTTGATCTAGCGCGTGCAAACACTCCAACATAAACGTGACTCGTGCCACGGCAGTTTCGGGATGATGTAGCAGCGCTCGATCCAGCACAAACACTGGAATTACTGCGCCCCGGGCCGCAGCCCGGTGCAGTGGGGCATGGTCAAAGACACGCAAATCTCGACGAAACCAAACGAGGGTGCGATTCATGCCTGGGAATTCAACCTTGTGACCTTGTGACTAGAGGGCGCTTCCTTTACATACTGTAACGCCAGTTTTTATCTCTCCTATAGCCCTGCTAATCAGCAGTCCTGGGAAATATCCCGGCTGGCGCTGGCGGAGTACCTACCAAAAAGGATCTCCGGTCATAGGATCTCAAGTCATACACTTCAAGTCATACACCTCAAGTCATATAGAGTCGGGCGATCGCCTCCTTAATAACCCCCACCAGCTCCTCCTGGCGCAGCGTGACGTGGGCCGCCATGCAGCGAGCAGCAGCTTCGGGGTTGCGATCGCCCATAGCCTGCAAAATCAGACGGTGTTCCGCGCAGGTGGTGCGGCGATAGTGTTCCTGCTCCATCGAGATCAGCCGCAGATAGTGGGCGCGGGCGTTTACGTTTTGCAGCGATCGGAGCAGTTCGGCATTGTGGGAAAGCTGGGCAATTTGTTCATGAAATTGCTCATCGCAGCGAGTGCATTCCACGGGTGTCAGGTCACAGAAAGAGTCTGAAATCGCCTCCCAGCGTTGCTGCAATGCCTGAAGCTCGGCATCCGTCGCACGTTCCGTCGCGAGGCGAGCGCTCATCATCTCCAGTCCGCAGCGGACTTCATAGAGGTCAAACATGCGCTGCGTATCCAGTGGCTTGCAGGAAAAACCCTTGCGCGGCACAAAATCCAGCAGCCCCTCTGCCACCAAACGGTTCAACACTTCTCGCAGGGGGGTGCGGCTCACAGAAAACGATGCCGCCAATTCCACTTCGTTGAGCGGCTCACCAGGGCGAAACTGGTAGTTCATTGCCATTTGCTTGAGCTGCTCATAGATTCGATCGACGCTGCTGCCTGAGGGTTTGCGGTCTGCTTTGGCAGCCTGAGCGCTAGCTTTAGCCACAAGACAACTCCAAAATTACAGTAGTAGAACTGACACAGTTGGACAATTTCTCACAGGCGCGGTCTGCGAGAAATCGGCTGAAAACTAGAAAATTTCTCGCAAGCGCATCAGTCCTGAGTAGAAAAGATCAAACTTGTATTTGACACTACAGATTAGACCTCTTCAAGGGCGCTACGTTCTTGTATACAAGACTGAACACAAAAGAGAATTCAGCCCTGTAGAATCACTATACGAAAGTTTCTCGAATTCTGACATCACGCCTTGAGCCTTCCCCCTGTAACAATCCATCCCGTTTCTATCACGCCATCCCCCTATCCTGGATGCCATGGTTCGCCGCATCGATTTACTCATTGATTCGCCTATCAATTCACTCAATTCTGCGTGGAGAACGTCATGCTTACGACTCGACAGCCCGTGCTGCGCCGTTTCTGGTATCCCGTCATGCCGATCGATCAGTTGCTCAACGGCCCGCAATCTTTCACGCTCTTGGGGCAACCGCTGGTGCTATGGCTAGATGCCAACGGGCAACCGGCGGCCCTGGGCGATCGCTGCTGCCACCGTTCGGCCCGGCTATCGCTGGGAGTGGTCGAAAATGGCTGTGTGCGCTGCCCCTATCACGGGTGGGAATTTAACTCGCAGGGAAACTGTACCAAAGTGCCCCAGCTGGATGCCGACACTGCTATTCCAAAAACCTATCGCGTGCCTGCGTTTCAGTGTACCGAGCGCTATGGCTATGTCTGGGTGTGTTTAGCAGAAGACCCGCTGCAACCGATTCCCAATATTCCCGAATTTACTGACCCCAGCTTTCGGTTTATCCAGGAGTTTTATGAGTCGTGGAACGTGGGCGGACTGAGGGCGATCGAAAACTCCTTCGACAGCGCTCATGGGCACTTTGTCCACGCAAGCTCCTGGGGAGATCAGTCGAATCCCCAGCCGCCGCCAATTGATGAGGTTGAGGAAACCGAATTTGGCTTTGTGATGAAGCACTGGCTAGAGGTGCTGAACCCAGATTTGCAGAAGAAAAACCTGGGCATTGGTGAGGAAAAAACCATTCGCACCAACACGCGCACCTGGTACATGCCTTTTGCACGCACGCTGAAGATTGACTATCCCAATGGGTTGACGCATCTCATCTTTACTGCGTACACGCCAATTGACGATCAGACTTCACAGGTTGTTCAGTTTTGCTTGCGAAATGACACTGAAGCAGATGCAAAAGCAGCCGATATTATTGCGTTCGATCGCCAGGTTACGTTAGAGGATCGCGTGATTCTTGAAGGCACTGACTACGACGCGCCGCTGAGTCTGGCGGAGGAGCAGCACATGGCGAGCGATCGCCCCGGCATTATCATGCGCCATCGCTTGGCGAGGCTGCTTAGGGAACATGGCGAAATAGAGCAGCGCCGCAGTGATCGAGTCGCATCTGCCGCTCTTGCAACCGTTAAAGCCGCTGAAGCAGTCCGCGTCTAGCGCCCTGAGCTAGGGATTGCTGAACCGGGAATTTCTGAACCGGGGATTTAGGAGGATCAGCCCTCCCCCTCTCGGCCGAAGCCTAACTTATCTTATCTGGAGGACTGTTCATGCTTGTGACCCAAGAACCCGTGCTGCGGCGCTTTTGGTATCCCGTCATGCCCATCGCCCAACTGATGGCCAGGCCGCAGTCTTTCACGCTGCTGGGGCAGCCGCTGGTGCTGTGGTTGGATCAGGACAGCAAGCCTGCGGCCCTGGGCGATCGCTGCTGCCACCGTTCTGCAAAACTGTCGATGGGCATCGTTAAAAACGGCTGTGTGCGCTGCCCCTATCATGGCTGGTCGTTCGACGGCACAGGAGCCTGTACCGACGTGCCCCAGCTCGATCCCGGCGCGGCGATTCCCAAAACCTATCGCGTCCCGGCGTTTCAGTGCGCCGAGCGCTACGGCTATGCCTGGGTCTGTCTGTCAGACGAGCCGCTGCTGCCCATCCCAAACATTCCCGAAGCCGAGGCTGCTGAACATCGCTTGATTCCGCAATTTTATGAGCCGTGGCAGTGCAGCGGGCTGCGGGTGATGGAAAACTCGTTCGACAATGCCCATTTCAGCATTGTTCACGCAGCATCGTTTGGGGTGACGGAGCAACCCAAGCCCGCCAAGTCGGAAATTGTGCCGCTGGAATTGGGGTTGAAGGTCTATGCGACGGTGCCTGTGGTGAATCCGCCGATCCAACAGCAGCTTCTGAACATTCCCGACACGCTTACGGTGCGGCACGTCGAATCGACCTGGTATGTTCCCTTTAGCCGCACGCTAAAAATCACTTATCCCAACGGATTGATGCACCTGATTTTTACAGCAGCAACACCCATGAGCGATCGCACGTCACAAATCGTCCAATTCTGTATTCGCAACGATACTGAAGCCGATGCCAGCGCCGAATCCATCATCGCGTTTGATCGACAGGTCGTAGACGAAGACAAGCGAGTGCTGGAATCCACCGACTACGACACGCCTGTAGATATCGCTGCCGAACAGCACATGCCTTCAGATCAGCCAGGTATTCTTATGCGTCGCCAGCTTGCCATGTTGATTCGGGGTAAGAAATTCTGCTATGAAAACTCTTCTTCGGAATGTCCTGGCTTATCAGAATTTTGCCCTAAAGTCAGTTGATGTTTTACTGATTGGTCAGAAGATTCAAGTCGTTGCACCAGCTTTATCCCTGCCAGACGGTTCCGATCAGCAAATCATCTTAGGTCAGGATAAGTTACTACTACCGGGGTTTGTTAACGGTCATACCCATTCTTCTCAGGTGTGGCAGCGGGGGTTGATTCCTCAGTTGCCACTGGAACTCTGGCTGGCAAACGTGTTTGACTCCACACCCCAGCGGTTGGAGCAGTTCTATTAGGGAGCAGTGAGTACGGCAGTAGATACACTGCTGTCGGGTGGCACCTGCCTGATGGATCATGCGTATTTGATTCCGGGGCAAGAACGGGAGACCGTGGAAGCGCTGGTGCGCGGCTATCGGAAGGTAGGCATCCGCGCTGTGATTGCGCCGCTGATTCAGGATTTGCCCTTTGCGTCGGGCTTTCCAAAAGGCTGCCTCCTGCCGCAGTCTGCCTCGCCTCGGTCTGCGGCGGAGTGGCTGGCGCTGATGGAAGCGCTCATCGACGAATTTCATGCTCCTGCCGATGGCATTTACATCGGGCTGGGGCCGACGGGCTTCCACCGCTGCTTGGACGAACTGCTGACCGGTTGTGCGGAACTGAGCGATCGCCACCAGCTTTGCTATCACACGCACCTGCTCGAAACCCGCACGCAGCAGCGTCTCGCCCAAGAGCGCTACGGAATTAGCGCGGTGCAGCATCTCTACCATCTGGGCTGTTTGGGGCCGCGCACGTCTCTGGCTCATGGAGTGTGGATCGACGAAGCCGACCTATCGCTGCTGGCATCCACAGGGGCGACGCTGGTGCATAATCCCGTCAGCAATTTGCGCCTAGGCAGTGGGCTGGCTCCCATTCTCAAGTGTTTGCAGGCAGGGCTAAATGTGGCCTTCGGCTGCGATGGCGCGGCCAGCAACGATGCCCAAAACCTGCTGGAGGTGATCAAACTGGGTACCATTTTGCACACCGTTTCCGACAGCGATTACGAGAACTGGCTAACGCCGAAGCGGGCGCTGCACCTGGCAACGGTCGGCGGTGCGAAGGGCGTGAACCTGGGCGATCGCACGGGTAGCCTGACCCCTGGAATGGATGCTGACTTGGTGCTGTATAACCTGAATCACCCGTCGATGCTGCCACGCACCAACCCGCTCCGGCTTTTGGTGCTAGGGCGACCAACGCAGGTTGTGGAAGCGGTGTGGGTGCAGGGGCAGGTGCGAGTGGCAGGAGGACAGGTGCAAACGATGGATACCAGCACCCTCTATCAGGCCTTGCAACAACAGCCGCTGAGCCTGGAAATCGGGCGATCGCAGCATCACTGGGTCGAGGCTCACTATCGAAGCATAATGCCCAAGGCTTTGACAGGGGATTGAGTAAGGGTAGGCATTGCCAAGGGAAATGCAGCCGATTGGAGAGGCGCGGCTACTCGTAATGCGGCAGGATGTGGGGAATCAAGGAGTGGGGCTTTTCGAGTCCGTGCGCCTCCATCAATTCCTGATTGCCCATGATTTGGCGCGGATCTCCATCGGCAATGATGCGTCCTTCGTCTAGCAAAATCACGCGATCGCACACTTCCAGAACCAGTTCTAAATCATGGGAGGCGATCAGTAGGGTCTGGGGCGCACGCTGCAAAAACTGGATCAGGCGGCGACGGGTGCGGAGATCTAGGCTGGCGGAGGGTTCGTCATACAGCACCACACGGGGACGCATGGCCAAAATTCCAGCGATCGCCACCATCTGCTTTTGCCCGCCCGACAGATGGTGCGGCGGCCGTTCTGCTAGGTCGGCTGTGCCCGTCAGCGTCAGCGCCTCCTGCACTCGCTGGGTCACCTCTTCGGGCGATAGTCCCATGTTCTGCGGGCCAAAGGCGACATCATCCCACACCGATGCCGAAAACAGCTGATCGTTGGGCGATTGAAACAATAGCCCTACGCTCGGATGAAACTGTCCCGGCAGCACGGGTTCTCCAAACAGCAAAATCTCACCTGCATCGGGGCGCAGCACGCCACACATCAGCGTGAACAGCGTCGTCTTGCCGCAGCCATTGTGTCCGATGATGCCAACCCGCTCGCCCTCTGCAATCCGCAGAGACACGTCTTGCAAGATGCAGGGCTGCCCCGGATAGGCAAAGGTCAGATTTGTCACAGTCAGCGCATCAGCAATCGGGGCGTGAACATGATTGGAGCGGGTTGGGCGGCGGTCGGTTTGGGTCATTGAGTCAGGCTCAGAGAAGGATAAGAAGTCATTGAGTCAGGCTTAGAGAAGGCAAGAGAAGAGTTAGTGCGCCAATTAGTGCGCTAAAGATAAGATACCAGGCTAGCGAAATGACAGGAGATGATCGAGTTGAGGGATGCCAGCGGAAACGGGGATGAACCCCAGACCCAAAAGGGCGATCGCCAAACTGACCGCACCTGCCAACCCCATCACGCTCGCCGGATCGAGGCGGGAAAGCAGCGTTTTTTTGCGGGTCACAGGCGCGGTAGTGGATTGGGACGTGTAGCCGTAGCCGCGCAGCCGCATGGCTTTATAAACCCGCTCAGACTGTTCATAGCTACGAATGAGTAAAGTGCCTGCCAGAGCAGATAAATTACCTAGCTCGCTCCGCCTGGATAGGAAAGGAATCGCACACCCTCGGCGATCGCCCGATTGGGCTTGTCCAAAGCCGCGCAGCCGCATCGCCAGCTTCATTCGAGACAGGGTTTCTGCCAGATCAAACAGGTAGCGATAGGTCAGCAAGGTCATGTCTGCCAGCACAGGGGGCAGTCCGAGCGATCGCAGGGCGGCAACCAGCGTCAGAAAGGGTGTGGTGCCCAGCAAAATAAAGCCTGTCGTCACGATAGCCAAAAATCGCCCCGCAATCAGCAGCATGGCAGACAGTCCTTCCTGACGCAGGGCCAGCGGTCCCATCTGCCACAAGACGGTCTGCCCCGAAAAGAACGGCAGCAGCACCACCACGCCCAGCAGAAAATAGCCCGGATAGCGCAGGCGCGATCGCAAGAAAGACAGCGGCAGCCGGGACGCAGCGTAGAGCGAAAGGGCGATCGCCAGCATCACGGGCACAAGCCAGACCCGCTCCACAAACGCAAAGGCAAACATCAGCGTCATCAACCCCAGCAGCTTGCAGCGCGGCTCCCAGCGGTGGATCGGCGAGTCCAGATGGGCAAACTCATCCATGGCTAGCCTCATGCCGCTCTCCCGCCTGTAGACTCGCCGGAGGATTGGTCGGTCGATGGCTGATTGGCTCTCGATTGGTTGGAGCCATCCCAACGGGCGGAACCTGGCAATAGTTCTGGCTTGACCCGCCGCAAAAAGCTCACCAGCATTGCGGTAAACACACCCTCAATCAGCGCCAGCGGAACATGCGACGCGACCAGTCCGTAAACCGCAAGCCGTTCTGTCTGGGCATCCAGTTCGCTAGGGAGGGTCGCCAAAATCAGCCCAAAGAAAATGATCGCCGCTAGGCCCAGCCCCATCGCCCCTGCCAGAAACGCAAATAGCAGGTCTGCCCGCCTTGCCCCCAGCCGCCCAAACCGATGGCGCAGCCGAAACACCCAGGCTGCCAGCAGCGCCGGAAGGCCCATCATCACGGTGTTGACCCCCAGAGTCGTCAGGCCGCCATGCCCAAACATGACCGCCTGTAGAAATAGCCCAATGGCGATCGCAGGCACCGCAAAATAGCCCAACACAGCGCCCAACAGCCCATTCAATACCAGATGCACACTCGCTGGCGGAATTGGGATGTGAATGGACGAGGCAATGAAAAAGGCAGCCGTCAGCAGCGATGCTTTGGGAATTTGCTCCGTCACGTCTGGCATTCGGTTAATTTTCCGCAGCGCATAGCCCAGCAGTGGGGCCGCCAGCGCATAGCCGCCAATGCAGACCGGCGCGGGGAGGATGCCATCAGGTATGTGCATTATGAGCCTTTGGTCGTCGAGAGAAAAACAGTGCTGTTCCAACACAGCCCCAAATCACCGAAGCCGCCATAATAAATCTCTGGAGCGGGGTCAGCCCGCCGCCGGAGCGAGAGATGGGCGAGCCTGTTGCAGAAGCACTTGTTGCAGGTGCAGCAGATTCAGCAGCGTCCGTTGCGCCAGCCGCGCTCGTCGTCCCCTCACCCCCCACCGGAATGACCAAAATTTCACCATGCCCTGCCTGCCGCACCTGCACCTCCCAGTTGCCCGGTTGGGCTGGGTCAGGCGAAAAGATAAAGCGACCCGACTCATCGGCCGTGCCGCGCAGCCAGGGCGTTTTCGGATCGGCAGGCGAAAACACCGCGACCTGCGCCCCAGACATCGGCTGACCACCCTCGTAGCGAGCTTCTAGGGCGATCGCCCGTGTCTCCTGATAGGTAATATTGACCCCGTGGGCGTGAACCGGTGCAGACAAGTTGGCAAGCACAAACCCTGTGGCGATCGCCAGTAACCCCACTCGCAGCACTCCAAACCGTCGGGCAAATCGCGACCCAAAGCGGCTCAACAAGCGGTTCAACAGGCACCTCGCCCCCTGTGCGCGCGAATGATCCATACTCAAACCTTGCCTCAAAACGCCCAAAATATGATCCAGATACTTAGGTAACTCAAAATCGCTCAAAAGGATTTGACACGGACTTGACAAACTAAGCTTAAGACTGGAACTAAGACTGGCGACAATGCCCCTCACCCACATGCCCCAGCGAGGACAGAATGCTGTCCAGCAAATCGCGGTTTTCTTTAGCAAAACTCGCGTCCAGCGTCTTTAGATCAGCACTAACTCGCCCACTTTGAGACA
>Ga0308417_1002166_pt1 | contig 13034 bp, 5 predicted proteins | sample HotsprSampleOS65_FD_203528 | JGI IMG/M metagenome (GOLD analysis project Ga0308417, IMG submission 203528) | Hot spring phototrophic mat microbial communities from Octopus Spring, Yellowstone National Park, Wyoming, United States - 20090730_OS65 ... | reverse complement strand
GCTTGTCGAGCCGCGGGTGGGCGTAGTCCTTGGGCAGCACGCCCTTGAGCGTCGGGTTGTCGCGCTCGATGGCGAGCATGGCGTCATCGACGATCTTGCCGATAGTCGGTTGCTTGGCGTTGGCCTTGAGGTTCGACCAGCGGGCCTCGGGCGGCACCCAGAAGATGTTCACCGCCCGGTATTCGTCGGGATCTTCGGGGTCGGCCCCGCTGCCCTTCTCGGCTTCGAGCGCGGCGTGCTTCTCCTCGAAGGCATCCGAGATGTACTTGAGGAAGATGAGACCGAGCACGACGTGCTTGTACTCGGCGGCGTCCATGTTGGCCCGCAAGGCATCCGCAGCCTTCCACAAGGTGGCCTCGAAGCCGAGGTTGGCTCCGTTGCTGCCGTTGGTCTTGGAGGCGGGCGTTTTGGCCATGTGGTGATTCCGTTACCTGCGTGATGATGCAAGACCAGATAGTTTACCGCGCTATGACGCGGTCTGCGATGTCCGCAGGCCGTCCGTTCGGACGTACAAAACAAAGTGTACCATCCCTTGCGGCGTGTTCCCCGGCCATCACGTTCGGACCATCGCCGGGAAGGAACCATGCGAAATCACGCGAGACGCGACCGCACCAGGGCGAGAACGGCCAACTTGATCGGCTCGGGCAGATCGGGCCAGGACCGTACAACATGCAAGAGGTCGGGGTCGGTCACGGTGAGTGCATCGCTTTTTGCAGCGCGCTCGTCGAGAAGTGCGGAATTCGCGGGGATTTCGAGGGTAGTTCGAATCCCGCCCTCTCCGCTAAACGCGTGTGCAGTATATTGCGGTGATTCGCACGGGGTGGCACAAGTGGCCGCTCCGTCGCCGTTTACGCGATCGGTCTGCGAGTCGCCACCATTCCCCGCCGCTGCCTGCTGCACCACCCCTTTTGTAGCGCGGGTGCAGTGCTTTCGGCAGTGCGCGTAACTCACTCGAAGTACTCGTCGTCGAATAATCACAGTGCGGCATTAAAGCGAAGACATTTTCTCAGATGCTATCGATCCTTAGTGGTCGTCAAAAAGTGAAAGTGATACCCTTGTGTTCGGCCGAACCTCTTCTATCGCCACGGTAGGCGGCGGGAACAAGAACTCGGACTCGGGGTCATGTCGGCGGAAGCGGTCGAGGGCCAGTTGCCGGTCCCGCACTGCGTAGCAGTAGACACAGCCGTGCGGGCACGTGTCGTACCCGCCGATGTCGCGGGACTAGAAGCAGCCGCACTCCTTGCGGTTACCCTTGAGCTTGGCCCGGAACGGCCGGCCTGCGACATCCTGCAAGCGGTCAGCGTCCACGCAGCGGGCCTCGCCGCTGCCCGCAACCAGTAACCGCGGCTGGCTGCATACCGTCACGCGGATTTGGTGCGGGGCCGCGATGGCTACAAGCTCCGTCACCAGGTCGCGCTTCCACTCCTCGGACGGGTCGGACCAGGTGAAGTCGTTCTCCTCGGCGGCCCGGTTCATGTTCCGCAGCGTCTTCTGGTACAACTGGGCGAACGAGATCACCACCTCGTCGGTCGCGCCGGCCAGTGCCTTGGCAAGTCGCCCGAACGTCTCCAGGTGGAACTCGCGCGGCGTCACCGACGAATGGACGATGGTGTCGTACCGCCACACGCAGACGCGCGGGCTGTACTCCTCGGCAATCCGCTGGACGTATTCGACCGACTTCGCGGCATCAACGACGGACTGCTCCAGCACACGCGGATACCCATTGATGGTGTGCTGCACGACGAACGGGAAGCCGAGCCGGCGGACCTCGGTCAAATGCCGCAGGAACGGGCCGACGTTCTTCGTCCAGAACACGAACCCGTTCACGTCCTCCGGCGCGAGCGACACCCGGATAATTTGCTGGTTGTAGGGGTTGACCGTCTTGCAGTACCCGGCCCGCAGGCGGTTGAGGAACCAGTCGCCGTAAAAGGTCGGGATGTCGGTCCTGTAGCTCGCGGAGATGATCATGATCGCCGTCTACAGTTATCTACCGATCCGACAGACTAAGTTGCTACCTGCGGTGTCGATACGAGGGCACAGTAACTGGTCCGTTTATCGAAATCCACCTGCACAGTATTACCGACAGCGCAACCCGGTTTCTGAATGTGGCCAGGATGGACCTATATTTAGCTGTATCATGCTCTGAGGGGAAGCCAAGAGTGTACTAATGAGTCGAAATGAGCAACATACCTGGATCTGAAGCATAAGAATTAGCATGCAGATATTGCCGTCAACACTTTCCTTGCCCTGGTTGACGGTAATTTCACGGACAGCCAAGTTCATCTTGGCATACCGTCGAGTGAATGAGTCCGACTCGTGGTCAGAGATATTCGAATACCGTCCTAATGTATCTTGCGAACAGCCTACTTATCGTCGGGTTTTTCAAGATCAGCTCAGCTAACGCGTGTGGCTCTGAGCTGAGCATAATGCGGCTCGTGGCGCCAGAAATGTATTTCACAGATAACGCACTAGATGTGACTTAGTTCTATTGAAATCATTCCTTTCGAGCAGTTCTATCTATGTGTATCTTTTCGACCGCTCAAGCCGTACACTAGCTTCGTCATCGGCTTGATAACCGCCATAATATGATACTGCCCCCTAAGCACAAGCCACTGTAGATCCAGGGCAGCACACCATAATCTTCTATCCTTGGGTTAATCCCAACGAGGGCGAACAGTACAGTCGCCATAGTTAGCACCATGGCTAAACCGAATAACACTGCTCGTAAAACTTCTTGCTTATTTGTCATTTGTAAGTAGTAATAAATCCTTATCAGGAATAGCAAAACTTACCGAGCCGATTGCTCGGGGGTGCATTAAGATGCAAATGACATTTTATGCGAAACACAATTTTCATTATAGGTAGCCGGGGTCAAATTAAACAACCCTGGCTACTACTACCGGACCAAAGCTAAGGAGATTCCAGAAAATGTAATGTGTGTAATGGGGAGGCTATCGTCGTTTAACCACAGACTGAGTTATTCCTCAGGCTAAAGCAACAGCTGCTTTTTCCTGGGCTTCTCTCTCTGCAGGTGACAGTGCTTCGGTTTTTCGCAGTGCGATAATGTAAATCAGCACACCGAAAACGGCTTTGGCAGTGATGTCAGCTATGGCATAACCGACTTGTACACCGACAATGCCCAGGGCTGAACGCTCACCCACGATGTTGGGTTTAGCACCTGGGAGCGAATCACCATAAATGGCATACGCTATTGGATAAAAGGCCCAGGTGATCAGGATCACAAGACGAGCGATTGAAATCAGATTTCGCACTTCCGGGGGCTGAGTGTCTAAAGATTTAGTCAACTCCACCCACAGAACATAGAGGATGTAAACGAACGGTATACTGGAAAGAATGCCCCAAATCAGGCGCGTTGTCCAATCGTCCGACACCTCGCCCGGATACCCGAGACCGATCATGAGTGCGGCTGCGATGACCAGCTTCACCAGTAAGGGGCGACCGACGTTGGCGGGAAGGGCCATGACCGCCACGAGTTCAACCATGAGGAGTGGCACCGTCAGAATCCAGTCGGCATAGCGATAAAAGTCATTGAACGCCTTGCCACTGGGTACATACTTACCGGTATCACCAGAGGTTTTCTCGAAAACGAAGGCACCTTGCCAGCTTTGTCGGATCATGAAGTAGTGGTAGCAGGCGATTGCCACAACAAGGCCGCTAACCAGGAGAGCCGGACGAAACTTGGGGGCTACAGTGGCGCGGGCCGAGAGGAAAAAGATGGCGGCCGCACCCATAGTTGCGACTGTCATGGAAAACACGTTATCGACTAAGTTATACTGAAATGATGTCAATTCACGCATTGCTGCAAATAGCGTCATGGTGAGAGCTCCAAGCGGCTACCTGTGAACCTTCGGTGTCGCCGCTACACCGTTGGTTGTTCTAATTGTAAAGGGGAGTGTAGCCATGCCAGCACAACTGTCATCGCTGATGACGAATAGTCATTGGACGTAGCCGTCCGATCCGGGCAGCCGTATCGCCAAATACGGCATTATAATTATACTTGGTCGGCACAAAAGACTACCGAGTTGTCGGATCGCACGTCAAGTCTACCTGATGAATAGTCGCGACACTCCGTAAAATTCAAGCAATCTGCATTTTTTCTGCTAAACCCGAACGCAGACGGAAAGGTCAGTGAAGAAGTGGCAAAAAAGTAAGACCGATCAGATCAACGCAAGATGGACTAGCGCCTTCATTACGGATCATTCACTCTTAAACATCCATTGAGCAGTATAGCTGTTGTACATATGATTGATTTAAACATAATTTATAAATGATTTCCTAAAGTCTCACGACTAATACATGCGAATTCAGGAGTGATCCTTTGTGAACAGATATGTATTAAAATACTATTACGAATCAAGTGCGTTCACTCTTATTCACATCCGCCGCGTTGACTGGCGATACCGATCCGTAACTGCAACTTGTTACTGTTGATAAACTTTCATCTACTTTCTCTGTGGCCATGCGGTTGTAAGCCGATTTGCGACATTCCGAGATCATGGCTAAAGCGATCAGAGCCACTAACCAGCCGGTTGCCAGGAGCCAGGATGTTTGGGGTCCTGGCCAGACCGTTGGTAACTGAGCCGACCATCGCCAAGTTGCTAACTGAATGACTGAAGCAGTCACAGCTTGGGTCGTGATGTCAGCTCGCGGTCGAATCAGCCTTAACAGGGCCGTCAGTAGTGCAACCGAAAGGACCGCCTGCCACCCGAGCCATGTACCCACTACCGCCAGGACCATGGTTATGTTCCAGCGGGGCGGGACTGCCAACCAAGCTTGTTCGATGGCCAACTGGTTGAACTGTATAGGCCACAGCAACGCTAAAACACTGCCGACTAGAATGCCGCCAAGTAGCCCGACCACCGCCTCTATCGGGCCGGTGTTGCGCCAGGCCCACGGATCTTGCCCGTCGGTACCGTGCCATGGCACCAGGTGCAAGTTTTCAAGAGCGATTGGCAGAACAAGTCCTACCCCGAGTGCGGCGAATATCAAGAGGCCCGGAAAACATGCACCACGACGGGCAAAGAGAAGCAAAGTTCCGAGTACCCCGATTAGCAGAATGTGGTAGAACCACACTCGCAGCAGGTCCGGTTTGGGGTACCAGAGGTTCCAAAGGGCACCAGGATACTCGTTCGGCGGCCGTAAGGGCAGATTGGCTCCACCGCTGTGGATTTCCAAGTAAGTCACGGCTAAGAATGTCAGCCCGAACCCGGCCTCGATCCGCCAGTACGATCGTGGGATGTCGGCACCGCAGTGCCGACACTTTCCCCCGAGCCGGAAGTAGCTGATGACGGGAAAGTTGTCCACGAGTTTGAGGCGCGTCCGGCAAGCGGGGCAACGGGAAGGCGGCCAGAACACGTTGATTCGTCGCGGCATGCGGTAGAGGATCACGTTGACAAAACTGCCGAACATCGCACCGACGAAAAATATGAACACGAGCGTCGCCACCTCGACGAAGACATTCGAGACCACGTCTGCGACGGTCATCTCTTCCCAAATGGATGGCATTTTTTTCGGCACTACTTCCCTCACTACTACCCTCCGCTCGGAAGTCGGTGGACTCCGGATGATTCTTAAAATAGTTGCCCGCTCAGCGGCGACAGTTTGTTTCAGACGTTCGGATTTTACCCACTCTCGTTCAGAGTCTCCACCAGCCGGCTCACGCCATCTCCTGCTGTTCGCGAACACTACCAGAGCGTGACCCCGTTCAGCCAGTGATTGTTTAAGCCTTAGCTTATTCCTAACCTGGGTCGTTAACTGCTTCGGGTGACCCCCGGCGAGCCGCCGTGCCTGCTCACGAAAATACACTCAGGCCTTAGCCGGGGGAGGCCATGACAAGCAACTGAATATCTACCCGATGATAGTCAGTTCGAAATGATGGGCAAAAGGCGCCTTTCACCAGGCGAGTGGCCCTCCGCATGTCGCGGTCGCAGCCAACTGACCCCGCCGATGGGTGGGCGGAAGATATGCGTGATCGGGCCACACCCGGCCCTGAAGGATGGGCCGGGTCATGACCCGACTGGTGAGTAAGTGAAGAAGTGTGACAGCAGAAACAAGCTCAGTCCTCGGGGTCTTCACCGCCACGGGCGACGATCGCTGTCGGCGACCCACCGACCGGGAAGGTGGCGACGACCTCGAGCGACTTCACGGAGAGAATCGAAATCGTTCCGTCGCCCGGATTGGTGAAGAACCCGAAGCGTCGATCGGCGTCGAAGGCGATGTCGTGGTGGCCGAAGTGACCTTCGACTGCACTCCTTCCAACCTGGAGTAGCTTGATCGACTTGGCATCGGAAAGGTCCCCGTCCCCGTTCGGGTCAAGCGCGACTACTTCGAGCAGGTCGTTCGCCTCCGCGTCCTTGATGCGGTCGTGGAACACGAATGCATAGGGCTTGCCCTCCACGCTGAAGACTACCTCCGGCGTAACGACCTGGGTCCCCTTCTGTGACGCCAGCGGGATCATCACCGGCTTCGGCTCCGGCTGCTTCGCGTTCAGCACGACCAAACTCGGAGCTTCCTTTCCGGTGGCAAACAGGACGTGATGGCCTAGGTTTACGAACGCCCCGGTGCGGCGTGGCTTGTCCCCCTCTTGGCCGAGATCGATGTGTCCGACCTTGACCTCAGCCGGCTTGAGCTTCAAGCCGGTATCCGCTTCGACCCAACAGACCCCCGCGGACGGGGCGAAGAAGACTTTGCCGGAGTTGGCAATCGCCCCATGGATTCCGCCGTGGGGCAGATAGAACGAGTAAGCCGGTTCGGTTTTCGGGGCCGTTGTCACCGGGGTGACATCGACCCGGCCTTTGTTCGGCCCCCCGCCGTCGATCCAGCACGAATAGCCGACCTTGTCCTCGACAACCGCCAGCGTGATGTGGTTCCCACCGCCGACCAGGAACCGGGGAGTGTCTTTGCCCAGTTTGCGGGCCTCATTAGTCGCGTACTTCGTCGGGTCGATGCGGGTGTAACCGTTCAGCCGGTCGTTGGCGAGGAAAAAGCGACCGTCGTATAGGTACAAGTGGGCCGGGTTGCCCTGCTCTTTGTCCAAGCGACTGTCGATGACCTCGGGCGGCCTCCTGTAAATCCAGTGCCCGTGGTCACCGTGATCGAGATACCCGACTCCGGTCTGAACCAGAACCCAGCCGCTCTCGAACGCCCCGTCTTCGTCGTCCCGAACTCCCACACAGAGTATGCTGCCGGACTCCCGCATCTGCACGAGCTTCTGCTTGGCAGGATCGAGCTTCTTAAAGCCATTGACGTCAGCAAGCGACCCGAGTGTCGGTTTCTGGTCTGCTCCAAGGGTCACGTCCACCCACTTGAGCGAAGAGGTCTTGAGGTCCTGGACGAACAAGCGGGTGATCGGTTTGGCAGACTTCTTGGGGCTGGCGGGGGAATCTTCGCAGCGGGTTATGAGAAAAAAAACGGTCAAAAACGCGGTGACCGCGACTGTCAAGCGGCTGAGGCGGAAGCGGGGCATTGCAGGTACTCCGAAGCTGCTCGAGAAGTAGCAATTCTTCTGCGCGACACACTACCACGTTATACTTTTTGAGACCGATGGCAAGCTGGCAAAGGTGATTACCCGGTCGACAACGAGTAATGGTAGCACCGCATGGCATTCCCACGGCCGGGTCATTCAGACTGCCTGTCATGGGAACCGGGCCGAGACGCCTACTGAAGAAGTGAAGTGTTGGGACTTAAGGGTACTACGAAGGAGATTGTCAACAGAAGGAGATTGTCAACAGGAAGAGACCGGATGTCTTTGACGTTTTCAGGCCGGCTGCGGTGTGTTTGGCCGGCGTTCAGGGGCCCGGCAGATAACGTGATCGCGCGTGGCCACCTGATTTTCTGCGCGCCGATTGATCGACGTGGGAACCGAAGCTTTGGGGCTTGCTCACTGCCAGGAGTGCGGGGTCAGCAAGAAGGCACATGGGACGACTCAGGCTCGTCGGCCCGAGGCCGGATGCACCGCACCCAGGAATCGGCCAGGGCAGCCCAGTGTCATTTTCGGGACATCTCGTCCTCGGTATCGTATTCCGGTGACGATTTCTCGCTATTGGCGAACACGTCCCTGCACGATCCAAAGCGAGTTGGTCGCTTTTGAATTGGCCGGGATCGCGTTCCAGCCGTTGGCCAGGCGGTCGTAGATGACCACAAACCGTCGCTCGTCCAGCCAGCAGACTTCGGTGTACGAAGAGGTATTCGAATCGAAGGCAGCCACAGCCTTGAGGATCGGTTCGTCCTTGACCCATTCGTTGTGATGTTTGACGAGATCGATCTTGTCCCAGTGTTGGGCATCTCCTTTGGTGTTGAGCCACAGGAACAATCCGGGCCGCCCCCCTGATAAAAGCAGCATCCCTTTCGCGGAGACGGACAGGCTCGGTTGGACGGACCACGTCCCACTGAGGTTTTTCGGCTCGCTCCAGGTTTTGCCGTCGTCGCTACTAAAGCAGTGGCCGTACTCGACTGCACTGTCGAGCCGGAAGACGCAAAGCAGTCGGCCATCCTTCAAGCGGACCAAGGCCGACTCGCATGGTCCTTCCTGACCGGCGAGCTTGCAGGTTTCGTCGGCGATCACGGAGCGGATCTTCCACTTGAGGCCGTCGGCCGACTCGGCCAGAACGAGACTGAAGCGTCTGGTGCCGGCGAAGCGGCCGTAGAGCGTGGCCAGATGGGTTTTGCCGTCCTGGGTCAACACGGACTGGCCGTTGAAGACGAAGCTGGCCAACTTCCACTCGGCCTTGGGGTTGCCCAGGTCGCTATCGAGCGGGCCGATCTTGCGTGGCCAGCCGCTGACCTCCACTTCTTCCTTGAGCGGCTCGACTTGCTCTTTATCCTTGGGGATGCGGAAGGCCGACCCGGTGGCTCGATCGGGCGATTGCAACTGCAGATAGTAGCACAGGAGCAATGTGCTGCCGTCGGGCCGAGCGATGGCCATCTCGCCGTAGGAGTTCTCGATCGGCTTAGACCAAGTCCGACCGGCATCGCGCGAGAACAGCACCACGCCCGGCGTGACCTTGCGGGCTTCATCGGCATAGGTCGAAGCCACGACGAGGAGGCGTTCGCCGCCGAGGTGGTACATCGAAGGGAACCACAAAAAGCCAGAGCTGCGATGAACCAGTTGCGGCTTTGAGAGTTGGACGCTCAGGCCGTCGAACTCGTGGGTCCGGCCCTCTTCGTAGGTCCGGCCCTCCTCCGCCTTCGGCTCCTGGCCGGGCACGGGGTACGTCATGGCCGGAAGGCCGAGGCCAACACACATCAGTGCCATTAGCGACAACCCGCGGCCGAGCATGAGAAGCCCCCCGATAAGAATCACGGCTTTACTTCAATGACATCGTCGAAGACGCGGAACTCGTCGATCTCGCCCAAGAAAGCCGGGCGTTTTTCGCGCTCATAAGACGCACCAAGTGACCAGTAGCCGTGCGGGTAATGGCCGATCGACGGCCCCTCGGCTTCGAGCTTGCCGTTGAGGAAGAGTTTCATGACACCTTTCTCGGTGTCGATGGTCAGTGTGACGCGCGTCCATTCTTTGGGTGGGAGCGGTTTCTGGCTCCGCACCGTCTGCCAGGGCGGATGGGGACAGGAGAACTGGAAGTGCCCCTTGGGGTCTATCTCGCCGCGGAACCACACGGTGTTGGTGAAGACCTGACCGGCTTGTAAATCTACCGGCCGCAGCCAGAAGTCGATGCTGAAACGGGGCGGGATGCGGCCATACAAATCTTGCCGCGCCTCGAAGACGGCGTAACTGGCGGGGTCGAGGAAGCGGAGGGCTGGGCCGAATTTCCCCTCGGTAAACTCGACCTTGCCAGTGACGACCATGTCGCTCCCACAGCCGGAACTGTCATGCAGGCGGCGGGGGTTTTTCTCGTCAAAGGTTAGGTGGATGTAGGCATCGGCCGGGATCGGCGGGGCCTGGCTACCCGGTCGGTATAGATCGAATTGCACGCCCAGGTTCGTCAACAGGATCGCCGCGTACCGCTGGAGTCGTTTCTGCGCATACGGCTTGGCCTCAGGGGCCTGGTCCCAGCGGACCTGGTTGATGACCAACCGGCCCTTGCCGTAAGGCACTTCGAGTAAGACACACGGATGGGTGTAAGCGATCGCTCCGGGGGCATCGGTATTGACCAGATGGGGCATGTGCTGCGAATAGCCGAACCACAGGTCGTTATTGCTCTGCCCGTAGGCCAACCCGGTCCGCACCTTCCAGTAGGCGGTGTAGATCGGCGAGACTATCTGAACGATCGGCTTTGCTTGGCGCTTGGTAAGGTCGGGTTCCCAGCCGTTGTATCGGGAGTAGCCGTACTGGTCGGCGACCGTGAAGGTGAAGCCCGTGGCCTTGCTGAGGGTCTGGGCCGCGTCCGGGTCAATGTGGTGGAGGTACAGGGTCTGTCCGTCGCGGACGGCGGGCAAGGCCTCGGCCAGCTGCTTTTCAAACGAGGGGTTACCCGCCGCAAGAAGGAAATGCACCGGCCCACCCGCCGCAGGCTTCGGCTGAGCGATCAGCCCCGGCAGACGCAACGGCTTGGGAATCTCGCCGACGACCGGCGACCACGTCGGTAACTGGGCCTCGGTGGCGTAGGTGAGCATGTTTTTCAAGATCGTTGCCGCACATGGGTCGTTCTCGGCCTCGGTAACCAGGGCCTGACAGAGGATCGCCATTCCCTGTCCGCTGAAAACTTCCGCCAGGGGCGTTCCGGCCAGGCCGACATCGACCATGCTGAAGAACCGATCGACGGTGCGGCAACTGGACAGGATCGGGCGGAAATTACCCGCGGCCGGCTTGATCAGACACACCGGGGCAAGCAGGTCGTCGGCCCGCCAGAAGCGGTAGTCTTCCCCACCCGTGCCGCGGAGGATCGGATGCTCCGGGCTGGTGGCATAGGCGATGGTTGCGGAATAGGGGCGGATCGCTTCCCAGGCGGTGTTGTACTTCAGGCCGCGGGTGAACCACACGCCGCCGAGAGACAGCAGGGGCCTCGTCTGCGGCAACAGCACGAGTCGGCCCCCGCTACGAATCCACTCACTCAACCGGTCTTGATCGGCGGAGATCAAACCGTCGGTGGCGTCGGTGCCGAGAACCAGTGGCAACTCGGTGTCAGCAAGGCCGTCTTGCCACTTCTCCAGCTGGGTGAAGCGTAGGCCGAGTTTTTGGAACAGCTTGGCGGTGTCTCCTTTCGGATCATACAGCCGCACCGGCGGGACACGGTCGAAGCCGGTCACGGGCGGATACAGGGTAGCGGTCCACGACTCGGAGTACACGACACGATCTTTGACGCGCAGCTCGGTGAGTGCCTCCAGATCGAGCCGCTCCGTGACGCTGGGGAAGTTGAGGTCCAAGAACACATCGCCCCGCGTGCCACGTTCCAGCTTGATCGGTCGGCTCGTCGTCAAGAGCGGCTTGTCGTCACCTTTGCGGCGGAAGGTCACGTGAACCTCGCCCTCCATCGGCACGAAGGCATCGTTGATGACCAGCACGCCGAAGCGCGTCGTGCGACCCGCCACGAAGTTGCGGCCGTAGCGGTGGTTGAACGCCACCTGATAGCCGCAGGCGTTGAAGCAGAGCCGATAGTTGGCCTCGTTTTCCTCCGGCATGTTGACCAGAGGGTGATCGCCGAAGCCGGCAAAGCTGCAGATGATCGGGATGCCGACGCGGCGCATTTCCTTGATACCCCAGAAGCTGTGCAACGAAGCGGCCCGAAACCGTTGGGTGCTGCGGCACCAACTGCCGGAGCCGTCTTCCCCGCCGTCGAAGTGCCACAGCGGCCCCTCGAACAGTGCCTCGCCGACGAGGGTGGTGTGTGCGTCGAAGCAATTGGGGTCTTCGCCCCACTCGGTCATGATGGCCGGTTTGCCCTGCCTGCGGCCACGCAGGTTATCGAACATCTCCAGCACGAGCCGATACTGATTCGGCAAAGACGAGTAAGTGTTGATATTTGGGCCACCGCCGATGGCGTGGACATCGAGATTGGGAATGGCGTCGTAGTCGTTGCTGGCGGTGACGGGTCGCGTCGGATCCAGGGCGTGGTACTGATCGCACAGCTTCTTGAGCCACGGCATCGAGGGCATGTGCGGATTGGGCAAGCCGCCGTGGCACGCTTCGTTGTCCAAGCTCCAGAGGACGATGCTCGGGTGGTTCCTCTTGGAGATGACCCACTTGGCGTACTGATGCAGGACCTTCCGCCAGGTCGCCTCGCGCCAGAACGGCGCTTCTTGCAACAGGCTCGTCTCGCACACGACCAGAAAGCCCGTCTCGTCGCACGCCTCGAAGAAACTCTCCGGGGCGTCCATCGCGTGCGGCCGGCAACCCGTCAGCAACCGCCACCGGCCCCGACGGATTTCCTCGATCCAGTGCTCCTTCGGGTGGCCATAATTCGGCCACAGGCCGTAGCCGTAAAAGCACAGCGGCTGGCCGTTCATCATGATGACCGGTTGACCCGGCTTGCGGGTATCGATCCACACCTCGCGGAAGCCGAACCGCTGTCGGGTGCGGTCGACCACCTTCCCCGCTGTGTCAAGCAACTCGACCTCCAAGTGGTACAGGTGCGGGTCTTGCGGCGTCCACATGCGGAAGTCCGGCCAATCGACCAGCAATTCGACGGGTGTTGTAGACAGTGTGGCCACCTCCGCCGTGACAACCGGAAACTCCTTGCACGGCTTGTCGCCGTCGATCACCCGCGCCCGGAGCTTCCCTTGCCAGCCGTGCGGCGTACTGTTGGTCAGCGTCACTGTGGCCGAAAGGTTTTTATTCCGATAGCTGGGTCGAACGAAAATGTCGGTCGTCCGCACCTCGGGAACGATGCTGAGGTAGACGCGATCCCAGATGCCCAGCGGGGTCAGATAGCCCCGCGTGCCAATCTCGCGGAGGTGCCAGACTGCCTTCGGATCGATGGTGAGGTCGATGTTCGGAGCACAGGAAACCACAATCTCGTTGTCGCCAGGTTTGACCGCTGCCGTGATGTCCAATTCGAAGGGCGCGGCATAGTAATCGTTGCTGCCGACAAAACGGCCGTTGACCCAAGCACGCGTGA
>Ga0308417_1002161_pt1 | contig 13045 bp, 7 predicted proteins | sample HotsprSampleOS65_FD_203528 | JGI IMG/M metagenome (GOLD analysis project Ga0308417, IMG submission 203528) | Hot spring phototrophic mat microbial communities from Octopus Spring, Yellowstone National Park, Wyoming, United States - 20090730_OS65 ... | reverse complement strand
CCCGCTGCCTGTCCAACGGGAACCCCGCCGCAATAGAGACTTTGGCTAGAAGCCGTACCAGCGACTCCCACATAATGCTTGGCATGTCCTGAGTCATGTAGTTCCCTTCCAGGCAGATTCCGACGTGAGTATGGTTCTTCGTGGGACAGTGCGCTCCGGGAACCATTAGCCCGTCCGTTAAAACCAATGCGGAAGATGAACGGGCTTCCACAATCAGTCCGCCTCGACTGATGAAGAAGTGATACCCCACATCCGTCCATCCGTTCGAACCGGTATGGTGTAGATAGATACCGTGCAATACCTTGAGCGCAGCCTGCTTCTCATCATCGCCTTTGAGTACATCTCGGTTTGGAGTCGCGCTGTGATGGATCACTGCGCCCTGCGCACGCATGCGCACGGAGAACTTCACCTCGGTGGAAGTCCACTCCGAACGGCGAATAACGGTCATAATGATCACCTCGAATTAACCAGTACCGACACTACGGTTTCTTCAGAACCGCGCCGCCGATGACCGTCGGCACATACGGAGTAATACGGCGCACGGTCAGGCTGAATAGATGATTCGAAGATCCAGAAACGTTCGCGCTGTAGGACGGATTGGTCGGGAAGATGGGATAAACCGTGAACGACCGGATGGTGAAGCCGCCACCAAACGCAGCCTGGGCATTGAAAGTAGCCGTCCCTGCCTCCTCAAACCGCGTGGCGTAGGCCGCCAAATGCACCAACGCCACAGGCAACGATGACGATGTCCGATGTAGCTGGATACCGACCGCACGTGCGTTGCCGGTGTTGCGAACATCCCACCAGAAACGACCGGAGAAGATGTTGTCGTTCGTGCCGTTATAAACGCTACGCCACGTGTTCCCGGAGAGCACCGAGACACGACGGATGTACACGCTACGGGGAGGTAACACCGCTACAGAGACGTTGTTGCTCAGCAGCGATGTCTGCTGTAGGGGCAGATACAACCAAAGATAGGGCTGTCTGGCATCAGGAATCACAAGCGGAACCTGCCAGTCCGCACTCTGGGACATCTGCGTCATGTCCAACTCTATGTCGCCGCCGTCCACATGATAGAGACTCGCCGAGTTACCAACGCTGACATAGACCTTCTTCCTGTGGTTGGTCGTCTCCGTAATCTGACTGATGGGAGGCGTTATCTGACCAAACCCGGTGTCCAACATGTTCCCGGTCATGGTCCAGTTGGTGGGGCTGAACATGTCTACCACCTTCGAGCCGGTAGACAGCGCGTTCAAAGAGGACCAACAGGTGGTAACCTGACCGTACATCCACAACGTCATCGCTGTCAACCAAGAAGAAGCGAGGTTCACCATCTCCTCATACTGACGGGAACGCTCTACTACATCCTGAACCGCGTCCTCCATGGCTCTACGAAAGCGATTCAAGGTCTCACTGGTCGCCAGAGCTCCGGGAGCTATACCCGACTCCAGAGCCTCTAAACCGACCTCTCGCGCGAAACGAATAGTGACCCGTTCTTCCATCACACACCTCCAGGTATTACGCCGTCAATACCCAGTAAACGATTGAACCTGTTTAAAGCCCACATCAGATACAAAAAGCCAACACCTACGGGATCGTTACCTCGGGTACCTCGATTGCGAACAGGCGGTAACATCATCGCCACCTTCGTACGCCCTATTGACTGACCGATACATTGAGAGACTATCAGGAACGGGAACGCGCTGCGGCTACCACGATACAGGAACCTGGTAGACCATAACGCATCACCCGGCATCACATAACCACCGGGGTCTGGATCGGTGCCGTGAGCGTAAGGGTTCGGGATACCAGATGACCGATAGTTCACCAGCGCCTCATAATGCGGTATCGCAAACCTACCGGATGAAGAAGAGAGGTTCCTCACGCTGACGGGAAGCCTGTAATAATTGTATGTCAGGTTTCCGAAATAGGGAACTATGCCGGAAGGAAGCGCACTTCCGGGAATGACCATCTTCACGACACCCGGTTTTATGATATCCTCCGAAACCGAACCGTAGGTGAACCTCAACGGCACATTTGTTACCACATACAGGTAGAGGGCCAGATGGTAGATATCCGCTAACCCGCTTATGGGCGCTGCAGACCTCGTATATAGCGGCACTTCAATGCTTAACGTCTGACTACCATCGATATTCTGTCCTGTGCGATACGGTAGCACCCAGTCCCTATAATACATGCTCTGCACGTAGTTTCTCATTCCAACACCTCGAGCTTATAGGAACGAACGACCGGCGATTTGGCCGTGTTCTCCGTACGCAACGCCAGACGGACCTGGACGCCGTCTATCCCACTCAACTGGGATGTCACCACGCGAACACGAGGCGGCTGTAACTTCGCCGTTCCGTGCGATACCTCTACCATCGGTAACGCCATCTCCACTCTGTAACCGCCATCCTGAGAGACCAGCGCGTAGCAGCTATCGGTGTTGCCTGCATCCACACGCAAAGCATGCGATGAACACTCACGGAAAGGCGTGCGAAACGCCTGTACATTGCCAGGTCCAAGGCGCCACACCAAATAGATGTTTGTGTTGTTGTTTGCAATGGCGAAGAGGATAACGATTCGGTTGTATCCGGAACGAAGCGATACGGTAGACAACTGCTTCTTGTCCGACATGGAAGAGGAGCCTATACGGTGAGACATGACCTGAGTGCCGTTGACGGACATCGACGCCGCGAAATTGCCCTGTAGCTCCATCTGCACGACGCGAGAAACCGACTCCGCAGAATACAGATATCCCTCCAAACCATACAGCATGCCGGGATATAAGCGATTCGCACGCAACAGGTATGTAGGACTCTCTCCGCTCACCAAATAGAGACAGACACCGGCGTCCGTGCCGGACAGCACTCTGACGGAGGCAATGCTACCATCCGAGTGATACTGAACCGATGCGGGAACAGCTCTTAAGTAACCGGATACCACACGACTGGACAGGTAAGATTCATCCACCATGATAGACTTACCGGCGTTCAGTCGGTCCAGCTGATCTGACTCCAGCGGAACACCCTCGAGCCGCCACTGATCCTCACCGACGAACACCTGCATGGCTGTTAACGGAACAGAGTCCACACTGCGATAGATACGCTCTTCTTCGATTAACGCCCATTGTCGCAGTTCATACTCCGTGCGAACCCTGGGTATTGGTACCGGCTTGGATGCAAGCTGCCAATCACCGTAGGATGTACCGCGTACAGTTCGAACGTAAGGCACCACCGATGTGCCTGGCGGGAGCTCTCCTTCTATCTCAACTCGAATGTACCGACTCAGTTTGTCACGCATACCGGATGGAACGCTCCAAACGGTACTGATGAACTCGCCCTCTGATCTGTACTGCCGCATATACGGGAATGCGGAAGCCACACGACCCATCCCCTCAAATTGCACTTCGATCTCGGTGACCGTATACAACCCGAACTCCACGTCGTCCGTACCCGCGAAAGCCGATCGATAGGCGTCCACCCACCCTTCCGGAGTCTTTAGTCGAATGGAGACAACACCGTTACCGGCAACTTCCAGACGTACTCCGCCTATCTGAGCCGGTTCGCTTCTGCGCAACGTGATGCCGCTATCCACACGCACGCTCTCAAACCCATCCACACGTACCTGCCTGTCCGTCAGAAGCGTGACTACACCGCGACCGACGTCTACCAGAACGCTGCTGGACGGATCCGTATAAGTTACGTTATCAAAGGTGTCGTAGCGACTAAAAACAACATCACCCCCTCTGCGTACTAACGCATCGATGCGACGGGCCAACGAATCGATCTGTGTCTGCAGACGATTGCGCTGCGAAACGAGTCCGATGATGCTGTTGTCCCAACTCCGACGGGCAGACCGGATGGCCTCCTCCAGGAAGAGCAGGTTCCAGTACAGTCTGGAGTAGGCGGTGTAGCAGCCCTCAGCGTCCAGGTCCAAAGGCACTTCCACATGGAGCGGCTTACCGAGACCCGATGGAGCTATACTTGACATGGCGAGCGCCGCCTCATCGACGGTCGGTAGAGTCTCATGGTACTGAACCCAATCCGTGATGACTCGCTCGTATATCATCCTGTACTGAACCAGCGCGATAGGGTCCATCAGTAACCCTCCACCATGATGGCATACACAACCGGTGTGTTGGTAGCAGAATTACTGCTCATCTGCACACGAATCTGAACGCTTTCCGTTTGGTCCGCAAGCGTGATGGTGTTGTTGCCGTGAACGTCCACATCTATCCAATCACCCCCACCGGCCAGTATCTGATACCTCAACTCAGTGCCTTCTGGAACCTCGTCATGCGCCCATACCTGCAGCTGCTGAACCGCACGACGAAGCGTATATACCGGCGATACCCACTCTCCACTGGAAGAGTATGTCCGCTGAACCACGCGCAACTCGCGGATACCTAAAGCGGAACGCCAGCCCTTGAACACATCGATGCCCTGCACGGTGCGCTCGACCTCACGGGTGACCTTCGTGCTGATCAGACCGCCAAAGATAATCGCGCCGAGCACAAACGCCACAGGAGCCGCCCATGCACCCAAAGCAGCCACGGCTGCCTTACCTATAATCTGCGTCATTACCTTCATGGTGACGCCGGTCGCAAGACCTATAGCACCACCCAGTACCCTAGATGCCAACTTGACATTCCCATCCTCATACACAGCAATAGTTCCTACCTGGGCTTCCTCCGTAGGCAGCCGCTCCACCCACCGTGAAGTGGAACTGGGCAGTGGAATGAAACCGAAGAGACTCGACTTCCGCGTCTCCTTCATGAAAGCGGCCGCGAACACATGACCGAAACCCTGACGAGGCATATACCAGCCGCCGGAACGGAACCATATCCTCATGTACTTCACACGGTTCAGATAGATGCGGAACGGCTTCTCGTCACCGCGATCCACAGGTAGGCGTACCGGAGTAGCAACCTCCTTCCAGTTTACACCGTCTTCACTCAACCATAGCTTCTCCACAAGGGTGCTGCGGCCGCCGATATGGTAAGGAACACACTCAAACCACGCACCGTTGATGACCTCGCTAAAGGATATCTCCATCGCCAGTCTTGCGGGAAGGTCGTTCGGACCGGGCTCTTTCTTGAACTCCGCCAAAGGCACGTTCTTCACCGGCTGATCAAAGCCCGGGTAGAACACGCTGACCGTCCACCCATGAAGTACGGTGACCTGCTGGACGTTACGCTCTACACCGGAAGAGTCCGCCATGTACATGCACCCATCAATCTCAGACAGCTTTTGGGTGGGGATGATCATGTTGCGTTCCCATTCAAACCATGTGTCCAGAGAGGAATCGAACGCCAGCAGGATGTTGGCGTGCGAGTCCGTCTCACCGACCAGCTTGACCTCCGGCAGGCCCTTGTCCTGAGACTGGACGGAAGCGATGACCATGTTGTTGCCGGGGATGCCCACCGAGTTTTGACGGTCTATCCACACACCATCAATCATCTGATTCATCGGCTGGAATCCGGTCGGGTTCAGCGAAAGCGCGCCGATGTACGGATCGCGATACAGAGTACCGCTGCCCTCTTCGTGGTTGAACCGCACGGCTATAAAGACGCGGTCCAACGGCTGATGACTCGCCATCATGGTGTCCAGCTTCGCCTGCAGCTCCAACAGCCGCTGATGCATGGCGTCGGTATGGGCGCGTGATTCCTCCAGCACCGATTGCATCCGTGAGGACAGCGCCTCGATGTCCATCTCCGTCTGCTCCAGCCGGCCGGTAACCTCCAAGGGCAGGGCAGCAGCCACTTCGCCGTTCCATCTTCCTGCAGGTACATAAGTCTGCTTCATTCCGACACCTCAAACCATCAGCACCAGTCTCCGAACGACGGGAGTCCGAATCTCTTCAGGGCGACGTAACACCAGCTTCACCGCCGGATCGACAGGTAGATACCAGTAATCGGCACGGATGGTATAATGACCGTCCGCCGAAGGAGGAATCTCCTGGGACAATATCAGCTTATTGCCCTGATGGTAATACTCGATAATCGGGTACCCGGAAACTTCATCCGCACGGAACTGCAGGGGCCGCAGCTGCGGTACAAGTCCTGAGATGTAGTCCGTCCTGTTGCGGGTCAGCCGTACACCACGTATCAAAGACTCATACATCCTGATCTGAGTCTCACTGACTACCTTGAACCTGTATTTGGCTACGAGATAGTAGTCGGCGCTGAGGTCGTCCTTGAGCTGAATCAGTCCGCGTTCCGCATCTAGGAAGTACTCCGATCTCGTAATGTCGCGCACACGACTTCCATCGGAACGCTTGTATAGAGCTAAATCCAATATCGGGTAACCTTTGGGGTGCATGGCGATGGGAGCGAAGCGCGTCGCGTAAACGGGTCTGTCATACCGGATTTCTCGTGCGACCTGACCGTCCATCACCGCCTGCTCATACATCTCCAGCTGCTGATCCGTAGCCTGCGCCAGGCGCTCGTCCCCTACCTCTCTTGTGCCCACGGCAGGTAACGGTCCCGAAACATCCGGAACGAACAGACCGAATGGAGTCTCTACAGTCAGCTTGATGGGCACGAGAGTATTGAACACGGAGAGCTTGCGGAACTCCCTCTTCACACCCAACAAGAAATGTTTCTCGGACTCGCCCAAAGCGCCGTGCGCGGTAACCCTCAAGTTGGAGACCTGCGTGCCGTCGCCGATAATGATAACGGTCGCACGACGTACCACGCTCTCGGAGTTCGGTCCGGTATACTCCAGATCACGTAATCTGACCTTATCCTCCGCCCATACCCTGTCGTTCAGCTGGAACGTCAGACGCTGACCGAACCCCTTCAACTTCAACGAAAGCACCAACGCCTCCTCCTCGCGAACGGTTATAGGAGCACCACTCCAGCTCAACACAACACGAACATCGTCCGGGTTGGTAATCGACCTGGCACGGACAACTTCTATGAACCTATGAGTGCCGTTGTTGTCGGTAGCGAAGTTCGACGTGACGGATAACTCAAACTGTGTGGTTGCAGGGTTGAGCCTTACCGTTCGGATTAACATCCATGATACAGGCACATCGTTACCGAAGTCGGAAGGGACCTGCCATTTGATATCCGTCCAGGTGCCGGAGTTGGCGCTTCCGGAATATCCGCCGGGTAGCGGCTGACCGCAACTGACCCAGCTGCCATCAGGCTTAAGCACAAATAGCTCCATGCGTGGCTGGGATCCGGAGGCAACGGCATTTTGTACGGATAACCCCTTTAGCTGGAAGCGGTGGCCACTACTCACCAAACAGCGATCTACAGAGAACGGGAGCTCCACAATATCCGTGAAGCAAGCGTGCCCAGGTATACTCCACGTCCTTGTCACTGTGCCGGAACTACCTGTACTTGGGTTCCGAGACTCCGACACGAACGGATACTCGGGGGTGATGGTCGGCATAAGAATGGCGACGTGACCTTGGATATCCATCGACAACTTCGCCCGAGCGGCGTTGGGGTCAGTTATCTCAAACTCGGCATCGCAGATACCGCGGGTAATGCCATGATCTTCGTGCGCACAAATACTGCTTATCGGGTTGCCCCTGGAATCGTATAGAATGATCCAAAAAATTATATGATCTGAGTATACGAGGTGCGCCTCGGGGGGCCTTTGGTAGCGGCATCTAAGCCGATACCGGCCCTGGCGGACGGGCATTGTAATGCGCTGTATGATATAAAAGTATCGGTAGGTTGACATGGCCATAAGAGCCTTCTCATCGTATGGGTTGGTCAACCTGACAGAGCGCCACTGCGAATTACCGTGTGTTGTATACCACAGAGTCACGGAAGAGCGAGGGGGCGCTATCTCCATAACACCGTCCGGAATATCCCCAGTGGTACTTACCCGCCACTGCGTGTCGACAGCGTACCATTCGGTCTGGTAGATACCATCGTAGTCCTTGATGAGAGTAGGAACTCCACGCATGTTATTCATCCGGGTGCCAAAACTTTGCACCCTGTCTACAGCGACACTACCGTAAGCCGGCAGGTTTCCCTCCAGCACCATGTAACCATCAGTTTCTCGTGGAACCACAGCGTTACCTAATACAGAACCAGACCACTCATTAGCGTTCGTCTGCACTAACTCCACCAGCCCCGAAACGGATGTACCAGATTCGATCAACGTTTCAAAATCCACTTCCGTGAGGTCCAGGTTCGGATCGTATCTACCGAACTTGTTCATCATCTGCCGAACCATGATCGCACTGCAGTAAGGCACGCGGCTGAGCTCGAACTCCTTTCCGTGAGCGAACATCTCCGAAGCCAACTGCAAGGGCACCGGTATTCTATAGCCTGATGAGGAAGGCCGATATCTTCCGAACACGGGGACGAACTCTACACGGGCGCCGTTAATCGCCCGAGTAGCAGGGATGGCTACCGTCCGAGTGAATGATGGGTCCGCAGAGACGACTACTTCACTGTTCTCCAGATTCTCACCTTCCACGAATACGACCGCCTCGGTGATGGGATGGGTCTTCTGGATAACGGCAGGTGTGATAAACTCCGCAAAGCCGCCGTATACCGACACACGTGGCTCTAGACGCCGTAAGGTGCAGTAGTAACGCTGACCTTCCTCTGACGGCTCGGAAGCATGAAGCGCCATGGTGACGGATAGAGTGTAACTGTTACGCCCATAAATCATAGGTATCACAAACTTCGTGCCGATCGGCATATTCACTGAATAGTGCCAAAGCCATTCATACAGATACAGACCGATAACCCGGAGTCTCCCGGCACGGGCGCCGATGCGCTTCACGGAGATGGTGCATCCCGCCCTACCGCTAGTAGGCATCGCGCCATGGAACGTGACCAAATCGAGGTCGCGACGAGGATAGAGAACCTGAGTGTGTGTCAAATACCGACGACCGGTATCATCGATAATGTTGAACGTCGCCTCTACCGGTGCATCAACGACGCGATACAACACATGCACCATGTAGGTAACACGTGAAGCGCGTACGTCTGTGGCGATGTATTCCATTGGATACACGAGATCGACCGGTCCGTACTGTGCAAGGGCGTTCACCGTGTCCGGAACCAGCGTCAGGGCGTTACCTTCGCGTAAGTCATCATACTCAAACAGGTCCCATCCGCCGGATGCGTTCTTCCACGCACCGGAAACGTTCGGGTCCGGAAAGTTATTAATACGGTCTATGTAGTTGACGCTAACCACACCGTAATCCAGCACCGTCACCGGATGGTCCGTTTCAACGAGAAGCTCATTGTACGGAATAGGGTGCTGAAGATGCATGTCCAGTCGAACAACCGCGCCGGAGCGGTAGTTGGACGGTACATTCAAATCGTAGGGCTGAGCCGAAACAGGGCCTGATGAGACAACCGAAACCCTCACGGCGCGGTCTGAAGCCTCAAACAGGGAGCGGACGTCGCCCTCAATGGATGCACGTCCGGTGCTGTAACCTACTACCAAATCCAGACTGGAACGCGGGTCCTTGCGCAACGGATACGTCTCGTGTACAGGAGCGATAATGTAACCGTCATAGAGCGGGTCGTAGACCACATTCCTGGTGGAAGAGATCTCCTGAAACACATATAACCCGCGCCCACCCGGCAAAGTGGCGGAGCGAAGCATCGCGCTGAACTGCTTCTGTAGAGACTGTAAGATGGTACTGAGGTTCGCGCACTCCCTCGACATCGTGGTCACAGAGCCCTGCATCTGACGCACCGATTCATCGTAGCGTCGATACAGCTCCGTCATCGCCTCGATGAGCCGGTCTATACCGATCCTCAAAAGATCTACGCCGTTGCGGTCATCGGCTTCGCGTACCCGGTCCCAATGATTATAAATGTACTGCCAATCAATCGACATACTCCACCTCGTAATCAATACCTGCGGGCAGGTACTGGTTCACCAGATTCACAATGTGTTCGTGGGTGAAAGCTTCCCTGTTTGAATCGGGAAGAAGAAGAGACCTCGGCAGCCGCACGATAGCCCGACCTGCACCTGCACTGTATCCACCGTCCCATTCGGACATGTCCCAGTAAGCGCCTGGCACATCTACCTTCGTACCGGAGGGTAGACCTCCACCACGTGTCCGAATATCAGTTAGGTCCACACAAGCCCAACCCAGTGTGGGTATCTGGCCGATATAAGCGATACGCAAGGCAGCGATACCGTAGATGTGCCGCACACCTCGAGGTTCCTCCCAGGAGTCGTGGATGTTCGCCCGGTGTGAGAACCCCGCGGCGCTGAGTATATGTCTGACGTAGCTACGAACCGCACCGGAATGAGCAGGCATTCTGGTTCCAACACGATCGCCCTGAACAAACCGACTATAAGGGATTACCATGCTAGGTAGCAGGAAGATGGACACACCGGTGAATACCCATTCTTGGTAAGCCATTCTATAAGACAGCGTGGGATACTGCTGGGTCACAAATTGCCTGGGGAAAGGACCGACAATTAGCCCGCTCTTCGAATGGGCGCTCACGTTGAAGACTGCCGGAACCGGACCGGAAGCGCCCTCCCACCAGCAGCCGGTATACACATAATCCGGTGAGTAGTACCAGTAGGTAAACTCCGCCGGACCGGTATATGAGGCCAAAGATCCGCTCTTGATGGTGACCTCGCGTCCGAACATGGATGCATGGAACACGGTTCCGTCCGCAGGGCCCGTGAGTGAAACACCATCGGTAAGCAGCCTATGTTCCATGCCGTTATGAATAGGACGCTCTACATGGAACACACCGGATTGAACCATCACCCGCTCCATGCGACGAGAGACGGGCACGCCGTTCACGGAAGCGAAGGTGTACTCCGGTAGAGTATAAACCAGCACTAAATCGTCACCGCGATGGAATCCGGCACGCAGTAACCAACTGTGATCTGCCTCATAGTCCGGAATAACATACCGCTGATAGGCTAATCCGGGACGGATACGAACACCCCAGTGATAACGGCTGATCTGCTCTACACCGACCACTCTGGGAGGCTTGTATGGAACATTGATTAGGAACCGCTGCTCTTGGGTCAAGGTGGGATTGAGCGGAAGCTCGTTACCGACCGTGTAGGTGTCCATCACCGCCACAATGGATATGTCCGGTTCTGGTGATTGCACCAGACCGAGCGCGACACCACTCGGAGGCACCGCATAGAACACATCTAAACCCGATCGACCTAAAGACGGCATCAGACATCCTCCAGTAGGCAGAAGACGCTGCGATTACCGGACCGGAAGGTCCACTTCAAAGTCATCGGCTCCTTCGGAACCAACAAAACGAACCCTGAATCCAGCGGAGCGTCATTAGAGGAGATAATCGCACGGTCCGTAGCCTGGTCCTTGCCTGGCAGCTTGAATAGGTGACCTGACAGACACTCCACCTCCGCACTGAGACCTGTCACAGGCGCACCGTGTTGGTCCACTACAAGAATTACTAACAAATCTTCCGAATCGCCACTGTGCCGCTCCGATATCCATTGATAACCTTGCCCGTATAAGGCGCCCACTGCGCCAACCGTAACGTCCGCTGAAACGCCCGGGAAGTCGTTTGCAGTGACGATGATAGGTATATCGGCGAGACTTCCGGTACGCGCGAACATCGCCGACACGTCACCGAAGTTGTCGGTAAGTGCAGGAGTTTCGTAGTAAGTGAAGCTGCCGAACGATGAGGAGAAAGTGACCCTTACACCTGGGATGGGCTGACCGCTCTCGTCGACGGCGCGAACACCCAGCACGGTCACTCCGCCAACGATACCGACCGCCAGCTCCGTCATCTTGTAGACCTCCAGTTTCGCGGGAGTGCGACCCATAATCGTTCCCCAGCTAACCCTGTTGAAGTCCCCCGGCGTCACACAAGCCAACTGCATCCCACGCAGGTCGTGATAGGTACGCTCAGTCGAATACACTTGATAGGTACTGCCGCGCTCGGCGATGTCGTACTCAACGAGAACAGCATCACAAGCCTCCGTCACGATCTCCAACACGTTGTCGAACAGACAGAAGGTGTTCAATACGTAATAGGAGACCACAACGGAGCTACCCAGAGACTGAGGGAAGGTCCAGATATTGCCGTTTATGGAGGTCGGTAAGACAGGAGTGTTGTCCGGCAGCAGCCCGAACGCCCAGTTGGTATGCGCCTTCCATTTGGTACGTATCTTGTTGCCGTCCGGATAGACACGCTCATAGACCTGTACGGTGGGCGCCGTACGAAGACCGTCCATCATGAGGCCGGGAACGGAAGCGACTACACGACGGTTCACCATGTCGACGTAATAGGCGTGACCGCGGACCTCAGACAGCTCCTCCACCGGATAGTATCCGTTACCGTCCAGGTCGTAGATGTGTAGCGGATACACCAGGTCTATCGGCGTCTCCCACAACCCATCCGTACGACGCTGCCAGTACCCGCAATACTGCATCACCACCATGTTGTAGAGCGGCGTCAGCCCCTTCCAAATGTCACCGGTGCGGATCTTCACTATAGCACGTACAGGCGAGGAGGCGCTGTAGGTGAGACGATAGTGATGCAGCGCTGCTTCGTTACGACTGAGAATCTCGTAATATCCGAAGGCGTGCAGGTAACGCCGGACATTGTTCGAGTAGTAGACGCCCGGATTGGCCACCAGCAACGCACCCGGAACCTCCGGGAGGATGCGAAGATGGGTTTGGAGGTCACCACTGTCACCGACCCCACGCGCTACAGGCAACTTCTGAACCCCCCCCAACGATTAGTCTTCTTCGATGGTGATGCCGTTGATACGGAACACTGCAGTGTCGCCGGTGTTGATGCTTACCGAAGTATTAAGCGTTCCCCACAGGATGATGTTGGCGCCGGTACCGCTGCCGTCCAGAATGGCGAACCATGTGATGGTGCCCCAGCTGGCGGTTGCTTGAGGGAACTCGATCTCCACAAGGTTCTTCTTACTGGTCACGCCGGTGGCATTGGTGGTTGCTGGCCCCCACGCGGACGAAGTACCGAGTGTGTTGTTAATGGGAACACGAGCGTAACCGCCGCCGCTCGGCTCCGCCAACGAAGCGGGATCGGCGGTTGGTGCATTACCAGTACACAGGGCAACGTACAACG
>Ga0308417_1002160_pt1 | contig 13045 bp, 8 predicted proteins | sample HotsprSampleOS65_FD_203528 | JGI IMG/M metagenome (GOLD analysis project Ga0308417, IMG submission 203528) | Hot spring phototrophic mat microbial communities from Octopus Spring, Yellowstone National Park, Wyoming, United States - 20090730_OS65 ... | reverse complement strand
TAGTCGGGGCGGAGGGGAAGCGGCTGACCCATGGCGAGGCTCCATTGCTCGCCCCGTTGAATCAGATCCCGCCCGCGTCGGGGAATCCCTCTCGTGAGTCTCGTTCAGAAAGACTTGGTATAACGCGCCGAGCCCGCCCGAAAGCGCGGCTGCCCCCCCGGGGCGAGCCGCAGCGGCGGTCACCGCCGGGGCGGGAAGCCCAGCGAGGCCGGGCGGCGGGAAGCGGTCGCGGGCGAGCTCATCCCGGCTGATCGTTCCGGACCCGTCGTAATCTAGGCTCGCGAGCAGCCCCCAGGCCGCCGCGACACCGGCGACGCTCGCTGCCCCCAGGGCCTCGCCAAGTTCCTCCACCGTCGCGCCGTCCGACAGCGCGGCAACATAGGCAAGACCGCGCCCCAGGCGCGCGAGCTCAGCGACCGAGAGTGCGCCGTCGGCCGACACATCGGCCCAGCCCCAGACGCGATCGAGGCAGGCGCGGGCATCGTCGCCCGAACACGCCCCGCCAATCTCGTCCAGCGCGGCGACGAAGGACAGGCCCTCGCCGTGCAGCGCCGCGAGGACGATCGGGATCGTGGAGCAGCGACGGAACCGAAGATCCGGACCATCGCCTGGCAGGGCAGCGTCCAGAAGCTTCGCCGGCGGATCACGCACCAGAAGCTCCTCCGGAGTTGTGCGGAGCAGCAGCCGGCTGGCGGCAGCATCGTTGGCGACCGCGAGCTCGAACGCGCCAGCCCGGCCGAACCGTTCAGCGTGTTTCAGCGTCTGCATCCCGCGTGGATCGAGGCGAACCCAGCTCGTGCGCGTCAGGAACAGGAGCGCCTCCGGCTCGCTGCAGGAGCCCGCGACCCATAGACCGCTGAGGTCGGCGGGGAAATCGGCCCTAGCGGGCGGTGCCGACGCGACAGAGAAGACGGCGGCTAGGAACGCGACGAGCGGGCGCAAAGATTGCCTCCGGGTCAGGGCGAGAGAACGATGTCGGTTCCCGAACAGAGATCGGCGAGAGGCAGTCTCACCTCCCGGCCGTCGCGGAACACCGCGCGCACGTCGTAGGCGCAGGCCGTCTCATCGGGCGGGGCGAGGACGACCGAGCCGCCGCGGACGATCACGTCCTCGCCGCGCCGGTCGGGGCCGCCGGACGAGCCGGCCTGGTCGATGAACAGGGCAACGACCGGGAGGGGCCCTGCGTTAACGAAGCGGACGCCGCCGATCGGCGCCTCCCGCCAGCCGGGCGCGATCGCGAGGTCCTGCACGCGGCAGGCATCGATGCCCCTGCGTTCCTCCCGCGCACCGTCCGCGTATGTGATGCGCAGGGTATAGCGACACTCGGGCGCGGGCTCGAGTGCGATCTGCGTCGTTTCGCCGTCGCCGAGAGTCGACATGCCGAGGCGGTCCGGACCTTCGTCGGCCGCGCCGTCGGGGAAGACGTGTACGGCGAACACTGTCCGCCCACTCCGGTTGGTGAGCGCGAGCCGCGGCCCGCGAGCGGCTGGGGCGGGGCGAAACGCAGCCGGGTTCTCTGCGTACAAGCAGCCGGGAGCGAGAACGAGCTCGTTGAGGCTGCAGGCGTCAATCCCACGCCGTTCCTCGGCCGCACGGCGATCTCCGTACACGACGAGGAGGTCGATCTCGCAGCCCCGGCTCGGGACCACGACCTCGACACTCTCGCCCGGGTCGAGAACGGAGGCGCCGAGCCGGTCGGGCCCCCAGTCCGACGCCCCTGGTTCGCGGCCGAAGACCTGCATCACGGGAAGCCCGGTCTCGTTGCGCAGAACGAAGGCGTGCTGCGCAACCGGGGCGGCGCGGGCCGCGACCTGGACACGCTCGCGGCAAATATCGACCCGTTCACGGATCTCCTCCGCTCCGTCCTCGAAGACGAAGCGGATATCGGCAAGGCAACCGAAATTCGGACCGAGCCGGACGGTGAACTCCCGCCCGGCCTCGAGCACACGATCGCCCAGACGATCGGGCCCCCAGTTCCGCACGCCCGTGCCGCCGCGCGCGACGTAGAGCTCGTAGAGCGTGATCTCGCCCTCGTTCTTGACCGTCACCTGGCCCGCATCGCGCTGCGGCTGGGCCGGCTGCGCAGGGCGCTGCGGCGCTTGCGCCGCTCCCATGCCCGAGGCGAAGACCATGATGGCCGAGAGCAGCATCGATACCGCGCGCATGGTGGAGGCCCTAGCACGCTTCCTTGCGGTGCTGCAATCGTTCCGTCTTTGCCGCATCCATCCTTTGTTTCCGCGCCTTCGTTTCCGAACGATGACGGTACGCGCCAACCTGCTCTCGCGCGCGGGAACGACGGAGGCCGAATGTGCCCGGGGACCTTCCGGCACGCCCAGTTCGCGTCGGGATTCAAGTCATGTCAGGCAAGGGATCTTTCGCTCCACGAGAAGCCGCCGAACGGGCGCGCAGCAGCGTCCAGATCCACACCGGCAACCTTGTCCTCGTCCAACCTTGTCCGGCGTCGACCGGCTCCGGCGCGGACCGCTGCGCGCGGAGCCGGTCCACCGCCGCAGACTGCCGCGGGTCTATCGCGCCCTGGCGAGGGGTGTGGTTTGGTTGGCTCTCCGATGGTGTTTGCGGGCGAAGGCAAGCCCATCGAGAGCCGTTGCCAGCACAGCAAGCGAAGCCGGTTCGCTGAGCGGCTAGACCCGGAACTGGAGGACGGTGAGGGAGCGGCTCTGCGCGCCGCCCTGTGGTGGCCCAACCCGGACATCGCGCAGTTTGTCGAAGATCACGCCGATCGCGTAGCGCCCGCCGGGCCTGAGCGTGTTGCCCTCCGCGTTGAGGACATTGGGGATGGTGGAGGGCTGGTGGAGCCGGGGAGGGTGTTGACGCGGTGGATCTGCAACCGGTCCCGATCCAGGTCGAGGATCCTGATCCCGACCCGGTCGAAGTCGGCGACTGTCGGTGCGGCGAAGGAGAACACCGGGTTGGCACCGGAGACGTCGCGCGCAAGGGTGGTGGCGAAGGGCATGGGCGGGACGATCGAAGCCGTCCCCGCGGACCAGCGTCGGCGTCTTCAGGGTCAAGCGGCGGGTTCGACGCCCCATCGTTGGTGATCGTTCAGCCGCCACGCGCCAGCGGTGGCGTCCGAGAACGGGACGATGACGCGGCAATCGTTTCGATTCGTCGGCGGGCTGAAATGCGGCACATCGACCGCGACCGCCTCTGGGTGGCCGAAATCGCGGTTGTCGCGTCCGCCGTCGCGGGGTTCGGGCGGGCGTTGACGATGACCATGTGCGAATCGCCAGTCGGGAAGCCGATGGAGTTGCGGGCGGCGGCGAACCTGAGCTGGGCGACAAGGTTCACGGTAATGGTCCATGTGCTGACCAATCAAGCGCCCGGAATGCCAACCGTGAACCCGACGACAGCGCGCCCAAAGGGCCTCATCACGGTCTTTCCCCTGCGAAACGCTGTGGAGAAGAGGAGCCAAAGGCGGCCCCGCCATCTCCAACCGTCACAGCCCAACCATACGTTGATCTGTGGGCTCTTTTTAAAGCTTCGAAGCTACGAAGTTTTCCTAGCGCGTCGCCGAAGGCCGAAAGCGCGCTCGTCGGCGGCCAGGAGATGGCGTCCGCGGGGCGTCGTCAGCGCTGGATTTCGCTCTTCTACCGCCTTTGCCGTCTTGGCCGGGACGGGACCACGGCGCGTGTCCTTCCCAGCACTCAGCTCCGCGCCGCGCCTTCGCAGGGCCCGTCACCGCGATGCCCCGACGCATCGTGGGCGGCTCTCCTCAGCGCGCGGTCGCCAAACGCTCCCGCGCGAGCCGGGCGAGGCCGTGATGAGGGTCGAGGGCGAGGGCGCGGTCGAGATCGGCAAGCGTGCCGGCCAAGTCGCCGCGACGTTCACGCACGAGGGCGCGGCGATAGTGGCGTTCCGCTGTCGGCGCCAGCGCGATCGCCCGGTCGAACGCGGCTTCCGCCCCCGCGGCATCTCCAGTTGCCGCAAGCGCTTGCGCGAGCGTCGTTGCCACCGCGGGATCCTGCGGCAGCAGCGCCACGGCCCGACGCGCCAAGTCCAAGGCCTCCTCGGCCGCGCCGGCGCCGAGGGCCAGAAGCCAAGCGAGGTTGTTGAGCGCGACAGGGTCGTTGGGCGCCCGCGCTAGAGCCTCCCGGTAGGCGCGGACTGCTGCCGCAATGTTTCCTGCCTGCTCGGAAGCCATGCCTAGGCCGGTCCAGGCGGGGGCGAAATCGGGCGTCATGCGCACGGCCTGATCGAACTCGGCCAGTGCGTTCGCCACCCTGCCCTGGCCGAGCAGCACGGCGGCGCGCGCCGTGCGCGTCTCGACCGCCGTGGCATCGCGGCGTAAGGCCTCCTCGTAGGCGGCGAGCGCCTCTGCCGGGCGGCCAAGATCGGCCAGAAGCTGCCCGCGGGCATGGTCCGGCCAGGGCGAGCGCGGCGCGAGCCGGGAGGCCTCTTCCAGGGCAACGAGCCCGTCTGCCACACGGCCGGATCGGGCAAGGGCCAGCCCGTAGCGGTAGCGGATCCACCCATCGCCCGGCGCGAGACGAAGCGCCCTTTCGTAGAGCGGCACCGCGCGTTCGGCTTGGCCGAACCGTTCGTGCCAGAGTTCAGCGAGCTCGAGCGGGTTGGCGGCCTCGTCCGGCCTCGCCGTCATGGCTTTGCCGAAAGCCTCCGCCATGCCCTCAGCCTCGCCAAGGAGGGCCTTTAGCCGCCCGAGCGCCCGCCAGAGCGCGGTTGTGCCCGGTTGCGTCTCGAGCGCCGAGCGGAGCGTGGCTTCGGCTTCGGCGACGCGCCCGCGCCGGGCGGCGAGTTCGGCTACAACAAGCACAACCTGCGCGTCAGTGGGGAGCGCGGCCTGCAGCACCCGAAGCCTCGCGTCCGCCTCCTCGAGGCGCCCGTCTTCGATCAGCGCCGCGACTTCACCAAGCGGCCCAGGGGGGATTCCCAGGCCTTGGCGGTCGAGCAGGCTCGCGGCGGCGGGACTGCCGAGACGGAGAGCGGCGGCCAGGAGCGCGGCGGCTGCGATGCGACCGAGCTTGGCTCTCGCATCAGTCATGCCAGGACGGGGCGGCACCCTTTGTCGTGCCACCCCCTCCCACGCGAACGAACAATCTTGCCCGTGATCACTCAGCCCCTGCGGCGTGCGAAGCCGAGGCCGACCAGGCCAAGGCCGAGCAGGGCCAGCGAGGCCGGCTCAGGCACACCGAAGGGGGGCGGGGGCGGAACCACGACATCTCCGCCAATACCGCTAAAGGCGAAGACGAAGGTCGGCAGGTCGTCGCGGCGGCTGCCTCCGAGGCTCGTCTGCCCAAGGCTGTAGAGTTCGGGGCTCACCAGCGACAGCAGCGCCAACGCATCGCGTTCGTTCTCGCCGGCTCCGTAAAAGATGTTGAAGGAAAGGCTGGCGCCAGGGGCAAGGTCGCCGAAGCCAAACACGAACAGGCTGCCGTGGTCTTCGGGGCTCGATCCCTGCAGGCCTTCGGTGTTGGGCGGTACGCCCTCGATACCAGGATTGGTCGCGGCGGTGATCGGGTTGGCGTTGGCGAAGCCGTCGTTCGTCGCGTGTAGAAGCGCAGAGGTCGCCGGCCGCGGGGAAACGCCCTTGTGGGTCACCCATTCGGTAAATTCGGTCGGCGGCACGTCCCAGTCCATGGCGCGGGCGTAGCGCACACTGGTGATCATCGCTGCGGTCGGGTTCTCGATCGTCACCGCGGCCTTGAACAGGGCCCCTGTGGCCGTTTGCACCGCCTGGGTGAAGCTATGGGTGATCTTGAGGCCCGCCGCGCCTTCGGTCACCGACGTAAACGAGGTGCCGGGAACGAAGCTCTGTGAGAGTAGTGTGATGCCCTGGTTTCCGTTCTCGCGCCCGACCTGGCTGCCAATACCGTTTCCAGCGACTCCCCAAGCCTCGCATGGACAGCCGGGAGATAGGGCATCCTGCCAGCCCGTTCTGCCGCCCTGGCCAGAAAAGTTGTACGCAATGCCCAGCTCCCCCCTAGAACCTGGGTCGTCGGCCCGCCGAGCGGGCGCGCGTTAATGATCAGGTCGCCAGTGTCGTTGATGCCAATGGCGACCTTGCCGTTGGAACTCACAAGGAAGCCCTGGGCGAAGGCCGGCGAGGCGAAGCCGATCGCACAGGCCACGGAAAGCAAAGCGTTCTCGTGCTTTTGGACCCCATTTTGAGTTACCTCTCGGTGCTTGTGGTCGTCGCGAACAAAGGCGAAACACGGGTGATAACGGCACCGCGGAGAACGGGGCGGTTCGTCGTGTTGCGTCCTCCGGTCGCGTTGTACTGCTAGCACTCGGCGTGCCAGGACAAAGAATGCGCGGCCAACCACCACTTTTCCGATGAGCGGGCGGCTTCCACATGGCCGAGTGTAAAGAATTCCGACACCCCCTTGACCACTGGTCTTGCGGCTCGAACCCTTTGATTCCGCGAGCAAATCGGTGTCGGTCACTCCCCCTTGGGCCCGAAAACCCCGCAGCACAGCTGTAAAATTTTCCGACAGCCCAGCCCGGCAACCGTGCCGGCACGCGGCGGCGACGGGCCGGGCGGCGCGCGGCGGCAGGACACCCCGGGCAGGGTCGCCTGCGCGATCTCTCGGCCGTAGTCTTCGGTGTCCCAACCCGCTGCGCACAGAGGACCATGCCGCTGTCTCCTCCCGCCTTACCGGGCGACGCCCTCGAGGCCGTCGATACCCCGGCCCTGCTGCTCGACCTCGACAGCTTTGAGGCCAATCTCGACCGCCTGGCCTCCCGCCTCGCCGGCACCGGCGTGGGGCTGCGTCCGCACGCCAAGACGCACAAGTCCGCCACCATCGCGCGGATGCAGATCGCTCGTGGGGCGGTCGGCGCCTGCGTGCAGAAGGTGGGCGAGGCCGAGGCGCTGGTGTGGGCCGGCGTGGGCGACGTGCTTGTCTCCAACGAGGTGTGGGGCGAGGCCAAGCTTCGCCGACTGATGGGGCTCACCCGGCTCGCCCGGGTGCTGGTCTGCGTCGATGATGCCGAGCAGGTCTGGGCGCTTGAACAGGCGGCAGAGGCCTGCGGTACGCGTATCGAGGTGCTGGTCGAGGTGGATGTCGGCCAGGGGCGCTGCGGTGCAACACCCGGCGCTGCGGCGGCCGCCTTGGCCGAGCGCGTGGCGCATTCCACGCGGCTCGGCTTCGCCGGGCTCCAGGCCTATCACGGCCGGGCCCAACACCTGCGCCGAGACTCTGAACGGGCCGAGGCAATCGCGCGCGCGGCGGAAGCGGTGCGGGCAACACTCGGCGCACTCGCCGAGCGCGGCCTACAGGCCAAGATCGTCTCCGGCGGCGGAACGGGGGCCTGGGCGCAGGAACTGGCCGCCGGCGTGTGGACCGAACTGCAGCTCGGCTCCTATGCGCTGATGGACGCGGACTATGCGCGCAACCTTGATGCCGAGGGCCGGCCGGTGCAGGACTTTGCCCAGGCGCTGTTCGTGCTCGCCACGGTCATCAGCGCTCCTGTCCCCGGCCGGGCGGTCCTCGACGTTGGGCACAAGGGGGTGGCGATCGACTCGGGGCTGCCTCTGGTCGCGGATCTCGCGGGCGTGAGCGTAACGGGAGCCTCGGACGAGCACCTTACCCTGGCCTGGGATCCGAGCACCGTCGAGGGGCCCAAGCTCGGGCAGAAACTCCGCCTGATCCCTGGGCATTGCGACCCGACGGTGGATCGGCACGACTGGTTCGTCGCTATGCGCGGCGGCCGGGTCGAGAGCTGTTTTCCCATCGACGCTCGCGGCGCAATGCGCTGAAGGCCCCCCCCTGCCGCACGCGGGACGCGGAGATGTGCTGGATGGGCCGCCCGTGCGAAGGCTATCCGCGGGGTCAATCTCTTCGACCTTCACGTACGCAGAGAGGTGCTGGATCGGCCGCCCGTGCGAAGGGTGGAGGTTTAGCCGCGCGCGCCGGCGCGGTCCGTCGCGTCGACGGTGCGCCGGGCCTGAGCCGAGGGCGCGGCTGCAGGGGGCGCGGGAGGGACCACGGTGCACGCAAGGCCGCTCTTCGCCCGCTGCGCGCAGAGCTGGCGCGCTTTGGCCTCTGGGAGAGAGGCAAGGCGGGCGCGCCAGACGGTTCGGCTGCCGCTTCTGGTCTCTTCGACAGCGATGGTGCCGACGCCGAGTGCCGCGCGGGCGCTGCGGGCCGCGGTCTCTGCCCCCGCGCGGTCAGAAAACGCGCCGACCTGCACGGCCCAGGTCGCGGACGGAGCAGACGGTGGAGGCTGGGAGGCCGTGCGGGTCGGGGCGGCGGCGGGGGCGGGGGGCGGTCGGGCGGCTTCGGCGCGGGCGCGCGGCACCAGGGCAAGCCCGGCCCCGGCCTGGGCGAGCCGGGTGCCGGTCGTGCCAAAGCCCTGGTCGAGGAGGTCCGCCATGTGGTCGTCGCGTTCGGCCGCGGTCGCCCCGCCCATCACCACCCCAACCAGGCGACGGCCGCCCCGGACGGCGGAGGCGACGAGGTTAAACCCCGAGGAGCGAACGAAGCCGGTTTTGATTCCGTCCGCCCCGTCGTAGGAGGCAAGCATCCGGTTATGGTTGTGCAGCCTGAGGGTCCGCACGCGCGCCTCAGTGGTCGAGAACAAGCGGTATTCGGCGGGGAAGTCGAGGATCAGCCGCAAGCCCAGCGTTGCCATGTCGCGGGCGGTGGTGACCTGGTCAGGGTCGGGCAGACCCGAGGCATTGCGGAAAGTGGTGCTGGTCATGCCCAGGCTGCGTGCGCGAAGCGTCATCAGCCGTGCGAAGTTGGCCTCGGTGCCGGCAAGGGTTTCGGCAATCGCCGCCGCCGCATCGTTTGCCGAGCGCGTGATCATCGCCAGCGTCGCTTCCTCGAGCGTGATCCTCGCCCCGACCGGCAGGCCGAGCTTGGACGGCATCTGAGCGGCAGCATGGGCGGAGAAGACCACCGGGGTAGACCAGGTGACGCGCCGGTTTTGCACCGCCTCGAACACCATGTAGGCCGTCATGATCTTCGTCAGGCTGGCCGGGTAGCGAGGCGCATCCGCGTTCACTGCCGAAAGCACGCGCCCGGTTCCGGCATCGACCACGATCGAGGCGTAGCGCTCGCTGCCGACCTGCCCCCGCGCTGGGTTCCCCAAGGCCAGCAGGGCAAAGAGGGCTGCAGCGATCAGCCGTCGCATGGGGTGGCGGGTGGGGCTAAGGCGGCGGGCATGGCAGGCTCCGTCTTTGGTGCCGACTCGGCACACGCCGCGCGAGGCTACGTGCGCGCCTCACCTGCGTCCAGACGAAATACGGAAAAGACTAGGGGTTCTCCGGTTTTCTTCCAGCCTCTGTGGCGGCGACGCCTCATGCTGCGGCGCAACAAAGTCCTTGACAGCGGCTCCCCCCTCTGACACGAAAGCCATGCTGCAATGCAGCAAAGCCCCGGTCAGTCCGGATCAGACTGGAAAGGAGCCCCGCCATGACCGCGAAGACCAAGCCGATCGTCGAGACCACCGCCGAGGTGGCTGAGAAGAGTATGGAACAGGTGAAAGCCGGCATCGAGCAGGCCCAGGCCGCCTTCAAGACCCAAATGGAGGAGACGGCCAAGCACGTCGCTGCCGCCCAGAAGCAATTCGAGGCTGTGATGGAGCTCGGCCGCGGCAACCTTGAGGCGATGCTGAAGTCTGCGTCCGTGGTGACGGAGGGCCTGCAGGAGATCGCTAAGGCTGTGCTCGCCGCGCAGCAGGCGGGCTTCGACGATACCATGGCCAGCGCCAAGGCGCTCGCCTCTGCCAAGAGCCTGCGCGAGGCGATGGAGCTGCAAATGGGATTTGCCAAGGCGGCGATGGAGAAAATGATCGCCGAGGCCGGCAAGTTCTCCGAACACAGCGCCAAACTCGCCGAGAAGGCGATTGCGCCGGTGGCGGAGCGGGTGAACGTCGCCGTGACGACCCTGACCCGCCCCCTGGCAGCCTGAAAACACAGGTCGGCAGGGCACGCCCTGCCGTCGCCAGTACGACTGCGGCCCGGCGGGCGTCCTCCCCGGGCCTGCCGTCGTTTGGCGGTCCATGCACACGCGAGCGTGCGCGGGCGGGCCCAGCGCCATGGACACCCTTTCCGCCCGCGTCCCGCTTCCGATATGCTTTGCAGCGGGCGCTACGGAGCGCCCACCGGGATGCCGCATCGGGGGCGATGAGCGAGACCGACAAGCGCAATGGCTCGGGCGAGACGCCGAACACCGGCGTCGTCGTCAAGGCGCGGCCGAAGACGCGCAAACCGAGCATGTACAAGGTTCTCATGCTGAACGACGACTACACGCCGATGGAGTTCGTCGTGCATGTGCTCGAGCGCTTCTTCAACAAGTCGCGCGAGGAGGCCACCCGGATCATGTTGCACGTGCATCGTCGCGGGGTCGGCGTGTGCGGCGTCTACACCTACGAGGTGGCCGAGACCAAGGTGACCCAGGTCATGGACCTCGCCCGGCAGCACCAGCACCCCCTCCAATGCACCATCGAGAAGGAGTGATGCGGGCGGGTGTGACATTGTTCACGGTTCGCCCCGCATGATGGGGGAGGCGACGCGGCGTCGGCGTCGTTCGGTGCCCGAAGCGGCCGCACCGCGGTTAGCCTCGGGCTGAGGAGTAGGAAGTGATGCTGTCCCGGAACCTCGAGCAGACCCTCCATCGCGCCCTTGCCTTCGCCGCCGAACGACGCCACGAGTACGCGACCCTCGAACACCTCCTCCTCTCGCTCGCCGAGGATGCCGACGCCGCCGCCGTGCTGAAGGCTTGCGCCGTCGATATCGGCAAGCTTCGCCGCGACCTCACCGAGTTCCTCGACAAAGACCTCGCCGGGTTGGTGACCGAACGCCCGGGCGATCCGAAGCCCACAGCAGGCTTCCAGCGCGTGGTGCAACGCGCCGCCATCCACGTCCAGTCCTCGGGCCGCGACGAGGTGACGGGGGCCAACGTGCTCGTCGCCCTGTTCTCGGAGCGCGAGAGCCACGCCGTCTACTACCTGCAGCAGCAGGACATGACCCGTCTCGATGCGGTCAATTTCATCAGCCACGGCATCGCCAAGGTACCGGGCAAGTCGGAGCGCAGACCCGTGCAAGGGTCCGGGTCGCACGGAGACGACGAAAGCTCCGGGCGCGAGGAGAAGTCCTCCCGCCGCGGGCAGGAGGCCCTGGCCAACTACTGCATCAACCTCAACCGCAAGGCCGCCCAGGGCAAGATCGACCCGCTCATTGGCCGCGAGGCCGAGGTCGAACGCACGATCCAGATCCTCTGCAGGCGCACCAAGAACAACCCGCTCTACGTGGGAGACCCTGGGGTCGGCAAGACTGCGATCGCTGAGGGGCTCGCCAAGCGCATCGTGGAGGGCGATGTGCCGGAGGTGCTCTCCCGCTGCACCATCTACGCCCTCGACATGGGCGCGCTTCTGGCCGGCACGCGCTACCGCGGCGACTTCGAGGAGAGGCTGAAAGCGGTGGTGGCGGAACTGGAGGCCCAGCCCGGCGCGATCCTGTTCATCGACGAGATCCACACCGTCATCGGCGCCGGCGCGACCTCAGGCGGGGCGATGGACGCCTCGAACCTGCTCAAGCCAGCGCTCGCCTCCGGCACACTGCGCTGCATTGGCTCCACGACCTACAAGGAGTACCGAAACTACTTCGAGAAGGACCGCGCGCTCGTGCGGCGCTTCCAGAAGATCGACGTGGCGGAACCCTCGATCGACGATACGATCAAGATCCTCAAGGGTCTCAAGGCGAACTACGAGAAGCACCACAAAGTCCGCTACACCGACGAGGCGATCAAGGCGGCCGTCGAGCTCTCCGCCCGCTTCATTCACGACCGCAAACTGCCCGACAAGGCGATCGACGTGATCGACGAGGTCGGCGCCGCGCGCATGCTTCTGCCTGAGAACAAGCGGCGCAAGACGGTAACCGTGAAGGACGTGGAGGAGATCGTCGCCAAGATCGCCCGCATCCTGCCCAAGTCCGTCTCCGCTGACGACAAGGAGGTGTTGAAGAACCTCGAACGCGACCTCAAGGCGATGGTGTTCGGGCAGGATAGGGCGATCGAGGCGCTCGCGGCTGCGATCAAGCTTGCCCGCGCCGGGCTTCGCGAAGGCGAGAAGCCGATCGGCTGCTACCTGTTCACAGGCCCGACCGGGGTCGGCAAGACCGAAGTCGCCAAGCAGCTCGCGAAGACCCTCGGCATCCAGCTCGTCCGCTTCGACATGTCCGAGTACATGGAGCGGCACTCCGTCTCCCGCCTCATCGGCGCGCCACCGGGCTATGTCGGCTTCGACCAAGGGGGCCTGCTGACGGATGCGATCGACCAGAACCCGCACTGCGTGCTGCTTCTGGACGAGATCGAGAAGGCGCATCCGGATCTGTTCAACATCCTCCTGCAAGTGATGGATCACGGCAAGCTAACCGACCACAACGGCAAGCAGGTCGATTTCCGCAACGTGATCCTGATCATGACTTCGAACGCCGGCGCGGCCGACATGGCCAAGCCTGCCATCGGCTTCGAACGCAGCGTGCGCGTGGGCGAGGACGAGGAGGCGGTGAAGCGGATGTTCACGCCTGAGTTCCGCAACCGCCTTGATGCCATCATCCCCTTCGCCAACCTGACACCCGACACCGTCGCCCGCGTGGTCGACAAGTTCGTCATGCAGCTCGAGGCCCAGCTCGCTGATCGCAACGTGACCATCGAGCTCACAGACCCCGCACGCGCCTGGCTCGCCGAAAAGGGCTACGACCCGCTCTACGGCGCGCGTCCGCTCGCCCGCGTCATCCAGGAGCACATCAAGAAGCCGCTCGCGGAGGAGCTTCTATTCGGCAAGCTCGCCAAAGGCGGGGCAGTGCGCGTCGGGCTCGACGAGGCGACGAAGACCCTGACCTTTGCCTTCATCGAAGTCCCTGTTCCCGCCCTGCCCAAGCCCGAGGGCGATGCGGGCGAGGGCGATGAGGAACGCGCACCCGAGGCCGTTGAGTAATACCAAGTCTTTCTGAACGAGACTCATGAGAGGGATTCCCCGACGCGGGCGGGATCTGATTCAACGGGGCGAGCAATGGAGCCTCGCCATGGGTCAGCCGCTTCCCCTCCGCCCCGACTAC
>Ga0308417_1002157_pt1 | contig 13051 bp, 10 predicted proteins | sample HotsprSampleOS65_FD_203528 | JGI IMG/M metagenome (GOLD analysis project Ga0308417, IMG submission 203528) | Hot spring phototrophic mat microbial communities from Octopus Spring, Yellowstone National Park, Wyoming, United States - 20090730_OS65 ... | reverse complement strand
AAACCACCGTCAGCGGACGGCGTATTTGCTATACCATGACCGCCTCCCCCGACCGGGTAATATACGACTTTCGGGGCAGTTCAGCGGTGGAGGCTTCGCTCTGCCTGCCGTTGCCAGCGGCATGGTCCGGCCGGCGGGTGCAAGTGAATGTAGCCGGTTCGGTACGCACGATGCGAGGCGAGCCACGGCCGTGTTTTGAGGCAGATTTAATGCTCACGGAGACGGTGGTAGCGATGGTTTAGGACAAAAATGGCGCAGTTTGTGCACGATAGGTATTGTAGGAAGCTCCGACAGTTTTTTGATAACTTTAAAAGAACTTGACAGACACACTTAATTTGCTGTATAATAGCATCAACAGTTTTAGAGAGGAGGTAGCAGCCAAGATGATGCCTCCTGACCCTATGTGGGTTGATGAACCTACGGAGGAACCTGAGACGCTGCCGTGGATTGATGCTGTACCCGAAGGCGTCTCTATAACTTACGTCGATCAAAACCATGATGGCTATCCCGACCACTTTCGCTGGCAGTTGCCGTCGACACCGGCGGAAGGTTTGCCTCTCCATGACTCCAACCTCAACGGTATTCCAGACAGTAACACCGTTTACGTGGACATGGACGGCGACGGCGTACCAGACACTCACTTGAACCCGATGGACTTGAACCATGATGGCTCCGTAGACCATCTCGTCGGCTACACAGACCTGCCACTGTACTCACCTTTATACGACGTAATATTAGGGCCTGGATACCCAACATGGCACGCACCCGAGCTCGATTGGCAGCATGGGAGCGATTACGCTCATGACAACCTAGTTGGGGGGGAACCCGACCCGTTTGACCTTCCCTTCGGAATCGGTGACTAGCAACCACATGCACAGGAGATAAGAACGATGGACGGGAGCAGTATGCCTCACGCGCTAAGCGACTTGGCGCCAGCCGAAGAAACGCCAGAAGATGAGCTGTCTATCATAGCAGGCGGACTGCTGGTGACCACCGCAAAATTGGAGCTAATTGCCCGGACGCTGAGCGACTTGCGCAGGGCCATTGAGGATTACCATAAAGAACAGTCTGTTGCATTACAAGAAGCGAAGGAGGGCATTGAGGAGTCTCTGCAGGCGCGTACCGAGCAAATCGAGCATCTGGCGGCATCATTACACAAAAAGGTTCAGGCGCTGCAATTCGAGATAGACAAAACTGTGAAAGCATTACAGATTGACATACAACAAAAATTGGAACAGGCATACAAAAACTTGCAAAAAGAGATAAGTGACCTAAAATCGGCACAAACATCCTTGCAAACTCACGTCACGCAAAGTGTCGAGAATCTGCGCAGCGAGCTGAAGAGCGACATTAGCGACCTACGGTCAACACAGAGATCGCTTCAACGTGATACAGTTCATGGAATCGCGCAACTGCAGGGACAATTACAAAATCATTTCAACGAACTTAGGTCAACCATAAGGAATGAAGCTGTTCCCAAAATAGTTAACCTTGCGAAACAGGTGGATGCAATACAGACTTATGGACTACTTGTTGCCTGCGTCATCGCCTTGCTTTTACTGCTTCTGCGATTCATCTGACAAAGGGGGTAAAGACCGTAAAACATGAGCAACCAAGCTGCAGTTTTGCTGAATGAAATCCTCGATGACGTGATAGGTCTGCCTGACCATCCGCAAGTCCAGATGCTGCGCCAAATCAGCCTCTATTGCAGGGAATGGCTATTCATGTCAGGTCCCGTGGCAAGAATGGTTGCGACCCCTGCTGTGCAGTCATCACTCCGGTTTGTCGAACAACATTCTAAGCTGCCCGATAGTGCTACTGCCTCTGGCAGCGACGGCGTTGTCTTACCCGCAGACCTTCTACTTTTCGTCACGACTGCGATGGCGCCTTGGAGGGAGGACGAGGTAAACTTGATGCAGCGGGCGGTAGATGCGGCGCCGCGAGTGGGGGTGCTACTGCTGGATTTGGACAAGCTTGACCCGGAAGAGCAGGAAGACGTGCTAGCCTATGTAAACACCATTTTTGAACAACAAATGGGACAACGGGTCAAATCGGTAGGTGTTTACCCCGATGTGGAGTCAGCGTTACGGAACCTAGCCGACTCGCCAGACCTTATGGACCTGCGTGTGCAGCAGGCGCACACGATGCTTCGCCGATTGGTGAAAGAGACTCGCGATAAGGTGCAGCAGGAGTTGGAGCAGCACCAGCAGGCGATAGGGCAAAGTTCACGACAATATCAACAGCACCGTCAAGAGGTTGAGAACGCTGAGCGGGCCTTAGCGGCTTTGATGCAGGCTCTGGAAGGTGAGAAGAACCGACTCGTGCGCGAAGTCCTCCTCCAGTTCCAGAAGCAGCTAGATGATTTCGAGCGCGAGTTTTTGAAATTCTGTGAAGGTGTAGAACAAACCAGCCTCCAGCGTAGCGCGGTGGAACATTTCCGGATGCGCCTCGAGCAAATCGTGAACAGTTGTGAACAGGGTTTTAGGCGGCGTTTAGAGACATGGGTGTACGAAAAGATACTGCAAATCGACTCCGTCCGCGCTCGATGGTATTTGCATCCAGTGGGTGAGGTCAGGTTGCCTATGGTGGGTGATGAATCTTCTCCTGTCGATAGGCAAATTGCAAAAATACGCGAAATTACTGACGAATCAGCGATATCCTTGTTTCGGAATGTGCTGATTAGCTCGTCGGCCGCGTCTCTCGCATCCCTCGTTGGAATAGCTTTCGTCATTCCCGCCGCCATTGCCGCGTTCTTGATGCTGTCGGCATCAGATAGACGACGACGTCTCGAGGCGCTTCGACGCGAGTTGCAGGCGTGGCTGCAGCGGGTTCGCAACGAGGTTTATCAGCGGTTCGCTAGAGAAGTTGAAGAGGACGGTCAGCGATGTCTGGATGATTTACGCCGCCTGCTGGAGCCTTATGTTCGCGAAGCGGTTAAGGCAATGCGCCAAAGTCTCAACACGCACCCTGCGTTGCAGCAGCTGCAGGTGCTACAGAACAAAAGTGAGTTAGAAAAAAAGCTGCTTGACGCTCTTCAAAGATGTGAACAGCGAAGTGACCTTGTGGAGATTGCCCTAATGCAGCACGGCTAGCCCTGTGAGGAGGTAATAAGGTGAACGATACCTTAGACCAGTATAAGAATTTGAAACAGCAGGTAGCCAACTACGCCCTTCGGGCGCACCAGATACTCTCGAATGTCCATCGCGAAGTGATGCCGATAAAGGATGGATGGGAGGTGCTACCCGATGTTGCAAGGCGTGTGCTGGAAGAGCAGTTTAACCTCGTTGTTGCAGGCGAGTTCTCCTCTGGAAAATCGTTCTTTATTAACGTGCTGCTAGACGCTTATGACATTGACTCCACAAAGGAGAAGGTACGCGGACTTCTGCCAGACCGGATTTCACCCACGACCAGTAGCATCACCGTCCTGCAATATGGCGAATCCACCGACGCGGTAGTCACCTTTGAGAATGGGCAAACAATTACCGTTCCAAGAGAGAACGTTCAGGAGTATATCGCGGATATAAGCCACCGCAAGAAGTACGAACAGATTGATGCACACGATCCCGTAGCCGGGGTGCTTCAGGTGGTTACGAAGGCAATTGATGAGGCGGCTAGTTTCATGGATTCAATAGCTTCCAAACATCGCCGTTCGCGCGTGCAACGGGTCGTGCTCGAGTGCCCCTCGCCGTGGCTCGCTCATGGAGTACGCATAGTGGACACACCGGGCACAGGCTCAGTGATTCGAGAACATGCGGACGTCACCGTCCGTTTTATCCCCGAGGCGGACGCAATTATCTTCCTCTTCCCATGCCAGCCGCCTATCAACGAACCGACGAAACTATTCCTTTCCCAATGCGCCCAACATGTGGACAAAATGTTTTTCGTCCAAACCATGATGGACCGCGAGTTTGTGAAGCGGGATGACAGCCACTGGGAACCGCGGATGGAGGGTGACAAACGAACGGTCGATGTCGCTCTGGAGCAAAACATCGCTATAATCAAACAGGTCGTTCCGAATCCTGAGCGAGTCTTTAGTGTCTCAGCGAAGTGGTATGCGTTCGCAAGGCGCGGCTACCCTGCGCCTGCGTTGGAGCTGACTGGAATGCCAGCCCTAATCAACGAGTTAGAACGCTTCCTCGTGCAGGTAAGGGGCTCTGCGCGGCTGATTGGTCACCTCAGCAAGCTGAGGAAACATCTCGAGATATGCAGCTTACAGCTTCAGGGGCTGTTGGAAACTGAGCAGAAAAGCTTAGAAGAGGTTGCTCAGCAGAAACGCCTCACTGAGCAAGAAATACAGCGCCTCACTCAGTGGAGCTATCATGCTGAGAATAGTATTCGCGCCCAAATCGCAGAGATAAACCAGCGGCTACAGGCGGCGATCCCTGAGGCGGTACGAGAGGTTTCGGCAGCGCTAAACGCTAAGGTTCAAAACTGCACTAGCGTCAGGGATGTCAATTCGCTCAGCATCGTTCTCCCAGTAGAACTTTCTGGACAGGTAAACAGGTTGATCGCCCTCTGGAACAACACCATTGTCTTCCCAAGTTTACAACGAATGAGGGAAACGGTTGCAAACGAGGTCAATGAGTTGACTAAAGGCGCGAACCTGGAGCATCTATCCAGTGTGGTGCGGGTCGCGTTATCGCGGATGAGTGAGTCTATCAGTGCAATGTCCATGCGACCGGAATTGACGGAAACCGCGCAGCGGATACGTGAGCTCGTGAACGCGGCCATTCCGGCGTGGCTAGATTTTCTGTCGCACATTCCCGTTTTAGGCACCTTATTTGAATTCCTATCGTATGGGTCTATTGAGAGAGGCAAAAATCAGATAAGCGGTACGTTACCTGCACTTGCCCAAAACGTTGTTTCCCTGTTAGGCGACAGTTTCACGCGGACTTTGGACGATAAAGCAAAGCAGGTGGTCAGCGAGCTGCAAGAGCATATCCAGCGACTGCAGGCAGTCAGCATCGCTCCTCTGGAACAGCGTCTTGCCTCGTGCGCTTTGAGCGAGGCAGAGCACGAGAAGCGCTTGTCTCTGTGCAAAAGTTACCTCGAGCAGTTGAACTCCTTATTATCAGAGGTGGACAACACTGTGGCGTTGTTGGGAAAGGAACATGAACCCGCGCAGATGGCTGATACAACATCTGTTGGCTCCGGTCCTTGACGCTACCCGTGGTCTGATGGAACGCTACGGTTGCAGTGAACAAGACGCTGTTCTACTGAACGAACTGCATAGCGAGGCAGCACAAGCAGCATACGAAATCGGCGTGGTAGGCTTGCAGGGACATGGTAAATCGACACTAATCAATGCACTGTTGGGACGTCAACTCTTGTATTCCAGCGCACGGATTGCGACATCCCACATTATACGTCTGTCTTACGGCGACGAGGAGTTCGTGTCAGTGAAACTCCCTCATGGCGGGGTTCGGAATTATCCGTTAGATGCGCTCGATAGACTCGGTCACAGAGCAGGCGAAGATTTGCCCCGTGACGCATTGATAGAGGTTTTTGTGCGGTCGCCGGCGCTAAGGCGTGGATTTTCGCTGGTAGATACACCTGGGTTAGCATCTGCCGACCAGGTGGAAACCGATCATGCGGTGTTCGAGCGATACTTTAGCCGGAGCCGCTCACTGCTCGTAGTATGCCACGCGACGCGCCCAGGCATTCAAGGGTTTTCAGACCTCATGCGACAGGCAATTGAGCAGCAGAAAGAGGTGATTGTGGTTTTGACCGCTGCTGACCTGCTGGACGACGAGGAATTGGAAGAGGCTCTGACCGTGGTAAGAAGACAAATTAGCCAGATAGGTGCATCCTTACCCGTGTATGCGGTTTCTGCCCTGAACGTGCTGGAAGGGCGCGGAGCGTCCAGTCATCTGGGGCGCCAGTTCGCCGCCTTGTGTGAACACATCACACGACACGCATATTATGCTGGTGCGGATTACGTCGTAAGCCTTATGCAGCGGTGTGTGGCAATCGCTCGTTCTGCGTGTGAGGATAAACGGCACCAAGTAGCGAGTCTCAACCAAGAGCTCGCTGCGATGTTAAATAAGCGACAAGATGAGAGTCTGGCTGCTGAGCAGGCAATAGGGGAGCTTTCAACGCTGCTATCTTATTTGGAAGATGTCAAGCAGCAGGTCATAACCTTGCTCCGAGGAGCTAAAAGCGCCGCGCTAAATGAAGGCTTAGGGATTATTCGGCAGTTCATCTATAGCCACGACATTCCAGCCGTTAACAGTAGCCTGACCTCAGTTATCGACGAAGTGAACTCACATTACTATACCAACGCAGTTTCACAGATTCTAGCGCAGATAGACCGGTTTGACGCAAGAACGGTAACCCTGCCTCCCTGTTTGAATAGCATTCCGCGCGATAAGCCAGTTTCCCCACCAAAAACTCGTGTAGCGATCCCGCAGATGCGCCAATCGCAAATCACGAAGGTGGCAGAAGGTTTTTGGGCTTGGCTTAGCGACACGGACGACTCCATGCGCAAAGGCGACTTGTCTAATCAGGCTCAATCGCAGGTAGAGCGCGCTTGGGATACTGTCGTTAATCAGTTGGGCGAGCAGGTACAGAAGTGGTATCAAGAGCGAAGTGCGTGGATAAATGGGCATCTCCAGAATGCGAGATACTATATCACACGGATAAACAAGGAGGTCGAAGACAAAGAGCGTATTGTACGAGCCGAAGCCGAAAAGTTCTATGCCCTTGCACATGAGGTCGAACGGCTAGAACACCAATTGACCCTTTTGAGCCTGCACAATGACCTCGTAGAATCATTGACAAACTTAGCGCATCGTGCTCTTGGGGTTAGTTTGGGACAGGCACCGCGAGAACTCACGCAGCCACACGAGTTTCAGAGCTTCTTTTTGCATCGTCTTCTGCAAATGAGTCGCCTCACGCAAGACGAGTTTCGCTTGGTCGCTGACGTGTTCGATATTCAGTGTCCAAGGGATGTTCCTGCTAGCTGTGCCAATTTGCATGAAACTGGTGATGCATAGCCGCGATGTCTATACCCACTCCCCGAACAGATACGCCACCAGTTTCTCCTGCTCGCGGAACTCGGGTACGATGATATCTGCGCCCGCGCCAATCAGCCGGTTGCGCTTCCACTCGTTTACTCCCTCTTTGCGAACCTCGTCGGAAGCCACGCCGACGGCGATACCGCCCACCGCCTTCGTGTTCTCAATCTCGACGAAGCCGTCTCCAAAACCCGCAAACTCCTTGCCCGACAGGGAATGTGTCTCGATGATGTGCTGGATGACCATCGCCTTGGAGAAGCGTTTGTAATCATCGATGGCGCCGTGGATGCCCTCAAAGTAATGGTCTATTTTCAACGCCGCGGCTTCGTCCAGCACGTACACCTCGTCGGTGCCGCTGGCGAGATACATCCGCACGCCGCGTCGCTTCAGGTTCTCCAGCAGGTCGCGCGAGCCGGGAACCAGCATCTCGTCGGGAGGGATGGTGCCGTTTTTTAAGCCTTCCACCCGGTGCTTGATGCGCTCCCATAAACGGTGCAGGTATTCCCATTTGTAATCCAGCGGGTCGCGCGGTTTGCCGCCGCGCTTTTCAATCTCCTCGCACAACTGAATCATCTGGTAGATGGTCTGCTTGCCGGTCAGTCGGTCGACGAACTCGCGCACGATGCGGGTAAGCTCCTCCGGTGTCTCGGTCGTGCTGGTTTCGCGCAGAAGCACCTCCACCATCATCGGCACCATGACCTGTTGCCATCCCTCGCGGATGAGGGAAAGCGTTCCATCGAAGTCAAACAGCGCGAAGCGGATATACCCGCGCGGTATATCATCCCGTATGATTTCGATATGCGTTCCCGGCAAGAACCGCACTGTCGTCCCTCCTCAACAACCTGGCTGGCTATAGTTTACATTATGCGCATAACCAAATCAAGAGTGTTCTACTCGGCTTGACAGGCGCGAGGCAACATTGATATAATAGTAGCGCACGGTCGGGGTGTGGCGCAGATTGGTAGCGCGCCTGGATGGGGGCCAGGAGGTCAGCGGTTCAAGTCCGCTCACCCCGACCATTTGCTTTGAGAACGGCAGATTGCTCGCCAGAGCGCTGAGGGGTGAGGTTCCACCACGATGACCCTGCGCCCAATCTGTGCTTCAAACTGCTCCACCGTTACGTCGTCCAGAAACAGTATGTTGTCCCGCAAGCAGATGGAAGGCAGCACCACCGTTGGATAGGTGGGGAACTGTGCCAGCGCGTCGGCGATGTCCTGCGCAGTCAGCAAGCCCGCCACGCTCACCGTCCCCCCAAAGAAGTGGTTTTTGACGACGCACACGTTCAATTCCACTCCCTGCACACGCTGCAACGTGTGTGCGAAACGCTGGATTACCTGCGCAGGCAGCTCGCCGGTGACCAGAGTCATCCGAACAGGGTGAGCCAGTCGCTCTGGCAGGCGACGAGCCACATCATAGGCGCGGTCAAGAAACAGCCTGACCGTGCCCACGCCGTCCTCCAGCTGCGGGAAGTCCTCGTAATGCCGCCGACCGGGAATGGGTTGCTCTGCCAGGAAGAACCACTCATCGGACAGGAAGGCGAAGCGCGTACCCAGGCGTTGGCGGAACTGCCGTTCCAGTGCGCGCACTTCGCGGATGAAGCGTCGCGCATAGGCTCGGTCAGGTGAGGTCAGCGGGGTGAGATTGCGACGAAACCGGGTTAACCCCACGGGCACAATCGCCACCGACAGCGTGCCTGCCCGCCTGCCGCTGATGGTGGGATGCAGCAATGCCAGCTCGTACAGTGTCTGGCGCAGGGCGTCGCCATCGTTCCAGCCCGGGCACAGCACGATTTGTGCGTGCACGTCGATGCCGCCGTCATGAAGCCGTTGTAAAATGGGCAGGATGGGCGTCGGCTCACGCTTTCCCAGCAGCCGCGCACGTAACTCGGGGTCAGTGGCGTGTACGGAAACGTACATCGGCGTCAGCTTCTGTTCGAGAATGCGCTGGAACTCCTCCTCGCTCACGTTGGTCAGCGTCACGTAGTTACCGTACATAAACGAGAGCCGAAAGTCATCATCCCTCAGGTAGAGCGAGCGGCGCATCCCCTTGGGCATCTGATGGATGAAGCAGAAGACGCACTTGTTGTTACAAATGTGTATCTTGTCCGCGAGGTCGTTTTCGAACTCCACCCCCAGCAGGTCGTACGGTTCCTTCTCGACAGCCAGAGTAAGCCTTTCCTCACCGCGCTGGATGGTCAGCTCCACGTATGGCTCGGTGGCGTGAAAGCGATAGTCCAGCGTGTCCATCACACGCCTGCCGTTCACCGATAGCACCGCATCGCCCGGTCGCAGACCTATCTCCTCGGCGAGGCTGCCCGGCTCGACGCGGGCGACAACCAGCCCACGATACGCACGCACCAGCAGTTCCGACATATCTTCTCCTCTCTAGACGTCCGTATGATTGTACCCTTTCGGGCGTGATGCTGTGGAATCAGGTATTGCGTTATCGGTTGCGCAGGGTTAAAATGTTAGCGAAAACGTGTGAAACGGAGGAGTAACCATGAGACGATGGCTGTGGGGAGTGCTACTATTGGGGCTGAGCCCGCTGGCGTTCGCGCAATCTGACCAGTGCGTCAGCAAACTGAGCATTCATCTCATCGGCAGCTACACCGAAGGGGCGAAGCGTATTATCGCCGCCAAACCCACAGTGATTAAAGTGCTGGATCCGCAGGCGTCGGCGGGAATGCGCGAGGCGATGCGCGACTACAAACGACGGCATCCGAAAGGGCTGGTGGTGGTGCGGGTGTGGGAGCGAACGTCCGGCTTGCGCTACCGGCTGGAGGATGACCCCGTGCAAAGCGCGGATGACTTCTGGAACCGCGTGCTGCGCCCCGCCATGGACGCGCTATCGGCATCGGACCGTCGGTTGGTCGATTTTCTGGAGGGACCCAACGAGTGCGAGAACACTCCCTGCTGGGAGAGTATGGAGGGCGCGCGGTGGTTCGGCAGGTTCTGGGAGCGGCTGGCAGAGCGCATCGCGCAGGCGGGCTTCCGTCCCTGCGTGGGGAGCATCCCTGTTGGCAATCCGGGCGGCAACATTGGTGAAATCCGCGCCAAGCTCGAGGCGTTCCTTCCCGCACTGCGTGCAGCGAAGCGGTTCAACGGGGCGTGGAGCTACCACTCATACTCTATCGACTACACCACTGACCCCGGCGTGGAGTACTGGTTCAGCCTGCGGTACCGAATCTTTTATGAATATTTGCGCGAGCGACATCGCGACCTGGCGAACCTGCCGATGATTTTGACCGAGGGTGGCATTGACCGCGCAGGCAACCCCAATCAAGACGGCTGGCGTGCCCGAGGCGACGCGGCGAAGTTTCAGAAGTGGTTGCTGTGGTATGACAGCGAGCTGAAAAAAGACCCCTATGTGCTGGGAGTGACGCTATTTCAAATCGGTGACCCCAGCGGCTGGTGGTCGTTTGACGTCGAGCCGATTGCGCAGTGGCTGGCGGATGTGATTGCGAACAAACCGCGCTCGCTGCGCAACCCCGTGCTAAATGGGGACTTCGAACTGGGCTTTACAAACATCTCTGGCGAGACCGTTGCCAACGGGTGGAACACCTGGGACGCGGGCACAGTCAACCCGCTTTGGCCAGGTAGCGCGCACTTCTGGCAGGTGGGCGGGGTGCCGGGCAGCGCACAGCGTATTATCAGCGGGCAGATAGCCGGGCAGTCCTTTCGCGGAGGAGTGTATCAGGTGGTGGATGTGGTGCCCGGCGTGCCCTATCGTCTGACGTTCGACTATCTGTCCACCGGTACCAGCGACCCGGGCGCCGGACAGGAGTTTCGGATAGGTTACGACCTGAGCGGAGGCACCAGCCCCACCCATCCCAGCATCGTGTGGCTGGTTTCCACACACGTACCTTCCTTTTCGTGGCGCAGGGTGGACACGGTCGTCGTGCCGACTGGTGAGCGGCTCACGCTGTGGACATGGTGCGGAATTTATTGGCCCGTCGCAACGACCACTCTAGACGTGGATAACTTCTCTCTTCAAGCGCGACCGATGCTACTTGGCAGGGTGACGCTGGGCGATTACATGGGCGAGTACCGCTGCCAGGAGGTGCAGGTTCAGATACGCAACAGCACGGGAGCAACGGTGTGGCAGGGGAGGTTGCCGCTCTCCGTGGATGGCGAGTTTGAGGTGGTCTACGAAACGAATATACCCGCAGGTATGTACGATGTCGCCCTTCGGGGCACGCACTGGCTGCAGCGGGTGGTGCGCGGTGTGTCGCTACCCGGTGCGGTGGTGGACGTGGACCTGGTGAATGGGGATATCGATGGAGATAATGAGGTCACGCTGTTTGACTTTGGCGCGCTGGTGCAGGCGTTTGGCAGTATGCCGGGCGACGCGCACTGGAACCCGAACGCCGACCTGGACGGCGATGGGGAGGTGAGCCTGATTGATTTCGGCGTTCTGGTAAAGTGCTTTGGAGAGGTGGGTGAAGGCTGACGCGTAGCAGCACCCCTTGCTTCCTTGCGACACTTGTGCTATAATAGCACCGTGCGGAGAGTTGGCTGAGTGGTCGAAAGCGGCCGCCTGCTAAGCGGTTGTAGGGGCATCTAAAGCCTCTACCCCGGGTTCGAATCCCGGACTCTCCGCCATTTGTTATTGGGGTTCGGCATGCGCACCGCTCTGATCCCGCTCCGGACACGCCCGGGCGATGTCCAATCCAACTTTGACCGCTTCTGTCAGCAAGTGGAGCGGCTTGCCCCACTGCACCCTGACCTTGTTTGCTTACCGGAATGCACCTTTACCGGTTATCTGAGCGAAGAGGCGCAGATCGCGCGGTTTGCAGAGGCTGTGCCGGGACCCACCGTAGACCGGGTTTCTGTTATCGCAAGGCAATACGGGGTTTACCTCTGTTTCGGGATGCTGGAGGTCAGCTCTCACGGCTTCTACAATACGGCGGTATTGCTGGACAGGAATGGCGAAGTCGCTCTTGTACATCGGAAGAACGTGGAGAAGCCGCCGTTTCTAAAAGGCCACGAAGTGCATGGCGTACACTGTGAGTTCGGAGCGGTCAGCGTTCTTATCTGCGGCGACCTGTTCAGCAAGCGGGTGGTGCAGCAGCTGAACCCACGGCTCAGCCTTTTGCTGGTTCCGATGGCGCGGTGTTTTGACAAGGCCTCTCCCGATCCGGATCGCTGGTCTTGCAGGGAACGGCGTGTGTATCTGCAAGCGGTAAGGCGGGCAGGAGTACCCGCCGTGATAGTGAACTCCTTGGATGTAGATGTGGACCTTCCCTGCTTCGGTGGAGCGATGGTTGTGGGGGCGGACGGCAGACTGCTGGCAGAATCCCCGCATGGCTCGGACGCACCTGTGTGCTACGACTGGAGCACCGGGCAGGTATGGTTGCTGAGCGGGGAGAAACAAACACTGGTGAACGACCATGCCTGACGTTCCCTTCCGGCAGCGTGCGCTCTTCTGGGTGCTTTGGGGAGCCATCTCGGTCATCCTCACCGAGGTGGTTAGCTTCTCTTCGCCTTTTCCTTTTTTCACCCTGTGGGGAGTGCTGGTGGTATTTCCGCTTTACACCTTACACGTCCTGGTGTTGAGCTGGCTTATCTTTCGTCCAAAGCGGCTGAACCTGAATATCCTCTTTCTGGCGGGCGCGCTGCTGGGCATGTGTGAAGCGTACGTGACCAAAGTGTTGTGGAAGCCCACGTGGGGCGACGCGAACCTTTGGCGTCCCCGATCGTGACTTGTTAGATGTTCATCGCAACTGTGTCACTCCTACGTGGTTAATGAAGATAGCTCTGTACTCAGGCGAAAGGGGCAGGACCGCCCTGGTCCAGCCCCTACAACTAACTACTCCTCTGGTTTGGGTGGCGGTGTTACCAGACCGTTTTGCCAGACAACGGGGAAGTAGTCTCCCTGCAGAATCTCGCCCGGCTTGACCGTGATGCGGTGCTCAATCAAATGCCCTCGCGTCGGCTCGTAGCGGGTGTGTCCGGGCATGTAATGCACAGCAAAGCCGGGTCGCCCCCGCGGGCTGCGATTGGGCGTAGCCCCGTGCCAGGTCAAACAGTGGTGGA
>Ga0308417_1002156_pt1 | contig 13052 bp, 8 predicted proteins | sample HotsprSampleOS65_FD_203528 | JGI IMG/M metagenome (GOLD analysis project Ga0308417, IMG submission 203528) | Hot spring phototrophic mat microbial communities from Octopus Spring, Yellowstone National Park, Wyoming, United States - 20090730_OS65 ... | reverse complement strand
CCGGGAGGAATCTGCCCCATCAACACGGAAGCATCAGTGGATCCCAGCCAGGGCCCGACGAAATCTCAGGTACTGTCGGCTCAAGCTTCGAGATCACCTGCCACTTGATTGAATTCAGATCAGCGAGCAGATCAGCCATGGTGGGTAAGCGAATCTGCTGTTGGAGCCCCTCGGGCATGGCCGAAAGCCCGGTGCTTCGCATTTGCTCGATGTTGACCCGCTGCAATGTTTCCGTAGTACCGTCCGCTTTCCGCAGCGTCACGGTGTTGACGGTTTCCGCCGTGAATATGCCGGTGATTGTCACTCCCGCATCGGTTGTCACCAGGTAAGTGAAATATTGAGAGAGAACTTCGCGATTCGGGTCCAGGGTGTTTGTGAGCACCGCTTCCGAGCCACGATTTTTGATCGAAGCCAGATCCGGACCGACACTATTGCCGACATCTTCCAACTTAGGACATGCCGAGCAATGATTTTTGAAGACCGCTTTCCCTCGAAGCGGGTCGCCAGCCATCTGCAAGACCGGAGCATACCGGGCGATGACCTCGGCTTGGTCGGCGGCGATTCGTAGGCCATCGCTGCGAAGCTTGGCACGGTCGACGAGATTGTTAGCGACTTCGCCGACGATGATGTCACCGAGAAAATCCTTCGGGAAAGCATCGCCGCGGTCGACTGTGACACCTGTGGCCCCGGTGAAGAACCCGAACGGCTGTCCGCCTTCATCGGCGCCGGGCACGAGTTTAGCCGACCGCAGCCGGGTCGCGAATCAGCGGTTCGCATGCCGTCAATTCCAACCGGAACCCGGGGCGCTGTTCGAAAGAAGCGGCAGCATCGCCCGGTTCGCGAGGCGGAATCCGCGGCAACGGCTCCAGCGCCGCTTAAGCCAGTAATCCGCTGACAATTCCCAGGGGAATCGTCACGTACCATAAAACAGGCCAAATCCTCGGGGATATTCGCAACCACATGACTGAATCCGATTTATCGCTGAGTGTGCTTGAACTGACGGCGAGCTTCGGCGATGATCAGATCTTCGACCTTCGGGCCCCATGGCGAGGGAAGGCCGTAATAAAGCATCGACGTAGCTCCTTCATAACCGCCTTCGTTCAGCACTCGCAACGAGGGGATATAAGCCATGACATCGTTGGCATAGGCCATGACCCAGGTCTGCGGCCCGAGTTCGTTTTTCAAGCGAAGCGAATAATCAACCACGACTTCGCCCCCGAGAATCACCAGGGTTTGCCCGCCGAACCGCCAGGTTTGGACTGGATATGGATAGTTTGTCGGCAAATCGCTGGCCGTCTCGAGTTTTTTCAATAGTAACTTGGCCCTGGCCACTTCGTATTTATTTTTTGATTCGGTTTGTTTCAGCAATTCCTCGCGATTGGGAATATGCGAGAGTGGTAGGGGGATTTCCTGATATGCGGCGATGAACTGGGGGGAAAGTTCGGTCATCGGCTTGGCCAGGACGGCGCTGACGGCATCGGCCAGTTGCCTTCCATAATTTTTGGCGAGTTCCACCGTGCGTCGTGGGAGCGGATTCTGATCGGCACCGCAACCGGCAAAAAACAGGGCAACAGCATCCGGGTTGGCCGCTTCAAGGTCCAGCATCGCATAGCCCGGATAATCACCGCACCACTTTTGAAAAGCCAGCGTGGTCGCGTGACAGGCGTAACCGAAGACGATGCCCGTCCACGTTCCTGCAGAATTTCGAGCGGCGAGGACCGGAACATCATGATCGATCGGGCCTTTCAGTGGCACCCCCGCGGCACGCAAGGCGGGTATCTCGGCTTCTTTGTTGTTCCGCCGGTTGACAGCGAAGCTGGCTCGACCTGTTGCCGCATATAACCGGACTGGTTCCAGGCGGTTGATCGCTTGATCGACAACTTTGAGAATTTTTCCGGGCAATTCCTGGGTATATTGATCCACTCGCCGAGAATGTTCGTCATCGAGAAAATACATGGATCGCAATGTCTTGCCGACGACCGGTCCGCAATGCGTATGCGAGTTGGCAAGAACGAGGGCTTGGCGTGGCAGCCGATGTTTGGCCATGATTTGGCGGCAAATTTCCTGCGAGAGTTCGCGGTCGATGCCGACGAGGTCGAGAGTCACGAGGACCGCCCGCTGTCCTTGGGCGTCTTGGAAAACCGCCGCCTTCGCCCAGAGATCCGTTTCCGTGCCGTCCGCCGGGGCTGTGCGTCCCGCGTAGCCGGACATCCACATGGGCTGGCTTGGGGTGATCGGTGCTTTCGCAAAACCCGCCTGCCAACCGGATTCCGCTCCCTGTGCCACTGCTAAGGAAATGACAAACCCACATAAAAATGATAAGAATTTCATGGCGTTGGCGTTGAATTGTGGATGAGAATCGTTGGTGCAGAACCGTATGTTAATCTCTCGCGGGAAGGGAGTCCAGCCAGTGATGGCGATTCTGCCCGACTTTCGCCGCGGCAGGTCGCCCTCCAGCCTCGGGCATCGTCACGGGGATCGGTGGCGTCGCTGTTTTGCTGGATCCCTGTTCCGTACAAGAACGTAGGCAGCATGATGTCTGAGGGGAAGGGGCCGATGCAATTCAGTCGATTGTCGCTGGGAAGATGAGAAATCTCCGTTCAGGCACGGCGGAATTACTATGCCGATCAAACTCGAGGAATTGAGCCGATTTTTACGGGATGCTGATTCGGCAGCCGTGCTTGTTCCCTCGGCTGTCCTGGTGCGACTGATTCAAAATCTTTCCGGTGAGCCGTGGCTGCTTTGGCGAGTTCCGCATCGTCATTGTTATCTCGTCGATCGCTACACCCTTTTTGAACAAGTTGAACAAGAAGAACTGTATCTGCCGCCGGATCATCTCTTGCCGGAAACAGTGCTGCTGCTGGAACGGCCTACCACCGAGCAGTTGAACGCTCCACGAGAAGAAGTGCTCGGCCGTTACTGGCAGATGTTGTTTCACATTTCGTTGCATCGAGAACTTGCAGAGCGGTTCCCAGCAGGAGATTTGCGAGAAATCCACGAGCGGATCGACCAGCTCGGTTTATCAATCTTTGAAGAAGTGAAAAATGTCCTCGGCCAGGATGGTTTACTCGCAACCACTGCCGACGACCGAGATAGTTTCATTGAATTTGTGGCCACATACTGGGAATTGCGTTATTTTTCCCCGAATTTGATCCCGGTCTACTTTCCCAGCTTACCCGGACCAGAAGTCATCGAACCACTCCTCGGTGAAGGGCTCAACCCCGCGGAATTGTTTGAGCGGACCCGGCTCGGCGGCATCGCCAATATCGTGCCGAAGACTGATGATCAGTCGGATGAATCGCACGATTATTTTTACCGACTGCAACGGGGGGCACAGCGTGCCTCACAGAACGGCGATACCGTCGCCGCGGCGATTTTATTCACCCGCGCGGCACGGGTGGCACCAGCATCCCTGACCGAACCGGCGTTAGAACGAGCCCGGCAAGAGATATATCGATTGATCGATCGACTGCGGCCGGTATTAAACTTAATCGACGACGATGTCACCCCCTGGCGCAAGGTCTTACCGGCTCTCCTCGACAAAGCCGACCAGGGGAACCGGCCCGTCGAGGCGGCGATCTTACAAGATCTTCAGCGGGCTTGCCTCGACCACGAGCAAAAAATTTATACACTCGATCTCTTGGAATGGTTACTGTCCGGCGGTCACCGGCCGATCCGCCGGGAACTCGACAGTCAGCGTTACGTCCGGATTCCCGCACACCTGCGGGCAGCGATTCGCCGATTGACCGCGGCTCGGCTGACAGATGCCGATCGACAAGCTTTGGGAGAATTGCTGAAGGACGCTCTGAATCGCAGCGAAGAACGGCTGCGAGCCCGATTCCGGCCGACCTTAACCGATGCGTTGAAAGATGCGGGGCTACGCCCGTCGTCGATTCCGGAACAAGCTGCATTAGCCAAAACGGTCGAAGAACTGATTGATCGCATTTCGGCTAGTGGCTTTCTCAGTTTCGCCGATGTTCGTGATGCCATCGCCCGGGGTCAGTTGAAAATGCCCGACCTGTCGGGGCCGCAGGAATATCTCCGGGGTGATCCGCTGTTGCGGCTGGATCGGCGGCTCGCCACCCTTCTCGACGGTGTGTATCATCGAGGCGAATTTTATGTCCGGGCGCTTGAACGCCTGACCGCCTTCAATTTCGGCACCGAGACCGGGCGGTGGATGACACGCAATCTGACGTTGCCCTTCGGAAGTGCGTTGTTGGCCTGCCAATTTCTCTGGCTGATTGTCTATGAGAGCCGGATTCATCACAATCCCCCGCTCGAGCCGGTCGCGGCCATCACCGGCGGCGCAGTCAGCCAAGCCGTGAAAAACCCGTCGTTCTTTGCGGGCTGGAATGCCGAGTGGTGGTTTCATGCCCTGTGGCTCACTCTCGGGCTGATCCTGTTGGCGCTGATTCGTTCCGCCACCCTCCGCCGGGCGGCCGAAACCGGGCTCCGACTGCTTTACCGGGGTGCCCGAACAATTTTCTGGGAGTTGCCGCAGCGATTGTGGGCGATTCCGATCATTCGAGCATTCTTTACTAGCGGGCCGATTCTCTTACTGACAAATTTTCTCCTGAAACCGGCCGGATTAACCTTTCTGTTGACGGTAGCCTTCCCGGACTGGACGGAAACAATGACAGCACGTTCGGTGCTTTTCCTGTTTGCCGCCATGCTGATTAACTCGCGGATCGGGCGAGCAGTCGAAGCCATCCTCTTTCAAACTGCCGAGTCGCTGATTCTCTTGCTTCAAGCCACACCGGCGGTGGTCCGCTGGATAAGCGTTCTGTTTCGACAACTCACCGATTGGCTGGAATGGATGCTGGCTCAGGGGGAGGACTGGCTGCGGATTCGGGGCAATGCCGGCACAATTGCCTTAATCTTGCGAGTCGTGGCCGGGCTGATCTGGTTCCCTTTCGCCTTTCTCATTCGACTTTATCTGGTGGTGTTGATCGAGCCGATGATCAACCCGCTTAAGTTGCCGCTTTCGATCCTTTTTGCGAAATTTGTTTATCCGTTGTTGGCCGTGCTGGGGCTATTTACGCTGAGCCCGCTAGGTTCTCCCCTAGTGGATGAACTGTCACCCTGGCTGACCTGGCCCGTAGCCTGGGTTCTTGTCATCGGCACCTTTTATTTACTTCCTGATGCCGTGACCTTCCTCTTTTGGGAAACCCGCGAGAACTGGAAACTGTACCGCGCCAACCGCCCCGATCAGCTTCGTCCGGTGGCGGTAGGCCCCCATGGTGAAACGATGGGGCAGTTACTTCACTGGGGTTTCCACTCGGGAACCATTCCCAAGCTTTATGCCCGCTTGCGTGCGGCAGAGCGAGAAGCCGCACTCTCCGGAAATTGGCGCGATGTCCGCGGGTACCGTCAATCCCTCCGCGAAGTGCAAGAATCCGTCTCACGTTTTGTGACCCGTGACCTCGCCGCAGTCCTGAATCCCACCATGGCCTGGGCCGAGCATCATCTGGATGTCGGCCGAGTCCACCTCGGGACCAACCGCATCCGGGTGGAACTGATTCTCGACAGCGATCCTGAACAGATTGCCATTCTGGAATGGGAAGATCGCTCGGGCTGGCTGGTAGCAGGGTGGGCAAAGCCCGGCTGGATTCCACACCTCCGTGTCCAGGAAGCACGGGCCCTGGCCAATTCGCTGGCTTATTTGTACAAGCGAGCCGGGGTCGATCTTGTCCGGGAACATGTCCTGGCTCAGTTACCACGCACGGCCACTCACCTGGAATTTGTGCCGGCCGGCATCCTGGTCTGGTACGGACCGAGAGAGGCACCACCGATGCTGTATGATCTGCTTCACGGCCTGGATGAGATTCACCCGCGTTCGTACGACTTGATCTCGCCGGCCGTCGGTCCCCCCTTGTCAGCCCGCCGCCTGCTCTTTAGCCGAGTCCGCTTAACCTGGCGAGAGTGGCTTTCCGTCTGGGAAGCCGACCAGACGGGTGCAAAACTCCCGCGGTTCGGCCCCGAGGATTTTCAACTCGTCTTGCTCCCAGACGCCTCGCTGATTGATCCGCCAAGCAGTCCGATATTATCTCTCGATCGGGAAGGTAATAGCGGGGCAGCTTAGCTAACACCGCTTAAAACAAATGTCTTCGCACATAAAGCCAATTCCGAAAGAAGCGCTGAACGATCGGCGTGACTCGGCTGCGATTATATCGATCCGCCGCTTTTTTGATGGATTCACTCAGTGTCGGATAAGGAAATACTGTGCGTGCGAGCCGTTTCAGCCCGATCTGCTGCGTCATCACCGTGCTGAACAACCCGATGATTTCCCCCGCCTGTGGGCCGACGACCGTCGCCCCGGCAATTTGATCCGTGCCTTTGTAAACGAGCAGCCGCAGGAACCCCGGCGTGTCATCCGTGATCGCCCGATCGAGATGATCCCAGGGAATGACAATCGTCTCAAGATCGGCGGCAACAGCGGTCGCCTCGGCTCGGGAAAGTCCGACCCGGGCGACTTCCGGCTCGGTGAAGGTACACCAGGGGATGACCAGACGGGAAAGCCGGCCCCGGCCCAGAAATAGCGCATTCCGAACCGCCAGGCGAGCCATCGCGTCGGCCGCGTGAGTGAATTGCTGTCGGCCGACCACATCGCCGGCGGCGTAAATCGCCGGGTTCGTCGTCTGCAGATAATCATCAACGATGATACCACGCTCGTTCGTCACTACCTGAGCCGCAGCGAGATTCAAATCCTCATAGTTCGCCTGGCGGCCGACAGCGACGAGCACAGCGTCGATCGCGAGCGTTTGCCCGGCTGCCGCTCCGTCCAGCACTGCCCGGGCAGGGGTTCCCGGTTCCACACGCTGCAGGTGAGATCGCAAATAAACAGTGACGCCTTCAGCCCGCAACGCCCGCTCGAGAAGAGCCGCGGCATCCGGATCGTCCCGCGGCAAAAGTTGCTCCCCGGAACTGACCAGCGTCACCGATGCCCCGAGACGTGCAAATGCCTGCCCGAGTTCGCAGCCGATCGGCCCGCCCCCCAGCACGAGCAATCGTCGCGGCAGTTCGCGCAGTTGAAAGACCGTCTCATGTGTATACGTCGGCAGCGCTTCAAGCCCTGGAATCGTGGGGATGATCGCCCGAGCCCCGGTGGCAATCACCGCTCGCCGGAACTCCAGTGACGTGCCCTCGACTTCCAGAGAATTTGGTCCTGTAAAGCGAGCATTCCCGAAAAACACGTCGACATTGAATTGATCTCGCAAACGACGAGCAGAATCGTTCGGGCTAATGTCGGCTCGAACTCTGCGGACCCGCTGCATCACGGCGGGGAAATCCACAACCGGTTCGCCCGGCAGCCGGATCCCGAAGGCGGCTGCTCGGCGAACCTCGGCGGCCACCCGCCCGGCTCGGATCAGGGCTTTCGAGGGAACGCAGCCAACATTCAAGCAATCGCCCCCAAGCAAGTCACGTTCGATGATCGCGGCGCGACCACCGAGCCCGCCCGTGGCGATTGCCGATACTAGCCCCGCCGCACCCGCTCCGATAGCCACCAGATTATAAATTCCACCAGGGGTTGGATTGCGCCAATCTGCCGGATGCACCTCTCGGCGTAGCCGATCATCATCAGGATCACCTTCAATCAGCGGAATAGCCATGCGTATACCCAATCGTGTTGCCAGCAGCGAATGCCGGTTCCCACTTATCGCTGTTGTTGTATTCGACAACGGGCTTGCTTGTCCGAACCGTGGGGAATCGGTACCATGCCAATACTTGAAATTGCCTTCCCCGACTTTGAGGAACGGTCGAATGGCCAGCGTTGAAGATACTGCCATCATGCCCAGCGTATCACAAACCCGCCTTTTCTATATCGATGGACAGTGGGTGGATAGCACGGAAGGGAAACGGCTGGATGTGATCAATCCCGCTACCGAGGAGGTGATCGCCCAGGTCGCGTTCGGGAATCGCCAGGATTGTCAGAAAGCGATCGCAGCGGCCGCCAAAGCCATGCCCGCCTGGATGAAGTTGACCGCCTACGAGCGAGGAAAACTCTTGAAAAAAACAGCCGATCTGATGCGTGATCGTGCCGATGCCCTGGCAAGAACGTTGACGATGGAGCAGGGGAAACCCCTCCCCGAGGCCAAGGCTGAGGTGCTGCATTCCGCCGACACCTTTGAATGGTTTGCCGAGGAAGGCAAACGGGCCTACGGTCAAATCATTCCGAACAGCCTTCCCGGGAAACGCCACTTCGTCATCAAGCACCCCGTTGGTGTCGTCGGTGCCATCGGTCCATGGAACTTTCCGATCACCTTGCAGGCTCGGAAAATCGCCCCCGCTCTGGCCGCGGGATGCACCATTGTCTGCAAACCCGCCAGCCAGACGCCTCTCTCGCTGCTTGGCGTGTTTGACTGCCTCATCGATGCTGGCATTCCCCCAGGAGTCGCCAATCTGGTCATCGGCCCCGCTTCGGAAATTGCCGACGAGTTCATGAAAAACCCGGCGGTGAGGAAAGTCAGCTTCACCGGTTCAACCGAGGTCGGGAAACAACTGATGAAAGCCGCCGCGGATCAGGTGAAACGGCTCAGTTTGGAACTTGGCGGCCACGCCCCGTTCATTGTTTTCCCGGATGCCGACCCAGAAGTCGTGGCCAAAGCCGCCGTGATCGGCAAGTTCCGCAACAACGGTCAGGTTTGCATCAGCCCGAGTCGCTTCTTCGTTCATGAAACGATCGAAAAGAAGTTCACGGAAGCCGCAGTGGAGGCGACAAAAGCCCTCAAACTCGGCAACGGCCTCGAGCCGGGGGTCGATATCGGGCCAATGTTCGAGAAAAAAGCGATGGACAACACCATCGAACTGATCGGCGACGCCAAAGCCAAAGGGGCGACGATCTTGACCGGCGGCAAACGCTGCGACCGCTTCGAGAAAGGCTACTTCTTCGAGCCGACAGTCCTGCGCGGTTTGAATCCTGATGCCAAAATCTTGACCGAGGAGCCGTTCGCCCCGGTCATGCCGATCCTCGATTTCGCCAAACTCGACGAGGTGATCGCGGCGGCGAACAACACCAAGTACGGCTTAGCCGCATACGTTTTTACCAACGACCTGACAATCGCTTGGAAAATGGCCGAAGGAATCGAAGCGGGGATCATCGGTGTCAACGACCCCGTTCCAGCCACGCCGCAATGCCCCTTCGGCGGTATGAAAGAGAGCGGACTCGGCCGCGAACTCGCACACGAAGGTCTCGAAGCCTACCTCGAAACCAAATACGTCAGCATGAAGCTCCGAGATTAAACGCAGACGGCGTCAGCCAGTCGCAAGACAACTCGTGGGATATCCATGGAAGCTATCTGTGCAACCTTCCGGATTTCTCAGCGAGATTTATCGCTTGCTCTCGGGGCTGTTTGAAAAGTTTAACCGACCGACACACCGACCAAGATGTCGTAACCCGCGTGCGCCCCGACGGCGATGCCAAACCCTCGCATCACATATAATGCCGTGAAATATAGCCCCGCAATCACCCGAAACAGGAAGAGCACGGGCAGCAGTTCTTCGCCATTGTCGCCAAGATGGTGAGCAGCCGCAAAAGTCACCGCGGCGCCACACGCCGCCAGCATGATTGCCAACGGTAACGGGATCAATACCACCCGCAATAAATAATACAGCAGCGAATATAGCCCGAGTCGAAACAGCACTTCTTCATAGATCCCCGCCCCGATGTAGGTTACGACCTGCTCTGCCGCGGGCGTGTGAAAGGAGATTGCCGCCAGCGGCAACCCCCAGTGAGTCAGCAGCATTTCAAAATTCCGGGCAACCGTCCACAAACCGACCGCATAAACAATGCTTTCCAATACCATGCCGAACAATGTCGTTAATAGTTCCGTCGGACGGTCCTTCCAGGAAATCCAGGCACGAACGATCAGCCAACCGAGCAGCAGTGCCGGGGGCAGCCAAGGCTGACAGAGCCCATAGCGTTCGAGCCCCCAGCGGAGCCAGACATCCGCACCGTTACGCAAGAGATTCGGATCCTCGCCAGCCAGCGTCAAAACCCCGACCTCGTAAACGAGTAACAGCGGCAAAAGAAACAAAAGGCATGCCCAGGGATGCCGGGTCGCGGAGAGGTAACGCATCTCAGAGAACACCTCCGGCAACGGGTCGGACAAGCAAGACCGGCCGACGATGAAATCACCTGTTCAATTGTAACCGATTCTGACACCGCAAAGCTGAAAAGTTCAATTGCTCCCGCGATCGGGAGCACCGGCAAATCTCCGGTGATCGGGATGACAGCTAAAAACGGCCTCGCCAGGCCGATTCGAATTCAATCGAGAAGAGATTCTCCCAGCGAGGCTAACGACTTACTGTTGATTGCCCGTCCCCCTCCGGGCTAAGCCAACGCCGCCAGGTGGGGGTGCGACCCGCGGAATTATCGGAGCGTTTTCCGAGTGACGGCACAAGCCTGGTCACAGACTGCGCAATTCGCACCGCAATTGTCGCACGTTCCGTCGCAGCAAATCGATTTCACCGAAATAGCCGGACGAGGGGTTCCGCGAGAGACGCCATCACAATCACAGCAGCCCGGGGAACAATCCCGATCGCGGCAACAGTCGCAGAACGGACAGCCCGTGACACAACTCGGCACCGTCACCGTGTTTGAGAAATTCAGCGCAAAAGTCAGCAAAGCTATCAGAATCATGTGATAATCTCCTCAGAAAATCCGGAAGTCAATGACTATCGACAATAAAGCTTATCTGCGTACTCAAACCTGGCCGTTGAAAACGGAGTAGATCATCCGAGACAAAGCATTTCCGCAACTGACAAGCAATACGTCAGTCGTCTCGTGAATTACGTGCTGGCCGTTGAAAACGGAGTAGATCATCCGAGACAAAGCATTTCCGCAACGGCGCAATGCAGGATCGACGCGGCCTAACCTGTTAACACAGCCAGACGCATAAACGGATATGCCTGGGAGGAGATTCCGAAATTCGACGATTCCGCTCTTTGCGAAAGACGGGTCGGACTCGATTGCCACACCGTACGAATTCAATGCAGGCAGCCGGCGAAGACGGATCAAAATCAACAATCGGATTCAAAATCGCGGAGGCTGGCGTCGTCGTACAGCAGCAAGGAGATTCCGGTCGTGGAGACCCGGGGGAATTGTGAGGAATCGTGTTTTCCTCGGCCGGGTCCTGTTCTTTTGTATTCTCGGCCAGCCGACAACAACAACAACTATTTTCTGCCCCAGCAACACGGGAAACGGGTAATGTCTGTGTCGCTTTGACGCCTTCGACTCGCAAAATTGTCCGAAGGGTGCTTACTGTCGCGCAGCACCAGCCATGCGGTAATATGAGAAGTATCGCCAATGTCAACCGCAATCTAGTCATAATGACAGGTTAATGGCCAGCAACTCCAGGGTCAACCCCGGTAATCGCTGAGGCAACGTTCAATCCGATTTGCCACTGTCGATTGAGGCGGGATGTGACATTAACCAACTTCAATGACTGCCCTGGTGTCTCACGATGACCCGAAAGTTACCCACAGATATCCGGATAGCGTTGCGCCAGCCGCCGCCGACATTCCGCTTTCGGAACCGCTCGGAAAATGCTTCCACGCTCTGATGCCGCCAGATCGACATAATCCGGCCGAGCTAAGGTTTCCCCATGTTCGTCAATCAGAATTGCAACCACCGGCCGCGTCATGGCCCGGAGATTCGACCGCCCGGTATGCACCGCCACAACGACGCCGATCCGTCCGTCTGTCAATTCAATCACAGTACCGACCGGATAAAAGGATAAATTGAGCAGATATTCGCAGAAGTCACGGTCGAGCCGCCCTTGCTCCGCCGCCAGCATCGTCTCGGTAAGGGCATGCCGAGGATCATACGCCAGCCGATGCGGGCGATCCGAGGCCATCGCCGCATACTGATCGCACACCGCCAGTAACCGAGCCAGCGGAGGAATCGCCTCCCCAGATAATGCTTGCGGATACCCAGTACCATCCAGCTTTTCGTGATGAGCCGCGATGGCGTCTGTCAACGGTGCCGCTTCCGGCAGAAGCCGACGGATGATCTCAGCACTTCGGGCGGGATGACGTTCGACCTGCCGATACTCCTCCGCAGTCAAGGCGTTTGCTTTCCCGATCACTGTGGCAGGGACGGATACCATGCCGACATCCATCAACAAGGCTGCCACCACCGGCACCAGCGGTCGGCTCGCCCACTCATAATCATGCGGGGCAATTCGGGCCACCACCTGAGCAACCGTCAATGTTGTCGCGGCGACGTAACGTGCCATCGGCGGAGTGCTGTCCAACATGTCAGCGACGCTGACAGTCAGCGGATCCGCCGAGAAAAAGCGAATCGGCAAACCCCGGCGGGCATCTTCCAGCAATTCTTCTGCCAGCGTCGCAACTGCTTGCAATTGCACCGGATGCCCTGCCGACAGAGCCGCCAAGATCCGGCACAACCGGTCCTGCCGCTGAAGTTCCCGTTTCCGACTGCTCAGTACTTGCTGAGCGACACTCAAACGATCACGAATGCCGCGAAGCATCGCTTCCAGACCGTCACAGAGCCGCAATTGCACCTCCGCGGATTCTGGAAACGCTTGCACCAACCGCAGAGCGGCTTCCGTCATTGCCACTGTCGCGCGATGATACAGCACAATCGATTCAGGCTCAGGGAAAGTTCCATCGGGACCCGGCGGACACGGTGCCGACAAGCGTTTCAGTACGGGATCGTCACTGAGTTGTTTTTGCACGGCGACCAAATCGCGAGCTTCTTCCAACAATCGTCGAGCTCGTGCCGTCAACCGGGGCGGTACACAACTGTCCGAAGCCGCTCCCTCGGTCAGTTGCCGCAGTGAGTGACTCAGCCACTCGCCTCGAATCGCCAGGGCAGCGGCTCGGTCTGGAATGAATGTGGCAGACGTGACTGAATTCGTCACGGGGGTCAGAGGTGGTCTCTGTTCTAAGCGCTGCCGGAATGCGGAAATTCGTTGCAACAGTGCCCGTGTGTCGCTCATCCCGGTCCCCCGTCCCGACCTCCCGACGGCCCCCAGCGTCGAGCGACGCTTCCCCGGGGAATATCGACCACGCTGGCCGTAAAACTTGAA
>Ga0308417_1002155_pt1 | contig 13056 bp, 12 predicted proteins | sample HotsprSampleOS65_FD_203528 | JGI IMG/M metagenome (GOLD analysis project Ga0308417, IMG submission 203528) | Hot spring phototrophic mat microbial communities from Octopus Spring, Yellowstone National Park, Wyoming, United States - 20090730_OS65 ... | reverse complement strand
CTGGCGGAGAACTCCGGCGGCGGCTCCGCGTTCGCCTTCAGGCGCGCGAGAATCCGGCGCAGCACCCTGTGCCGCGCCTGCGCGTACAGTTCCACATCCATGCCCCGCCAAGCCGCGCTCTGCCGGAACCGGTCATGCCCCAACTGCAGCCCGTTCCGGAAAGGTTCCGAGGCGAGGCGCAACATCGACGAATCCAAGGTGAATCCAAACAACCACGCGCTCGGCAATGGGACCAGATAGTTGTCGGGCAACCAGATGGCAGCATACGGAAACCCGCTTGCCCAATCGTAGTGATACCCCGCCTGCCGGTTGGAAGGATTGATGCTCACCTGCGCGTGCGTCACGCAATTCACCGCGGCGATCGAATAGCGCAAACGCAGCATCTCGGTCAGCAGCCGCAGCGCGTGCTCCTGCCCGCGCGTCAACGGCTCCTGCCCGCCGCCCGGATCCCCGCTCCGCCCCTCCAGCGACACCCCCAGAAAACTGCGGTTCAGGTTGATGTAGGTCCAGCGGTCATCGGCCCAGAGAGAATAGCCCGCGTGATTGGCCGCATCCGTATCGCGCACAACCCTCCACACCCTTCCGAAGCGGTCAATCAGGTAATGATAGGCGCGCTCCTCGCGGACATATTGGAGCAGGTACCTGCCGAGCAGCTTCAGCCTTGCCGCCTGATCCGCCCGAAACTCCGCCATCGCGCTCTCGGTGGAGTGGAACACGATGCCGGCCGGTTCCGTGCGTTCCTCCACGGGGCCGTCCTCCTCGCGCCCGCGGGCGTAGACCTCGTACAGCCGCGGCTCGTGCGCAGTCTCATACTCCCGCTCCACGCGCAGCCCGTTGGAGTACAGTTCGTAGCCCGGCTGCTGGTCCACCATCCAAACATCGGGCGCAACCTTTCTCTCCGCCCATGCCGGAGCAGCCACCGGGAGGGGTTCCCGAACAGCCTGTTCTTCCGTGTGGTCTCTGACCGCCCCGAGCGGAACCAACGCCAAAAGCACTGCCACAGCCCCGGCCACCGCGCGCACGCCGCTCAAGGCGGGCGGGCTCGCCTTGCCTGCCCCGAATCCTTCAAGCGACTGCCTGAGCAACCGCAGCCGCGCCACCGGATCCGGAACGCGCTTCGCCCGCCAGCCGATCCATGCGGCCCTCCATCGGCCAGGCGCCAGCCATTGCCACGGCATCAATTTCAAGTGGCGCAGATCCATACGCCACTCCCACCCATTCATCGGCAGTTTCCCTCAGATGCCTTAGGCCCACAGGCAAAGCCCCCGGAGAAATCTCGGGACAACGCCCGAGCCCCCGCAACAAACCACGCACCTCGGCCAAGCCCCGCCAAAGGATACAAGGATCGCCTGCCGCCGGCTCCCGCAAGCGCGGCAATCCCGCCCGCAAGGCCGCGCGGCGCGCTGCGCCCCCTCACCCCTGCGAGGGCATGTTCCCCGGCTGCGCCAGATGCTCTGCCGCGATCTCGGCGATGTCCGACAACCGCGGCGCTGCTTCTCCTGCCACAGCCGCCATCGCGTCTTCCAGCATGGTGCGGCAGAACGGACAGCCTACCGCCACCCGCTCCGCCCCGGCGGCGCGCAGCTCTTCCGCGCGCGCATGGCTCACCCGCGTGCCCTGTTCCTCGCCGAGGAACGCCAGCCCGCCTCCCGCCCCGCAGCAGAAGCTTCGGTCCCGGTTCCGTCCCGCCTCCACCAGCGTCCCTGCCAGCGCCGCCACTTGGCGCGGCGCCTCGTACACGCCGCGGTAGCGCCCCAGATAGCACGGATCGTGAAACACCACCCGCCCGCCTCCCGCCGCGGCGCCCGCGGGCAGATGGCGGCCCAGCCATTCCGAGTGGTGCATGACCTCGAAATCCGCCCCGAATTCTTTCCAGTCCTCGCCAATTGTACGCACGCAATGCGGACAAATCGAGAGGATTTTACGCGCTCCAGCCGCCCCGATCTGCTGGATGTTAAACTCGGCGAGCTGCTGAAACAGGAGATCATTTCCCAGCCGCCTGGCGGCGTCTCCGGAGCATTTTTCCTTCCGAAGCACGCCGAAAGAAACCCCGTTTGCCGCCAGCACCCGGGCCAGCGCCAGCACCGCTTCCCTGCCCCGCGGATCGTAGGCGCCCATGCAGCCGAGCCACAGGCAATACTCCTGCGAGCCGTCGAACCACGGCAGCCCGTTCTTCTGGATGAACCGGTCCCGCTCGAACGCGGCCAACCCCAGCGGGTTGCCCTGCCGCTCCAGCCGGACAAACAGTTGCGAACCGTATTCGTCCTCCCACCGCCCAGTGTTCACCGCCCCGCGGCGCAACCCGAGTATCAGCGGCAGGTGCTCCACGCCCACCGGGCATTGGTATTCGCACGCCCCGCACGTGGTGCACTGGAACGCCGCCGCTTCGCTGAGGTGCGGCCCGGCCAGCGGCGCTTCCGCGCCCGGACCGTGCTCGCGCAGATACGCCCGCAGCCCCAGCGCCATCTGCTTCGGGTTCAGCTCCTTGCCCGTGTTGTGCGCCGGGCAATGCTCCTGGCATCGGCCGCACTCGACGCAGGAGAACGCCTGCAGCGCCAGTCGCCGCGTCACGTCCCTGCCCGTCACCAGCCCGAAATCATCTTCCCCCTCGAGCGGCGGCACCTGCCCCAGCGGCTCGCGCGCCAGAAACACCGCCACGGGCGACAGCATCAGATGCAGGTGCTTGGTCTGCGGGATCAGCGGCAGAAAGACGAACAACGCCAGCGTGTGCGCCCACCACAACGCCCGCCCCGCCGCGCTGCCGGCTTCCGGACGCCAGGCATACTCTGCCAGATACGTCAGCATGAGAGCCAAAATCAGCAATGCGATCACGCCGGATTCGAGCGAGACACGCTCCCCCAGCCACTTCGGCCGCACCACGAACCGCCGCACCGCCAGCCCCGTGATCGCCGCGGACACGGCGAGGGCGAACACTGCCGCCGCAGCCCCGTACGCCCGGCCGAACACGCCCCCGTGAAGGTCGAGAAAGGCCAGCCCCAGCCCCTGCGCCAAGTGGTTCGCCGTCACCAGCGCAAAAGCGCAGAAGCCCCAGAACACAAGCGCGTGCGCCAGCCCCGCCCACGGGCGGTGGCGGATCACCTTCGCCTGGCACAGCACTTCCCAGACAAACCGCCCCAGGCGCGGCCGCAGAGGGGCGAGGCGAAAACCGGGGTCGGGCTTCGACCGGAGAATCGTTCGCCACACGCGGCCGAACCGTCTCCAGAAAACCAGCCCCGACAACAGGGCGGCCAGCAGAAAGAGAACCCTCTCCATGAAATCCAACCCCTGCGGAAATCGCCGCTTTGACACTTTACCTGATCCGCCGCCTACAATGGAGGCTTGCGTCACAGGAGGGGATTTTGCGCTTTCTGATCGCCGGCGCGGCAGGCTTTATCGGGTCGCACCTCTGCGACCGCCTGCTCGACGAGGGTCATGAGATTGTCGGCCTGGACAACCTGCTCACGGGTTCGCCCTCCAACCTCGCCCATCTCGAGGGCAACCCGCGTTTCTCCTTCTTCCGGCATGACATCGCCGAGCCGTTCGACGTCCCCGGCCCGGTGGATCTGGTTTTCAACCTCGCCTCGCCCGCCAGCCCGAAAGACTATCTCGCCCATCCCGTCGAAACCCTGCGCACCGGCGCGGAAGGCAGCCGCAACCTGCTCGAGCTGGCCTTGAAAAAGGGCGCCGCCTACCTGCTGGCTTCCACTTCCGAGTGCTACGGCGACCCGCTCGAGCATCCGCAGAAGGAGACCTACTGGGGCCACGTGAACCCCGTCGGCCCCCGCTCCTGCTACGACGAAAGCAAGCGCTTTGCGGAAGCCATCACCATGGCCTACCACCGCCGCCACGCCCTGCCCACCCACATCGCGCGCATCTTCAACACCTACGGCCCGCGCATGCAGCATGACGACGGGCGCATCGTGCCCAACTTCATCCGCCAGGCGCTGCGCGGCGAACCCATGACCGTTTATGGCGATGGCAGCCAGACGCGCTCGTTTTGCTACGTCGACGATCTGGTCGAAGGACTCATCCGCCTGAGCCGCTCCGCCGAGCGCCTGCCCGTCAACCTCGGCAACCCCGAGGAAAGAACCGTGCTCGAATTTGCCGAACTGATCCGCACGCTCACCGGCAGCCGGTCAGAGATCGTCTTCGAAGCCCTCCCCGAAGACGACCCGCAGCGCCGCCGGCCGGATATCGGCAAAGCGCAAGCCGTGCTCGGATGGAGTCCCCGGGTCGGGCTGGAGGAGGGCCTGCGCCGCACGATCGAATGGTTCCGCCGGCAGCTCGCATCCTCAGCCGCCTGATTCACGGCCAAACTGCGCGCATCGCAGGCGGCGCAGGCGCAAAGGAAAAGCGGACCCGCGCGGGGTCCGCTCTCACCGGGCAAGGAGGAGGAGAAACAAGAAGAGGTCTTACAGTGAAAGGCCGTGCTTGCCCATAGTGCGGAATTCGTATTGCTGAATCGCCACGGCCGCCTGCGTGCCGTTCGTGCGCACCACCTTGCCGCGGGCGATCAGCTTCAATCCGCAGCGGTTGTCCAGCTGGGCAGGCCAACTGATCGCCATTTCGATGCGCTTGCCCGGCAACAATTCCCGGTCGCACCGGAACAGCACGCCGCCGCTGCTCATGTCGATCGTCGTTCCGGCGCCTTGCTCGTTTGCCAGGCGCTTGCCGCTCATGCGGTAGACCAGTTCGCAGTTCAGGGGGAACCGGTCCGTGCGGCGCCGGTCCGTCCGCTGTGCATCCGTCCGCATCGCATCCGAGTCAAAGGGCATCATGGCGATTTGTCCTTACAGGCATGATTCCGCGTTTTTAAGGTGCGGGCAATAGCGCGGAAGTCCTGAAATTGCGTAGTACTGCCGTACCAGGGCCGCCCTCGGGCAGGGCATTTGTTGCAGGATTGTCATTGGCAAGCTGCCCGATCGGCGCAACACCGCAGCGTGCGAGCCTGGCGGCTTGCCGCCTGCGCCGCGCGCCCGGTTCCCCCGCGAGGGGCGCGCCGGCCGCCCTGCCCCGCCGGCGCGGATGCTACCCTTGATAATTTCGGATGGCCACCCTTCGCTACACGACTCCGCGCGGCATCACCGTCACGCGCACGCGGTCGCGCCTCGCCTTCCGCAAGGGGCTCGATCACCTCATGCGCGAGCTCGACCGCCGCCGCGGCATCTACCTCTCCTCGGGCTACGAGTACCCGGAGCGCTACTCGCGCTGGGACGTCGCCAGCATCAACCCGCCGCTGGAAATCTCCGGCGCGGGCCGCGAGCTCGAGTTCCGCCCCCTGAACACGCGAGGACAAATGCTGGCGGAAATGTTATTTCACATCCTCCGCGAGCACCCGCATTGGGAATCGCTCGAGTTGGCCGCAGGCGCTCTCCGCGGCCGGCTGAAGCCCCTTCCGGAACTGTTTCCGGAAGAGCAGCGCTCCAAGCAGCCCTCGTTCTTCTCGATCCTGCGGGCGCTGGTGGAGGAGTTCCGCCACCCTCGCGACAACCGGCTCGCCCTGGTCGGCGCCTTCGGCTACGATCTGCTGTTCCAGTTCGATCCCATCCGCCTCCGCCTGCCGCGCCCGGAAGGACAAAGAGACCTGCGGCTGTTTCTCTGCGACGACATCTGCTTCATGGACCGCAAGAAGGAGATCATCGAGCGGTTCCAGTATGAGTTCGATTTCGAAAGCCTCTCCACGCTCAGCCTGCCCCGCGGCGGAGAAGACATCGCGCCGCAGCCCAAGGCGGGTCCTTCGGAAATCACCAGCGACCACGAGCCAGGGGAATACATGGCCAAGGTGGAGCGGGTCCGCGAGGGCATGAAGCGCGGCGACTACTACGAGGTGGTTCTGCGCCAGACCTTTTCGGCGGGCTTCGAGGGAAGCGTCTCCGACCTGTTCCGCCGCATCCAGAAGGGCAGCCCCAGTCCGTACGAGTTCCTCCTGCAGTTCGGCGACGAACAGCTTGCCGGCGCCTCGCCGGAGATGTTCGTCCGCGTCGAGGGGCGCCGCGTGGAGACCTGCCCCATCTCGGGCACCGTCCGCCGCACCGGCGACCCGCTGCGAGACCATGACCTGATCCGCGAGCTGCTCAACTCGCCGAAGGAAGAGAGCGAGCTCACCATGTGCACCGATGTCGACCGCAACGACAAGTCGCGCGTCTGCAAGCCCGGCTCGGTGCGCGTGATCGGCCGCCGGCTCATTGAGCGCTACGCGGGGCTGTTCCACACCGTCGATCACGTGGAGGGCGAACTCGACGAAGGCTACGATTCCCTGGACGCGTTCTTGTCCCACATGTGGGCCGTCACCGTGATTGGCGCGCCCAAGAAGGCCGCGGCGCAGGCCATCGAGGATCTTGAAAAAGACGCCCGCGGCTGGTACGGCGGCGCCGTCGGCATGCTGTCGCTCAACGGCGACATCAACACCGGCATTCTCATCCGCACGGTCCATCTGCGCAACGGCCTTGCCCGGTACGGGGCGGGGGCCACGATCCTCTACGACTCCGACCCCGCCGCCGAGGAGCGCGAGACCCGCCTCAAGGCCACCGGCTTCTTCCGGTCCCTCGATCCGCCGCACGCCCCTGCCAGCCGCCGGCGCGTCCAAAAACCCGGCCGCGGGCTTCGCGTGCTCCTGGTGGACAACGACGACTGCTTCATCCAGACGCTGGCCAACTACGTCCGGCAGACCGGCGCTGAAGTCACCACCTACCGCGCCGGATTCCCCCTTGCGCTTTTCGGCGAAGTCAAGCCGGATATCGTGCTGATCTCGCCCGGTCCGGGGCGGCCGGAGGACTTCGGCGTTCCGCAGGTGGTGCGCGCCTGCGCGTCGCGCGGCCTGCCCGTGTTCGGCGTCTGTCTCGGGCTGCAAGGCGTCGTGGAAGCCTTCGGCGGAGAGCTCGGCGTGTTGCCGTACCCGATGCATGGCAAACCTTCCCGCGTCCGTCACGATGGCCGGGGGGTTTTCGAGGGCTTGCCGCAGGATCTCAAGGTGGGCCGCTACCACTCGCTGTTCGCCGTCCGCGAAAAGCTGCCGGCGGAGCTGGAAATCACGGCTGAAAGCGACGACGGCGTCATCATGGGAGTCCGCCACCGCGCGCTGCCTGTTGAAGCCGTCCAGTTCCACCCGGAAAGCCTGCTGTCGCAGGACGACGACCACGGCCTGAAAATGATCGAAAACATGGTGCGGCGCTTCCGCCATGCCCGCCAGTCAATGGAGCCTGACGCAGTCCAGGGAAACCATTAGATGGGGTTTGGGGACAAATCCGGGCATCTTCTTGGGCGAGTTGCGCCGCGTACTGGTACGGAACCGCCGTTGTGCGGCGGCGCAGGCTCAGGCACACTGGGAGCAGAAGCATGACTCTCTCCGACGCCGTTTACGTGCTCTTCCTGCTCATCTGCGCCTGGCTGGCCATTGCCTGGGATTCGGAGGGCGGCGGAGGGAAGCGCGCGCGCCTGCCGCTGCGATTCTGAATGCGGACGGTCGCCATCGCCGGAGGAGGGGTTTCCGGCATCGCCGCGGCGGCGGCCCTCGCCTCCGCCGGCTGCCGCGTGATTCTTCTTGAATCCCGCCCGTTCCTCGGAGGCCGCGCCTCTTCTTATCCGGCACCGGGAAATGACGCAGAAATCATCGATAATTGCCAGCATATTCTCCTGAAATGCTGCGTCAATTTGCTCGATCTTTACCGGAGGCTCGGCGCCGGCCGGCACATTGAATTCCACCGCGCTTTTCACTATATCGAGCCGGGCGGCCGCCGATCTGTTTTCCGCTCGGGGCTGCTGCCGGCCCCGCTCCATTTTTCCGGCAGCTTCGCTTCTCTGCATTTTCTTTCCCCGGCGGAAAAACTCGAAGCCGCCCGCGGCCTCCTTGCGCTGCTGCGGGAGTCCCGGCGCCGCACGGACCTCGATTCGGTCACGATGCAGCAATGGCTCGAGGAGAAGCGCCAGAGCCCCCGCACGATCGCCCGCTTCTGGGCGCCGGTGCTGGTGAGCGCCGTCAACGAAGAGCTCGACCGCATGGCCGCCGGCCACGGCTTCCAGGTGTTCCGCCTCGCCTTTCTCGCCGCCAAAGACGCCTGCCACATGGGCGTGCCCCGCGTGCCGCTCGGCGAAATGCACTCCGCGGCGGCGCTCGCCGCTTCCGGCGTCGAGATCCACCTCCGCCGCAAGGTCACCGGAATGCGCGTCGAGGGCGGCCGCGTCCGCGCCTTCGAAACCGAACTCGGGCCGGTCGAGGCCGATGCCTTCATTTCCGCTCTGCCATTCGAGCCGCTGCGCGCCCTGCTTCCGGACCTGCTGGACGATTGGTCCGTGTTTCAGCACGTCCCCATCGCCGGCATCCATCTTTGGTTCGACCGCCCGGTGACGGATCTGCCGCACGCGGTGCTGCTGGACTCTCCGTTCCAGTGGCTGTTCAACAAGCGCGGCGGCCGTTATGTGCAACTGGTGGTCAGCGCCGCCCGGTTCCTGCTGCCGTGGCCGCGCGAGCGCGTGGTGGCGGAGGCGGTCGAGGATCTGAAGCGCTACTTCCCCGCCGCGGCCGCCGCGCGCCTGGAAAAGGCCCACGTGGTGAAGGAGGCACGCGCTACTTTCTCCGCCCGCCCCGGACTCGCCGGGAAACGTCCTCGCGCCGAAACCCGCTACGCCAACCTGTTCCTCGCCGGCGACTGGACTCAAACGGGCTGGCCGTCCACCATGGAAGGCGCCGCCCGCGGCGGCTACCGGGCCGCCGAGGCCGCCTGCCGGTTGCTGGGCGAGGAGCGCGCGTTTGTTCTGCCAGACATCGGCTGACCCGCCTCCGCCGGGATGGCCGCATTCTTGCCGGCACAACGGCCGGCTTCCTCCTCCCGCCCGGGGCGGACCGTGTTGCTCTTTCTCGCCGCCTACAAGGATGCTTCCGGCCATCCGGTGGCCTAGAATGAAGGCATGGGAGCCAGATTCCGGCTGTTGCTGCTGGCATCGCTGCTGTTGTTGCCGCTGCGGGCGGATCCGCCGATGACCACCCTGCGCGTGGAGGTCAAAAGTCACACCGGAAGGCCCATCCCGCAGGCCAGTGTGGTGGTGAAGTTCATGCGGGGACGGAATTACATCAAGCTGGGCAAGAAGGTTTACACGAGCTGGCAGACCCGCACCAACCAGGACGGCATCGCCAAGGTGCCGCCGCTGCCTCAAGGCGACATCCTCGTGCAGGTGATCGCCAAGGGCTATCAGACCTTCGGACAGACTTTTGAAATCAACGAAGAAGAGCGCACCATCGAGGTCAAGCTGAACCCGCCGCAGCCGCCGGTGAGCGTGTATCAGTAAGGCCGCGGCTAATCTTTTGGAGGCGAGGTGCCGATGGCAGGGTGTATGAGGCGCTCACTCCTCGTGTGGCTCGCCTGCGCGGCTTTGTTCGCCCAGCAGCGGGAATCCCGGACTTACGTCTTCGACCCCAACGGCCGCCGCACCGAGTGGTCCGTCGCCACCAGCAACGGGAAATCCACATCGGAGACTATCCGCAACCTCAACGGCCGCCAGGTTCCTGTCGAACGGACTGAAGAACGCACCACGAAGCGGCCGGACGGGACCGTGGTCACCGAGCGGCTCATCCGTCGTTTTGACGCCAACGGCGCGCCTCTCCCGCCGGAGAAGGTCGTCACGGAAACCATGCAGCGGCCCGACGGCACCCTCGTCGAAGTGTCCACCGTCTACCGCGGCGACATCAACGGCAGCCTCCGCCCGGCCGAGAAGGCGGTGCGGGAAGCCCGCAGGCAGGGCGAGCAGACTGTCAGCGAAACCCGCATCGAGCGCCCCTCTCTGAGCGGCGGCTTCGAGCTGCAGGAAAAGCGGAGCGCCACCGAGATGGTCCGCGATTCGGACAAGACCGCGGAGCGAGACGAAACCGTCTACGTCCGCAACGCCAATGGCGCCTTCGTCCCCGCCCGGCGGCGCGTCACCCGGGCCCGCGAGTCCAGCGGCACGGTCGAGCAGCAGGTGGAGGAATACGAGGCGGCCACCTCGGGCTCGCTTCGCCTGAGCCGCCAGCTCTCCAGCGTCACGCGCAAGAACCCCGACGGCACGGAGGACACGGTGGTGGACGTCTACGGCGTCGCCGCGCCCGGCCGCACCATCGAATCCGGCGCGGCCCCGCAGTTGCGCGAGCGCCAGATCTACACTTCGAGGCAAAGTCCGGACGGGTCCGTGGTCACCGTCTTCTCCGTGCAGCGGCCCAGCCTCAACAGCCCGCGCGAACTCGGCCGCCCGGAGACAGTAAGCGAGACCGTCACCCGCGTCAAGAAGTGAATCCGCGCCCGCCTCTCAGCGGTGCCCGAGATACATCAGCCACGCCAGCCCGAACACTGTGACGAAAAACCACCCCAGCGACCGCATCCCGTAGCGGAACCGCTCCTCGTCGGTCTTCTTCGTCACTACCGCCAGCACCGCCGAAATGAAAATCGCCAGGATGAGCGTCGCTTCGAAATGGGTGAGCGTCATTTTCATCGCTCAGTCCTTCCTCCCCGCGGCGATCTCGAATGCATCCACCATCGCCAGAATGTTGAACAGCCCGGCGATCACCATGAACTTCGTCCCGTAGTCGATCGAATGTCCCGCCACGTCCGGCGCGTTGTAGCCGAAGATCTTCGCCAGAAAGTAGGGCAGCCCCGCCGCCCGGTCCGCCAGCGCCCCGCCCGTGTAGATGATGGTCGTAAGAAGATCCCCGGTCATCGGCTCGAACAGGTAGCCGCGCATCAGCAGCCCCAGCGCGAACAGAATCACCGTGCATCCGCCCAGAATCGCCCCGCGGTAATACCGCTTCAGATAAACGTGCCCGCCGCCGGGCACCAGCCACGCAATCACCAGCGGCGGAAGCCACTGCTTCACCGGGGGCAACGGCGGCAGCGGCGCTGTCAGCTTCTCGCTCATGCCACCCTCTAGTTTCGCATGCCGCCCCGCGCCGGTTGGGAAGCGAGCCAGATCATCGCCTCCAGCGCCCTCGCCCGCTGCCGGTCGTCCGCTTTCAGATACTGGTGCTTTCCCGCAGGATCCGGCTCGAACCGCGTCATGCCCATGCCGTCCACCACCACCCGCCCCCGCCCGGAGAGCGAAAAGTAGCCGTCGTCCGGCCGCACCGCATAGAGCACGGATGTCAGGTCCCACGTCTCCCGGTCGTAGGGAAACGCCATGTAATTCTTGTACCCCTCCACGACCGGATGCCGCGCCGCCCATCCGAAATCCCGCTCGATGGAACGGGCCGGAAACCGCATCGTGCGGCCCACTTCAAACCCGCTCCAGACCATCTCCGTGGGCCATTCCGCCGCCAGTTTTTGCGCCGACGGGATGTCTTCCTTCACGTTATACTCAGGCCCTTTTCCGGTGAAATCTCCCGCCATTAAAGAAAGGAATTTCACCTTCCGCGCGGCCAGCTCCCGGCCGGCCGGCGCCTCCAGCAGCCGCGCCAGGTTCGTGGAAAACCCCACCTGGATCACGATCACGCTCCCGTCCGGCTCCTCTGAAAGCACCCGCCGCAGCAGTTCCACCGCCTCGCCGAAGTCCTTCTCATGGGCCCAGCCGCCCTGCTCCACCGTCCGCCGCACATACTTGCCTTCGTCCCGGGTGACGCCGTCCCGCACCAGGCCCACCGGAATCCCGCCCCTGCCGTAGAAACGGTTCACGGCGCTCACATACCGCGCCGCCCACGGGTTGTCCTTCGTCACCGTCACCGCCCGCAGCCGGATTTCGCCCCGCGCCTCGAGCGCGTGCAGCATCGCCAGCGCCAGGGCGTCGTCGATGTCGTTGCCCATGTCGGTGTCAAAGACCACCGCAGGCGGCGCGCCGGACGCGGCGGCGGCCAGAAAAAATGCCAGTGCTAATTGTTTTCTCATGACCCGTACTCCACGCTCACCAAAAACAGTCCCGAAGCCGGCATCGCCGGCCCCGCTTTGCCCGGAAAACCGGGCCTCAGACGCGCCTCGACATCCTCCCGCCCCAGGTTCCCTTTGCCCGCCTCCACCAGCGTCCCGGCCATCATCCGCACCATGTGTTTCAGGAAGCCCGCCCCGCGCACCCGGTACACCAGCTCCGCCCCTTCGCGCCACATCCTCGACTCGAAGATCCGCCGCACCTTGCTCCCGCCGAGCTCGTCGCGCTCGTCCGCCGCCGCGAACGCGGAAAAATCGTGCTCGCCCTCGAACAGCGGCGCCAGCGCCATCATGCGCGCCTCGTCGAGAGGGTACGGGAAGTGGCACAGGTACAGGCGGCGGTGCGGCGGGCACACCTCATCGCGCCAGATCCGGTATTCATACGTTTTGCTCCGCGCGTCGTAGCGCGGGTGGAAGTCCTCCCGCGCCTCGCTCGCCTCCAGCACGCGAATCGCCCGCGGAAGAAGCCGGTTCATCGCCTTGCGCAGATTCGCGCACGGAATCGGATTCCGGAGCGTGAACGCCGCCACCTGCCCCAATGCATGTACGCCTGCGTCGGTGCGCCCGCTGCCATGCACCTTCACCGGCGCGCCTTCAATCTCGCCGGCCACCTTCTCCAGCCACCCTTGCACGGTCGGCAAGCCCGGCTGCACCTGCCACCCGTGAAATTCCGTGCCGTCGTAGGCGACCACGATGCGGATGCGGCGCATGGCCGTCACAGGGCGCGCGAACCCGGCTTGGAAACCGGCTCTCCCCGCCGGCACAACGGGCAATCCTGCGGCGCCCACGCCTCCACCGCCAGCGTCGCCAGCGCCGCTCTTGGCACGCCCAGGTCCGCGGTCCCGCCGCTGCGGTCGATGATGGACGCCGCCGCCGCCACCTCCGCGCCCAGCCGCCGCAACAATTCGGCCACTTCCATCGTGCTGCCTCCCGTGGTAATGACGTCTTCCACGATCAGCACCCTCTCGCCCGGCTGCACCGCGAAGCCGCGCCGCAACGTCATGCGCCGCTCCGCATCCCGCTCTGTGAAGATGTGCCGCACGCCCAGCGCGCGCGCCACCTCATGGCCTATGATCAGCCCGCCCATCGCAGGGCTTGCCACCACGTCGGCCTCGGCGCCGGCCGCGGCGGCCAGCGCGCGCCCCAGAGTCTCGGCATGCCGCGGATGCTGCAGCACCAG
>Ga0308417_1002153_pt1 | contig 13062 bp, 10 predicted proteins | sample HotsprSampleOS65_FD_203528 | JGI IMG/M metagenome (GOLD analysis project Ga0308417, IMG submission 203528) | Hot spring phototrophic mat microbial communities from Octopus Spring, Yellowstone National Park, Wyoming, United States - 20090730_OS65 ... | reverse complement strand
TCCACAACGTCAACGGCCGCCTGGGCCGACCGTTGTGGAGTCATTTGCGCCGTAATTGCCTGCGGCGCCAAGGGCTAATCGACGCCGACCGGAGCGCGAAAGTCATGAACTGGAAACGGCACTAGCGGACCGCCGCCTGTCCGGCGCGAGCCAGCTCCAGGCAGACGACGCGGCCGGTGCGGCTGCGAACGTAAAGCCGTCCGTCAGAGAGGCTGGGGGCCGTCCAGCAGACGCCGTCGAGCACTTTGAACCTGGCCAGCTCCTCGTACTTCTCGGGCGAGGCCGCCGCGATCACCAGCTCGCCGGTCTCAGTGACGATGATGAGCCTGCCTTCTGCGGCGATCAGCCCGCCGTACCTGACTTGCGGGGCATGCCACCTGACCTGCCCGCTGGCCAGTTCCATGCACTTGAGGCCCTCGGGTCGCTGCTGATCGCCATCGATGCCGTACAGGTAGCCGTCGATGAGCATGCAGGTGTGGAAGTGATTGCGCATCAGCTTGTTCTGATAGACGGGACTGGGCTTATCCGAGCTGATGTCCAGAAGCGCGCTGCCGTAACCGTAGCCGGAAGAAACAAAAAGCCGGCCGTTGGTCACGATCAGGTCGGCCGAGTTCACGCGGAAGGGGGTCGGCCAGGGGTACTGCCACACGAGTCGGCCGTCGGCGGGATCGACGCTGACGATCTGCTCGCCGTTGGAAAACGCCAGCCGCGGCTTGCCGTCGTGCTGATAGACGGTGGGCGTGTTATAGCCGGCCAGTCCCGGCGGGGAGTGCCAGATGGGGTTGCCGCTGTTCCTGTCGACGGCCAGACCGGCGGAGCCGGCGTTGACGATGACGCGATCGCCCAGGACCAGCGGCGAGCCGGAGAAGCCCCAGTTGGGGATGGCGTAGCCGAAGCGCTTGACATCGACCGACCAGCGAGGCTGTCCATTGGCGTCGAGGGCGAAAAGCTGGCCGTCGCGGCTGAGGGTGAAGACGGTGTCGCCGTCGACGGTGGGCGTGGCCCGCGGGCCGTCGTAGTCCGGGCGGGCGGATCGGGCCGTGGCATCGTATGAGTACTGCCAGATCACCTTGCCGGTGGCCGCGTCGAGGCACCAGACGGTGTCCTTGCCGGATCGGTGGCCCATGGTGTAGGCTCTGCCCCTGGCGACGGATACGGCGGAGAGGCCGTCGCCCACCTCGATGCTCCAGATCGCCGCGGGGGCGGCGGTGAGCCGGGCCGCCAGGTCGCTCTCGCGGGAGATGCCGTTGCGATCGGGACCGCGAAAGACGGGCCAGTCGGCGGCGAAGGCGACAGCGCTCAGAGTGAACAAGGCAACACACGAGATGAATGCTTTCATGGTATCTCCCTGATCATCGTACAAGCCGGACGTACAGCGCGGCCGAGCAGTCCCCGGCGGCGCCGGCGGCGCCGGCGGCGCCTGTTGACATCCGGCCGGCGCATCATAGATTACGCAGGTTAACGATCTGTGTTGGACTGTGCGGCTGATTATCCGTGCGACTGGTTAACCATGAGCGAACTTGCCGTTGCCTCGATAAACGAACGGGCTGCCGAGGAGTATTACCGCAAAGGCCAGGAGGCGGAGGCCAATGGCCTTCAGGATAAGGCGGTGGACTTCTACGAGCGGGCCCTGCATGAGAACCCCGACCACGAGCAGGCGTGCTTCCGGCTGGCGGTGCTCTATGACCGGCGGGCCGAGGATGCCAAAGCCATCGAACTGTACGAACGGCTGTGCAGCGGCGCGCCCGTGCACGTCAACGCTCTGATTAACCTGGCGATCCTCTACGAAGACAACAATCACTACGATGAGGCGCTGCGCTGCCTGCGGGCGGTGCTGGCCAGCAATCCCAACCACGAACGGGCGCGGCTGTATCTGAAGGACGTCGAGTCGGCGCGCTCCATGTTCTTCGCGGAGGACGAGACGCGCGACGACCGCCGCAATGTTGTGCTGGAGACGCCCATCAGCGAGTTTGAGCTGTCGGTGCGCAGCCGCAACTGCCTCAAGAAAATGAACATCCGCACGCTGGGCGACCTGCTGCGCATCAGCGAGGCCGAGCTGCTGGCCTCCAAGAACTTCGGCGACACGAGCCTCGCCGAAATCAAGCAACTGCTGGCCTCCAAGGGGCTGCGTCTGGGTCAGGCGGCCGAGGGGGGCGGCGCCGCTGTGCAGCGCGGCTCCGATGAGCCCGCGTCTGCGGTCAACGGCATTGCGCCGGAAATCGCCAACAAGCCGGTGGCCGACCTGGAGCTGTCGGTGCGCAGCCGCAAGGCGCTTCAGCGGCTGAACATCAACACCCTGGGCGAGCTGGCGGCGCGGACGGAGGCGGAGCTGCTGGGGTGCAAGAACTTCGGACAGACGAGCCTCAACGAAATCAAGGAGCAGTTGAGCGCGTTCGGGCTGTCATTGCGCAAGCTGGAGGATTGACAGCGCGTCGGCTTCCGCGCCGGCGCCACAGCAGAGAGGCAGGGAAGCCGTCATGCGCATCATCCGGGGCCGTGTTCGTCGACGACTGCGCCGCCTGTGGCGGCGACGCTGGGGCGCGATCTGTCTGGGCGCGTGTGCCGCGCTGCTGCTTGTGACCGCGGTCATCATCCCCTGGGGATGCTCGGCGCGTGCGCCGATCATGCGGCCCATCCCTGTGGAGGGACGCATCATTCGCGTCCGTCTGTTCCAGGGCACCCAGGGCCTTCCGCTTGCCGCCTCCGTTCCACCGGTCTACTACAGCGCCAGCAATCCCGCCCAGACCCAGCTCAACATGCCCGCCAATGCCGCCCTTCCTCTGCATCTGGCCCCCGACGGCTGGCGGCTGGGCGCCGCCCACCTGGGGAACGGCGAGCTGGTGATCCGCCCTACCCGCGTCGGCAGCCTCAGCGTCGGCGGTCAGACCTACCGGGGCGAGTTCCGCTTCATTCCCCTCAGCGGGGGTCGCTACGACGTGGTCAACCACGTCGACCTGGACGACTACCTCCAGAGCGTGCTGTCGCGCGAGCTGTTGCCTAACTGGCACGAGGAGACCTACCGCGCCCAGGCGATCGCGGCGCGCACGTACGCGCTGTTCGAGCGGTATCAGCAGCGGGAGGCCCGCTACTGGGACGTGTATCCCGACGAGCGCAGCCAGGTCTACGGGGGAATCGCCGCCGAAACCCCCCGCAGCCGCCAGGCCGTCATCGACACCGCCGGCATCGTCCTGGCCTATGGTCCCCCCGGCCAGGAACGCATCTTCAAGGCCTACTTCAGCTCCTGCTGCGGCGGCGTGGGGCAGTCCAACTCCGACGCCTTCAACGAGCCGTTCGTCCCGCCGCTGGCGGCCAAGAACGTAGGCAGTCTGTGCAGCATCGCTCCGCGTTTCAACTGGGGGCCGGTCGTCGTCGGGACCGACGAACTGACCCGGCGCTTCCGCGCCTGGGGCGAAAGCCGCAACCGGGCCGAGCGCGACATGGCCCGCATCGTCTCCATCGTCCCCTCCCACCAGGTGTACAACCGCCCGGTGCGGTTCATCGTCACCGACGCCCACGGAGCACGCTACAGCCTCAGCGGCGAGGAGCTGCGCTGGGCCGCCAACAGCCAGGGAACCATTCTCTTCAGCAGCTTCATCGAGAGCATCGTGGTGGACCGCGACCGCGTGATTTTCGCCGGGGGCCACGGCCACGGCCATGGCGTGGGCATGTGCCAGTGGTGCGCCGAGGCCCGGGCACGCAACGGCGAACGGCACGAACAGATCGTCCTGGCGGCCTACCCCGGGGCCAGACTGGTGCGGGCGTACTGAAACAGACAGCGGCACGCGGTGCATTGCCAGACGGGACGGATCTGCCCGCCTCCGCAGCGACGGCGCCAACTCTGGCGGCGAGCGCGGCGCCGGCCTTCAGCCGACGCGCAGAGGGGAGGCCTCCGCACCGTTGGCACGGCACGATTCCGCCGGTCGCGTTTCGACCGACATGCGCGACAGGCAAGGGGCGCCCTGGCGATCGGCAACCGGTCGCAGTGGCCGCACCGCGCGTGCTGCGGTGCGGCCGGCGCGATCAGCGGCGGTTGCCCGGATAGCCGCGCCCGCCGCGCTGCCGTCGCCTGTGGCTTTCCTTGCGGCGTGGGAAGACCTGCTCGACGATGGCCTGCACCGCCGCGCTCTGGGCGTTTGCCTGTCCGTAGAGCACGCCCTTCTGGAAGACCTCGCGGAGCTTGGGCACCGTCAGCCGGCACTTGCCCCGTGCCGAGGCTCCACAAGCCACACCGCGCAGCCACGCCTTGCGCCGCCGTAGGATCGACAAACCCGCCATGTCCATGCTCCTTTGCAGTTGTAACCGACGTGTTGTCAGCAGGAAGCGGTATCATCCCCCCGAGGATCCGAATCGTCAAGGGCGCCGCGGGCGCCGCGGGCGCCGCGGGTCTTTCGTGGCGGCCAACGGGGGCGAGAGCGGCCGACGGCTGTTGAGAGCTTGCTCAAGCCGCTCAGGCATTTGATATGGCCAGCAGCAACAGGGTCTGGTCGTCGCGAGGGTCCTCATGGCCGCGCACAGGCTCTTGGCCCCGTACATGCGCCCACCAGCCACGCCAGCTTGCAGGGGGCCTCGTCCAGCCACTTCCGGCCTGGATCTTTGAGAGGTCCGGCACGTCGGTGATCAGCGCCAGCAGGTACTCGCCGCAGGGCAATCGCGCTGCCAGACCGCTCATCCTCAACAGGAGGCAGGGGATGCGTTATGCTCCTGCGTCATGAGCCAGCCTTTCCAGCAGCGTCAGAAGCCCCCCTGCCGGCGCGAGGATGCGCTGGCGGTCCTGCGGCGCCTGCGGCAGGCCGGCCATGTGGCCTATTTCGCCGGCGGCTGCGTCCGCGACATGCTCCTGGGTCTGGAGCCCAAGGACTTCGACATCGCCACCGACGCCCATCCGCCGACCATCCGCCGCCTGTTCAGCAACACGCAGGCTGTGGGGGCGGCGTTTGGCGTCATCCTGGTGCGTCAGGGGCGGAGCCTCGTCGAGGTGGCCACTTTCCGCTCCGATGCCTCCTATGTGGACGGCCGGCATCCTGACGCCGTCACCTTTTCCAACGCCCAACAGGATGCCCAGCGCCGCGACTTCACCATCAACGGACTGTTTCTGGATCCCCTGGAAGGCAATCGCGTCATCGACTATGTGGGCGGGCAGGCCGATCTGGCCCAGCGACGCCTGCGCGCCATCGGTGATCCTCAGCGACGATTCGCCGAGGACCACCTTCGCATGCTGCGCGCAGTGCGCTTTGCGGCGCGCTTTGACCTGAGCATCGAACCGGCCACCGCGGCGGCCATCGCGGCGGCGGCGCCCCTGCTCAAGCGCATCAGCCCCGAGCGGGTCGCCGAGGAGCTGCGCGGCATGCTCGTGCCCCCCACCCGCTCCGCCGCCTGGCGATGGCTCTGGGAGTTTCGCCTGATCGACGCGATCTATCGGTTTCTGCCCATCCCGCTGCCGCCGGCGCTGGACGAACGGCGGTGCGTGTTTCTGGCCACCGCTCCAGGCGCCACCATCGACTTTCCTCTGGCGCTGGCGGCCGCCTCTCTCTGCGTTGAGCTGCAGAGTCGGCCCGAGCTGGCCGATCTGCGGCCGCTTCTGGAACGGCGCGAGGTTCAGAGGCTCGTCGGCGCGCTGCGACAGTCGCTGAGGCTCAGCAACGACGAGTCGGACAGCATGCAGGAGATCATCGAGAGCCTCGGACCGCTGCTGGCCGAGGAACCGCCCACCCTCGCCGCGCGCAAGCGATTCATGTCACGGCCCGTCTCTCCACAGGCGCGACAACTGCTGCAGGCCATCGGCCGGATCGGCCTGCACCGCGCACGCATCGACGAGCTGACGGCTCAACTGGCCGCCCTGGAAAATGTCGACTGCGCCCCGGCGCCTCTGATCAGCGGGGACGACCTCACGGCGGCCGGCCTGACGCCCGGACCCAAGTTCAAGCTCATCCTCAACGCGGTCTACGACCAGCAGCTCGAGGGGCGCATTGCCACGCGCGAAGCGGCCCTGTCGCTGGCGATGGAGCTGTGGCGCAACTGAGCCGGGCCACGCGGGCCACGGCAATGGCCCCACTGGCGGCGCATGGGAGCGGCGCGGCGGCATTCGTGCCGCCCGACTGTTCCGCTTTCGGGGGATGCCCGCTCTGGACCCGACTGCTACGCCTGTCGCAGCTCGATCAGCGCGATCTCCGGCGGAACGCCCAGCCGGATCGGCAGCAGCGCCACGCCCACGCCCGTCGAGATGAACACCTGGCACAGCGGCCCGCGGACCAGGCCGCTGGCGTATTTCTGACCATAGCGCGAGGGAATCACCGGCGTGCCCAACCCCGGCACGCGGACCTGCCCGCCGTGCGTGTGACCGCAGAGTATCAGGTCGACGCGGTGGCCGCTTTGCCGCAGCCGCCGCTCCTCGGCCACGTCGGGGTTGTGCGACAGCAGCAGCCGCGGCATGTGGGGCGGGAGCGAGCCCAGCGCCGCATCGTAGTCCTGCCGGTCGTACCACAGATCGCCCACGCCGCCGATGCACAACCCCTCGGTCGCGGAGGGGCGCAGCTCGCGGTCTGGCGTCAGCACCAGCCGGGCGTTGTCAACAAGGCGTATTCCCCGCCGCCGCAATTCATTCTGCATGAAAACGCCGCGGCCCTCGGCCCAGTCGTGATTCCCCAGCACGGCTACAACACCAACAGGGGCGCGCAATTCGCCCAGCGCCGCGGCCACCGGCTCACTATACGCGGCCGAGCGGTGCACGTAGTCGCCGGTCAGCAGAACCAGGTCGGCCCCCAGCTCGTTGGCCTGATCGACGACGTCGCGCACGTGGCCGAGGCTCAGCCATGGCCCGTGGTGGATGTCGGTCAGGTGGGCGATGCGCAGACCTTGAAGCTCGGAGGGCAGGTCGGCGATGGCGATGGTCACGGGGTTGATGCGGAGCCGGTACGGCTCGACAAACAGGGTATATGCCGTGCCGGCGGCCGTCGCCGCCAGACCCAGCCGCGCCGAGTCGCGAAGCAACTGCCGCCGCGAAGGCTCCAGCGCCGCATCCGGCGCGCCGCCTACGGCCTCGCCGGCCGCCGCCTGGCTCGTCGTTCGTCCGGCAGCCTTTCGTCGGCCGATTGCCAGCCAGGCCACGGCAAACCAGATGAGCAGGTTGAGCGCCAGCACCCCCGCCAGGCCCAGCGGCCGATAATACAGTCCCGACTGGCGGCTGATGAAGCGCTCGATGGTCGCGGCGCCCACGGCCATCAGATGCGACAGTCCGATGAGCTTGCCCAGCAGAGCCTGCGCATAGCCCGCCTCGTGCAGCGGACGCAGCACCACGTGGGCAGCCACGATGTAAAGGTTGACGGCCAGCGAGACCATCGCGGCCGCGCGAAAGCGTTTCACAGGCTCTCTCCGTAACGGATCGCGTGACGTCCCCGGAATGATCGTCACGTCCCGACGGGCGGATTATAGCCGGGGTGGGGATTCTTGACGAGGAGGGTTCAGGGTTCAGGGTTCAGTTCGAAATGACGAAGGACGAAACCCGAAGCCCGAACCCTGAACCCTGAACCCCGAACCCCCTCTACGGAGCCGGGCTCAGCTCCAGCCCAAGTTGCAGCCGCTCGACGCCGGCGAGGATGTCGCGGGCGCAGCGGAAAATGGGGCGGGCCGGATCGGGAGGGCGCAGGACCAGCCGCGTCAGGTTCATCAGGGCCCGCGCCTCTTCGCCTCGCGGATCGTACTCGATCAGGCCGGCCAGCTCGGAGTTGGCGTGCGGCGAGTTGAACTGAACGGCCAGGAAGAAGCAGTCGACGGCCTTGTCCACCTTGTGGCAGCCGCGCTTGAGGATTTCGGAGGTGACGGCGCCGGAGGCGGTCATGCGCTCCAGCATGCGCTGGATCTGGCTGGTGCGCATCAGGTCCTCAAACAGCGTCCCCAGCAGCGGGTTGCCGCTGAGGTCCTCATCGTCGCGGACGGCCGATCCGAAATCCACGAAGCCCACGCCGTCCTCGGTGATGACGAAGTTGTCCAGGCGCAGGTCCAGGTGGATGATGTGGCCGACGTCGTGGATCACCCGCAGCAGGTCGGCGCCCTGGCGGGCGAATTCGAGCTGGGTCAGAGCCGGGCCGCTGTTGCGGAGCCAGTTCATGCGCAGGCGACGGACCAGCCCGTGCGCATCCCGCTCCACGTCAATCACGCGGGGCACCCGCAGGCAATAGGGCGATGGCAGGCTGTCCTGAAGCAGCATGAGTATCCCCGCCTCGCGGGTGAGAAAGGTGGGGAATATGCGCTCGACGAACTTGCGCGCCCGCCGTTCCAGGAGGGCCGGCGCCACGTTGGGGAATCGCCGCCGCAGCCGCGTCAGCACCGACTCGAACTCCGGCACCGACTTGCAGACAACGCTCCGGCGCGAGCCGTCGGCCGGCGGTTCGAGCCGCACGTCATAGGTGAAACGCTCGGTATCCTGACCGGGCGGCACCAGCCGAACCTTTCGCGCGACGAAGTAGTGGAGCCGGGGCGAGAAAAACGGCAGTCGCCCGCAGCGCAGGTGAGCCGGGCCGGCCTCCAGAGCAAAGCCCTGGGCCGCGTATCTCCGGGCCAGATCGCGCGTGCGGCGGCCGTCGAGGCTCACGAAGACCAACTGGCCGCCCCAGCGCAGGCGCGGAAACACATCCTCAGGCTCATGCGGCTCGTCGGGTGTGGCGAACAGATAATACTTCGGGCCCCGCTGCGGAACGCGCCCGTTGCCGTACTGTTGGTATTCCCAGTCGTCCGATAACAGCCGCCAGACCAGCGACCGTGCCAGCGGAGGCACCCACGGACCGATGTGGCCGGACGGAGCAAAATCGACGGATTGGACGGCCATGCGGTGCGGCTCCCGGCTGCGCGCCAACCCCCAGAGACAGTATGCCTTCTGAAAGCCGTGAGAGCAAGCGAACTGCGGCGATGGCGGGTGTGTGACAGTCTCTCCGTCGGATGGCGGCAGTATGGCCCTCCTCCACCTCCCGAAGCAGTTCAACCGTCTGCGGCTCGTAGCAGGGGCTCGGTGGGATCGGCATCGGGCACAACCGCCTCAACATCCACCGCGACCACAAAGCGGTCCGTGCGGACCAGCCGCGTCCGTCGTACTCTCTTGCCTGGAAGCAGCATAGGCGTTACTCGTCAGCAAAGTATACCGTTACCAGCTTGGCCAGGTCCACACCGACCAGGTGCGACCAGATGACTGTGACCTCCGTGCCGTCCGCCAACATCGGTCTCACTAAAAGCGCTGCCGAAGCGGCCCCCGCGTGGCGCGATGCGGGAGCCGCGGCGAATCGGCCTCACCCATCCGCGCACGTCGGCGGGGCCGCGACGGCGGTCCTGTTGAGCAGAATCTGGAGTTCCGGGGCCGCGGCTACCGGGGCAGGGGCCGGCTCGGCGGGTTCGGCCGGGCTTGCGGCATCGCCGACGGACCGATGGGCAATAGCCAGCAGACGTTGCAGCCGGCATGCCAGACGATCCTCGATCGCGGCGAACAATGCCTGCGCCTGCTGTTCTATATTATTGGCGACGGCGGCGGTATCGGCCTCAGCCTGACGCAGGGCGGCCGCCGCAAGCGGACGCGTCGCCTCCATGCGCGCGGCCAGTTGATCCTCGCGCAGCTCGACCAGCGCCTGGGCCGACTCGATCGTACTGACGAGGCGCTGTTGCATCATCGATGCGGTCAGCTCCACTGCCTGTGCGATGTCCGGTTTGAGCCGCGTCAGAGTCCGTTGGAGCGACACCTCCGCGTCGGCAAGGATCGCCTGCGCCATCTCCCGTACGCTGCGAGCCTGCGACTCGACGTGCCGGCGCACCTGGTCGATGCAGGCGGCGGCCGTTTCCTGGACCTGCGTCTGCAGCTCATCGCAGCGCTGCTGGAGCTGCTCCAGGACGGGGCGCGCCGCCGCCTCGGCACGCTGCTGGGCATCGGCCATGCCGTCGCGCAGCGTCGATTCGACCATGTCGCCGATCTGGCGAGCCCCCCTGCTGAACAGCTCGTACCGCGCCCGCAGCGTGGCGGAGAGTTCCGCCGCCAACTGCTTCCAGCGCCGTGAACCATCGACCAGCCCCTCATCGAGCTGACGGCGGGCGCGGTCGACGTCCTCCTGGAGCTGGCGGGCCAACTGCCGGCGCGTCGCCGCGACCTCCTCGGCGACATGGCCGCGAACTGCCCCAAGCTGTCCGAGAACAGCCGTGGCCTGGGCCGTTTCGCGACGGAGCGACTGGCACACCTCGCGCAGGGCGGCATCGGCGCGCTCGATCTGTTCGAGCCGGGCGGAAAGTCTGGCGTCAACCGCTTCGGCCTGTCCGATGCGCCGGGCGAGCCACTGGTCGAGGAAGTTGAGGCGCTGGATGGCCTCGGCCGAGTCCTGGGACAACGGCTGCGCGTGACCGGCGGGCGGCGCGGGTTCAGCGGCTTTGGGCGGTGTGTGCATGCGGACGGTCCTGTAATAGGGCCTGCGCTGCCAGTTTCATCGACTGTCGCCGGCCGCTTTCATGAACGGACCGGCCGGGGAACGGGCATGACGGGCAGGCCGCTATAATGCCCCCCATGCGAAAGGACAATCGTGCGGACGATCAACTGCGGCCCGTGACTGTGAAGCGTCGGTTCACCAGCGCCCCGGCCGGATCGGTGCTGTGGCAGCAGGGCCGGACGCTGGTGTGGTGTACGGCATCGATCACGCCCGAGGTGCCGCCGTGGTTTGCCCCGGATCGCCCGGGGGGCTGGGTGACGGCGGAATACGTGATGCTGCCGGCCTCGACGCCGCAGCGCAAGCCCTGGCCCCGAACGGGTCACACCGACTCGCGCGGCACGGAAATCCAGCGGATTATCGGGCGGGCGCTGCGGGCCGTGATCGACCTGACGCGAATCGGTCCCTATACGCTGGCGATCGACTGCCAGGTACTGGAGGCCGACGGCGGCACGCGCACGGCCGCCATCTGCGGGGCTTACGTGGCTCTGTGCGATGCGCTGGCGGCCATGCCCGCCGAGCTGCCGCCGCCCCCCCGATCTGCGCCGGATCCGCTGCCCCGCTATGACCCGGCCAATTACCGCCCGCGCGAAGCGCTGGTGGACCAGTTGGCGGCCGTGAGCGTGGGCATTGTGGAGGGTCGTCTCCTGCTGGACCTGGACTATGAGGACGATGCCAGCGCCAGCGTGGACTTGAACGTCGCCTGTACGGCCGGTGGGAAGCTGATCGAAGTACAGGGAACGGCCGAGCATGGCAATGGCTTCGATAGAGGCGAGCTGGATCGGATGCTCGACCTGGCCAGCGTCGGCTGCCGCCAGCTCATGGAGATTCAGCGCAGGGCGCTGGCGGCCGTGGGATGAGGTTATCGCGCCGTTTTTTATCAGGACTTGCGCGCCGAGGCATATCTGCTTGCATTTGATTGACGCAGGCGAAAGCTGATCGTAGCATCAGGTGTCAGGGTGTTTTCTGGATGCCGGAGCCGCGCATGCTGGCCGAACAAAGCCCGGTAGGCCCGATTCTCGTGTGGTCGTTGGTGTTGTTCGTCACCGTGATCGTGGGGTTTGTGCTGGTGAGCTGGGCAAAGCGCCGTCTGACCGCCAGCGAGGAATCCCCAAGCGGCTTTTCGCTGGCCGAGCTGCGCGAGCTGCACCGATCGGGCAGGCTTAGCGACCAGGAGTATGCGCGTGCCCGGGAGCGGCTGCTGGCGTCGATGCAGCGCGCTTCCGATGCGAAGCGTGGGGGCACGGCGTCGTGAAAAACACCCGCAAGCGGCCGGGACATGCCGATGTAAGGCGCTTAGCGGCACACGGCCCCTGCACGTTGTGTAACAGGAAGGCGAGTCGATGGCCAGTACGAATCGCACGGGAAGCGGCGGCGGCAACCCGCCCATGAATCCGAACGCCGGCGGCGGCTCGGGCTTTCGAGGACGACGAGTGACCACCTGCTCATTCTGCGGCAAATCCTCGCGCGACGTCGGTCCGATGGTGGAAGGCCCCTCGGACGTGTACATCTGCGCCAACTGCGTCGACCTGGCCCATAACATCATCCGCCAGGAGAAGCGCAAGCTCAGCAGCGGCCCGCCCCTGTTCAACACCATCCCCAGCCCGCGTCAGATCAAGGAGTTTCTGGACCAGTACGTCATCGGTCAGGAGTACGCCAAGAAGGCGCTGGCCGTCGCCGTTCACAACCACTACAAGCGCATCAGCGTCAGTGAGAAGCCCGACGCCAGCGAGGTGGACATCGACAAGAGCAACGTGCTGCTGATCGGTCCCACCGGCTCGGGCAAGACCCTGCTGGCGCGAACGCTGGCGCGAATCCTGCACGTGCCCTTTGCCATCGGCGACGCGACCACGCTCACCGAGGCCGGCTACGTGGGCGAGGACGTTGAGAACATCCTCCTGCGGCTGCTTCAGAACGCCGACTACGACCTGGAGGCCGCCCAGCGCGGCATCGTCTACATCGACGAGATCGACAAGATCGGCAAGACCCAGAACAACGTCAGCATCACCCGCGACGTCAGCGGCGAGGGCGTGCAGCAGGCGCTGCTGAAGATGCTCGAAGGCACCATCAGCAACATTCCGCCCCAGGGCGGCAGGAAACACCCCGAGCAGCAGTACATCCAGATGGACACCACCCAGATTCTGTTCATCTGCGGGGGCACCTTCGTCGGCCTGGAAGACATCATCCGCAAGCGCCTGGGCAAGCGGCGGATCGGCTTCAACTCGCAGGCGCCCGACTCCGATTCGGCCGCGGAGCGCGGCCGAGTACTCTCCCAGTGCCAACCGGAGGACCTGATCGAGTATGGCATGATCCCCGAATTCGTCGGCCGCCTGCCGGTTGTGGCCACGCTGGATCCGCTGGACGTCGAGTCGCTGGTGAACATACTGACCGTTCCCCGCAACGCGCTGGTGAAGCAGTATCAGCGCTTCTTCCGCATGGAGGGCAGCGAGCTGGAGTTCACGCCCGGAGCCCTGACGCTCATCGCCGAGAAGGCCATCAAGCGCGACACGGGAGCCCGCGCCCTGCGCGCGGTCTGCGAGGAGCTCATGCTCGACCTGATGTATGCCCTGCCCGAGCAGCAGCCCGGCGGCAAGTACGTGATCACCGAGGACGT
>Ga0308417_1002151_pt1 | contig 13064 bp, 10 predicted proteins | sample HotsprSampleOS65_FD_203528 | JGI IMG/M metagenome (GOLD analysis project Ga0308417, IMG submission 203528) | Hot spring phototrophic mat microbial communities from Octopus Spring, Yellowstone National Park, Wyoming, United States - 20090730_OS65 ... | reverse complement strand
GCCGCCCTGCTCGAGCGACACCCATCGGCTGCGCAACGATCACCCAGGCCGGCAGCCCGGCATCCCCTGCTCGCGGAGAGCGGGGCCGCGCCGGCAGTGCCTGCGAGGCCGATCGGCCGGACTCAGCGGCCACGAATCATCGTGACGATACCAGAAAAGTCCATCGCCGCGCCGCCGCCCTCGGCGAAACGACGGTAGAGGTCAGCCGCATGCGCGCCGAGCTCCGCCCGCGCGCCCGCCTCCGCCGCCACGCCGCGCGCGAGTTCGAGGTCCTTAAGCATCATCGCCGCTGTGAAGCCGGGCGCGTAGCCGCGGTTCGCGGGGCTCGTCGGCACCGGGCCGGGGACGGGGCAGTAGCTCGTCAGCGCCCAGCACTGGCCGGAGGAGGTGGACGCGACGTCGAACAGCGCCTGGTGGGACAGTCCGAGCTTCTCACCGAGAACGAAGGCTTCCGCCACAGCGATCATCGAGATGCCGAGGATCATGTTGTTGCAGATCTTCGCGGCCTGGCCGGCCCCGGCCGCCCCTGCGTGCACGATCCGCTTGCCCATCGCCTCGAGGATCGGCCGTGCCCGCTCGAGGGCGGACGCCTCGCCGCCGACCATGAAGGTGAGCGTCGCCGCCTCCGCTCCCGCGACGCCGCCCGAGACCGGCGCGTCGAGCATCGCAAGCCCCGCCTCGCGCGCGGAAGCGGCCAGGGCGCGGGCGGTCGCGACATCGATGGTCGAGCAGTCGATCAGCAGCGACCCGGGCGCAGCGGCCTCGATCAGCCCACCCGCCCCGGCATGGACAGCACGCACCTCGCTGCCCGAGGGCAGCATGGTGATGATCGCCTCCGCTCTTTGGGCGGCGTGCGCCGGGGTCTCGGCGGAGACGGCGCCCTCGGCAACGAGCCGCCCGACACGCTCGGCCGAGAGGTCGAACACAGAGAGCTCATGCCCGGCGCGCAACAGGTTCAGCGCCATAGGCGTTCCCATATTGCCGAGCCCGATGAAGCCGATGCGCGCCATGCTGTCTCCCTTCCCGCGGCGGAATGGCCGATGCTGCGAGGGTAGGCGACCCCCCTGCACGCCGGAAGCCCCGACCGGGGGAAGCCTTGCCGTGCGGCACGGCGCAGGCGGCGATTGACAGCGCCGACGCTGCCGATCAATCGTATGCACACGAATGATCTCGCCTATGCGGGGTCGCAAGGCCGTGGCAGGGGAGCCGCCACACGGGGACGGTGCATGGGGAGCTATCTGCGTCCAAGAACCCTGTCCGAGGCGCTTTCAGCGCTTGCCGCAGCGCCGCATGTCCTGCTCGCCGGGGGCACCGACTATTATCCCGCGCGCGTTACCCACCAGCCGGACGAGGACTTGCTCGACATCACCGCGATCGAGGCGCTGCGCGGCATCTCCGAGACCGAAGCGGGATGGCGTATCGGTGCGACGACCAGCTGGTCCGACATCATCTCCGCCCCGCTGCCGCCGCTGTTCGACGGGCTCAAGGCTGCGGCGCGCGAGGTCGGCGGGGCGCAGATCCAGAACGCGGCAACGCTCGCAGGCAATCTCTGCAACGCCTCCCCTGCCGCCGACGGCGTGCCCAACCTGCTCGCGCTCGACGCCTCCGTCGAGCTCGCAAGCCTCGCCGGCGAACGGCGGCTGAAGGTGGCCGAGTTCGTGCTCGGCAATCGCAGCACAGCCCGCCGCCCGGACGAGATTGTGACCGCGATCACCATCCCCCGCCCTGCCCTGCCGGCACGCTCTGCTTTCCTCAAGCTCGGCGCGCGTCGCTACCTCGTGATCTCGATCGTGATGGTCGCAACCGTGGCGGAACTCGCCGGGGACGGGACGGTCGCCTCAGCCCGCGTCGCGGTCGGCGCCTGTTCCGCCGCCGCAGTACGCCTCCCTGCGCTCGAGGCAGCGCTCGTTGGCCGGAGGCCGGATCCGGCCCTCGTACGCCCCGAGCATCTCGCCCCGCTTGCCCCGATCGATGACGTGCGCGCGACCGCTGCCTACCGGCGGGACGCAGCGCTGACCCTCCTCCGCCGTGCCGTGGAGGCGCTCGCATGAGAGCGCCCGAGCGCCGGATCGCCTTCACGCTCAACGGCAGGCCGACCGAGGTTCACGCCCCGCCCGCGCTGCGGCTTGCCGAGCTCCTGCGCGACCGGCTCGGGCTGATGGGCACGAAGATCGGCTGCAACGCCGGCGACTGCGGCGCCTGCACCGTCCTGCTCGATGGCCGCCAGGTCTGCGCCTGCCTCGTCGCCTCAGCCCAGGTCGAGGGCCGGCATGTGACGACGGTCGAGGGGCTTGCCTCGGGCGGACGGCTCTCTGCTCTGCAGGAGGCCTTCGCACGGCACGGCGCGGCGCAGTGCGGTATCTGCACGCCGGGCATGCTGATGGCCGCGGCTGAGCTGCTTGCACGCACCGGGCGGCCGAACGAGGCCGAGGTGCGCGATGCGCTGGGCGGCGTGCTCTGCCGCTGCACGGGCTATCGCAAGATCATCGAGGCCGTGCTGAGCGTCGGGCGCAACGACCGGCCTGACGATCCCTCTCCCCCGGCCGGCTCGGCCGTCGGCGCGCGTCTGCGCCACCCGGACGCGGACGCGATCGTCACAGGCACGCACCGTTTCGGTGCCGATGCGCTTCCTGAGGAGGCGTTCCTGACGCTGCGCGCGGTGCGCAGCCCCCACCCGCACGCGCGCTTCTCGATCGGCGACCTTTCCGGGCTGTTCGCCCGCTTCCCGGGGCTATCGCGCGTGCTCACGGCCGTCGACATCCCGGGCCAGAACCTGTTCGGCATCTACCCCACCGGTAAGGACCAGCCGGTGCTCGCGCGCGGCTTCGTGCGCATGCGCGGCGAGGCGGTGGCGGCCCTGGTCGGCGACGCTGAGGCGGTCGCTTCGATCCGCGACGAGGACCTGCCGATCACCTGGGAGGTGCTGCCTCCCGTCACCTTCGAGGACGCGCTCGCCGGCAGGGCGCCGGATCTCCATCCGCATGCGCCGGGAAACGTGCTGTGCCGCGGCCGCGTCAAGGCGGGCGATGCGGCGGCGGCGCTTGCCGCGGCGACGCACCGCGCCGCCGTCACGGTCGAGACAGGCTTCGTCGAGCACGCCTACATCGAGCCCGAAGCGGGCTATGCGCGGCGGGTGGGGGACCGGATCGAGATCGTCGCCTGCACCCAGACGCCGTACATGGACCGCGACGAGATCGCTCTGATCCTCGGCCTTCGGCCCGACCAGGTGCGCGTGATCCCGACCGCGACTGGCGGCGGCTTCGGCGGCAAGCTCGACCTCTCTCTGCAGCCGCTCGTCGCGGTCGCTGCCTGGCTCACGGGGCGGCCTGTGCGCTGCGTCTACACGAGGCCAGAGAGCATGGCCTCGACGACGAAGCGCCACCCGGCGCGGATCACCGCTGAGGCCGGGTGCGACGCCGAGGGCCGCCTCGTTGCCTTCCGCTTCCATGGCGACTTCAACACCGGCGCCTATGCGAGCTGGGGCCCGACGGTCGCCAACCGCGTGCCGGTGCACGCGACCGGCCCCTATGCCGTGGCGAACGTGCTGGCAACCACCGCCGCGATCCACACCAACGACACGCCCGCCGGCGCCTTCCGCGGCTTCGGCGTGCCGCAGGCGGCGATCGCGCACGAGGCGCTGATGGATATGCTCGCGGAACGGTGCGGCCTCGATCCGCTCTCCTTCCGCCTGCGCAATGCGCTGCGGGCCGGCGATGCGACAGCGACTGGCCAGGTGCTCGCCCATTCCGTCGGCATGGTCGCCTGCCTCGAGGCGCTCGAGGGGCGCTGGCGTGCGCTGCGGGCGGAGGCGGAGGCGTTCAACCGCGCCCACGCCGGCGCGCTGCGGCGCGGCGTCGGCCTCGCCTGCATGTGGTACGGCATCGGCAACACCTCGATGTCGAATCCCTCGGAGATGACGCTCGTGCTCTCGCGCGACGGCACGCTCACCCTCCGTTCCGGGGCGATGGACATAGGCCAGGGGTCGCGCGCGATCATGGCGCAGATCGCGGCGGACGCGCTCGGCGTTCCGGTCTCGGCTCTCTGCATCACCGGCGCCGACACTGACCTGACGCGCGACGCGGGCAAGACCTCTGCGAGCCGGCAGACCTTCGTCTCCGGCAATGCCGCCAAGGCTGCCGGAGAGGACCTCAGGCGGAAGATCCTTGCGCTCGCCAATGCCGGGGCGGAGGCGCGGATCATTCCGGTCCCGGGCGGGATCGAGATCGAGGACGGGGAGCGCCGCGTGCGGCTCGATCTCGCGCGACTCGAGGCGGACGCAGCGGGCGTGGTGCTGGTCGGCGAGGGCAGGTTCGATCCGCCCACCACGGCGCTCGACGCTGACGGTCGCGGCATCCCCTACGCGGCCTATGCCTTCGCCGCCCAGGCAGCGATGGTCGAGGTGGACACGGAGCTCGGAACGGTCCGGCCGCTCAGGATCATTGCCGTGCACGATGTCGGCCGTGCGGTGAACCCGACCCAGGTCGAGGGGCAGATCCATGGCGGCATCGCGCAAGGGATAGGGCTTGCGCTGATGGAGGAGTTCTTCCCCGGCCGGAACGAGAATCTGCACGACTACCTGATCCCGACCATCGGCGACGTCCCACCCATCGAGGTGATGCTGATCGAGGACCCAGACCCGCTCGGCCCCTTTGGTGCAAAGGGGATCGGCGAGCCCGCGTTGATCGCGACCGCGCCTGCAATCCTCGGCGCGATCCACCATGCGACGGGGGTGCGAATCACCCGCGTCCCGGCCACGCCGGATCGCGTTCGCGCCGCCCTCCTCGCCGCCGGAGCGGCCCGATGACGGAGACGAGGCAGTCGACCGACACGCCGGAGGCTGAGGCGCTCGCGCACGCGAAAGACCGTGAGGCAGGCATCGTCACCTGCGATGCCTGCCCCGTGCTCTGCCGGATCCGCCCAGGCAAGACCGGCGCCTGCGACCGCTACGGCAACGAGGCGGGACGGCTTGTGCGTATGGACCCGCTGGTGATCGCCGCGCGCGCCGGGCGCGACGGCGTGATCCCTTTCCTCGGCGCTGATTGGGACGGATCGGCGCTCTCCGGCGCGACCGCCTTCGTCACCGGCATCGGAGCAGGCACGACCTATCCCGACTACAAGCCCGCTCCCTTCATCGTCTCCTCCGAGATCGACGGGGTGGAGATGGTGACGGTCGTGACCGAGGGCATCTTCAGCTACTGCGGGCTCAAGGTGAAGATCGACACCGACCGCTTCATCGGCCCCGAATGCGCGCCCGTGCGGGTGCGCGGCGAACAAGTCGGCCACGTGACGACGGCCGAGTACGGCTCACAGATGCTGTCGCTTGGCGGCGTGCGCCATCTCACCGGCGGCGGCAAGAGGGAGGGCGTCGTCACTTGCGAGACGCTGCTCTCGCTCGCCAACAAGGGCGCGGTCGAGCTGACGATCGACGGCGGCGTGACGCTCACCGTCCAGGCGGGCCAGGCGCCGATCATCAATGGCGTGCGTGAGGAGCGCATGCGGGTGGGCTGCGGCAGCGCGACCATCGGCATCTTCGCGCGGCAGTGGCTCGGCCACGCCGACGAGGTGATCGTCGTCGACGACCACATCACCGGCGTGCTGACGGAGCACCAGGCGGGGCGGTTCCTCGACATGCGCCCCTCGGGAATCCGGGTGCGCGGCCGCCGCTCCACCCCGGGCCGCTACTTCCAGGTGGCAAACCCAGGCACCGGCTGGGGCGGCACAGACATCACCGACCCGCTTTCCATCATCGAGCGGATCGACCCCAAGCTCGCCTGGCCTGGGCTTCGCCTGCTGATGGTCTCGACCACGGGCGAACACGCCGCGTGGTATGTGCTCGACGACAAACTCGTTCCGGTACCGGCGGAGATGCCGCCCGCGATCGCCGCCGTGGTCGAGCGGATCGGCGAGAACTGCGAGCCGGCCCTCGCCTCGGTCCTGTTCATGGCCGGGGCCGGGGGGTCGCTGCGCGCGGGGGTGACGGAGAATCCGGTGCGGCTCACGCGGTCGGTGCGCGCCGCGCTCACGCGCGTCACCTCGGGCGGCGCGCCGGTCTATCTCTGGCCCGGAGGCGGCATCACCTACATGGTCGACGTGCTGGCGATGCCGGACGGTTCCTTCGGCCATGTGCCGACGCCTGCGCTCGTCGCGCCGATCGAGTTCACCTTGCCGCTCGCCGACTATGCCGCAATGGGCGGGCATATGGACAGGGTGCGGCCGCTCGCCTCGCTGCGCGTCGAGGAGCGGGTGACGTCACGGGCCTGGAACGAGGCAAACCCTTGGCCGCTCCAGAGGCCTGCGGCATGAGCGCGGCCGCTGCGCTCCTTCCCGGCGGGCGACTGCACCTGCAGCACGGGCCGATCGACGCGATCGTGCAGGCCTGGGGCGAGCCTGCCGAGGTGCGCGCGGCCTACGCGCAGGTGGTGGCCGCCTTCCCCGACATCCTGCCGCGCCTCTGCGCTGAGCTCTCACTGCTTCGCTCCCCCCTGCCGGCGCCGAAGCCTCAGGGCCCCGTCGCGGCACGCATGCACGCCGCCTGCGCGCCATTCGCCTCAGGCTTCATCACGCCCATGGCGGCGGTCGCCGGAGCGGTGGCCGACCATCTCCTCGCCGCGCTCGCGGAAGGCCGCCGGCTCGATCGCGCGCTCGTCAACGACGGCGGCGACATCGCGATCCGCCTCTGCCCGGGGCAATCGTTCCGGTGTGGAATCGTTGCCGATCTCGCTGCGCCAGGGCTCGATGCGATCGCGACCATCGGCGCGGCCGACGGGGTGGGGGGAATCGCAACAAGCGGGCGGCGCTGCAAGGGCCGCGGCGGACGCTCCTTCTCCTTTGGCATCGCCGACGCAGTGACGGTGCTCGCAGCCGACGCGGCGTCAGCGGATGCGGCAGCGACGGTGATCGCCAACGCCGTCGACCTCCCCGGCCACCCGGCGATCGAGCGCCGCCCCGCCGCGGTAATCGACCCCGACAGCGACCTGGGCGATCGGCCGGTGACCTGGGATGTCGGCCCGCTCTCGCGGCAGGAGATCGCGCGCGCCCTCGCCGCCGGCGCGGCGGTGGCGGAAGAGTGCCACGCGCGTGGCCTAATCCGCGCCGCCATACTCCATCTCCGCGGCGAGCGCGCCGTCGTTGGCGCGCCGTCGCTCGCGCTGGCTGCCTGAAGGAGCCCACGCTGATGTCCGACCCGCTGATCCGGAAACTGGTCGTGACGGTGGAGGAGACGCATCGCGAGGCGGACCAGCCCGTGCATCCGCCGACGCGCAAGGCCGCTGCCGTCGCGGTGATCGGCAACCCCTTCGCAGGGCGCCACGTCGCCGATCTCAGCGAGCTCGTCGCGGTCGGCGAGATGCTCGGCCGGCTGCTTGCGGAGCGCGCGGTCGCCGCCCTCGGCATCGAGGGGGCAGCGGCCCACAGCTACGGCAAGGCAGCGATCGTCGGCGAGGACGGCGAGCTCGAGCACGCGGCCGCCATCCTGCACCCGAAGCTCGGGGCGCCTGTGCGCGCGGTGCTCGGCAAGGGCGCTGCGCTGATCCCGTCTGCTAAGAAGCGCGGCGGGATGGGAACGCCGATCGATGTCCCGCTCGGCCACAAGGACGCCGCCTATGTGCGCAGCCATTTCGACGCGATGGAGGTGCGCGTGGCGGACGCGCCGCGGCGCGACGAGATCCTGGTCGCGGTGGTGGTGACCGACAGCGGCAGGCCGCTTCCTCGAATCGGCGGCCTTACTGTCGATCAGATCGAAGGCAAGGACGGGCTCAGATAGAATGGCCCGGACGCAGAACAGGGAAAGAAGGAGGTTCATGATGGGTCCGACACGTCGCGGCGTCCTCGCCGCCTCGGCCGCCGCTCTTGCGGCGCCTGCCCTGGTGCGCGCGCAAGGGGTGCAGCCGATCCGGATCGGCGAGATCAACAGCTACACGACTCTGCCCGCCTTCACCGTGCCATACCGGAACGGCTGGCAGCTCCGCGTCGAGCAGATCAACGCCGCCGGCGGCGTTCTGGGCCGCCCTCTCGAGGTCATCTGGCGCGACGATGCCGGCCGGCCGCAGGACGCGGTTCGGCTTGCCGGGGAGCTCCTCGACAACGAGCGCGTCGACCTGCTCGCTGGAACGTTCTTCTCCCATATCGGTCTCGCCGTTGCCGACTTCGCGCTGCAGCGCAAGCGGCTCTTCGTCGCCTCCGAGCCTCTGACCGATGCGCTCGTCTGGGAGAAGGGCAACCGCTACACCTTCCGCCTTCGCCCCTCGACCTACATGCAGGCGGCGATGCTGGTCGAGGAGGCGGCGAAACTGCCGGTGAAGCGCTGGGTGACGGTGGCACCGAACTACGAGTACGGCCAGTCTGCGGTGAAGTGGTTCAAGCAGCTTCTGCAGGCACGGCGGCCGGACGTCGAGTTCGTCGCCGAGCAGTGGCCGGCGCTCGGGCGAATCGATGCGGGCGCGACCGTCCAGGCGCTCGCCCAGGCGCGGCCCGAGGGGATCTTCAACGTCACCTTCGGCCCCGACCTCACCAACTTCGTCCGCCAGGGCAACACGCGCGGCCTGTTCGAACGCCGTGCAGTTGTGAGCCTGTTGACCGGCGAGCCCGAGTATCTCGACCCGCTCGCCGACGAGACGCCGGAGGGCTGGATCGTCACTGGCTATCCGTGGGACCAGATCAACACCCCTGAGCACGTCGCGTTCCGCGACGCCTATCGCGCGCGCTTCAACGACTATCCGCGGCTCGGCTCCGTCGTCGGCTACGATACGATCACCGCGATCGCCGAGGCGCTGAAGAAGGCGGGTACGACCGACAACGAGCGGGTGCTCGAGGCGCTGCGCGGCCTGCGCTTCCAGTCGCCTTTCGGCCCTGTGGTCTTCCGCGCCCTCGACCACCAGTCGACGCTTGGGGCCTATGTCGGCAAGACCGCGCTGCGCAACAACCGCGGCACCATGGTCGAGTGGCGCTACGCCGACGGCGCGAACTACCTTCCCCCCGACGACGAGGTGCGCCGGATGCGCCCGCAGTCCGCGTGAGCGCCAAAGGCTGGAAGCGGCCCGCGCGGCCTGCGCGCGGGCCGTCTCCTTGCGGAGTGTGATCGTTTGGACTTCGTCCTGATCCAGTTCCTCACCGGGCTCTCGAACGCCTCGGCGCTATTCCTGATCGCCTCCGGGCTGACGGTGATCTTCGGCGTGACGCGGATCGTCAATTTCGCGCACGGCAGTTTCTACATGCTCGGAGCCTATCTCGCGTGGACCTTCGTTCGCGCGTCCTGGGAGTGGGGTGGGCGCGAGCCTTGGCTGTTCGTGCTCGGGGTCGTCGCCGCCGCCTTCGCGGTCGGTCTCGTCGGCGTCGCGATCGAGATGACGCTCCTGCGCCGGATCTACCGAGCGCCTGAGCTCTTCCAGCTGCTCGCCACCTTCGGCGTGGTTCTGGTGGTCCAGGACGTCACGCTCGCGCTCTGGGGGCCGGAGGACCTGCCGCTGCCGCGGCCGGCCTGGCTGCGTGCCTTCGTCGACATCGCCGGCTCGCGCTTCCCGCGCTACGACCTCATCCTCGTGTTCATCGGGCCCGTCGTGCTCGGGCTGCTGTGGCTGCTGTTCCATCGCACGCGCTTCGGCGTGCTCGCGCGCGCAGCGACGCAGGACCGCGAGATGGTTGCCGCGCTCGGCGTCGACCAGCGCAAGCTCTTCTCGGGCGTGTTCTTCCTCGGCTCGGCCCTTGCGGGGCTTGGCGGCGCGATCGTTCTTCCGTCGCAATCGGCGAACCTGCAGATGGACCTCTCGATCATCGCCGAGGCCTTCGTGGTGGTCGTGGTCGGCGGTATGGGGAGCGTTCCGGGGGCGTTCCTGGCCTCGCTGCTGATCGCCGAGGTGCAGGCCTTCGGCATCGTGCTGGTGCCGAAGATCACGCTCGTGCTCGTGTTCCTGGTGATGGCAGCGGTGCTGATGGTCCGCCCCTACGGCCTGCTCGGGCGGCCGCAGGCGCATGCGCGCCCCGCTTCCGGCATGGTCGAGCCGGTGCTTCGCCCGGCCCCGAACCTGCTCGGCTGGACAGGGCTTGCGGCTCTCGCCGTCGCCGCCTCTGCGCCCCTCTGGGCCGGTGCCTACGTGCTGACGGTGCTCGTCGAGCTTGCGGTGTTCGTTTTGTTCGCGGCAAGTCTGCACCTGCTGATGGGGCCGGGGGGCGTCGTGAGTTTCGGGCACGCCGCCTATTTCGGCCTCGGCGCCTACGGCGCGGCTCTCGGCCTGCGCTACCTCGCCCTGCCAATGGAGGCAGGGCTCGTCGCAGCGCCCCTGTTTGCCGGCCTGTTCGGCCTCGTGTTCGGCGTGTTCGTGGTGCGGCTCTCAGGCGTCTATCTCGCGATGCTCACCCTCGCCTTCGCGCAGATCGTCTGGGCCGCGACGTTCCAATGGGTCGAGCTGACCGGTGGGGACAACGGCATCCTCGGCGTCTGGCCAAGCCCCTGGGCAGCCGAGAAGGCGGCCTATCTCTGGCTTGCACTCGGTCTCTGCATCGGCGGCACGCTGCTTTTGCGCCGCTTCATCTTCTCGCCCTTCGGCTACGCGCTCCGCGCCGCGCGTGATTCGGAACTCCGCGCCGAGGCGATCGGCCTCGACATCGCGCGGCTGCGGCTTGCGGCTTTCGCCATCGCCGCAGCCGCTGCCGGGCTTGCGGGCGGAGTCTACGCCTACGCCAAGGGGTCCGTGTTTCCGACCTACATTTCGATACCGAAATCGGTGGATGCGCTGCTGATGGTCCTGCTCGGCGGGGTGCAGACGGTGACCGGCCCGATCGTCGGCGCCGTCGCCTATCACGGGCTGTTCGTCGGCATCCTGCAGGCGACCGCCTATTGGCGGGCAGCGCTTGGGCTCGCGATCGTTGCGCTCGTGCTCGCCTTTCCACAGGGCATCGCCGGCTTCGCGCGGGCGCGGTGGGAACGGGCGCGGGGAATCGAGGCGGCATGACCGTTCCGGTTCTCGAAGCTGTGTCGCTCGAGAAGCGCTTCGGCGGCGTCCACGCCGTGGCGGGCGTCTCCTTCTCCGTCGCCGCAGGCGAGATGCTTGCGCTGATCGGCCCCAACGGCGCCGGCAAGAGCACCTGCTTCAACCTGGTGAACGGCCAGCTTCGCGCCGACGGCGGCGAGGTGCGTTTCGCCGGGCGGAACATCGCCGGCCTCCCCCCGCGCGCGATCTGGCGGCTCGGAGTCGGGCGAACCTTTCAGATCACCGCGACCTTCGCCTCAATGACGGTGCGCGAGAACGTGCAGATGGCGCTGATCAGCCACCGCCGCCGCACCTGGTCGCTGCTGTCGCGCGCGGCCGACCACGCGCGGGCGGAGGCGGATTCGCTGCTTGCCCAGGTCGGCATGGCGGAGCAGGCGGACCGCCCCTGCGGCGTCCTCGCCTATGGCGATCTCAAGCGGCTCGAGCTCGCGATCGCCCTCGCAAACGATCCGAAGCTCCTCCTGATGGACGAGCCGACCGCCGGGATGGCCCCGGCCGAGCGGATCTCGTTGATGGATCTGACACGCGGGGTGGTGCGGGCGCGCCGCCTCGCATGCCTCTTCACCGAACACGACATGGACGTGGTGTTCGGCCACGCCGACCGGATCCTCGTGATGAACCGCGGCCGGCTGATCGCCGAAGGCTCGGCCGAGGAGATCCGCGCCAACCCCGACGTGCGCGCTGTCTATCTCGGCACGGGTGCGACGAGCGGGGGGCACTGACCGATGCTCGCCGTCTCCCACCTCAACGCCTTCTACGGCCGCGCCCATATCCTGCGCGATGTCTCGCTCGAGGCGCGTGCCGGCGAGGTGCTCGTGCTGCTCGGCCGAAACGGCGCCGGCAAGTCCACCACCATGAAGGCGATCATCGGCCTCGTCCGCCCCGCACCCGGGAGCTCAGTGGTGTTCGACGGGCGCGAGCTCGCTGGCCTGCCGCCGCACGAGATCGCCCGCGCTGGGCTCGGCTATGTTCCGGAGGAGCGCCGGATCTTCACCGACCTGACGGTTGCGGAGAATCTCGAGGTCGGGCGGCAGAAGCCGCGCCCCGGTCTCGCGCCCTGGACGCCAGAGCGCCTGTTCGCGATCTTCCCCAATCTCGCGCGTATGCAGGACCGGCCTGGCGGGCGGATGAGCGGCGGCGAGCAGCAGATGCTGACGATCGCGCGCACGCTGATGGGCAACCCTCGCCTCGTGCTGCTCGATGAGCCCTCGGAAGGGCTTGCGCCGGTGATCGTTGAGCAGATGGCCGAGGCCATCCGCCGCCTGAAGGCGGAGGGGCTCGCGGTGGTGCTGTCGGAGCAGAACCTGCATTTCGCCGCCCGCGTGGCGGACCGCGCGGTGATCATCGAGAAGGGAATCGTGCGCTGGCAGGGAACGCTCGCGGCGCTTGAGGCTGACCCTGCGGTGAAGGCCCAGTATCTTTCCGTCTAGCAGCCTGTCGGGTTCGCTCGATCATTCCGCAACGACCGACTGGGCGTTGCGAGGAAGCAGCGTTGCACAGATATATCGCGAGCACAGGGCTCGCCGGAAGGCAATATTGCTCAGTGGCGAGGCTGAAGCCGACAGACTGCTTGGGTGGTTTCGGCAGCGGCTGGAACCGCGCCCTTGGCGACTTTGCCGCACGCACACAGGCAAGCGCGGCGGCGTTTCGGCAGTGGCGGAAACCGCGCCGTGAGCCGGCTTTGTGCCGCTTGGGGGGGCCGCTCGTACCGAGCGGCGCAGGAGCCGCTCCCGGGGCTCGGTCGGTCCAGAGCGGTTTCTGCACGGGTGGAAACCGCTCAGGACACGCTAGGCGAGCATCTTCACGCACACGGCTGATTCCACCCGTGTGCGATCTGATCCAGTCTCGGAACGATGCCAGCGGCCGTCGCGCCACCCCGTGATGGTCGAAATTCGCGTCGTCGAGCCAGGCGAGCATCGCGTCGCGGCAGCGCGGCCATTCGCTGTCGATGATCGAGTACCAGGCGGTGTCGCGCGACCTGCCCTTGATGATCCGGTGGTTGCGGTGGGTTCCCTCGTAGGTGAAGCCGAACCGCTCAGCGGCGCGCCGGCTCGCGGCGTTCAGCACGTGGCACTTCCA